>JGI20214J51650_10000720_pt1 | contig 20773 bp, 16 predicted proteins | sample WetSurMetagenome_FD_51650 | JGI IMG/M metagenome (IMG submission 51650) | reverse complement strand
TGACTATCCCAATATTCATCCCAATTATCAACAATCAAAGGAACCTCTAATTCTTATTTTTTCTCAAGGTAATAGTCTGGATTAAATGTTATTCTTAGAGAGATTCTCCAAAGAGCGAGGAAGCTTTTAGCTGCATCTTCAAACGTCATTTTTGATTCACCATAAGTTCTTGCAGGAAGCTTAATAGGAACTTCTTTAATCTTGTAATTATTAAGATTAAGAATAAATAAACTTTCAAAGAAAAACGAATAACCTTTGGAACTCACTTTTCCAAACAATGTCTCTGAAATCCGGTCAAGTCGGTACAATCGGAATGCACCAGTAGAATCGTAAGGCATTCGTAGAAAAATCTTGGTGAAGCGGTGTCCAAGTCTTGTTAGAAATTTTCGAATCAAATTCCATTCTTCCAGACTTTTTTCGATAAGGAATCGCGATCCAACAACTAAATCGGCTGAATCACAATTATTTAGTAAATCAAGGATATAGGAAGGCTTGTGCGAAAAATCGCAATCCATCGTCACAATTATCTGATAACCATGGCGATATGCCCAGGTAATTCCATCAAAATGCGCACTTCCGATTCCCATTTTGTTCGGCCGATGGATAATATATAGGTTTGTTCTGGTTTTGGACAAGCAATCGAGCAATTCACCAGTGCCATCAGGAGAATTATCATCAATGAACAGAAGGTCAAAATGTAAATCCATATCCTCTATTTGATGAATAAGAGATTCAACATTTTCGACTTCATTATATGTAGCGATAAAAATCAACCCCGCGGGTTTTAAAGATTCTTTCATTACTTATCCTTGTGCAACGAGTATAGCGATCATTTCTTCGAAAGTTACAGAAGGTCTCCAACCTGTTGCTTCTATTAGCTTGGAAGGATTCCCGATAAGAGGTTGAGTTTTTCTTTGAATGATTGACCGATTTTCATGAACATAATTCCGCCAATCCAATCCAACGGCATTAAAAGACGTGGAAACAAAATCCAATACGGTGTGTTTTTTCCCGGTGGCGACAATGAAGTCATCTGGCTCGTCCAGGTTTATGATTCGATACATTGCGGCTACATAATCAGGAGCATACCCCCAATCAACAACAGACTCTAAGTTACCGATCTCTAAGATCGTAGAAGGATCTTTGATCGCTTTGATTACACCATTCACAATTTTTTTTGAAAGGAAGTTGTCGCCTCTTCTTATGGACTCGTGATTATATAGAATACCACAGGCAGAAAATACTCCATGCTCTTTACGAAATTTACGGCACAAGAACATACCAGAGGCCTTAGTTATTCCATAAATCGAGGAGGGATTAATGGGAGTATTTTCATCTTGGATCTCATAAGGAGGATCTCCAAACACTAAACTTGAAGCTGCATAAAAAAGCTTGGTCTTCGGTGAAAAGGCAGAAATTGCAGACAAAAAATGAAATAATGAAATCTCATTTATTTCGATGCTTTCTTTATAAAGTTTCAGATCTTCGCTATATTTATCCTGTGCAGATTGATGACGGGCCGCGAGATAATATAACTCATCAGGTTGAATCGTGGAGACTAATCCTTGGATTTGTTCAGGGTCAGCAATATCAATCGGTTTGCCTGGAATTCCCCCCTTAGCATAAAAATCACGATCAATTTTTATGACCTCACACTTTTTTGATTCAAGAAATTCTGAAAGATAAAAGCCATCTTGTCCATTGGCTCCAATGACAACAGCTATTTTCATCTGTTTTTTACGGAAAAAGGGGGGTAGAAATCTAAAGTTGGCAGGGGGAAGAATAATTTTCCTCCAGAATCCAGAAAGGATTTTTCTTTTCCAATAATGTTTTTACGAAAATGCCATGGAAAAACGAAAAAATAATCGGGATCCATATCCAAAGCATCTTTCTCCGAAATAATTGGAATTAAACTTCCTGGAGTGAAACTGCCATATTTATCTGGGTTTACTTCAGCAATAAATGGTATTTGTTCTTGATTAATTACACAATATTGGATGATCACATTCCCCTTCGTAGAAGCGCCATAGCCAAGAACCTTTTTGTCTTCCTGACGGCACAAATCAAGGAATTGAATAATATCTTTCTTATGTTGTATGACCCTCTGATTAAACTCAACATATGGCAAGTCCGTATTTAACCGCATTTTTAACTCTTTTTGTTGAAGCTCGGCAATTGAATGGGTGCATTCTGGATATGATGAACCTACTTTAGCCATCATCACGCAAAAGCTTCCCCCATTAGTATCATTTAGACTCAATGAGATGATCTTCAGACCAGCCTGCGCGGTCATCCATAGGATTTGTTTTAATCCGTAATATTCAAGATGCTCATGGCAAATAGTATCATAAGCGGTTACTTCCAACATGGTTGGCATATAACTTTGCTCAATAACCCACACCCCATCGTCATCTAGAATCTCATTGACCTCTCTAATAAAATCAAGCGGAGATTCAAGATCATAGAACATAGAAATTGAAGTTACCGCTTTTACTTTTTTCGATCCGATTATTTTGAGTAGTTCTACAGAGGAAAAGAACTTAGGGATTAATTGAATTCTTTTTTGGTAAAACTCTAAGTATTTAGTACCAGTGGGATCCATACCGATTAAGTTAAGGTCAAGGTTTTCTGGATAAAACGAAAGTAATGTACCGTCATTACTTCCGATGTCCAAAACATAATCGCCTTGACCTAAGTTAATGGTTCCAGAGACGAGATTAACAATGGACTCTAAGTGGTCCACCATGGAACTATTTAAACCAGAACGATATCCATAATTCGTCCCGTACAACTCATCTAAATCGTAAGAATGTTCTAATTGTAAAAGGCCACATGCTTCGCTGTTATGTACATCATTGCATCGAACTAGCGCCAATGGCCCAGAGGTTATTTGTTGTTCCTTTTTCTTTGGAAATACACCAGTTAAGAATTGGTTTCCTAAGTTGATTATTGAAATTAGATCCGAATTTCCACAAAGTCTGCAACGATCAATTTGCCGCATTTAATATTCTCCTCCAGTAAATTTAATAATTCGCAATTAATTTCCCTTATATCATTTCAAATACGGTTTTTATATAATCCAATTATAAGCAAATAAAGCCATATTCGTTTCTGGAAAAGCAAGAAGATTAATCTCGGATATCACCATGGCATTCCGCGTGAACGTAGATACCATGAAACCGCGATTTTTATAGTATTATTGAAAACCAGAAAAATACAAATAGCTGTAAAAAAGGTAAAGAAAGCAAGAGAATATTTCTTCTGGCTGTTACTAGGCGGCAGGAGCAGCTTTTTTTTCAGCCAGGCATCCAGTTTTCCAAAGAGCCAGGCTATAATGAGCGCCACCCCCACAACCGAGAGCATATGTTTATATCCCAACAAGCCTTCCCACCCAGGCTTTATGAACATCCCGCGGTACATGATCGGCAGGTGGGCAATAAATCCAGTCCACAATAACACAAGGCCAGTTCCGGCTTTATAGATCTCTTCAGGGTTTCTAAAAATATATGCCCCGAGCCAAATTGAAAAAAGGAAGGTAAGACCGAATAATAATCCCGCGTACCAATCCGAAAAAGCGAGGTAGTGGGATTGTGACCATTTATCGTTATTAGACACTTTATTATAGGAATTGATTGCATTCGGATCAATTCCATAAAGCACGGTTTGGGATAGCATGGGCCAGGGGAACAGGGCGGATTCCACCGCGTCCGCGACATGCAAACTCGCATTCGAGATCATATCCTCCGCCATGAACCTCTCTGAGGGGTAAGAGAAAACATACTCCGCTTCCTGCCCTTGATTGGACGCTTCAAGCTTCATCGCCGGGTATTTGACGATCATATAACCGGTAAAAATTATCGCGGGCACAATCAACCCATTTAAAACGATCGAAAATGATATTTTTCTGCGGATAATTAAAATGAATATTGAAAAAATAAGTAAAAATGCCAGCAAATTCACCCATTGCTCCCAGGCGCCAACTGCCAATAATAGAAACGCGTAATAACCGATCAGAAATTTCTTGCGTTGTGATTTAAGAAATTTAACAAAGAACAAAATAGCCAGAACCGAATAGATCACTAATAGTGGCATTGCATGGATGGTACTGGCAAATAAGAAGAAATAACTAATTCCTTTAAAAACCCCCACATAAAGACCGGCCAGGAAAGACTCAAAGTGCGTAAATTCCAGGGTGATCGAGAGAAAATAGACCGCCAGTGACATTAAGCCAGCGCCTAAGAATCCTTCATAAACAAGCCGGGATGCATGCTTAAACATAAGAGATGGAAAATGGATACCCATAGCCGGTGCGATCAGATCCCGATCAAGCAATGATAATGGGAAAAGTGCGGTAGGGGAATATCGGTAATACCAATATTTTGGCGTGGAAAGGAGAACATTATTCCACATATTCCCCCAATTCAAGGTTTTCAGTGCATTCATTTCCCCGGTATAAACAGGAAAAACCTGAATCGATCGCATGTAAAGGATCGACCAAAAAATCATAACGATAGTAAACAAGATCACAGGCAATAATATTCGGATCAATTTTGGTTTCATTAACACCTCATTCTAGGAAAATATCGACAGAGTACCATTTTATAAAAATAGGATATGAGTAAAAATATAGACAAGTTTCCTTATCCGCGACTGATATATTGATCCATCCCTACCCATAGAAGAATAGATATTATGAGATTCAAAATTATTTCCCTTCATCGCTGCTTTCATGAATCTCGGGGAGCGAAGGGTGTTTCAACTTTATCGCGATATTGATAAAACCCAGGCTTAACAAGCCTACAAGGATGGCACCGTACTGGTAACGATATGTCTGGGATATGTTGATTAAAAGCAGGGTAACAGACTGGACCAGAATAGGGATTAGAAAAAGAGTAATCCTCCACTGCTTTTTACGGAATGCCAACAGAAAAGTACATAAGATCGCAACGTAAAGGTAAATGGCTGTAGTGTAATTAAGCTTATGGATTAACCCTTCCGAAAAAACCTGAAGGTAGGGGTGAGCGAAAATGATCAAACCGGGTAGTTTAGAATCTGCTTTAAAACCCATTAGATTAGGGTAAAAGTCATATAATTTTCTGGGATCTGATCGATCAGAAAGATCTTTTAAAGAAACCACAATTCTATCAGGGCAGGTTGATTTCAGGCTGTAGATTTGTTGTCCAGCACAAATCATATGCTTCAAGTCGACAAAGGGGTCCTTGAGAAAAAGACTTAAGCTTATTCGTGTTGGTTTTCGGATATCCTGTTTCAGGAGGGGTAGATCAAAATTCTGTTCTGCAGAACCCGGAAAAATAGCCTTCGTTGTTGAGTTCACCAGGCAGCAATCATAATTCCATCCATACAGGGGAGCCAGCTCGCTGAGGTAATTATTTTCATCAGGCGATAGGGGGGTACCTGCCTGGAGGTGAGCAGCAATGTGATGAAATGGTAATAGGGTACTAAATTCAGGTTCGCGTTTTACGTCCAGGAAAGCATAAACCGGCCCATACATAATCGCTAATAGAAGAATAAAGACACCCGCAGAGCCAACAATTTGCCGCCACGCCCTATGGTAAAAAATAACGATCAAAAACAGGGAACCGATCGCCACAGGGTATCCATTTATTCGAGTCAGGGCAATCACGGCCAGGCTGATACCCAATGCCAACCAGTTCCATGGGTGTTTTATCCAATTCCCCCGGGAATTTATGATTTTTAATATTATGATCGAAAGGACTAAAAGAGCAGCAGAATACAGGACGTCCTTCCGGAGGGTGATTGCGGTGAGGATATTGACTGGAAGGATGGCACTAAGAACAGCCAATCCCCATAAGACCTTGCGGGAAACACCCATATGCTCCAGCTCATCGAAACCCCAGGCGAGGGCGAAGCTGACCATGAATATCTGGGAGATAACAACAGAGGCGGGGGAGTAATAAATGCGTGAAACGAAAGCGATAAGCAGGGTATAAAGGAGAGGGTGGTGGTCGGTATACTGACCGGTCAGGATCTGCTGCCATTGAAGAACGGAATCCTGACTTATCAGTCCGGGGAAAAAAATCAGCAGGAATAACACCCAAACACCTATCATGGGGAGAGCGTAGAGAAGCCAGGCACCTTTTTTTCGGCTGACTGATTTTCTGGATTCAGGATCTTCTAAAGTGAGAAAAAGCCCGAATGCTAAAACTATGAAGCCGATTAAAAAACCGGTGAGGAAACGGGTAACGAGATTACCAGTCCAGCCTGCTGAGAAATTGCGTGAATTGGTTATCTGACTATCGAAGGTTTGGGTGGTATCCAGGGGATTTAGCTGCCCATCCCAACCCAGCACAACCTCCGAAATTGCAGGAGTGTTCGCAAATAAGAGGGTCGCAGAGCTGCCGGTCCGACCAGTCCAGCGTAAGGAAGCAGGCGAAGAGCCGGTATAAGTAAGGCTGTTTCCAACTCGCTGCCAATTTCCATCCAGGGAGAACTGGCTGAAGCTGATATCCCCGAATTCTGTAGTTAATGCCTGCATAGTGATGACCCGATCCGAATTACCGGCAGGGAAGGAAATCTCTAGAGTGCGTGAAGGTAGGAGAAGATAGACCTCGTGGGAGGGTATTATCGCTATTGCTGAGAACAGTCCAATGAAGATAGCACTTGCAAACCAGTACCCTTGTACGCGAGGTGAAAATTTTCTTAATTGAGGGAGTAAGAAACGGGAAAGCAGTAGATACACTAAAATAGTGAGGGTCAACCAAAGGAGAGCTGTGAAAGCAAATTCCCGTTTTGCCAGAATCGGGGATTGGATTCCTTGTATATAAATAAAAAACGCAAAAAGGAAACCTAAAACAGCTGAAAAAAAAGCCAACCCAACCCGAGATTTCGACAGCTCCAGAGTTTTCGACATTAATTTCTTTAGTCCCATAGCGATAATTCTTTCCAAAGATATAATTCTAAAAATGATAGCATAACAATATCATTTTTGGGTTGGATTTTTTCCGATTTAAGTAATATTAGAAATAGGGTTCCCCAAGAGAGAATAACATTGGAGAAGGGATATAAATCGGTCTATATACTTGAATTGATTTTGAATTAAGCTCGAGTAAGTTCAAAAATAACACATATAATATTAGATTGCTAAGAGTGATTGATTATGAAAAACAATATTACCGATTGTGCTAATTGTAAGAAAGAAGGATAAGAAAATGAAAACGCTCTTCATTCAAATCCCATGCTACAACGAAGCTGAAACGCTGGAAATAACATTATCCGCTTTACCAAGAAAAGTTAAAGGATTTGATTCGGTTAAGTGGCTTATTATTAATGACGGCAGCACGGATCAAACCGTTCGGGTTGCGCAAGAAAATGGTGTTGATTACATTATCAATCATGTCCGAAACCAGGGGTTGGCGCGGGCATTCATGACCGGGATCGAAGCGTGTGTCCACTTAGGGGCGGATGTGATCGTCAATACAGACGCAGATAACCAATATAATGCCGAGGATATTCCCCTTTTAGTAAACCCAATCTTAAACGGCCAGGCAGAGATCGTCGTAGGGGAAAGGCCAATCGATCAAGTGGAGCATTTTTCCCCACTAAAAAAATTCCTGCAGAAATTTGGCAGCTGGGTGGTTCGTATCGCGAGTAAGACGAACATCCCCGATACCACGAGCGGTTTCCGCGCGTTGAGCAGAGAGGCAGCCAAGCAAATGGTGGTCTTCACGGATTACACCTATACGCTTGAAACGATCATCCAGGCGGGGCAGAAGAACATGGCGATCATTTCGATCCCTATCAGGGTGAATCCATTTCTACGACCATCCCGTTTGATCAAGAGTATTTCCACATATATAAACCGATCAATCATAACCATCATACGAATATTTGTGATTTACCAGCCCTTTAAATTCTTCGCAAATATTAGTCTTGTGCTTTTTTCACTGGGATTGTTGATTGGTATACGCTTCTTGTACTATTTCAGCCAGGGTATGGGGGGAGGTCACATTCAATCCCTGATCCTCGCTTCAATCCTTCTCCTCATGGGTTTCCAAGCGATCCTAATTGCTTTTATCGCGGATTTACTGGCAGCAAACCGTAAGCTTCTTGAAAACATCCGCTATAAAACATATGGAGATGAACCTCGACCCAAATGATGAATTTTCTTTACCTGACCACTGGCATAAAAAGGCCGAATATTTGTTATTCCCGAGATTGATTGAGGTGATTGTTTTTTCGACAAACCTATTACCGGTTCAAAATACGATCATAAATCAAATAATTCATTAAAAATATACTAACAAGTTGTAAAAAATAAAGAGCTTTAGTCGATTTACAAAACCATGTCCACAGGATGAAACGCGAACACGGCCCTACAATGATTAATGGGATAAAGAAAAAAATATATGCTGTTGCGTCGGACCCAAGAACGAAATCATTATTAAATTGGCTGGGCTTGGGGCTAGGTATTTTAGGGATTATCTTTATTGTATATAGGTTTCGGGGAATTTCCGACGAAATCAATATATCCGCCATTTCTAAATTTCAGTGGGCAGGCATTTTATTGGGATGTGCAGCATATTCTGGCGCCTGTGTGATCCAAGCCTTTGCCTGGCACAACATCCTGGAATATTTAAAACTTCCGGTAAAACCAATTTGGTCGATCCCAACCTTTGGTATATCCCAAATGGCTAAGTATATTCCCGGGAACGTTTTTCAATTTGCCAGCCGGCAGGCCATTGGAGTATCAGAAGGGCTACCCGGTATTCCCCTGGCGAAATCCATCATTTGGGAGCTTGGGTTGATGGCCGGTACTGCCTTTTTATTCGCCATTTTCATCATTCCCAATTACAACAAGAATGTATCCACCCTTCTTACCATCCTTATTTTTATTCTCATTTTGATCGTTCTGTTATTCGTTATCGGACTATTTATTGGAAGACGGATCAGTAATTCGATCGGCCTTTTTGCGATTTTTTTTTCCATAACCAGCGCGATATTTATCTATTTATTAACCTTAATTTTAGGCTGGCAAGCCCCCCCGGGCTTTCAATTAATAACATTATGCGGAATATATATTTTCTCCTGGTTGATCGGTTTCATTACACCGGGAGCGCCCGCCGGCGTTGGGGTTCGGGAAATTGTACTTTTTTCACTTTTATCGCCCTTTATTCCGGAAGGTATTCTCTTGCTCGCAATTGTTGTAATGCGTTTTATTACGGTTGGGGGAGATTTATTTTTTTATGGGGTTTCTTGGGGAATAAGGCATAAAACCGGATAATTATTATTTTGAAACGAAATAATCACATTTCAAATTGCGCATTTTCAGTGAGGATAATTATTCACGAAAGAATGTGTTTTGGCTATAAATTGCGACTATCAATAACCCTATTCCAAATAATCCTGTAAGATACGCCCCGTAATAATACCGGTAATTATCAGATTGATTTATTAATCCAAGAATCACAGATTGTAACCCTACTGGAAATATAAAAAGAAGTCCTTTCCGGTTTCTTATTCTGATGGAAAATACCGTGGTGGAATAGATGCCTAGTATTAAATAAACAGCAGGAGCTATCAAGAGTGTCAGATCGGGATTTGTCCTTATCGAAATGAAGAACTCAGCCAAAGATTGCTGAATGAACGGGATGAGACTTTTTTCGGAGATGTATTTTACCGGTAAAGTACTTATCCACGAGTTAGGGGTGATCGGTACAAGCGTATTTGCCCCGCAGAAACCCGGCAACCTCCATACGATTGAACTAACGGTTTCGAGATGGCGGAGTTCAACTAAAGGCTCCTTGAAGGCAAGGTCGATAAATAGTTTCTGAATTGCCGGGCCTTGAGCGGCTGTGGTAAGTTTGGAATACCCCGGGGTAAACATGATTGAAAGGGCTGTACAATCATCATATTTCCACATTTCGCTTGCCAGGATTGAATCTGCCAGTGCTTGTTCAGCGGGTGAGAGGGGTCGGCCTGTGTTGATGTGCGCGGAAATGTGATGGAGCATGACATCCTGCATAAACCCCAATGGACGCTGGCCGACCCGTAGAGCGCTGTATAAGGGTCCATGGATCACTCCATAAGCTACGGTCATTAGCACGAAAGCTGCAAGCAGCGGTTTCCACCATTTTAGATAAAAAACCAGCAATAACAGTAAGGTTACTAAAGGGATGGGTAACCCGTTGTGTCGGAAGGAAGTAACGCACAAACACACCACACCCAGCCAAACCCAAGTGAAGCGTTTCTCCAACCAGGCTCCATTTGAAAGTACGATCTTCAGGATCATCAAGGAGAAGAGGAAAAGGCTGGTTGAGTAAGGGATATCCTTTAATAATATAACCACCATAATTGCGTTGAGAGGTGCCATGGCGAAGATACCAGCCAGGAGCCACCCCGCCCAATGAGGCAGACCGTGTTCTTCGAGAAGGCGGATACCCCAGGCGACAGTGAGGCTGAGGAAGAGGATCTGGGCGATGACCACCGCAGCAGGGGAGAGCCAAACCCGGGTGATCAACCACATTGAAAGGGTGTGGAAGACGGGGTGGGTGTCGTTGAAATGACCGGAGAGGATCTGGCCCCACTGGTCGTTGGAATCGGTATGCATCATAGCAGGGAAAAATGTAAGCAGACAGAGACCCCACACTATTATCATGGGCAAGGTATACGGGAGCCAGGAGTACCGTTTCATATTAGGTACTGGTTTGGATTTGAATTCGAAAGATAAGAAAAAAACAGTTATGAAAAAGAATAGAAAAGAGGTAGATACCCCCAAGAGGATCGGGACAAATGAGTGGTCGGATTTGAAGGTTTGAATGATCGTAAAAGAGTCACCTTCCTGGCCTTGCAGATCGATAGCGGTGGTTTGCTTATCAAAATATAGGATCAGGGGGTTCGAGTAAGGAGTTTTTTCGAATTCAATCTTTAATTCGCTGCCCATCCTTCCCAGCCAATGGAGAGACGCAGCTTCAGGCCCGGTGTGTGTTATTTTGGTATCAGAAATTTGCCAATCCCCGGTCTGCTGTAATTGAGAAAAACCGATATCTCCCAGATCATGTGAAATCCAAATGACCGAGACAGTACGGTCATCGGCATTATCTCCTGTTGCGGGGGGAACAGTTATAGCGATGGAATGGTCAGGAAACGCCAGATAGAAGGGGGGGAGGTTGGTGGAGAAAACAATAAATCCACCAAATAGGAAGGATGCAATAATCAAGAGAACAATTCCACGGCGTCCGATCATCTGGATTCTTGATAAGAAGAACCCATTAAGCAGGTAATAGATCAAAGGAGATATTGCTATCCATAATATGATTGTTATACCCAATTCGCGTCTGGCCAGGGTGGGTGATTGGAAAAAAAGAAGATAAGCAGAAAAGGATAAAAAGAATCCGAAGATAATCGCAAAAAATAAAACAACCCATTTGTTACCGCAAGTTTGGCGATTCATAAATATTCAAGAAGTAGGTCGAAGATCATTATGGATTATAGTTGGTGGTTACCGAAACGAATAAAGGAAGATCATTCATTCCTATCGTCACCATTTTTCTTCCTGATAGAAGTAAAAAGGAAACCAATAGAAAAAACTCCAACCAATACGACACCATAATGGTATCGATATGTTTGCGATATATTAATGAGCGTAAGGAAAACAGATTGAATCAATATTGGTGAGAGATATAGTAACATTTTCCAATTCTTGGTCCTGACAGAAAAAATAATTGTGCAATAGATTGCCAAATATAAATAGATTGCCATGATCAGGTTTGGGTTGTGATTCGTTTCACTCGGGTAAATTGGAAGGTAGTTCTTTACAAAAGAAATCAATCCCCCCGAAGGAAAATTCGAATCTGACAAGTTGTTATCGTTCTTAATAGTATCAAGATTAGTTCGATCCCGGCAAGATGAGTCAAGGCTCCAAATTATCTGACTGGCGCAAACCATATGGCGTATGTCAACTTTAGGGTCCTTTAGAAATAGCTCGAAAGCGATCCGAGCAGGTTTATTTATATCCTGGCGGAGTAAAGGTACATCATAATTTTGCAGAGGTAAACCCTGTTGGTGTTGTAAAATCCCAGGAAAGACCGCGAGCATGGTTGGATTTGCCTGGCAGCAATCGTAATTCCATGAGTTAATAGGAGCCAGTTGGTTTAAATAGGTTTCCTGCCGTTCGGTTAGTTGTGTACCTGATCCAAGGTGGGCGGCGATATGATGCAGAAAAAGAATTGTTCCAAACTCTGGCTCATGTTTAACTTTTAATGCTGAATAAATAGGCCCATACATAATGGCCAGACAAAGGACAAGGACCCCACCTGCGGCGGCAATTTTTTTCCAGGCAAAGCGATAAAATATCAACAATAACAATAATGAACCTATCGCAACCGGTAAACCATTAATTCTGAACAAGGTGATGGCTGCGAGGGTGGAACCAAAGAATAACCACCGCAATTTCAAGGTTAACCATTTTCCTTTTGAATTGACTGCTTTCAGGAAAATTATTGAAAGGATCAAAATTGATACGGAATAGGGTATATCCTTTACAATGGCGAGCGCGCTGAGAACATTGAGCGGTAAAATGGCGAAAATCGCAACGAGCATCCATATGATTATTCTTGGGACTCGCATTTTAGCGAATTCATCCAACCCCCACGCAAGCGACAGGCTAATGATTAAGATTTGAAAGATTGCCGTTGAAGCAGGGAAAGGATAGATCCGATCTGCCAGTCCCATTACGAGCGCGTAAAGAATAGGATGGTGGTCTGAATAATGGCCAGTGATGACTTGTAACCACTGTGTCCATGAATCTTCCGCCACCAAACCCGGGTAGATCACATAAAGAACTCCAAACCACACTACGATCATGGGAATGGCATACAGCAACCAGGAGAAGCGTTTTTTGGGACGGGGTTTCGACTCCGGAATTTTGATATTGAGAAAAAATAGCGTGGCGACCAAGAAAAGAAATGATGTAAATAGGAATATGGCGAAACCTGCTAATAAATTTGCCTGATGCCAATCAGAGAAAGATTGGGCGGCAACCACCTTTATTTCAGTATTACCAGTCAGGTCATAAGTGGTAAGCTTTCCATCCCACCCAACTTGAACTGGTCCGCTCTGGGGGCTCGACTCGAATTCAATCTTGGCGATTTTATTTATTCGTCCTTCCCATTGTAGCGAACCGCTTGATATCCCGGATAAAAATATCTTATTGGATTCATTATGCCAATCACCCGTTTGGATAAACTGAGAAAAACTGACATCCTGCCAGCCATCCGAGAACCAGGTGAGAGAAACTATATGATTTTCGATTGATGAGTCAGTCACCTGCGGCACAGCGATGGTCAGTGTATGCTTGGGTAGAAGGAAATAAACAGGGGGATAGGGGATAGAGACCGAGATGAATAATCCGAACAGAAAAGAAAAGATTAATAGGATAATTCTTTTGCGACCGGAATATCTACGAAGATGAGGTAGAAGAAACCGGTTGAGAAAAAGATAGACAGGCCAGAGCAGGATAAAGAAAACTGTGAATGCAACTAACAATTCACGCTTACTTACCAAATGAGACTGAAAAAATAATACGTAAAAAACCAAATCAAAAATAAAAGCTACCAAAACAACAAGAAAAGTGATTAGTATTCGGCTTCTTTTTGTGGTTGTTTCCATTTTTTTCGAGAACCCTTTAAGGCAAAGATGAATCTGGATCTGTAGAAACCGCTGGATCCCCGATCAATTTTGGTGAGCAAAAAGATAAGAATAGTAATCCTATGCTAAATAAGCCAACTAAATAAACCCCAAATTGATAACGAAATTCACTCGCAACCATTACCAACGCAAGAATAATTGTTTGAATACAAGCGGGAGTCATAAACAAAAGACCCTTGAAGTGATGAGTCCGATATACAAATATTATGGTGTTGTAGATCAATAAATATAGGTAAACCGCAGGAGCGATAAAAATGGTTAATAAAGGATTTGTCCTGATTTCGATCAGAAATGCGCTTAAAAAAGGTGCGAGGGCTAGCAGGAGACTGTTTTCTTTAAAAAAACCACCATATTTCGTCCCAATCCATTGGGATTTTGTCTCTGGTACCCATGTTGTTGATCCACATTGGCTTGGAAGGCGCCAAACCATCGCGCTGGAGCATACCAAATGTTGAAGCTCTATCTTGGGCTCTTTGAGGGCGAGTTCCACAGACAATTTTTGAATTGTTGTGACATTTTGTGATAAACGATTGAAAGAAAAATCTTTTCCCGAAAATGTTGAAACAACACTGCAACAATCATATTCCCATTGATTTAGGGGTAGGATTTTTTCCGCCATCACAATTTCTTCTGGTGAAAGGGGTTTCCCCGTTTTAATGTGCGCAGCAATATGGAAAATAAGTGTCTGTTGCTTAAAACCTATAGACCTATTTACTTCTAAGAGATTAAATAAAGGCCCCTGGATAAGTAAATACAAAAATATGAAGATTACACCGGCTTTAACAATAGGTATCCAAATTGTCCTATAAAAAATAATAAGGAGGGGTAATGAAATTAATGGAATTGGCGGACCGTTATGTCGGAAGGAGGCTAGGCAGAGGCTCACCAATCCTAACCAAACCCAAGCGGATTTCGTTCTCATCCATTCCCCATTTGAAAATATTATTTTCAGAATCATCAAAGAAAATAACAGAAGACAGATGGAATAGGGAATATCTTTCCAAACTACGACGACCATATTACCGTTGAGCGGTGCAAATGTAAAAATTGATACCAAACTCCAAGAGCCCCACTGAGGAAGACCTTGTTTTTCAAGAATATTGACCCCCCATGCAACAGTAAGGCTAAGCGAGATTATCTGAATTGTCACTACAGCAGCGGGGGAATACCAGATTCGCGTGACCAACCAGAGAAAAAGGGAGAAAAAAACCGGATGCGAATCGCTGAATCTCCCCGAGACCATTTGTCCCCATTCGATATTGGAATCTGTGGTCATCATTCCGGGATAGAAGGTGAGGAAGAAAACCCCCCATACCACGATCATTGGTATGGCGTATCGCATCCAGGCGTATGGCTTTTTGGATCGTGTTTCCTTTAATGGGATTTGGATATTCAAAAGAAAAAGTGTGATTATCAGAAAAAGGAAGAATGAGGTAATGAAAACCGCTAAACCTGTCAGAAAATTTGCAGGATTCTTATCGGTAAAGGGTTGGACGGCAATCACCTTTTTTCCACTTTCTCCTGTCAGATCATAGGTTTCAGCTTTTCCATCCCAGTTGACCTGAATCAATCCACCTTGAGGGTTTGAGTCGAACTCAATTTTTGATCTCCCATTTGTTCTGCCTTGCCAATGGAGTGAACCACCTCCCGGACCTGTTATAACCATTCGGTTGGATTCCCTTCGCCAGTTACCCATTTGGTCAAATTGAGAAAAACTGACATCCTGCCAGCCATCTGAAAACCAGGTAATCGCGATCTGGCGATTTTCTACATTCAATCCACTTGCTGGCGGTATCGAAATCGTAAGTGTATGGTTTGGATAAAGGAAATAAACTTGGGGTAGGTTAGTGGAAATAGAGATGAACAACCCAAAGATGAGGGAAATAAAAATAAGAATAATTTTTCCCTGAGGGGTGTATTTTTGAAAAATCGGATAGAGGAAACGATCAACCAGGTAAAAAATCGGCCAAATAAGGGCGGAAAAAATCAGAAAAGTTGCAAAAAGCTCACGCTTGGGAACAAGTGGTGTTTGAAGAAATAATAAATATATCGTAGAAGAGAAAATCAGGTTGATGAAAACGGAGAATATTGCTTCCCGGATTTGGATTTTATGGCGGGGTTGAATATTCTTCAAAATAGCCTTCTTATGTTCGTAAATAAGGAGAACAATTTCATGAACCCAACCCCCCATTATATTGGCAAATATTAATTAATGAAATCATGTTTACATTTAATAGGAGAATAATTGCAGTGTTCTGCCCAAAAAACTAAGGTAGCACAATCACAGTCACCAATGGTAGTAATTCTTAGGAAAACGACCGATATATATCCCGACCGACCTAGATCCAATAACGCGCATACTGACCCGTGAAAAAACATATCTAATTCTTGTCTCATCTCACTTTAAATTAACCCGCTCTGATTTTAAGTTAATCGCTATAAGTAATAATCCAATTCCAAAGAGTCCAATGAGATAAGCCCCATAATGATATCTGAATTGATCAGAGACATTAATCAGCAAATATACCGAGGACTGGATCACGATCGGAAGAACAAATAATATTATTTTCCAGTTCCTCCTTCTGATGCTAAGTATTGCAGTAGCATAGATTCCAAGCCAAAGATAAACTGCCGGGGAAATAAAAACTGAAAAAACCGGATTTGTTTTCAAATTGATGAAAAGATTTGTTAATGGTTTTATCAATGGAGGAATTAGGCTTTTTTCCGTATTTCTTTTATATCCTGGATCGATCCATATTCTCGAATCATATGGAAGCAACGTGTTTGCCCCACAAAAGCCGGGGGATCTCCACACAATAGAGCTGACATTTACGAGGTGCTGGAGTTCAACCAAAGGCTCTTTAATGGCAAGTCCGACGAACAATTTCTGAATTGTTTTTCCTTGGATCGATGTAAATAAATCGGGATAATTGGTCGAATGTATGATTGAAAGAACCGTGCAACTATCATATTTCCATTGTTCTCTTGGCAAGATGGAATCTGCCAGAGCTTGTTCGGTTGGCGTGAGGGGTTTCCCGGTATTGATGTGAGCGGAAATGTGATGCAACATGACATCCTGAATAAAACCCAGTTGGCGTTGCCCAACCCCCAGGGCTTTATAGAAAGGTCCATGGATTATTGCAAAGAGGATTGTCGATAATGCAATAGCCTTAAGTAAAGGCTTCCACCATTTTCTATAAACGACTAAAAGAACTAGAATGGTCACTACCGGAATGGGAAGCCCATTATGGCGAAAAGAAGCGATGCACAGACTGACCAGTCCCAGCCAGACCCAAGTAAGGCGTTTATCCAACCAGGCTCCATGAGTGAGCACGATCATCAGTATCATCAGGGAGAACAACAATAGGCTTGTTGAATAAGGGATGTCCTTCCAGAGTACGATTACCATATTTGCATTGAGGGGAGCTAAAGCGAAGATGGCAGCTAGGAGCCAGGATGCCCAGTGAGGCAATCCGTGCTCTTCGAGCAGGTGGATACCCCAGGCGACGGTGAGGCTGAGGAAGAGGATCTGGGCGATGACGACCGAAGCGGGGGATAGCCAGATGCGGGTTACAAGCCACATGGAGAGGGTATGGAAGACAGGGTGGGTATCGTTGAAATGACCCGTAAGTATCTGACTCCACTGGTCGTTCGAATCTGGACTCATCATGCCGGGGAAAAAAGTGAGCAGATAAATCCCCCAAACAATGATCATTGGGAGGGTATATACCAACCATGAACACCTTCGCTTTTTGGCCGAAGGTTTTATTTCAATTTGATATGTTAAGAAAAAAATCGTGACGAGAAAAAACAAAAATGAGGTTGCGAACCAAAGTAGAACTGAGATTAGGAAATGATGTCCTTCCCTGGCGCTAAACGATTGCGAAACGGCGAAGGTTTTTCCGGGGTCGCCAGATAGGTCGAATGATGCTTCTTGCCCATCCCAGTTGATTGTTATAGGGTTGGCATAAGGAGTATATTGAAATTCAATCGAAATATTCTGGCCTGTCTTTCCCTTCCATTCCAATGCCGCTGGGTCTGGTCCGGTATGGCTTATCCCATTTTCAGCGATGGTCCATTCACCCGTACTTTTAAGTTGTGAAAAACTTACATCTCCCAGATCGTGCGTGATCCAGGTAATGGCGACGACTCGTTCCTGAGTAGTTGCATCAGATGCCTCAGGCACATTAATATGAAAAGAGTGGGCTGGGGTGATAAGGTAAAGAGGAGGTTGGTTGGTGGTAAACAGGACCAAGAAACCTGCTAGTCCCGAAATAATTAATAAAACCGCCTTTTTACGAGGCGGAGAGCCTTCCAGGTGAGGTATGAGGTATCTGTTGAGACAGAGAAAAACAACCCAAATCAACACAACAAAAATCAGAATTACTGCAAGCAGTTCCCGTTTACTGACCAGCGGGGATTGAATAAAAAGGAGATAGATAGTGAAAGATAGGACGAGGCTAATCGCACCGGAAAGCAGCATTTCCCAGGTTCGAATTCCCTTTTTATTTCTTTCAAGTTTCATAGTCTGCTTTTTTCCAGAAGAACGAAAGACGAGAATTAATCGAGTTTCCCCTTCTCCAGTTCTTTCACCCTTGGATTGTCCCGATACACCCCGCGGTTCTCCTCCGGCAGCAGCACAGCTATTCGGCACATTACCTCGTCCGTCCAGCGCTGCATCTCCGCTTCGCGGTTCTCCCGCCCGATCTCGGGGATGACAATCGGCGGGCCAAAAGTCGCCTTCATCTTCGGCTTCCGGAAGTGCAGCAGCTCGCGCACACCCGTTGCCGTCCCGGTGATCCCAACCGGCACGATCGGCGCCCCGCTGCGAATTGCCAGGAAGACAATACCGGATTTGCCCGGCAGCAAGCCTCCGGTGGTGCTGCGGGTGCCCTCCGGGGAAACCCCCAGGCAGCCGCCTTTTTTTAAATGATCCAATCCAGATTTAATGGCGGTGAAATCGGCAATATCGCGGTCGATCCAGATGGCTTCTCCCATCCAGGCAAGGGGGGCGATGAGCAGGTTCTTTTTGTATTTGGTGGTGAGCACGCAGGTGATATCCGGGCGGGCAGGGATATCCAGAAGTACCGGGATATCCAGCCGGCTGAGATGGTTGGTGGCGATCAGCACGCCGCCAGAAGGGGGGAGGTATTCCATCCCCTCGTAGGATGTTTTCGTAAGTGCTTTTAGCAAAAAGTGAACGATGCCAAAAAGGAATTCGCGCTTTCCCATGGTCCAACCTCCAATAATCCGATCTGGATTGAGTATATCAAAATTGAAGCGCTTCCCGCGTTATGATTCAATCGTCTCCCCTGTGTTGGCATTAAAAAAGCGTGCTCGAGGTATCCTCGAGCACGTAATGAAGTCCGTTTTATTGCTTATTGATGACCAGGGGATCATTTCTCCTGGATGGTCACCGAAAGGATCGTATCCGGGGTTGGCAGGGTGCCGCCCTGGGAAGGATCGCGTTTGGTGAGCGCGTTGACCACGTCCATACCTTCCACCACCCGGCCAAAGATGGTGTATTTGCCATCCAGGTTGGTCTGTGGGGCGAGGGTAATAAAGAACTGCGAACCATTCGTTCCGGAACCTGAATTAGCCATACCCAGAACGCCGGCGGCGTCAAACTTGAGATCAGGGCTGATCTCATCCCCGAACTGGTAACCCGGTCCTCCCAGGCCTGTGCCGGTGGGGTCACCCGTCTGGGCAACGAAGCCATCCAGCACACGGTGGAAGGGCACGCCATCGAACCATTTATTCTGGGCCAGGAATACCAGGCTGTTGACGGTGAGCGGAGCCTGCTTCGCAAAAAGCTCCACCACGATATCACCCTTGGTGGTCTGGATGGTGGCTGTATATTGCTTATTGGGGTCGATCACCATCGGGGGGCATTCCTTGTAAGCCTTTTGCTCCAGTCTCCAGATCTGAAGGATGGCATCCAGGTTTTCCTTGCTCAAGCCAATAGAATCGTTGGGATCCACATTCACGGCAAAGACAAGTTTGCCGCCCATTTCGATGAAGACGGATGGGGTAGCATTCACCCCGACTGCGGTCGCGGCGGTGCGGGCTTCGTCCACCTTCTTTATTACTGCATCGCTAGTGAGGTCTGTAGTGAATTGAGCAGGATCCAAGCCGATCTCCTCCGCCTTGCCGGTAACCCATTTTTGGAAATCTTCTGTGCTCATGTTATCCCAGGTTTGCCAGGTTGAAGGGTCGAAGAGAACGTCGTGCATCTCCCAGAACTTGCCCTGCAGGTTGGCAGCTTCGGCCGCTTGGAGAGCATTTTCCGAGTTAGGATGTCCAACTAGGAAGTGCCGGTAAACGAAGCGGACGTCATTGGGGTTGTCTTTGATGAATTGCTCCATCACGGGAGCAAGCTGGGCGCAGTACGGTCAGGTAAAGTCTGAATATTCGATGATGGTCATCACCGCATCTGCAGGACCTTTTACATAGTCCGTGCTGCTGACGGGCGGCAGTTTGGCTGCGTACTCTGTCTTTTCGGGTGGGAAGATTGAGCTGGCTGGCAGGCATTCACCTGGTTTGGCACCCACGATCTCCGGTACCGCTGTGGCAGCGGAGGGCGTTAATTCATTTCCGGCCGACCCCGCCTGGGTGGTGCTCGCGCTGTTCTGGCTGCCGATGGGCAGGAATCTGCCCGCCAGCCCCGCGCCAATGATCAGCAGCAGGACAACAACTCCACCGAGCACATACAGCCAGGTGTGGTTCTTTGGTTTTTGCGCCGTTTCGGGGACTTCGTCAGGCGCTTTTATGCTCTTATCTGCTGTATAGCGGTCGTAATCCGCCCTGCGGGTTTTATCGGAAAGCACCTGGTAGGCTTCCTCGATTGCAGCGAAGTCCTTTTCCGCGTTGGCTTTCTGGGCGGGGTCCTCGAATTTATCGGGGTGGAATGCCTGGGAGAGGAACTGGTAGCGCCCCTCAATTTCCTTCTTGCTCGCGTTCTTTGGGACACCAATAATATCGTAATAATCTTTCATATAACTACCTCTCTTGGATTGCCGGCAGGCGGAAATCGACCGCCGCACGAATTTGGGATTGTACCACACTGCCTTCGTGGGCGGCATCGATG
>JGI20214J51650_10000719_pt1 | contig 20791 bp, 17 predicted proteins | sample WetSurMetagenome_FD_51650 | JGI IMG/M metagenome (IMG submission 51650) | reverse complement strand
TGTGGAATCGGGGGCTTTCCTGGCAGTAGTATCCTGAAAGCCGCTGTGCTGATCCACTGCTTTTGGTTTCATGTCGAAGGCAAGGATAACAACCGCCATTGACAACAATGTAATGAATTTCAGACTGTTTAGCATCTTCCTTTTTCCTCTAATAACAAAATATTTTCTCATAACCATACTTCAAAAAGTTAAATCGTATTAATTTCTAAAATAAGTATAAAAAATTGAATTTTGCTAGAGCAAACGGTATATTGAGTTTATGTATTGCAAAGCACTTTCAGGCACAGGTTCTGATTCAATCACATCATTATAAAAACTATTTTTCTCCCTTTATATTGTAAAAAGGAGTAATTATGTTTCGTTACTGCTGCGACCTGAAGATTTTTTTCTCCTCCTTACAAATATATTGAATAGCCCATTTCCCTGACTGACCTGCAGGGGGAAGTCCGCCCCCTGGAAAAAGCCATTGTCCGGCCATGTAGAATTTTTTGAGTTTTGGGAGGGTTAGATCAAGATTATTCATCAGATTCTTACTTGAAGGCATAAATCCCTCATACGATCCTTTCCAGACACCAGTATAATTAACATCAGTGATCGGTGTTGCAACATCAACAACTTCAATGTTTGATGAAATACCGGGATAATGATGCTCAAGAATATCTCTTGCATCTTTCTCGATAGCGGCTTTCTCAGCTTTATATTCTTCGCTGGAAATATCCTTCCATAAATCCCATGGAGATTCAAAACGCATTACCAGTACTGTCTTTCCGGCTGGAGCCATTGTGCGATCAAAACAATAGTTCATTATTGAATATCCTTGGGTTGCCTTTGTTCTTCCGATTAGCTTATCCTTTACCGTCCAGGAATCTACAGGACTCTCTGATTTAACCAACGAATTAATCCCAAATGAAACCTGAACAAGAGGAGTAAACAGTTCCCATTTATCATAAGCGTTCTGAATCTTCCGGTTCACAAATTTTCCCTCAAGCATATCATAAATAGTTGAATGTCCATCAGCTGCACTGATAACATAATCTGCCATTATTCTGCTTTCGTCGGAAAGAATGACTCCCCTGGCTGTTTCATTTTCAACTATAATTTTTGAAACTCTTTTCCTGGTGGTAAGTTTTCCTCCAAGTTCAATGAATCTGTCGTTCATTCTCTGTGCCATTGGCAGTGATCCGCCCACGAGATACCCGGCATTCTTCTGATTGAACCAGGCAAACATCATTATAAATGCAAGAGCTGAAAAATCTCTTGTTCCGAACAGATTTCCGAGGAATATGGAAAGTGATTGGTTTTTGAAATTCAGACTTTTAATATATTCGTCATATGTCTTTCTGCCGTATTTCATAAAAAGTGTCATTATCGGCATCATGCTGAACATTGAAGAGATAGTATGACTCATTTTTCTTAGTCCCGGGGGATCAGAGTAAGGCTGAAGAAATGATGACTTTTTCATGTCTTTACACATTTTCCTGATGCTGTCGGTATCCTCCGGAGCCATTTTACACAGATACTCTTCCCATTTATTCAGATCTGTATAAATAATGAATTCCTTTCCATCATCAGCAAATACTCTTGTATGTATTTCGTGGTCAATTATTTCAACTTTATCGTTTAATACATTGGTTTCTTTCCAGATATCATTGAAGGGTCCTTTTCTCGTCCCCACGAGCCAGTGAAGACAATAATCAAATCTGTAGCCTCTGCGTTCCCAGGCCGTGCACTGACCTCCCGTAATTGAATGCATTTCGATTATTTCCGTATCAAATCCGTTAAGTTTTGCGTAGATGCCAGCTGATAATCCGGCTACCCCGCCACCGATAATTACAATTTTCTTATTCATATTATATTCTTATTCAGTTTATTGTTATGAGCCAGGTTCATTTGAAAACTAAAATCTGTCATTTTATTTTCAACAAAGTTATTCTAGGTTACCAGCACAGGAAATTTAAATCGGTAAACAGCAGGATTCATCCTATGAATAACCAGTTTAACAGGTTTAAATGTTTTTACTTTCGGGAAAACTCGTTTGCAGTGGTTTAGCAAACGATTACAATATGATACCCAGCAATAATTTGACTAAATTTGTAACAGCATTCCAGCTGAAATCTTCAGCGATTGGTTTTTGCAGATTATTACTTAACTGAAATCTTATAATATATGTCAAGGCTTTTTACTCCGCTTAAAATAAAGGATATAACCTTTCGAAACAGGATTGTGGTTTCCCCGATGTGTCAGTATTCTTCAAAAGATGGATTTGCCACAGACTGGCACCTGGTTCATTTGGGAAGCCGTGCCGCAGGCGGTGCAGGCCTGATAATCCAGGAAGCAACAGGGGTGTCGGCTGAAGGCCGTATTTCCGGGGCTGACCTTGGCATATATGATGATTTGCATGTTGAAAAACTGCAGCAGATAACTTCATTTATTCATGATCATGGTTCTGTTGCAGGGATACAGCTTGCCCATGCCGGGAGAAAAGCGAGCTGTGCCGAGCCCTGGAAAGGAGGAAAGCAGGTTAAGGAAAGGGATGGAGGCTGGAGAACCGTGGCCCCATCGGCGATCCCGTTTTATGACTATGAAGATATTCCTGTTTCATTGGATTCAGCAGGTATTCGAAAGGTAATTTCAGATTTTAAAAATGCTGCTGCGCGTGCCCTGGCGGCAGGTTATAAGCTTATTGAAATACATGCGGCACACGGTTATCTGATACATCAGTTTCTTTCACCTCTGAGCAACAAAAGAGTAGACAGTTACGGTGGAAGCTTTGAAAACAGGATAAGGTTACTTCTAGATATTGTTGACACGGTAAAGGAAGTCTGGCCCGCTAATCTTCCATTGTTCGTCAGGATTTCCGCAACCGACTGGGCCGATGGAGGATGGAATCCTGATGAAGCTGTGAAACTATCCTCAATTCTTAAATTGAAGGGTGTTGATCTGATTGACACATCTTCGGGCGGACTGGTACATTCCGCCAAAGTTCCTGTTGGTCCGGGCTATCAGGTACCATTTGCGGGACGTATAAAAAATGAGACCGGAATTCTGACCGGTGCTGTTGGCCTGATAACTGAGGCAAAGCAGGCTGAATCAATACTGGAGAATGGACAGGCTGACCTGATACTTATTGCAAGGGAATCGCTGAGAGATCCGTATTTCCCTCTGCACGCTGCTCATGTATTAGGTGATGATATTGAATGGCCGAGGCAGTATATGAGAGCAAAACTCTGAGAAGGAATATAGGTTTTCATCATACTTTACCCCCTTTCCAACCTTCCCCCACGGGGGAAGGAGTGGTTTTACCTTTCCCCCTTGGGGGAAAATGAAAGGGGGTTTATTTAATAAAGTAACGGCTTAGAATTGTTAATCTCTAGGAAGTCTAGTGAACCAATAATAGATACAATATTCCTATTCCGATCCTGTACCATCCGAAGAATGCAAAACCCCGTTTTTCAACAAAGGCTACAAATGCCTTTACTGCCAGCCATGCGACTACGAATGCTGTAACCATACCAACAATGAGCAATATAATTTTATGCTGATCAAAAACGACATCAGTTTTTAAGATATCGAGGCCTGTGGCTGCACACATTGTGGGAACGGCCAGCAGGAAGGAAAATTCCATAGCCTGTTTCTTATTGAATCCATTATATGTTCCACCTACAATTGTAGCAGCGGCCCTGGAAACTCCGGGTATCATTGAGATACATTGTATTAATCCTATGAAAAATGAATTCTTCAAGGAGATATCTTCGACCTCCTTATACTCTGAAATAGCACCGACCATCCTTTTATTAATAAGTATAAGAATAACACCTCCCAGTATTAAGGTAACAGATACTATTACCGGATTGAACAGATAGTGTTTGATAAAGCCATATGCAATAAAACCGATAACAGCAGTTGGAATAAAGGCGGCAATCAGTTTCTTATATATTTCAAAGCTTTTAAGAAAACGTCTTGCATACATGAAAACAATGGCAAGTATTGCACCTAACTGAATTGAAATCTCAAAGGTTTTTAAGAAGGAATCATTATCAATGCCAAGAAGAGAAGAGGCTAATATCATATGTCCTGTTGATGATACAGGGAGAAATTCGGTTATACCTTCTACAATTGCGATAATAATCGCCTGAATTATGGTCATTCTGTTGAAATTAGTTGTTTAGTGAAGAAACAAGATACAGGCCATATTGTTAATCAAAACTTAAATGTCGGATTTGATCATTTTACATTGGACAGACTCATTCATCCTCATGAAGCAAATATAATAGAATGACTTTGTTTTGTTAGCTTTTATATCTAAAAGCAGTAAAATATTTCATTTTGGAGTAAGATTAAAGTTATTACTTTTGGAAAGGACTAATTAAATTATTTAATCACCGGGTATAAGACCTCTTAATCGACTGAAATGGATAACCAAGTAAAACCTGAAATTAAAAGACTATATTCTCTTGATGCCCTTCGGGGATTCGATATGTTCTGGATTATGGGAGGGGAAGGGATTTTTATCGGACTGGCTTCTCTGACAGGCTGGCCTGTTCTGAAGTGGTGGGCTGAACAGCAGGAGCATGTGCCCTGGCATGGATTTCATTTTGAAGACATGATTTTTCCTCTCTTCCTTTTTATTGCCGGTATAAGTTTTGCATTTTCTCTTGCAAAAAGATACCAGGGAGCGGAGAACAGAAGACCTCTCTACTCGCATGTGATAAAGCGTGGATTGATATTGGTATTGCTGGGAATTCTCTACAATAATGCAGTCCGTTTTAACCTGGGTGAACTCCGTTACGCAAGTGTTCTCGGACGGATTGGTCTGGCATGGATGTTTGCCGCACTTATTTTCATGAATACAAATCTCAGTGCGCGGATAATATGGGTCAGTGGAATTCTGATAGGATACTGGCTGCTATTGATGCTTTTCCCTGCTCATGATCTTGGTACCTTCGATCCATATTCCACCCAGGGTAACCTGGCAGGATTTATTGACCGCCATTTTCTGCCGGGCAAATTCTGCTGTTATACTTTTGGTGACAGTGAGGGATTACTCAGTACCATTCCGGCTATTGCTACAGCGCTTCTAGGCATGCTCACCGGACAGTTCCTTCTGTCGCAGTTTCTTCAGGATAAGCCACTGCGAAAAGTACTTTATATGGCTCTTGCCGGTGTAGCACTCATAATAATCGGAAGGATCTGGAATATATTCTTTCCTATAAACAAATACCTGTGGTCGAGTTCATTTGTCTGTTTTGTTGGAGGCCTCAGTCTTCTGGAATTCTCCCTGTTCTATCTCATTATTGATATCTGGAATTACAGGAAGTGGGCATTTTTCTTTGTAGTAATCGGAATGAATCCAATTACAATCTATCTTGGAGGCAGGATAATCAACTTTGATTCTGCTGCGAAATTCTTCTTTGGAGGCATTATCGGCATGTTCCCCGAAACATGGGCGCCGTTATGGAACGGAATAGCTATTACTACCATTGCATGGGTTTTCCTGTATATTCTTTATAAGAAGAAAATATTCCTGAAAGTCTGAGATAGGGAATTTTTCACCAATAAGAATCCCGATAGTTATGTTTTAATTCATAGTTTGAGTAACAAATTTATAATCCTCTTTATAATTATGAACCCCCTTTCATTTTCCCCCACAGGGGAAAGGTAAAACCACTCCTTCCCCCGTGGGGGAAGGGCGGGAAGGGGGTAATTTATAATAGCAGAAGACCTTAAATTGTGATATTCAGTCTAATGAATTTATAACGTGATTCTGAAGAAATGCTAAGCTATCAGAACACAAAGGATTATTTTTTTGCAGCAGCCTTTTTGTCGAGGATCTTTTCAATTTCATCCATCACTTTGTTCATCGATGCAATCGTTTTCTCGAGAGGTTCAGCAGTAGTCATATCCACACCGGCTTTTTTCAGCAGTTCGATCGGATAATCGGATCCGCCGGCCGACAGAAAATCAATATATCGCTTAAGAGCTTCCTTGTCGCCGCTCATTACTTTCTCTGCAAGGGCTATTGAAGCAGTAAAGGAGGTGCTGTACTGGTAAACATAATAATTATAGTAGAAGTGAGGAATATATGCCCATTCCATCTCCAGGTACTTATCAACTTTACAGATTCCCTTGTCGCTTCCATAATATGATTTCAACAGGTCGAGATAGATCTTTGAAAGCGATTCTCCTGTAAGGGGCAATCCTTTTTCAGCAGCCTCATGTATCCTGAGTTCATAATCGGCGAACTGAGTCTGGCGAAACAGAGTGCCTTTAAATCCATCGAGCCAGTTCATCAGTAATGATAATTTAATATCATCATTGGTTTCGTTTTTGATCATATAATTGAAAACCAGCACTTCATTAAAAGTGGAGGCGACCTCAGCTACAAATATCGCGTAATCGGCCAGAGGGTAGGGTTGTTTTTTATTCGAAAGATAACTTTGCATTGAGTGTCCTAGTTCATGAGCAAGGGTACTTACGTCCATATATTGTTCATTATAATTAAGGAGAATAAAGGGATGTCCATCGTATAATGATCCATTTGAGTAAGCGCCTGATTGTTTTCCGGGTGTCGGAAAAGCATCTATCCATCTCTGGTCAATGGCATTTTTAACAGTTGCAACATATTCTTGCCCAAGTGGTTTCAATGCTTCCAGAACAATTTTTGTTGCTTCCTCATAGGTGTATTTCAGGTCGACATCTTTCACTACCGGTGCATAAAGATCGAGGTATTTCAGAGTATCGACTCCCAGCATTCTCTTTTTGATCTTAAGATAGCGGTGGAATGCATCGAGGTTTTTATTCACATTATCGACAAGCGCATGATAAACGCCGACCGGAATGTTATTTGGATACAGGGCTGATTCCAGTGAGGACTCATAGTGGCGTGCTTTGGCCTGGAAAATATCTTTCTGAACATTTCCGTATAGCATTTCACCGTATGAAGCCTTGAATTTTTCAAGGTTGTTAAAGAAAGTACCGAAAATTAGCTTTCTGTCATCACGGTTAGGAACGGCACGGTATTTACCGAAAGTAGTACCTGTCAGAAGTACTTTTTCCCCGTTCGACAAAGTAACTGTAGGTGCTGGCATCTCTGCGTTTGAGAAAGTATTGTAAAGATTGGAAGGAACACCACCTATCATTCCGGAAAGAGCCATTATCCTTTCTTCCGGTTCACTCAGGGTATGCTTCTTAGTCCTGAAAAGGTTGTCGAGGCCCATCCTGTATTGTTCAAGCTTAGGCTCTGATTTGATAAACCCGTCGATAATATTCCAGTCAGCCGATAATATTTCAGGCTGGATAAATGCAGATTTTGCCCCGAAATCGGAAAACATCTGTTGCAGCTCCTGCTTCATACCAGTAAATTGCATGTTACGGGTATCCAGATCAGAATTCATGCCTGCGTAGAGGTACAATTTTGTTGCTTCCCTGTTGATCTCAGAATTGAATTCCATGCATTTAAGCAGGTTGGCAGCAGATTTTGTAAGAGTTCCTTTAAACTTATCAATTTCTGCCAGTTTGGAAGAAATAGTTTCTTTTGCAGTTCGCCAGTCTGCGTCTGACTTATATAAAGTTGAGAGGTCCCATTTATACTTGTCGGGGATCTCGGTTCTCGTTTTCTGACCAAAGCCGTCCCTTATAATAGAGGCAGCGATAAGGATCAGGAAAAGAGTTTTCAGCATTAGGTTGGTTCTTTTCATCTTAATATCATTTTGAATACATTTTATATTAAATATTTTAAAATAGGTTCAAAGGTAATTTATTCACAGAAGATTTTGCAGACTCTTTTACAATCGGCAGGAAATTTCGTACGAACCGTGGTATCAGACCAATTGTTTATTGTTTTTGAAGGTAATTGTGTAAAAAATGTGATTTTTAGTATTATTAACGTATGAATTACATTTATTAATTAAAAGCTGGGATCAAATTATTTTTTTTAATTTGGTCCGTATAAATATAGCTTTGATTGATTTAAACAATATTTTCGAATAAAATCATAAAAGATTTTCAACTTTAAGGCGTTTCATAAAACTTCTTAAAAAATATTTACTATTTTTGGTCGTGAAATTCTTTGCCAAAACAACATTTCGCACATGAATTGCATTATAGTAGACGACGATATTTTAACCTGCAAGATACTTGAAGGATATGTGAGTAAATCCACCTCACTTAATCTTATAGGNTCGTTCAGTGATTCACTCGCTGCCAGAGATGTTTTAACAAAGCGTCAGGATATTGACCTTGTTATTCTGGATATTCAGATGCCAGAAATGAATGGCTTTGATTTTATTCGCAGCCTCGACTTCCCTCCAAACATAATTATAGTTTCATCTGCCGAAGAATTCGCTCTGAAGGCTTTTGATTTCAACGTAGTCGACTATCTGCTGAAACCTGTTACCTACGGTCGTTTCTGTAAGGCAATCGATAAGACGATCAGATACTTTGCGCGAAAAGAGGGCGCAAACAATGGTGATGAGGAAATATTTATCAAGAAAGGATCATCACTTGTAAAACTGAAACTTACTGAGATTATTTACATAGAGGCTCTTGAGAATTACGTTACCCTGAACACCAATGATGACAGGTTTACAATCCATTTCACAATGAAAGCTATTGAAAATCAGTTGCCTTCAGGAGTTTTTATCAGGGTTCACCGCTCGTTTATCATTAACAAGAGCATGATCCAGACCATTAAAGAGAACACCCTCGATCTTATCGTTGGAGGATCTGTAAAAAGCATTCCTGTCGGGAAATCATTCAGAGATTCATTGCTGAATGATATTAACGTGATGGCCAGATAACCAGCTTTTCTTCCATGCTTACCAATCGTCAACTGTTCCTGCAGCACCTGGGACAAACTTCTGTTTCTCCAATGATGCTCGAAATTGTCAGGGCAGAGGGTATTTATATGTATGGACCCGACGGAAGAAAATATATTGACCTTATATCGGGTGTGTCGGTAAGCAACACTGGTCACCGTCATCCGAAAGTAGTGCAGGCTGTAAAAGACCAGGTCGATCTGTATATGCACCTTATGGTGTACGGTGAAATAATCCAGAGTCCGCAGGTTAAATATGCACAAAAGCTGACTTCCGTCCTTCCTTCATCACTCAGCTCCTGCTATTTTGTTAACTCGGGAAGTGAAGCAGTTGAAGGTGCACTTAAACTTGCAAAAAGATATACCGGGAAAAGCCGTATAGTCTATTTCAAAAATTCATATCATGGTAGTACCCATGGCCCTCTCAGCATCCAGGGAAGCGAACATTACCGTAATGCATTCAGGCCTCTCTTGCCCGACACATTCGGGGTGGAATTTAATGATGAACATTCTCTCGATTCAATAACTTCTTCTACAGCTTGTGTAATAGCAGAACCCGTCCAGGGGGAAGCAGGAATTATTTTTCCTGAAAACGAATTTCTGTTGAAGCTCAGGGATAAATGCAATGCTACAGGTGCCTTACTTATTTTTGATGAAATTCAGACAGGTTTTGGACGTCTGGGCCATATGTTTGCGATTGACAGGTTCAGCGTTGTACCCGATATTTTGCTTCTTGCAAAAGCCCTTGGAGGAGGAATGCCATTGGGCGCTTTCATCTCTTCATCAGAAATCATGTCATCGCTTGTAACAAATCCGTCACTCGGACACATCACTACTTTTGGGGGACATCCTGTTAGCTGTGCAGCCGGACTTGCATCTCTTGAAGTAATAATTGAAGAAGAGCTTGTGGAGAGATCACAGTTAATGTCAGCTGTCTTCAGAAACGAACTAAAGCATCCACTGATTAAAGAAGTAAGAGGCGAAGGTCTGTTTCTGGCTGTAAAAATTACCGAACCATCTTATATTCCTTATATAGTAGCGCATGCTCCTGATTTTGGACTGGTGCTTGATTATTTTCTTTTCAACGGTGACGCTTTCAGGATTGCCCCGCCTCTCATTATTACTGAGAAGGAGGTGATTGAGGCATGCAGTCTGCTTAAACAGCTTTTGGATGATGCGGTAAATAAGGCAAACTCAATATGAAAGCGCTCTTCATATACCTGATTATTTTTGGTTGCATATCCACAGGCACGGTAAATAGCCAGGTAAAGCCCCCGAATGCCTCAGATGCCCTTGAAGGATTATTCAATAGTCTGATCGATAATTATAACGATAATGACAGGGTATTGATAAATGACTCAATCAGGACAATTCTTGACAGTTATGTAGCATCCGACTCGGTTTTTAATCATAGGTTTACCAGTCTCAGGTACATGGGGCAGATAACCAGTCCGGATTCGCTTCTTAAGATAATAACATGGAACATGGTGCTGGAAAATGAGCCTGGCAGATACTTCTGTTATTTTATAAAAAAGGGGACCGGGGGGAGGCCAAATGAAATTTACAGGCTCTCTGCTAACTATAACGGAAATCCGGTTAAGACCGACACAACATATACTGAACGAGACTGGTACGGCGCTTTATATTATGATCTGAGGCCTGTGGTAACAGATGGACACCGTTGTTGGGTCTTACTCGGAATTGATTATGGCAACCCGGAGATCAGCAGAAAAATAATTGATATCGTGGATTTTAAGAATGATGATTCAATTCTCTTCGGGCGAAAGTGGTTTGAATCGGGAGAGGAAAGAAAGTTCAGGGTTGTTTTGGAATATGCTTCAAATGCGATGATGACGCTAAGGTTCAGATCAGACACTTCGGTCATTTTCGATCACCTTGCACCACTATCGTCAGCACATAAGGAAGACCGGCAATACTATGGTCCCGATTATTCCTTCGATACTTATGACTACAAAGGAGAAGTTTGGAAGCTGAAGCTTAATGTGGACGCCAGGAATAAGTAGAACAGTAAACAGTAGTACGATATGCCAAAAAATTTAAAGACGTATATTTTCTGTTATGATGATCATCGAGGGTTTACTGATGATGTGAAGAAGAAATTTGCTGATTTGTCGAGGTATCGGGTTGAATCATTTCAGACCAGGGAGGAATTTATTGCCCGGATTGAACAGGAGAAAGAGAATAAGGGCTGCAGGATAGCAATTCTTGGTCTTCATGATACCTCAGAGCAGTTTGAATTCATCGATCATCTTACACAGGATATAAAAAGAATAAACCCGGGCATTGGTATGATATTGCTTGGTCCGCACGACAGGATGGAAGATATCAGAAAGAGTGTAAAGTTCAATATTGATGCCTATATTCCGAAGAATGCCAATTCTATTCTACGTATCCATAATTCGGTTAAAAAGCTAATCAGTGAGAATGGGATCGCAATATTCAGAAAAAGGAGCATGATTTCAGTTTATATGTTGCTCGGATTTCTTCTTCTTGCCATTATTTCACTCCTCATAGCTTACTTTAGATTTCCCCAGTATTTCTGATCTGCTCAATAATTTATCTGTGAACTTTTTTTATCTGCTGAAATGAGCTTGATTGAACCGTTATTTATGACTATTTGTCAGTTATAAGTTTACGGCATACCTTTTGAAAGGAATGGGCAGATTATATATGTATAACTATTAAAATATATTATATGGAAACCGGAAAGATTGGAGTAACAACTGAGAACATTTTCCCGATTATTAAGAAATTCCTGTATTCTGATCATGAGATTTTTCTTCGTGAGCTTATTTCAAATGCGGTGGATGCTACGCAGAAACTGAAAACTATGGCTTCTGCAGGTGATTTTAAAGGTGATCTGGGCGACACAACGATAAGGGTTTCGGTCGACAAGAAGAAAAAAACAATAAAAGTCTCCGACAGTGGGATAGGTATGACAAAGGAAGAGGTTGATAAATACCTGAACCAGATTGCATTCTCAAGTGCAAATGATTTCCTCGATAAATATAAGGATCAGGCAAATTCTATTATAGGACACTTTGGTCTGGGATTCTATTCTTCATTTATGGTGTCTGACAAAGTTGAGGTAATTACAAAGTCATACCAGGCAGGAGTTCCTGCCGTAAAATGGACCTGTGACGGAAGTCCTGAATTCACAATTGAAGAAGTAGAAAAGGAAAAAACCGGGACTGATGTTATTCTTTATATTGATAAGGAATCAAAAGACTTTCTTGAAGACGGAAAAGTTGAACAGTTGCTGAAAAAATACTGTAAGTTTCTTCCTGTTGAGATCGCTTTCGGAAAAGAAACTGAATGGAAAGACGGGAAATCTATTGAGACAGACAGGGATAAAATAATCAATAACACCAAACCAGCCTGGACACTAAAACCAGCTGATCTTAAAGAAGAAGATTACAAGAAGTTCTACAGGGAGCTTTATCCATCGGGTGATGATCCTTTGTTTTATATTCATCTGAATGTTGATTATCCTTTCAAGCTTACCGGAATTCTGTATTTCCCCAAGATTAAAAGCAACATTGAGATCCAGAAGAATAAAATCCAGTTGTATTGCAACCAGGTTTTCGTTACCGACTCTGTTGAAGGAATCGTTCCTGAGTTCCTGACACTGCTTCATGGTGTTATAGATTCACCGGATATTCCTCTTAATGTATCAAGAAGCTACCTTCAGAGCGATTCAAATGTGAAGAAGATCTCAAGCCACATAACCAAAAAAGTCGCCGACAGGCTTAATGACATATTCAAGAATAACAGGGAAGAGTTTGAAAAGAAATGGGACAACCTCAAGCTTTTCATTGAGTATGGGATGATAACTGATGAGAAATTCTATGAAAAAGCTTCGAAATTTGCTCTTCTGAAAAACACTGACGATAAGTACTTTACTTTTGAAGAGTATGAGAAAATAATAAAAGAGAATCAGACCGACAAGCACAATACGCTTATCTATCTGTATTCCACAAACAAAACAGATCAGTTTACTTATATCGACAAGGCAAAAAGCAAGGGATATGATGTTCTGCTTCTCGATGGTCAGCTCGATGTTCATCTGATAAATCAGCTCGAAACCAAGCTTAAGGATATCAGGTTCGTCAGGGTTGATTCGGATGTTGTCGATAAACTTATTTTGAAAGATGAAGTACGTGATTCGAAACTGAATGATGAGCAGAAGGAGGATCTGAAGAGCGTTTTTGAAGTGAAGGGAAAATCAAAAGAGATCTATAATGTTGTTATTGAGAATCTCGATGAAAATGATGCCCCGGTGATAATCACCCAGTCGGAATTTATGCGCAGGATGAAAGATATGGCGCAGATGGGAGGCGGAATGAATTTTTATGGTGAGCTTCCTGATAGTTATAATTTAGTAGTTAATCCCAATCATCAGGTGGTCACAAAGATATCTGAAGACCTCCAGGTACAGGAGGGCACAAAGCTTGCTGAAAATAACACTGAGAGAAAGAGAATAAAGGAAGAAATCGACTTTATGGAGCAGGAACATAAGAAAAAGAAGAGCGATGAGGTCAGCCAGGTTGAAAAGGATGATCTTGAAAAGTTAAAGAAAGAGCTCTCTGAAGTGGAAAATAAAAGGAAAGACATTCTCGAAGCTTTCGGTACAGGAAATAAGGTTGTTAAACAGCTTATTGATCTTGCATTGCTGGCTAATAATATGCTCAGGGGAGAAGAACTCAGCAGCTTCGTTAAGAGAAGCGTAGACTTGCTTTAAGAGTTGCAGGTTGCAGGTTGCAGGTTGCAGGGTGAAATAAAACCTTGCACCTTGCACCTTGCAACCTTCCTTATATCATCCTCCCGATTTCAGCTTTAACAAAGTCTATTGCTGCCCTTGTCGGTTCTTTTTCCAGTTCCATGATTTTTTCAAGTAGCATCTTGCTGAAAGCCATTCCTGTTGAATCGGGCTTCAGTTTCTCAGCTTCACTGTTGATAATCTTTATCATATTTGAACGGGCGTTCCTTACAACTTCCCAGGCCTGCTGGCTCATATAGATCTGTTGGGAGAGATTGTGTTCAAATTCGCTCCTGATGGTAGTAAGCATAGCTGAATGAAGCTGTTGTGCCGACATATCCGGGGTGCTGACCCTCACCAGTAATGATTCAAGTGATATCCTCTCAAGAAAGAGGACAACTCTTTCGTATGCCTGGAGCTTTATAGGGGTAACTGTACGGTTGTTCTGCAAAATGAGCTCCTGTCTTCTCTTGTCCTGGTCATTTGAAATCATATTTTTAAGAACAAGCCATGCCGTGAAGAATACGATCAATGCCGGGATGGTGATTTTCAGGATATCTGCTATAGCTTCCATTTGATTAATATTTATATAAATCTAATTATATTTATTGACTCAGTAAATCTGTTTTTCATTAAACGTAAAGTTCGTAAAGAAATTGATTCTTTATATCTTTTTTACCACAAAGGAGCACAAAGTATCGCACAAAGGGACACAAAGTAATATTTGAGAGAACGAAATGTCTTTTTTGTTCCTTAGCGTGCCTTTGTGTTTTCCTTAGTGTCCTTTGTGGTTAAAGTAGTTATGTTTTTCCATTTTTAGTTCCTACTTTTATCGGGTACTTTTAAAGTGTTTAATACATACTTCATCATATGGAATATTTATCCGACAGGGTTAAATCCCTATCAGTCTCCCAGACACTTGCGATGGCTCAGAAGAGCAGGGAATTAAAAGCAAAAGGCATTGATATTATAAGCCTTAGTCTGGGGGAACCCGATTTCAACACTCCCGATTATATTAAGGAGGCAGCGAAAAAGGCTATTGATGATAATTATTCGAAATATCCTCCTGTGCCAGGTTATACTGATCTCAGGGAAGCTATCTCAAAAAAGTTTATGGTTGAGAACCATATTAACTATTCGCCTGATCAGATAATAGTATCAGCAGGAGGGAAGCACTCTTTAATAAATGTCATTTTATCACTCGTGAATCCGGGTGATGAGGTAATAATCCTGGCGCCGTATTGGGTAAGCTATTATGATCAGGTTGTGATTGCTGAGGGAAAACCGGTAGTCATTAAGGCGAGTATTGAAAATAATTTCAAGATCAGTGCCGGTCAGCTTGAAGAAGCGATTACCGACAGAACCCGGCTGATAATCTTCAATTCCCCTTCCAATCCCACAGGAATGGTTTACAGCAAGAGCGAGATGGAAAAAATTGCAAGGGTAATTGAAAAGTATGAAGGGGTATTTGTAATATCAGATGAGATCTATGAGCATATAATTTTCAACGGTGAGCATGTTAGTCTCGCCAGCTTTGATTTCATCTACGACAGGGTGATCACCGTCAATGGCGTTTCAAAAGGATATGCCATGACAGGCTGGCGCATAGGATATATCGGTGCACCTCTATGGATTGCTAAAGCCTGTAACAAGTTACAGGGGCAATTTACCTCGGGTGTCTGTTCCATTGCACAAAGAGCAGCTCTGGCGGCTGTTCAGGGTACAGGAGAATCACAAAAGATAATGAAAGCTGCATTCCTTCGCCGGCGCGATTTAATATGCGGTTTGCTGAAGGAGATAGACGGAATTAAAGTAAGTATTCCTGAAGGAGCTTTTTATGTCATGCCTGATGTGAGCTCTTATTTCGGGAAGACTGACGGAGAAACAAAAATCAACAATTCCGATGATCTGGCACTATACCTTCTCGATAAAGCCAGGGTTGCCACTGTGGGCGGAGATGCTTTTGGTGCACCTGAGTGCCTCAGGATTTCATATGCAACTTCCGATGAACTGCTTATTGAAGCTGTTAAGAGGATAAAAGAGGCGCTGGAATTGCTGAAATAGAACTTTTTACCCCCCTTTAGGGGGGCAGGGGGGCAAAATAATAAAGGCAGGGGGGCAGTTTCAATACTTATTATACGACACAGTCTCTTCCCTCGGTTTTCTTCTTTTCTCACGCTTATCGCTCAGAGAATAACCGAGAGTTATTATCAGTTCAACACGTTTGGATTTTGGAATTGCGAGGAGTTTTCTGATCTGTTTTTCATCGAACCATCCGATGATGCATGATCCGATTCCTTCAGCTGTGGCCTGCAGACAGATGTTCTCTGTGGCTATGCCAATATCAAACAGTGAATAGTCTTTGTCTTTTATATGAGCGCCGATCTTCGACGACAAATTAGGTTTTTCCCTGACTATCACAATGATAANCGGTGCCTGGGTTACAAAACTATTCATTCCCAGTAGTCTGGCGGAAGAAGCTTCCGCCAGACCTGAGAGCAATATAGGTTCATTAACTACAATAAATTTCCATGGTTGTGCATTGCAGGCTGAAGGAGCCATGCATCCTGCATCCAATATCCTGTCAAGTTTCTCCTTCTCGATTTGCCTGTCACTGTATTTTCTGTCGCTCTGCCGGCTTTTAATAAGTTCCAGGCAATTTTTCCCATCAATCATTTCTAGTAATTATTTGGAAGAAGCTCAAAATAAGCTTCAGGATGCAGACACGCCGGACAATTTTTCAGCGGTTTGGTTCCGAAATGTACGTAACCGCAATGTCTGCAATACCAGAATACTTTATCGTCGCGCTGGAATACTTTATCCTGCATTACATTTTCAAGCAGTTTTCTGTATCTTTCTTCATGTGCTTTTTCTGCAACAGCTATTGCTTTGAAAGCTGTCGCGACACCGGGGAAGCCCTCTTCTTCAGCAGTTTTCGCAAAAGAGGGATAAAGGTCACTCCATTCCTCATGTTCACCTTCAGCAGCAGCAAGCAGGTTGTCTTTTGTTGTTTCGGTTTTACCAGCAGGGTACTTTGCTGTTATTTCAACCATTCCGCCTTCAAGAAACCTGAAGAATCTCTTGGCATGTGTTTGTTCCTGGGCTGCTGTTGCAAGAAAGATGCCGGAAATCTGTTCAAAACCCTCTTCTTTTGCAACCTTGGCTGCAAATTCATACCTGTTCTTTGCCTGTGATTCACCTGCAAAAGCTTTCAGCAGGTTTTGTTCTGTTTTTGTTCCTTTTAAACTTTTTTCCATATCAGATAACATTAATGGTTTGTGAGTATCAATTGATTAAAATTGGCATAATACGCATTATAATTATAGTAAATATAATTATCTTTATTATTATAATTTGGCTGAATTCAGATGTTGGATTAAAAATAATTAAAATAAACTGAGATGATAATTGTACTATTTTTTCTTGCAGTCATAGTTATTGCTGTACTAATGGTTGTTTCCTTATACAACAGGCTTGTAAAGCTTAGGAATAACCGTGAACAGGCTTTTGCTGACGTGGATGTTCAACTCAAACAGAGGCATGATCTAATTCCACAGCTTGTCGATTCAGTTAAGGGCTATATGGGTCACGAACGCGGTGTGCTTACAGATATCACCGAAGCACGTACCAATGCCATGAAGGCGACTACCATTAATGATAAGATTGAAGCTGAAAATAAGCTGACAACCGCTCTTGAAGGATTAAAAGTCTCGGTTGAGGCTTATCCTGATCTTAAGGCAAGCCAGAATTTTCTCGACCTGCAGAATGAGATTTCAGATGTGGAAAATAAAATTGCTGCTGCCAGAAGATTCTTTAACTCAGCTACCAAGGAGCTTAATGTCGCAACCGAGTTGTTCCCATCGAACCTGATTGCCACATTGTTTAATTTCAAGCGCGAACCGATGTTCGAACTTGGTGCTCAGAGAGCTGAAGCAGAGCAACCTCCGAAAATCCAGTTCTGACAATATGAAGTATTTTGGTCTGCAGAGCCAGATATGGAGGAATAATTCCAATTCGGTTATACTGCTGGTGTTGTTCCCTGTTATCTTTTTCGTGCTGACATGGCTCTTCTTTTTATTTATGGCCATGCGGTCTGATACAACTTTTTCTATAAGTCAGGTAAACCATAGCCTTTTTATTGTCGCTCCATTTATCATAGTTGGCGTCACAGTGTGGTTCATAATTGCCTGGTTTTCCCATTCGGCTATGATAAGGGTTGCCACCGACTCAAAACCACTTGAGAGAAGTGAAAACAAAAGAGTCTATAACCTGGTGGAGAACCTTTGCATCTCAACCGGGATGAGAACTCCCAAAATCAACATTATAGATGACGACTCGCTGAACGCCTTTGCCAGTGGAATTGATCAGAAATCATTTTCTATATCCCTTTCAAAAGGGATAATAGAAAAACTTAATGATGAAGAGCTGGAGGCTGTCATTGCCCATGAACTGACTCATATCAGAAACAGGGATGTCAGACTGCTGATAATTTCAATAATTTTTGTAGGGATCTTTGCTTTTATTTCACAGGCAATCTTCCGCACTCTGCAGTTCGGAGGAGGTGGCAGAAGTAAAAAAGACGGTGGTGGAGCAGCAATTCTGATTGCCCTGGCGCTGGCACTTGTTGGCTATCTTATATCTTCATTGCTCAGGTTTGCTTTATCACGGAAGCGCGAATTTCTGGCTGATGCTGGTTCTGCTGAACTGACTCACCGTCCCCTTGCACTGGCATCCGCGTTAAGGAAAATATCAACTGATTCGACCATTGAAGCTGTTAAAAGAAAGGATATTGCTCAAATGTTTATTGAAAATCCGCAGGTAGCAGAAAAGAAAACCGGTTTCTCGCTCAATTCACTGTTTGCCACTCACCCGCCTATTGAAAAGAGGATTGAGTTGCTGGAACAATTCTAGTAAGACTGAATAGTAAACAGTAAACAGTAAACAGTTAACCGTGTAACTATGTGGTTAATTCTCCTGATTTTTATTCTTTTTCCTGAAATTAATAAGCTTCTTTTCTTCTCCCTTCAGGATTCTGCCAATGTTTTTCCTGTGGGTAATAAGGAGGGCTATCGCAGTAACTACTGAGAAGATTTTGAAAAGAATTGATGGTGTATCGAAGAAAAGGAAGAGCAGAATTGGGAAAGATAATCCTGCAGTCATTGACGATACCGAAACAATACCGGTTAAGAATAACACAATCAGAAAAACACCTATCACACATACTGTAAGTAAAGGCTGTAGCGCAAGGAAGACGCCGAATACAGTGGCAACTCCTTTACCACCCCTGAATTGCGCGAAAATTGGAAATATGTGTCCGACAATTGCAATGACTCCTGTCAGCAGTTGAAGATCGGTCAGCATAGCTGTCCCATGAGGTGAAAGATGAAAGAAAACAGGCAGCATAGCTGCCAGCCATCCCTTTAAAAGATCAATAAGAAGAACAGGAATGCCAGTAGCCCATCCAAGCACCCTGATAGTGTTTGTGGTGCCTGCGTTTCCGCTTCCATGTTCCCTGACATCAATATTGTGAAATTTCTTGCCTATCCAGACTGCAGAAGGAATTGATCCCAACAGATACGCTATAACAATGGCTAGTACTGTATACAGTATGTTCATACTTCGAAATGAAAAATTAAGTTGGCAAATATAACAATAAAAATAAATCCCGTTATTTTCAGATAACAGGACCTGAGCTGACCAGTCCGGCACTCTCCCTGTTGACAGTGAATTTGCTGAAGTTATTTATGAACTTCAGTGCCAGATCAGTTGCAGCAATACGCCACCTGCCAGGAGATTCCCACACTTTTACAGGATCAAGGATATTCGGATCCACTCCCTGAACTTCTGTCGGGATCTTCAGATTAAAAACAGGCAGAGTCACAAACTCATAATTTTTTATTGATTCATCGAGAATAGCATTTACAATTAGTCGGGTTGACGGAAGGTCAATTCTTGTTCCTGTACCGTATGGTCCACCCATCCAACCTGTGTTAATCAACCATGCGTCAGCATTAAAAAGCTTCATTTTCCTTGTAAGCTCATTAGCATAAATTATCGGATCGAGCATCAGAAATGTAGCGCCAAAGCATGCAGAAAATGATGGAACAGGTTCGACAATACCTCTTTCAGTTCCGGCAACTTTTGCTGTATATCCGCTAAGGAAATAATAGCGCGTCTGTTCCTCTGTAAGATGGCTGACAGGTGGCAATACGCCAAAAGCGTCAGCAGTAAGGAATATTACTTTTTTTGCTGGTCCGGCTTTCGAAACAGGTTTAACTATATTATTAATGTGGTAAATGGGATATGAGACCCTGGTATTCTCAGTTTTGGAAGTGTTGTTGAAATCAATGGTTCCGTCTGAAAGGACCACCAGGTTTTCAAGGAGTGCATCACGTCTGATGGCATTAAATATGTCGGGTTCATTTTTTTTGCTTAATCTGACACATTTTGCATAACACCCNCCTTCAAAGTTGAAAACGCCTTCATCATCCCAGCCATGTTCGTCGTCGCCAATAAGGGCTCGCGCGGGATCGACTGAAAGTGTTGTTTTTCCTGTTCCAGAGAGTCCGAAGAAGATAGCAGTATCTCCATTCTTACCGACATTCGCTGAACAGTGCATTGAGGCTATTCCCTTGAGAGGCAGATAATAATTCATTATTGAGAAGATCCCTTTTTTCATTTCACCCCCATACCAGGTTCCGCCGATCACAAGCATTCCTTCGGTAAGGTTGAAGAAGACAAAATTCTCAGAATTGAGACCCTGTTCCTGCCAGTCCGGGTTTTTAGCTTTTGAAGCATTCAATACAGTGAAATCGGGTATGAAATTTTCCAGCTCATCTTCTTCAGGCCTGATGAACATGTTTTTGACAAAATGAGCCTGCCATGCTACTTCAAGGATAAACCTTACTTTAAGTCTGGTATTCTTATTTGCCCCGCAGTAGCAGTCCACTACGAAAAGCCTTTTTCCCGACAATTGCTTAAGTGCAATATTCTTACAATGATTCCATATCTCAAGAGTTATGGGTTTGTTATCGGAGAACTTGGCTTTTTCGGACTTCCACCAGACTGTATCTTTCGTTTTATCGTCGAGAACGACGTATTTGTCCTTTGGTGAGCGCCCGGTAAAGATTCCGGTATCGACTGCAACCGCTCCGGTTCTGGTAATAATACCCTTCTCACAGCCTTCCAGTCCGGGT
>JGI20214J51650_10000715_pt1 | contig 20822 bp, 20 predicted proteins | sample WetSurMetagenome_FD_51650 | JGI IMG/M metagenome (IMG submission 51650) | reverse complement strand
GATACAATAACTTTATGCAATGGACCTTCATCATTTTTACGTAATGGTTCACCTTCGGGACTCCCCATCATGAATTTTCCTGCAGGAATGGCGACCATATCGAATGAAACATTGGTACCAGGTATCTTTTCTTTGAAGTCTTCAAATCTTTCAACTTTTGTCGGTTCAGAGTAATTTGCCTGATTAAGTGTAATCTCTACTCCAAAATTTGTATTATGTGTATGCGGTACATTCTTGTCGAAATGTCCAACATCAAGATGGCAGTTTATACAGTTCAATGGCTCTTTGCTGGTAGTGTAGAATAGATGGGCATTGCTTCCGTCGACCGATAGTTTTACAGGAAAAAGGTTCTGATGACAATCGAGGCAAGACTTTTCATAAACAAATTTCTTTGCATTTTCAAGTAGCCTCTTCGACTGCCATACAATCTTGGCGCTATCTCTGAAATAAAATCCATATGCATCTTTTAATCCATGTTTGACCTTGGCGCATATATATCCCTCCCCAACTGGAGGAAGATGACATTGCACGCAATGAACAATGGTTCCCGTACGGTTATTATAATGGACAGAAAGTCTCCAGCTTTGATCAGCCATCGGGTGAATATGGCACGATACGCAATATTTATCAGATGAGGTATATGACAAAAATGATTTGCCTGACCAGATGAAAGTCAGAGCTATTAGAATACCAATAATAATTAAACCTGCTTTTGTTCTGTGTCCGCCAAAAGTCTGAGTCCGATGATTTTTTAGATTCATTTCACCGTAGAAGATTCAATTAAAACTTGTTAAAGTTAATTGTTTGTCTGGCTTCACGGTAAAGATAAAGATACTTTTATATGGTAATATTTTCCCTTAGAGGGAGCTTTGATCCTATTTTAGATCCATTGAGGTTAGAATGCTTTTCAGAATCTTTTAGTGTACACGTGGCAATAAGGTGTTTTGCCGTTTTTAAAATAGTAGTCCTGATGATATGTTTCCGCAGGATAAAACTCTGAAGCCTTTGTAACTCTTGTTGCAATTTTATAACCTTTTTTTCGTAGAATACTCAGATCATTTTCTGCAATGTTTTTCTGCTCATCATTCAGATAGAATATTTCTGATCTGTACTGGTCACCAATATCCGGACCCTGGCCTCCAACCTGTGTAGGATCGTGGATCTCAAGGAAAAGTTTAAGCAGCTTTTCGTATGAAGATTTTTGTGGATCATAAATTACTTCCACAGCTTCAGCATGACCTGTATTACCTGTGCATACCTCCTGGTAAGTTGGGTTTTTTACTGTTCCTCCTGTGTATCCAGAAGTGACTGAAATTACACCGGGAGCCTTCTTTAAAAAGTAATCCACACCCCAGAAACATCCTCCGGCAAATATTGCTTTTCCGTATCTTCCCGGCTCAATCCTGGCAGGTACAAACTCGAGCGACACAGAATTAACACAATGGCGGACATTCTTTGCCGTTAAGTGTTCACCTGTAAAAACATGACCAAGATGAGCTCCGCAATTGGCACACTCAATTTCAGTCCTCATACCGTCAGGATCAGGAAGTCTGACAACAGCGCCTTTAATTTCATTATCAAAGCTTGGCCATCCGCAATCTGATTCGAATTTATCATTTGAATAATAAAGTGCAGCTCCGCACTTTTTGCAGATATAAGTTCCTTTTTCCTTAAAACTGGTATACTTCCCGGTAAAAGGAGATTCTGTGCCTTTATTATTAATTACTGCAGATTCAGCTTTTGTAAGATCGTTGAATTTTAGTTTTTCCTGTGAATAAGATTCTTCACTCATAACGGTAAGATAGATTAGTAGTAATAATATAATTGATTTCATTTTCCTGGAAGCATATATAAACATATCTGAAGAACAAATTTAGGGTTAAAATGTTGTGAAAATTAAGAACAAAGATCAGGAAGTCGGAAGTTCGATGACGGAAGTGATCCCCTTCAACTGATAACAGAATGCTTATTTATCTTCTGACTCCGAACTACTGACTTCGGACCTCTGGCCTATGTTTATAAGCTATTGGTCAAAAAGTATCTGTAATTTAAAACAATTAGCATGCAAAATATTATTTTTGGTACAAAGTTTGTTTTTAAAATGAAAAGTCTATTTTTGTACATAAATATTATAGAACAGATATGAAAAAAATTGCTGTTATACTTCTTGTTACGTTTGTAACTGCATTAGTTGTAAGTTCATGCAATAAGAAGGATTGTCCTGCTTATTCCAAAGGTCATTCAAGAGCCAATACTGAGCAGACAGGTAAAAATGTCTGATTCCCGGCCTGCTCTTTCTATTCATCCATTTTTATAAGTTAGCATAAAGAATGAAAAAGCTGCTTATAATAGCGGTAGTATCTTTGTTTGGTGCGGTTTCTTTGTACGCACAGGGTGAGCTGGATGAACAACAGAAGGTATTTTTTCGAAATGAAAGATCATTTGGCATCCTCCTGAACTCTGATGGAATTGGAATCTCATATCGCGAAGCTAAAAGAATTGATTATCGGAATAAATGGCTTTTAGAGTTTGACGGCGGCACACTTAAAAATCAAAAAGAATATAAACAATCAAGTGTACAGGCCCAGGGCGGGTCATATATTTACGGCAAACTTAATTCAACTTTTTACATCAGGGCAGGTTTTGGACGTCAGCACGAACTTTTCAAAAAGACTGATCTGGGAGGGATTGCAGTAAGGTATTTTTATTCCGCTGGTCCGGTCATTGCATTGATGAAACCTATTTATTACAAAGTTCTGTATCTCATTCCGGGTACAACCTTAAATGAATATGGCATAAAAGAAGAAAAATTTGATGTCTTAATGGCTGCTGCCCAGGACCCTTTCGGCAGAGCATCTTTTCTAAAAGGACTTAACGAAACGAAAGTATTGCCTGGTCTGTACGCAAAAGCCGGATTCAATTTTGAATACAGTAAAGAGGACAAAATAATTCATGCAATTGAATTCGGAGGACAGGTTAATGCTTTTCCAAAAAAGGTTCCTATTATGGCAGTATCAAATAATAAAGCCTTGTTTTTTTCAATTTTTGTAAGTTACAGGTTTGGGATGATACTAGACCCTCTTGATCCTGAATCAAATAAACTTTCAAATATTTTCAGGAGAAAAAAGAAAGATTGATCTGTTATGTCTGTTGGGTTTTCCATGGAAATTATTACTTTTGTCAATCACAATTATTAACCATTTAATGATATAGAAATGTCAAAAATTAAAGTAGGTATCAACGGTTTTGGCAGAATCGGCCGACTGGCCTTCAGGGCTGCCTTGAAGAGGAATGATATAGAAATAGTCGGAATTAACGACCTCCTCGAAGTGGAGTATATTGCTTATATGCTTAAGTACGACACTGTTCACGGCAAATTCGATGGAAAAGTTGAAGTTAAGGACGGGAAGCTTCTTGTTAACGGTCAGAGTATCCGTATAACTGCAGAGAAAGATCCTTCAACACTGAAATGGAATGAGGTTGGCGCTGAATATGTTATTGAATCAACCGGTCTTTTCCTTACAAAGGAAAGTGCAATGGGGCATATTACAGCAGGTGCAAAGCACGTTGTTATGTCAGCTCCGTCGAAAGATGATACACCAATGTTTGTAATGGGCGTTAACCATACCAAATACAAATCAGATATGCAGTTTGTATCAAATGCTTCATGCACTACAAATTGTCTTGCCCCTGTAACGAAAGTGCTTCACGACAGTTTCGGTATTATTGAAGGACTGATGACAACTGTTCATTCAACCACTGCTACCCAGAAAACAGTCGACGGTCCATCGAAAAAAGACTGGAGAGGTGGTCGTGCTGCATCAGGTAACATTATTCCATCTTCAACCGGTGCAGCCAAAGCAGTAACTAAAGTTATACCCGAACTTAAGGGTAAACTGACCGGGATGTCTTTCAGGGTTCCTACTCTTAATGTCTCTGTTGTTGACCTCACCTGCCGGCTTGAAAAAGCAGCTACTTATGATGATATTAAGAAAGCTATGAAAGCTGCCGCTGACGGTCCTCTCAAAGGAATACTGGGCTATACTGAAGATGCAGTAGTATCGAGCGATTTTATCGGTGATTCCCGTACCTCAATCTTCGATGCTGAAGCAGGTATTTCTCTTAACGATAACTTTGTTAAAATTGTTGCATGGTACGATAATGAGTGGGGTTATTCATGTAAACTTCTCGACCTTATTGCCCACATGAACACAGTGAAATAAATGTATGGACGTTGCAAGCAACGTCCATACCATATACCAGTAGGGCCGTTGCATGCAACGGCCCTACTAATTTTATAACAACGCCCCTTCTTGTCTTAAATAATCATATTAATTTCAAGAGGTATCCCGGCTGTATCACGGTAATGTTCTCCAAGTTCAAGCATACCTTCGTCATCCTCCTCGTAAAGCCACTTCATTTTAACAAGCTTTCCTGACCGACCGTAACCGGTTAGCCTTTTAAGTATTTCATAAAGATATTTTGATGAGCCACTATTTATATATTCGAGTTGAATGTTGACATTCAGACCCTGGTTCTTTTCAAAATGCAGGGTAAGCCAGTCTTCCAGCCGGTGGAAGATAAGTTCAGGGTTTTCAGGAATCGAACGTCCAACAAGTTCAAGTTTATTGGTATCGGGATAATAAGCAATACCCGGACAGTTTTTTAACTCTTCCTGAATTACAAATTTTTCCATAATCTGACGATTTATTCATACCTTAAAGCTTCAATTGGATCAATATTTGCAGCTTTTACTGCGGGTGCATATCCAGAAACAACACCAACTATAAAACAAACAAGTACTCCGGTAAATACCCAAACCCAGGGAATCACAAAACTCGAACTCAACATCGATGATACAGCGTTCCCGATAAGAATTCCAAGAATAATGCCGAAAAAGCCCCCAAGCTGTCCTATCATTATGGATTCAAATAAGAACTGATACTTGATAGTCTGTGTTTTTGCACCTATCGCCTTTCTGACACCGATTTCGCGTGTACGTTCAGTAACTGAAACAAGCATAATATTCATAAGTCCAACAGCAGCTCCGAACAAAGTAACAATGGCAATAATTGTGGCTGCAAGAGTAACATAACTTATGTTTTTCAGAAGCAGATTGACAAGATTATCACTTTTCCTGATATTAAAATCCGATTCATCTCTTGGATTAAGATTTCGAACTGTTCTGAATACTGCTTCAGCTTCACCTGCAATAACATCAATATTTATATTCTTCTGAGGCATTACAGTTATGCTGAATGACATATTTGCCCTGGAAAAGTATTGACGGGCCGTTGTTATTGGCATAAAACATACCCTGTCGCTACTAAGGGCACTGGAACCTTTGCTTTTTAGAACGCCGGTAACCTCAAGTTTCAGTCCGGCAACAGTGATCTCTTTTCCGAGAGGATCAACACCAGTAGGAAAAAGATCTTTCACTATATCCGAACCTATCAAAACAAAATGACGAATTCCCTGTACTTCGTCAGGACTAAAATTCCTGCCCGTCTCAATCTCATAACCTGAAACTAGTAAGTGATTATCATCAATCCCGGCGAGACTCACATTTGGATTCGTTTTCTCCGTGCCATATTTCACGGTTGCCATACCCGAAGCATTAAAGGAAATGGAAACCGAGGCCTCCCCATTAAAACGATTTTTAAACTCCTCTGCCTGCCTGTAAGATATCTGTGAGAAATTTTTAGCTCTTGCTCTCTCGCCTCTTTCATAGTTCATTAATTGTGAAGTAATTGTAAATGAGTTTGCACCCATCATGGTGAACTGATTCGTAAGCGATGATTTTATAGCGTCAATAGCTGTAAGTATCCCGACCAGGGCCATAATCCCAACTGCTATAATACATATCGTAAGGATAGCTCTCAACTTGTTAGACTTTATTGCACGGAATGAAATCTTCAGGTTTTCTTTGAAAATAGCTATTTGTAGTACAGTTTTCTTCATTTATTTTATCTCCAGCTGTCTCTCTAAAATAAAAAACTAAAAATACACTTTTTTTCAATTCGTTAGGAAGCTGAAATCGTAATTAATTAATATTTGGAAATCTATGGAACCGCTCCGCGGTGCATGATGGTCCATAAACCTATTATTAATGGAATCCTAATGATTTATTACTTAATATATGGTTAACAAGAATGTTAAATTCTATTTATCGATGTTCAGCCTGAGATGTTCAATAAATTGAATTCAACCCCGGAGGGGTTGCATTTATTCAAATAATATTTCAAAATACTTGCTCTTTTAGTTGCATAACTAATCAATTCGTTGTATATTTGAGATGGTTTTATATCCAACAGCAATATAGAAATATAACAGTTAGCATATGAGAGAATTAACAAGAGCAGAAGAGGAAGTTATGCAGGTTCTTTGGAAGATAAAGAAGGGTTTTGTCAAAGAAATACTCGAACATTTTGATGAACCTAAACCTGCTTATAACACAGTCAGTACGATAGTAAGAATCCTTCAGGATAAAGGTTTTGTTTCACACAAAGCCTATGGCAGGACACATGAATATTTTCCGTTAATTTCCAAAAATGAATATTCGAAAACACATCTGAAAACTTTTGTAAATGATTACTTTTCCAATTCATTTGAAAAAATGGTAAGTTTCTTTGCTAAAGAAAAAAGCATTTCTGTAAAAGAGATGGAAGAGATAATGAAAATAATGGAAGGGGAAGTTAAAAAACAGAAAAAGTAAGTTAATGAACGCACTCTTTATCTATATGATTAAAGTGGCTGTCTACCTGATAGCATTTTACATTGTATATTCAATGTTTTTAAGCAAGGATACCTCTTACAGGCGCAACAGGGCGTTTATTCTTCTGTCGATGTTGTCAGCATTGATTTTACCATTAATTACTTTTCAGACCATTAAGCCACTGAACATTCAGTTTTTCGGAAAATTTCTTTCAGAAGTCTTTATAACAGCATCTGCTAATACCGCAATGACTGCCAGTACTGGAACATCTTCTTCCACGATCCTTCACACAATCTATTCCTTATATATCATTGTAACATTTATTTTCATAGTCAAATTACTGATAGATCTTTTTAATCTCCTTATCCTGATCTTACGCCATCGCAACCAGGGAAGCAGGATAATCAGTTTCCATGGATTTAATACATCGGGGTTTTCTGCTATGGGCTACATCTTTATAAACTCCAGGTTGTCTCCTGAAGATGCATGTGATATAATCCAACACGAACAAAACCACCTTAAACAGAACCATTTTATTGACATTATTTTTATTGAAATTATTAAAGCACTGCAGTGGTTTAATCCTGTTGTCTATCTGTTTAACAGATCATTGAGGGCAATACATGAATATCAGGCTGACCAGGAGTGTCTTAGTTCAGGAGTACCAATTGTCAATTATCAAAGTCTTCTGTTAAACCAGGTTTTTAAATCGAGAGCATTCAATCTTTCAAACAGCTTTTCAAATCCTTCCCTGATAAAAAAACGGATGTTAATGATGACAAAAAAACGTACATCTGATTTTGCAGCACTAAAAATGATTATCGTTGTTCCGGTAACAGCCATTGTTTTCCTGGCTATTTCTGCATACAGGGTGATCCCTAATTCGTCGGTAAAGCAGATCGTACCTGTTATACTGAGTCAAAATTACACACCCGAATCGCGAAATGAATTGATGCCTCCCCCTCCTCCACCCCCTCCTCCTTCTTCAGATAAAACTTCAGATTTAAAGGAAAATACCAGGACTGTCGCAGAGGAACAGATGAATGAATCCGAAAAAGAACCTTTTGTTGTCGTCGAAGAAATGCCGACATTCCCCGGTGGCGATATAGCACTTCTAAAATATATTGGAGAAAATACAATTTATCCGGGAAACGCCAAGGAACAGAACATTCAGGGCAGAGTAATTATAAGATTCTGTGTGACAGAAAAAGGGGGTGTCAGCAAGATAAGTGTCCTCAAAGGGGTATCCCCCGAACTTGATGAAGAAGCTTTAAGAGTAGTCAAAACACTTCCGGAATTCAAACCCGGAAAGCAGGGCGGTAAACCAGTTCCTGTATGGTATATGGTGCCAATCACTTTCACTTTGCGCTGAACAGGAATTCGTATGACCTGAGTTCTGTTTCAACCTGTTTAAATGCCAACCTTACAACAGGCTGGCTATTTTTTTTGCATTTAATTAAGTTTTTAGTTGCATAACTAATTATTTCGTTGTATATTTGGTTTATTAAAATGATCCTAATTTTTATTCACTTAGAACCTAATATATGATAATTATGAAAACAAAAAAAAATCAAATTCTGATTCAAACATTTAAGATTATCGCATTAATGACGATACTCTTATTAGTCATGGTTGCATTTTCCTCATGCGCAGCTAAGAAAAAAGCAACCACAAAACAAACTGAGATAGCCCCTCCTCCACCACCTCCTCCACCACCGTCGGGAATTAATTCGAAATCTAAGAATGAAGTTAGAGCTGTTAAAGAAGAAAATTTAAATGAGGAGGAACCATTTGTAGTCGTTGAAGAAATGCCGACCTATCCCGGAGGTGACAGTACGCTTCTTGCATACATCAGCCAGAACATTAAATATCCGGAGACCGCAAAAAAAAATAATATACAGGGTAGAGTAATTTTGAGGTTTTGTATATCAGCAAAGGGAAATGTCGACCGTGTAAGCATTCTCAGGGGAGTTGACCCTGAAATTGATGCAGAAGCTCTCAGAGTTGTAAGCTCACTGCCACCATTCAAACCTGGCAAACAGGGAGGAAAGGCAGTTCCTGTCTGGTATATGGTACCAGTCACCTTTGCCTTAAAATAACAGGACAGTTAACGTAGAAACAGTTCCGGAATTTATTCCGGCTGCCTGAAATATTTAATAATTACTAACCAAAACTTACTATTATGAAAACGAAGAGAATGATGAGAAACTCCATGGAACCTAACCTGACATTAGTAATTCCAATATTCATTCTGGTTATTACTTTCTTTTCTTTAAATGTATCGGGACAAAAGACTAAAACAGGGAAGATAGATGGTGCCTATCAGAAAGTTGATGTGATGCCACTCTTTCCAGGTGGAGATGAAGCACTGCTCAAATATATCGGTGACAGTACCCACTATCCGAAAGAAGCCAAAATAAAGTCAATTCAGGGTAAAGTAATTACAAAGTTTATGGTTAAAACCGATGGAACTGTCGCAAAAGTCTCAATATTAAAAGGTGTAGATCCATTACTTGACAATGAAGCTAAAAGGGTGGTATCTACCTTGCCAAAATTCTCCCCGGGCATACTTAAAGGGAAAAAAGTTCCGGTATGGTTCATCGTTCCAATTACATTCGCACTTAAATAATAAAGGTAAATATCATAGCAGTATAAGATTTTCCTTATTCGCTGCAAACAGTTTTCCATATTTTTCTGACAATACAGTTTTTAATTATATGTAGGGATCATTCTCAACCGATCCCTACATTTTTGTTTTATTGTAAATTGAAATCAGTAAATTTGCGGGCTACTTATAAAAATATGAATCTTGAAGAAAGAATAAAATCATTTGCTCTTTTAGGCGAATACCTCCGGAACGCTCTGAATAACAGTTCCGTGAATGACGTAGTGACTCGTCGCGACCAGTCACTACTCAATGAATTGATTGATAATCAACATAAAATAAATCCCTGGTTTACATCTGAAAACGTCAGAAAAGCTCTAACAGCGATTGCCGGAGAACTTACCGTGGAAAACCTGATAAAATGGACTGATTCATACCCTGAACTTTCGAAAAAGATAAATCCGTCAAAGATCGGGGTTATAATGGCAGGCAATATCCCTCTCGTAGGGTTTCATGATTTCCTTTCAGTTCTGATTTCAGGAAACATTGTAATCGCTAAGACCAGTACAAAAGACTCTGAACTTATCAGATATTTAGGAAATGTCCTTTGTTCCATTAATCCGGGTTTTGCCAACAGAATTGTATTTACAGAGGGAGTACTTAACGATTTTGATGCCGTCATAGCTACTGGAAGCGATAACAGTTCGCGATATTTTGAGTACTATTTTGGTAAATATCCAAATATTATCAGGAAGAACAGGAATAGCATAGCCATTATTGAAGGCAATGAAAGTGACACTGAACTTGAAGCTCTTGGCTCTGATATTTTTTCATATTACGGATTAGGTTGCAGAAATGTCTCCAAGATCTATATTCCTGAAGGTTATGATTTTGTGAAACTTTCAAGTAAATGGGATAATTACAGTGGAGTCATCACTAACATTAAATATGCCAATAACTACGATTTCAATAAAGCAGTTTATCTGGTAAATAAAGAAGCTTTTCACGATACGGGATACCTTTTGTTGAAAGAAGAAAGCAAAATTTCATCTCCTGTTTCAGTCTTGTATTATCAATTTTATGAATCCCAAGATGCTATAAGACAGCAGACAGAACTTCTAAAAGAAAGTATACAATGTGTGGTTGGCCGGAGTGGTATTCCCTTTGGCAAAGCACAGTCGCCTCATCTATGGGATTATGCCGATGGAATTGACACAATAGAATTTCTTCTAAAAAAAAATTATGCAGGAATATTGTAATCTAAAAAATATTATATTGCACCCATCGAATTAATACATATTATGGTATACAAATTTGTAGTGTTATCAGATGAAGATGAGTCATTTGTCAGGGAATTTGAGTTTCTTGATACGCATACATTAATGGATTTTCATACGCAGATTCAGGATGAATTGGAGTTTGATAAATCGCAAATGGCTTCATTTTTTATGGCAACCGACAATTGGGAAAAAGAGGAAGAATTTACTCTTTTTGATATGGGGACAGGTTCATCAACGATGGAAGTCGCTGTTTTGGAAGATATTATTTTCCGGAAGAACCAAAAATTAATCTATGTATTCGACTTTTTTAATGAAAGATCTCTTTTTGTTGAATATACCGGTGAGGTTAAAGAAATTGAAGGTCGTGAATATCCGTCATGCACCAATTCTAAAGGACTTCCACCCAAACAGGTGATATTTGGCGGGACTTCGAGGAAACTTTATAACAATATTGTTGTTTCTGACGACGATGATGATGATGATGTTGATGTTGAACCTGAAGTTGATGATCTTTTCCTTGGTGGTGATGACGAAGAAACTCTCCCTGATTTCGAGAATATTGAAAACCTGAACGAAGACGAAGAATAGTCTCCCAAGGCTCTAATTTCGATGAAAAATATCCTGATAGTTTTGCTTGGTCCGACAGGGGTCGGCAAAACCGATATTTCTATCGAAATTGCCCGGCATTTCAAATGTGAAATTATTTCTTCCGACTCAAGACAGTTCTTCAGGGAGATAAAAATCGGTACAGCCGTGCCGTCTGAATCTCAACTTAAAGAAATCAAACATCATTTTATCGGATCATTATCCATACAAGATTACTATAGTTCCAGTCTTTTTGAAAGAGATGTTCTCGAGCTTCTTCCAAAACTCTTTGATAATAATAATATTGTCCTGATGTCAGGTGGTTCGGGAATGTATATCGACTCTGTATGTAATGGTATTGATGATATACCTGATGTTGATCCCGCAGTAAGGGAAAAATATACTGAAATTTACAGGGAGGAGGGTATATCAGGATTAAGAATAGCCCTAAAGCTACTTGATCCTGAGCATTATGCTAAAGTAGACCTCAAGAATTTTAAACGGATAATAAGAGCACTTGAAATCTGTGAAACAACCGGAANGCCATATTCATCCTTTCTTAAAAAGCATAAGAGGGAAAGAGATTTCGGTATAATTAAAATTGGACTCCAAAGAACGAGGGAAGATCTTTACGGGAGAATAAATTCGAGGGTTGATGAAATGGTAATTATGGGTCTGGAAGATGAAGCAAAAAATCTCTATGAATTCCGAAACCTCAATGCACTTAATAGTGTCGGGTATAGAGAATATTTTGATTTTTTTGAAGGTAAAATATCAAATCAAAAAGCCATTGAGCTCATAAAAAGGAACAGCCGGAGATATGCAAAAAGACAACTGACATGGTGGGGCAAGGATAAAGAAATCAAATGGTTTCATCCTGATGAAGTTGAGGATATAATTGAATATTGCTCAGCGAAATGTACCCCCTTTAATTCCCCCTGGAAGGGGGAAAAAATCCTACCGTTTTTGTGAATCCATCTATATATTGCAGTATTTTCCCGCTTAGGCGGGATGCCGCGTAGCGGCAGAAGGGTTTGAATCCCAGTACGAAATCTCTTAATCGGGACAGGGGGCCTCCAATCAGATCAGTCTTTTCAATCTTCTGATTGTAGTTTCGGGATCCGCAGAACCAAATATTGAACTACCGGCTACCAGAACATTAACCCCTGATTCAATAAGCCTTGCAGAATTGGTTGTATCGATACCACCATCAACCTCAATGAGAACATTATAACCACCTGAGTCTATCATTTTACGAAGCTCAGAGATTTTATTATAGCTCTCCCTGATAAACAATTGTCCGCCGAATCCCGGATTAACAGTCATAATCAGAACCATATCGATGTATGGCAGAATATTCTTTAATAAAGAAACGGGAGTATGAGGATTAAGAGCTACACCCGCTTTCATCCCGAGGTTACGTATTTCTGTTACGGTCCTATTCAGATGCGTGCAAGCTTCATACTGAACTGTCAAAATATTTGCTCCGGCTTCACTGAATCGGGTAAGGTATCTGTCGGGATCGATAATCATCAGGTGAACATCGAGAGGTTTCGCAGCAACTCTTTTTATAGCTTTAATAACGGGAAAACCAATTGAGATATTCGGAACAAAGACACCATCCATGATATCCAGATGCAGCCAGTCGGCTTCACTTCTGTTTATCATTTTAATCTCATTTTCAAGATTCCCAAAATCGGCTGAAAGCAGCGATGTTGATATCAGATGGTCCATTAGGAATAATTTTGGTCAAAGATAGAAACAAATTTCTATCCGAGGTATGATTTCAGTATCCGGCAGCGTGTAGTAAACTGAATCCTTTTGATTGCTTTTTCCTTTATTTGTCTTACTCTTTCGCGGGTGAGACTCAGCTCCTCACCTATCTCCTCCAGCGTATAAGGATGTTTCATACCTAAACCAAAGTACAATTTCAGGACCTTAGATTCGCGTGGAGAGAGTGTACTCAAGGCCCTTTCTATCTCGTATGCAAGAGATTCGTTAATGAGGTTTCTGTCAGGACTCGGGGTATCAGCACTCTGCAGGACATCATACATATTGTTATCCTCCTCTGAACTTATAGGAGCATCCATACTAACAGTACGTCCATTGGTTTTCAATGCGTCCTTCACCTCTTCAGGTATCATCTCGAGTATCTCAGCAATCTCCTGGGAAGAGGGTTCCCTTTCATATTCCTGTTCAAGACGTGCAAAAGCCCTGTTTATACGGTTAATAGATCCTATCTTGTTAACCGGTAACCTGACTATCCTTGCCTGCTCAGCCAGAGCCTGAAGGATTGCCTGCCGTATCCACCATACAGCATATGAAATAAATTTGAATCCTCTTGTTTCATCAAAACGCTGGGCAGCTTTCATCAAGCCAAGATTACCCTCATTTATAAGATCGGGCAAACTCATCCCCTGGTTTTGATACTGTTTGGCCACAGATACAACAAAACGAAGATTAGCTTTAACCAGCTTCCTGAGAGCTTCAGTTTCACCCGATTTAATTCTTCTTGCAAGAACAACTTCTTCTTCGGGCGAAATAAGATCTACCCTGCCAATCTCCTGAAGATATTTATCCAGCGATGGAGTATCACGGTTAGTAACCTGTTTTGTTATCTTAAGCTGACGCATTTGCCGGCCAGGTTTTAGTTTTTCGGAGAAGGTTCAGGCAATAGGTACAATTTTAGTAAAAAAAAGCTTCTCTACAATATATTTTACTAATTTTTTTTGTTAAATAATAGTTTATTAGTAAATTGCACAGCTATTTTTCATATTGAATATCAAATCCTTAAACGATTTGATAAACTCCGTTGCATTTTTGACAGTATTTATTTGGAAATATATTAGCATTTTTTTTTAATATTGCAGCAGTTTTTAGGATATGTGAAGTAGTTGTAGCATAATCCATGGGGTTCATCTTCATATCTTGACTCCGTTTTCCGACAAAATCATTAAATCTCTTATATTCCTTTTATCATTACAATATGTACGACATTCTTGAGTTAAGTAAGAAACTGCTTCCTGAGTTAAAGGATATAGCAAAAGAACTTAAAATCAAAAAAGCAGAATCTTTAAAAAAACAGGATTTGATATATAAAATCCTTGATCAACAGGCAATTGAGGCTACAGATAATAAACCTCCACTTAAGTCTGAAAATGAGGAAGTGTCAATCTCAAATGAGATTAATAACACTGAATCTGATTCCGCTATAAGAAGAGGAAAGCGTCCAAGGACTTTAAAACCTGTTGTTAACAGATCTGTTGAATCCGTCATGTCAGTATCACCTGATGGAGTTAAGAGACCCGAGCCCCGCCAGGGAGAGTGGCAGGATCAGGTAAAAAAACCTGAAAAAACCGATGATAAACCCGACATGTTTAAGAAACCGGAACAATTACGGGATAACAGGAGAGCTCCGAAATGGAGAACTGATCAGAAGTTTGAGGAAAAGAATGAAAAGCGCGATAGATTTAATGAAGCACCTGCCCTGCGATTTGAAAAAACCGCAGCAGAGCCTGTTTCGGAACCCATCATAGACAATGCAATCCCTGTCCTTAATGGAGATATAACACCGGAAGAAAATAAACCTGCATCCGATGAATATTTCGGTGATATAATTGTTGATCAGCCTGTAAAAGAAATTATACACGAGATTATCCCCATAAGAGAAGAAAAGAAAGAAAGACCTTATGATTTTGAGGGTATAATTTATAATACCGGGGTACTCGAAATTATGCCGGATGGTTATGGTTTTCTGAGATCTCCCGATTACAACTATCTTAACTCACCTGATGATATTTATGTATCACAATCGCAGATCAAACTTTTTGGTCTTAAAACCGGNGATACTATTAAAGGCTCAATCCGTCCTCCAAAAGAAGGTGAAAAATATTTCCCTCTGATAAAAGTTGACGAGATAAACGGAAGAAGTCCTGATTTCATCAGGGACAGGGTCCCATTTGATTTCCTTACTCCTCTTTTTCCTGACGAGAAATTTACACTCTGCCAACCCGGAGAAGGTTCCTTGTCAGTAAGAGTTATTGATATGTTCACACCTATAGGTAAGGGACAGCGCGGACTGATTGTTGCACAGCCAAAAACCGGTAAGACCATTCTCCTTCAGGAGATCGCAAATGCAATAGCAAAATACCATCCCGAAGTCTATCTGATGATATTGCTTATTGATGAAAGACCGGAAGAGGTTACCGATATGGCCAGAAATGTGAAAGCGGAAGTTATTGCCTCAACATTTGATGAGCCCGCTGAACGCCATTGCAGGGTAGCAAATATTGTACTCGAAAAAGCCAAACGTCTTGTTGAATGCGGTCACGATGTGGTAATTCTTCTAGACTCAATAACACGACTTGCCAGAGCTTTTAACACAACTGCTCCTGCCTCGGGCAAAGTACTTTCGGGAGGTGTGGACTCTAACGCTCTTCATAAACCAAAAAGATTTTTCGGTGCTGCCCGTAACATTGAAAACGGAGGATCACTCACCATCCTCGCAACTGCTCTTACAGAGACCGGATCAAAAATGGATGATGTGATCTTTGAAGAGTTTAAAGGAACAGGCAACATGGAATTGCAGCTCGACCGTAAACTATCAAACAGAAGAATTTTCCCGTCAATTGATATACCTGCCTCAAGCACACGAAGAGAAGATCTTCTGCTTAATAAGAATATCCTTCAGAAAATTTGGGTTTTACGCAATTTCCTTACCGATATGAACTCGGTTGAAGCTATGGAATTCCTTCGCGACAGGCTNCTACAGGCTAAATCGAATGAAGAATTTCTGATTTCTATGAATGGAGGATAACATGTTGAAATTTTTTATANTTTTGCACCGGATTTTTTAATATACTTTTAAATCACATATATAATTCAAAATGGGAACAAAAAAATTTATAACNTGCGACGGCAACCAGGCCGCTGCGCATGTTGCATATATGTTTAGCGAAGTTGCTTGCATATATCCTATAACACCATCTTCCACTATGGCAGAATTTGTTGACGAATGGTCTGCAAACGGTTTAAAGAACATCTTCGGTGAACAGGTAAAAGTAGTTGAAATGCAATCTGAAGCAGGTGCTGCAGGAGCATTGCATGGAGCTTTACAAACAGGGGCACTATGTTCAACTTTCACATGTTCACAGGGTTTGCTCCTTATGATCCCAAATATGTACAAGATAGCTGGTGAACTACTTCCCGGAGTCTTTCATGTCAGTGCACGTGCTATAGCAGCACATGCTCTTTCAATCTTTGGCGATCATAGTGATATTTATGCAACACGTCAGACCGGATTTGCAATGTTGGCAAGCGGAAGTGTTCAGGAAATAATGGACCTTGCAGGTGTTGCCCATCTTTCTGCAATCAAATCAAGGATCCCTTTCCTGCATTTCTTCGATGGGTTCCGTTCATCCGCTGAAGTTCAGAAGATTGAATATCTTGAGATGGACGACCTGAAAAAGCTCGTTGATATTGAGGCTCTGACAAAATTTCGCCAGAATGCTCTCAACCCTGAACATCCGGTAACAAGAGGAACAGCACAGAACCCCGATATTTTCTTTCAGGCAAAAGAATCAATCAATAAGTTCTACGAACCTATTCCTGATATTGTTAATTCTTATATGGCCGAAATAACTAAATTGACCGGAAGAGAATATAAACCATTTAACTATTATGGCGCTCCTGATGCAGAGAATATTATAATTGCAATGGGATCAATTACCGAAACCACAAAAGAAACAATAGATTACCTGAGAGCCAAAGGAGAAAAAGTAGGACTAATAAATGTTCATCTTTATCGTCCGTTCTCAGCAAAATACTTTTTTGACGTATTCCCTAAATCTGTAAAAAGAATTACAGTTCTCGAAAAAACCAAAGAAGCAGGCGCTAACGGAGAACCTCTCTACCTCGATATAAAAGAGATGTTTTACGACAGACAGGAAAGACCAATGATAGTTGGCGGCCGTTTCGGACTCAGTTCCAANGATACAACCCCGAGTATGGTTCTCTCAGTATTTGAGAATATGAAGCTCAAAGAACCTAAAAACCAATTCACAGTCGGGATAGTCGATGATGTTACTTTCAAATCATTACCAATTCTTCCCGAAATACACGTTGCACTCCCCGGTACATACTCTGCAAAATTCTATGGACTCGGTTCTGATGGAACAGTTGGGGCAAACAAAAACTCAATTAAAATTATCGGCGACTCAACTGATAAATATTGCCAGGCGTATTTCGCATACGACTCAAAAAAATCGGGAGGTATCACAACATCTCACCTTAGATTTGGAGACAAACCTATACGTTCTCCATATCTTGTCAACACCCCTGATTTTGTTGCATGTCACGTTCCATCATATCTCGATAAATATGATATGCTGAAAGGGTTGAAACCAAATGGAATATTCCTCCTCAACTCGATCTGGGATGCCGAAGAAACTAAAAAACGTCTTCCTGATCATATGAAAAAGTATATGGCCGAAAACCATATCAACTTTTATATTATCAATGCAACTTTAATTGCTGAAGATCTTGGTCTCGGAAACCGTACCAATACTATTATGCAGGCTGCATTCTTTAAAGTTGCCAATGTAATACCTTATGAAAAAGCTGAATCAGAAATGAAGAAGGCTATTTATAAGAGTTATGGGAAAAAAGGAGAAGAGGTTGTTAAAATGAACAATGCTGCCGTAGATAAGGGTAGCAATGTTGAAAAGGTTGAAATACCTGCAGAATGGGCTAAGATTAAGGAATCAAAAGCAGTTGACAAACGTGATATTCCTGATTTCATACGTGAAGTGATGGAACCAATTAACTTCATGAAGGGTGATGATCTGCCAGTGAGTGCCTTTTCTGGCAGGGAAGATGGAACATTCCCATCGGGTACTTCTCAGTATGAGAAACGCGGTATCGCAGTAAATGTCCCTGAATGGCAGCCAAATGAATGTATTCAGTGCAACCAGTGTTCCTATGTTTGTCCTCACGCCTCAATCCGTCCATTCCTTTTAACAGATGAAGAATTGAAAAATGCACCTGAAGGAACAAAAACTATAAAAGGTATACCCGGAGCTCTAAAAGCATACAATTTCAAAATTCAGGTAAGTGTTCTCGACTGTACTGGTTGCAGCAACTGTGCTGACGTATGTCCTTCAAAGAACAAGGCTTTAATAATGAAACCACTTGAATCTCAGCTTGAAGAAGTTCCACGCTGGACTTATATGCATGAAAAAGTTGGCTATAAAGATACGGTTGTAGATAAATTTGTTAATGTAAAGAACAGCCAGTTTGCACAGCCTCTTTTTGAATTCTCAGGCGCTTGTGCCGGTTGTGGAGAGACTCCTTATATTAAAGCTATCACACAGCTATNTGGTGACAGAATGATTGTTTCCAATGCAACGGGTTGTTCATCAATTTATGGGGGTTCTGCTCCTTCAACACCCTATACATATAATAAAGTTGGGCAGGGACCTGCATGGGCTAATTCATTATTTGAGGATAACGCCGAGTACGGTCTTGGATTGTCACTTGGAGCTTCAAAACTGAGAGACCGTATTGCCCTTCGTATGAATGACGCTTTAGCAAGTGGTTCTGTAAGTGGTGAAACCAAAGCTGCTTTTGAGGAATGGCTGAAAGAAAAAGACCATGCTGAAGCATCACGTGGTGCATCTGCAAAAGTTATCGAAGCCTGTACAAAAGAAAAATCTGAACTAGCAAAAGAAATACTTAGTCTTAAGCAATATCTGGTTAAAAAATCGCATTGGATCTTTGGTGGTGACGGATGGGCCTATGATATTGGATATGGTGGTCTTGATCATGTTATAGCTTCAGGCGAAGATGTTAATATACTGGTGCTCGATACCGAAGTATATTCAAACACCGGTGGTCAGGCATCAAAATCAACTCCTGCAGGAGCTGTGGCAAAATTTGCAGCTTCGGGCAAGAAAATCCGGAAAAAAGATCTTGGCATGATGGCTATAAGCTACGGATATGTGTATGTTGCCCAGGTTGCAATGGGCTCAAGTAATTCACAGTATTTAAAGGCATTAAAAGAAGCTGAGGCTTTTCCTGGACCTTCACTCATAATTGCTTATTCACCATGTATAAACCATGGCCTCAGAGATGGAATGGGAAAGACCCAACTCGAAACAAAACATGCAGTTGAATCAGGTTACTGGCATCTCTACAGGTTTAATCCTCTTCTTGAAGCAGAAGGAAAAAATCCTTTCACACTTGATTCAAAAGAACCAGACTGGTCGAAATTCCAGGAATTCCTGAAATCGGAAGTACGCTATACTTCGCTGATGAAAGCATTTCCTGCTGAAGCTGATGTATTATTCAAAGCTGCCGAGGAGAATGCAAAATGGAGATACAAATCGTATCAGCGTATGGCTGCTATGGATTTCGCTCCTGCTGAGGAAACTAAAACAGAATAATAAACAATTCAAAATAAAAAGAGCCATCCTCAGGGGTGGCTTTTCTTTTTGGCGCCAGGTTAACGACTCACGACACTGGGAAGAAAAGACAGATAAATATTTTCGTGCGTCGTGCGTCCAGCGCCGTGCGTCATTTTTAAATATTATTTGTACTTTTGTGCCTTGTTAAAAGCTATGGGAAGGATAATCGGTATTGATTATGGCGTAAAAAGGATCGGGCTGGCTGTTACCGATCCGCTTCAGATATTTGCTTCACCGCTGACAACTGTCAGTCCTGCAGAATTTGACAGCTTTATTACCAATTTTCTAAAAACTGATGAGGTCGATGCATTTGTCATTGGTTATCCTGTTCAGATGAACAACCAGCCTAGTGCATCTGTTACTTATATCAATCCGTTTATTAAAAAACTAAAAAAGACTTATCCTGAAAAACACATATATCTTGCCGATGAACGATTTACATCTCAGATGGCAATGAGGACAATGGTTGAAGGAGGAGTGAAAAAGAAAGAGAGGCAGGATAAAGCAATGATTGATAAAATAAGTGCATCAATCATTCTGCAATCTTTCCTCGACAACAAAGCTAATACAATAGAAAATTATAAACAGAAATGACTTATCCAATTGTAATATACGGACATACTATACTGAGAAAAGTTGCAGTAGAGATAGATAAAGAATATCCGGAACTTCCAAAACTGATTGAGGATCTTTTCGAGACAATGTATCATTCAGAAGGAATGGGGCTTGCAGCGCCCCAGGTTGGAAAGTCAATCAGGATTTTTGTGATAGACGGCACACCGGTAGCGGAAGATGAACCTTCACTTGCCGGTTTCAGGAAGACGTTTATAAATGCTCATATTACTGAAAGATGCGGCGAGCTTCAACCTATGAATGAGGGATGTCTCAGTATCCCTAATCTCAGGGAAGAAGTAATGCGCGAATCACATATACGTATCAACTATTATGATGAAAACTGGGAATATCACGATGAAGTGTTTGACGGTTATAAAGCTAGGATTATACAACATGAATATGATCATACCGAAGGCATTCTCTTTACTGATAAAGTAAATCCTCTCCGCAAAAGACTTCTGAAAGGTAAACTCACAGCTATCAGTAAAGGCCAGTTTGAAGCAAGCTACAAGACTATTCTCCCGGGGCAGAAGATAAAAAGTGCCTAGAGTGACTAGAGT
>JGI20214J51650_10000714_pt1 | contig 20831 bp, 19 predicted proteins | sample WetSurMetagenome_FD_51650 | JGI IMG/M metagenome (IMG submission 51650) | reverse complement strand
CCTCTTTGCCTTCACGTGCGCCGGACCGGGTACACTAAGAGTCCCGTCCTCTACGCGGTGGGAATCTGGGCGGATCCTACACATCGACGCCGGGGGTGAGGAGGGTGACTACCTGGCCGATATTTGCCGGATGGGATGCCTTGGAGGGCCCTCAGGCCTCGCTCAGGAGTTACACGCGGCCTGCATCGAGGTGCAGAGACGGGTCCGGCAGATGGTGCGGGCAGGTCTCCCGTGTCGGGAGCTGTTGGTCGAAGGAGAGCTTGCGGTCCGAGAGCATCGGTTTTCATCCTATGGCAGATTCGTCGCCCACGGCATTGGCATGGTATCGCACGAGCAGCCTCACATCTCGCCGACGAATGCGCGGCCGCTGGAGGCCGGCATGATCCTCTCGATCGAAACCGACTTCATTCACCCGGAAGTCGGGCACGTGAAGATCGAGGACGCGGTGGCGGTAACGGACAGTGGCTGCGAGGGGCTGGGAGACCGAGGGCGAGACTGGCACGTGGTCCGGACATAAGCGCACGATCCAGATCATACCGCCTGACCGGCCGCCTCTTCTCTCTAGTCTCTAGTCTTCCAGCCCGGTCGGATCTGCGGACTCTGACGCAGGCCGCGCCCCGAGCTGTCGGATGTGGAAGATCATCAGGAGAATACACAGCCCCAACACGAGCTCCAGGAGCGCAAACCCAGCGTAGAGTCCGGCCAGCTGCGCGACCAGCGAAACGAGCCAAGCGATCACCATGGATCCCACGCCTGTCCCGGTGGCGATGAGCCCCAGGGCCGTCCCCGGGGTCTTGGCATAGAGGCGGCCGGCCCGTCCGAGCAGCGATGGGAAGACGCCGGCTTGTGCTAGCCCGCACAACCCGATAAAGGGAAGCGCCCCGAATCCGGGGAGGGAGATGACGAGCGCCAACGTGACGAGGACGAGGCAAAATAGTGTGAGAAGATAGACCGTCTCCCTGAACTGGGTGATCAAGTAACTCGTGACGAGTCTGCCGATGGCGAGGCACACGAAGAACAGTGACAGGGACGTGCCGGCGATCCCGATTGAATACCCCTTCCCATCCTTGAGGAACGTGACCAGCCAGTAGGCGATGCTGTTCTGCGTTCCCACGCTCAGAAACGTGATGGCAAAGAGCGTGAGAAAAGCCGGATCGCGCAGCAGCGCGACCATCCCGTGGCGATCGAACGGCCGATCCAGTCGGATCGGGGGAATTCCGGGCCACAGGAGGATGCCGGAGACCAGCAGTGCGGCAAGTCCGTAGTCGCGATAGGCCTCCTGCCAGGTGAGTCCTCCGGTCAGCGCCGCTCCCACAACGAGAGGGCCTGAGAGCGAACCGACAGCGAAGAAGAAGTGGTGGATATTCATCACCGAAGCCTCTCGTCCGCGAAAGAGCTGGACAAGAAGCGGATTGGAGCTGGATTCGATCAGTCCGCCGGCCACGCCGACCAGCGTGATGCAGAGCAAGGCCACCCAGAGCCAGCCGGAGCACCCAAACAAGAACAAGCTCACCCCGATCAACAACGCGCCCGCGGCGAGCAGCCGGCGTTTTTCCAACGTATCCGAGAGCGGCCCTCCCGCAAAGACCGCCAACGAGAAGCCTAGCTGCAGAAGCGCGGGGAAAGTGCCGGCCTGGAGCAGGTTCAGATCAAAGGTCGCGCGAATCGCCGGCAGGGCCGTCCCGAGGAAGGTGCGGGACATTCCGAGCAGGCCCTGGGAGAGAAAGGCTCCCAAGGTGATCCGTTTCTTGCCCTGGAGCTGCGTGCGATCGAACATCTGACGTTTCCTTCCCGTGTGCCGCAGGCGGCACAGCATGAGCGGGGCCAATGCGAGTAATCCTGCCGGAAGCGTGCCGGGCCCGTCAAGCACGAAGGTGCCTCTGGGCCTTTGGAGGCATTGCGCCGCCCGGAATACGGCCGACGCGTGCGCATCTCATGGAAAAACTGCTTGACCGTTGAACTGGCCTGCCTTAGCTTGATCCCTCCTCGCGGCTACTGGGATCCTGGGAATGCAAACGTGATGACGGGCTACAAGCGGAACATCATTTTGGGCGGCTTCATGGCGACCGGCAAGTCTACCGCCGGACGGCGCCTCGCCATCGTGCTGGGGTACGATTTTCTCGACCTGGACACGTTGATCGCCGCCGAGGCCGGCATGCCCATCTCCCAGATCTTTTCCGCGCAGGGGGAGGGCGCATTCCGCGCGCTCGAGACGCGTATGGTGGAGCGCGTCGCCGGTCGAACGGGCTGCGTCGTGGCTACCGGCGGCGGGACGATCGTAAATCCGCGCAATATGGAGGCGCTGAAGCGGAGCGGGGTCGTTGTCACGCTCGCCGCGGACCCCGAGACGATCGTCGCGCGGATCGGGCCGACGGAGGATCGGCCGATGCTCTGGGGAGGGGACAAGCGGGAACGCGTTCGGCTTCTCTTGGAGCAACGGGCCGAAGCGTACGCGAAGGCGGACCTGATCGTGGATGCCTCTGCCCACACCATCGATCACGTGGTCAACCACATCCTGGACTTTCTGACTCTGCATCACGTGATCGCGAGGCGGACAACCGTTAACCTTCCATCCATGGCCGAGAGTTTTCGCATCGCCCTCGGACCGCGGTCCCACGAGGTGATCATCGGCCCCGGATTACTGGGTGAAGTTGGGAGACTGGTCAAGGACTTGGGTCTGGCTTACACCGGGATCTTGCTAACCAATCCTGACGATAATCGGTTGTTTGGCGAACGTGTGGCACGGTCTCTCGCGGATGCCGGGTTCACGGTTAGACGCGTCGAACTTGCGGAGCGGGAAGACGCCAAGGGGCTCGAGACGCTCGGGTGGCTGTATCGGCAGATGGCGGCGCAGCGGCTAGAGCGGCGGTCGCCGGTTTTCGCGCTGGGCGGCGTGGTGACAGGCGAGATAGCCGGTTTCGCCGCGGCCACGTATCTGCGCGGCCTTCCGCTCATTCAGATCCCTACCTCGCCCATCGCACAAGTGGATACCAGTATCGGCGGCAAGGTCGCGGTGAATCTTCCCGAAGGGAAGAATCTGGTCGGCGCCTTCTACCAACCGCGCCAGGTGATCACCGATGTCGAGGCGTTGGCGTCTCTCCCGATCCGAGACTTCCGTGCCGGGTTGGCCGAGGTGGTGAAGATCGCGGCTATCCGCGACCGGGAACTCTTCGAGTACCTCGAGAAGAACGTCGAAGAGGTGCTATCGCAAGACCTGCGGGCCCTGGTCCGTTTCGTGCGGCGCGCCTGCGAGATCAAGGCCTCGATCGTGGAAGCGGACGAGTGGGAGACCGATGTCCGATCTATCCTCAATTTCGGCCACACGGTCGGGCACGCGGTGGAGGCAGCGACGGGATACCGCGGGCCAAACCATGGTGAGGCCGTGGCCATGGGGATGGTGGTGGCCGCCACCATCGCGGTCCGACGGAAGATATGCCCCGCCGACGCGTTGGATCGCCTGAAAAATTTGCTGCAGGCGTTCGGTCTCCCGACCAGCCTTCTGGTCGACGCCGCGGAGGTCCTTCGTTTTGTGCGATATGACAAGAAGATCCAGGACCGTCAGGTACGGTTTGTCTTGCTTCACGGCATTGGGGAGTCGGTGGTCACGTCGCTCGAATCGCCAGACGAACTGGAGGCGGCGCTGAAAGCATGCGCCTGACCCTCAAGCTATTTTTTGACAGCGGCTGAGTCGGGAGGCGATCTGATCTCTATGGATGCGGTGCGCGTGAACCTCAAAGGTCGAGGGTACGAAATCTTCGTCGGGCCGGACCTGCTTCGGCAATCGGGCGACATGATCCGACCGCTGGCGCTCGGGCGACGCCTCGCCCTGGTGACGCACCCGGTTTTGGTGGAGACGCACGGTTACGCCCCGGCCCTGGCCGCCTCGCTGCGCGACGCTGGGCACGAGGTGAGCGTCGTCACGGTTCCCCCCGGCGAGGAGAGTAAGTCCCTGGACCAGGCGGCCTGCCTGTGTCGGGAGTTGGTGCGTGTCGGGCTGGACCGCGGCTCCGCTATTCTCGCGCTCGGCGGCGGAGTGATCGGAGACCTCGCCGGGTTCGTCGCCGCCACACTTTTCCGGGGCATTTCGTTCATCAATCTCCCAACCACGCTCTTGGCACAGGTGGACAGCAGCATCGGGGGCAAGACAGGTGTGAATCTCCCCGAGGGAAAGAATTTGGTCGGCACGTTCTATCAGCCGCGATTGGTCCTGGCCGATGTGCTGACGCTGAAGACGCTCCCGGCGCGAGAGTTCCGATCGGGATTGGCGGAGGTGGTCAAGCACGCCATGATCGCGGATGCGGAGCTTTTCGGCACGCTGGAACGGGACGCCGATCGGGTACTGGCCCGAGATGCAGAGGTTCTTCAAGGCATCGTAGCGAAGAATTGTGCCATCAAGGCTCGGATTGTGGAACAGGACGAGCGCGAGACAGGTGTCCGCGCGGTGTTGAATTTCGGTCACACAGTGGGACATGCGGTCGAAGCCGCGCTCGGTTATGGAGCGGTGACCCACGGTGAAGCCGTGGCGTATGGGATGCTGGTCGCCACGGCGCTCTCGGTCCGACGGGGTCTGTGCCCGCGCGCGGATGCGGCTCGGCTGGCAGCTCTCCTGCGCCGGTTCGCCCTCGTCCCGGCTGCACCTCCGTCGCCGGAACTCCTGGAAAAATATATGGTTAGAGACAAGAAGACGCGGGACGGTGTGCTGCAATTCGTATTGACACCTGGAGTGGGAAATGTTACCGTCGCGCCGGTTTCCGACCGGAACGATCTCTGGGAAGCCCTCCATAACTGGCAGGCGTACATCTAGGTTCCGCGAATACACGAGATAGGCGATCGAGACGCCGCGCCGAGGGTGCGGGCGCCCGGATCTTCTCGGTGTTGTTTTCGTGAACGGCGCGCGGATGCCGGTCGAACGCCTGCAGGAGTCCATCGTGATCCCGAATGGAGATGCGCGTCCGGCAGCGGATCCGAGCGAGTCGTCGTTCGTTCGCCTGGCCGAAGCCTACCGCCGGGAGGGATTGCTCGGTGATGCGATCCGCATCTGCCGAGAAGGCCTGACCCGTTTCCCGGCCTCGCTACACGGGCGGATCCTCCTGGGACAGAGCCTGCTCGAGCAGGGGGAGACCCCGGAGGCTTTGGCGGAGTTCGATCGCGTGGAGCGCGAGTCTTCCGGGAGTCCCGAGATCCTCGCGCTCCTCCGCGAGGCGCGCCCCTCGGTTGCCCCGCAGCACGCAGAGGCTGACGAATCGGCCGAAACGCCCAGTCTTCAGCTCGAGGGTACGCCCGAAACCGGGCACGACGCGGCGCGCGAGCCGGATGTCCTCTTCCTGGATTTTCCCGAGTACGCCGGATCCCGCGGGATGACCACGACGAATACCCCGGTCGACCCGCTGGCGAGTTCGACCCTGGCGGCGTTGTATGCCGATCAAGGGGATCCCGTCCGGGCAGAATCCATCCGGCGGCAACTCGAGGCGGGGAGGCCGGGCGGACCGCCGGCAGAGGCCACGCCACGAACTGGTGGGGCGCCGGGCACGCGGTATCTCGACACGCTGATCCGGTTGCGTGACGTCGTGCAGCGGTTACGATCAGGGCATTCTCGCCCGGTGCGATGAACGCGCACGGGCGGTCTCCTGAGGTGCGGTTCCAACAGTGGAGGTCCATCTCTCAAACATTCACGCGCGGGAGCCACCTCCGCCATCACTCCGTGACGGCGGAGGTGGCGGTCGGACTCATTAGCGGCTTTGGGGTCCAGCGTTATCTGCTGGGACTCCGGGCCGCCCTCGCGCGTATAGCCGACCACCCCACGGCGCCCCGCGGCATCACGGGGGGTCAACGACGAAGGAGCGGACGCAAGTGATTTCGGCCGGTGATCTACGCCCAGGAATGAAGATCGAGATGGATGGCGTTCCTTTTATCGTGACCGACTACCAGTGGGTCAAGCCCGGAAAGGGAGGCGCCTTTAATCGCACCAAACTGCGGAACATGCGGACGGGGTCCATCGCCGAACGGACGTTCCGCACCGAGGAGAAGGTGGACCAAGCCGTCTTGGAAGAACGACGGGTGCAGTTCCTGTATCGGAGCGATGACGAGTTCCACTTCATGGACACCGAGACCTACGAGCAGTTCTTCCTCCCCGAGGCGCAGATGGGCGATGCGGGCACCTACCTGAAGGAAGAAATGGTCGTGACCATCGTCTCGCATCGCGGGAGTCCCCTGGACGTGGTCCTCCCCACGTTCGTGGAGTTAGCGGTCGCCGAGACCGACCCTGGGCTTCGGGGCGACACGGCGTCGGGCGGTTCCAAGCCGGCCACCCTCGAGACGGGCGCGGTGATCCAGGTCCCCCTCTTCATCAACGTCGGAGACCGGCTTCGGGTAGACACGCGCACGGGGACCTACATCGAGCGCGCGTGACAGGAGCCCCCATGGACCTGAAAGAGCTCAAAGCCCTCCTTCGCCTGATGGAGGGTAACGACGTGGAAGAGCTGGAGGTGGAGGAGGGGGGCAGACGCGTGCGCATCCGCCGCCGGTCGGGCGACGCGGCCGCGCCGGTCGTGGTGCGTTCCGGCCTGCCGGGCCAGGCGGGCGCCAAGTTCACCGCAGCCCCGGCCGGTGCCGCCTCGGATACCACTGGTCTCACCCCCGTCGAGTCCCCCATGGTGGGCACGTTCTATCGGGCACCCGCGCCCGGGGCCGACCCGTACGTCAAGGAAGGCGACCTGATCCAGAAGGGAACGGTGGTCTGCATCGTCGAAGCGATGAAGCTGATGAACGAGATCGAAAGCGACGTGGCCGGCCGCATCGTGAAGATCGTGGCCGAGAATGGCAAGCCCGTGGAATTCGGCCAGGCCCTGTTCCTGGTGGAGCCGTCCTAGACGGCGCGTGCGCACGGCTCTCCTGTTTCCCCACAACGATGTCGATAGCCGAAAATCCTTCCAGTGTTCTCTAAAGTATTGATTGCAAATCGAGGAGAAATTGCCGTCCGGATCATTCGAGCGTGTCGAGAGCTCGAAATCCGAACGGTGGCGGTGTATTCCCAAGCCGACCGACAGGCCCTCCACGTCGAGTTGGCGGACGAGGCCGTGTGCATCGGCGCACCGCCCGCCAGTCAGAGCTACCTAAAGCTGGATCGGATTATCAGCGCCGCCGGGATCGCCGGTGCCGACGCCATCCATCCCGGGTACGGGTTCCTGGCGGAGAATCCACATTTCGCGGAGGTTTGCGAGCAGTGCGGGATTGCCTTCATCGGCCCCTCGGCCGCCAGTATCCGGCTGATGGGAGACAAGGCCGCCGCCCGCCGGGCAGCAGAGGCCGAGGGCGTTCCGGTGCTTCCCGGAAGTCGACACCCGGTCCGGGATCTCGACGAGGCCAAGCGACTGGCCCGCGAGATCGGTTTCCCGCTCATCATTAAAGCGAGCGCCGGCGGGGGCGGCAAGGGCATGCGCGTGGTGACCGGGCCCGACGACCTCGAATCGGCTCTGGCCACGGCGGCCGCCGAGGCGGCTGCCGCCTTCGGGGACGCTGCGGTGTACCTGGAGCGCTTTCTGCCCGATCCGCGTCATGTGGAGATTCAGGTCCTCCTGGATGGGGAAGGAAACGGCGTCCACCTCGGCGAACGGGATTGTTCCATCCAGCGGCGACATCAGAAACTGCTGGAAGAGGCGCCCTCACCGACGCTCAGCGAGACGCAACGCCAGGCCATGGGAGAGGCTGCTCTGCGTATCGCCAAAGCGGCCGGGTACCGGAACGCCGGGACCGTGGAGTTCCTGCTGGACCCGCGTGGCGGGTATTTCTTCATGGAGATGAACACCCGCGTGCAGGTCGAGCATCCGGTCACCGAGATGGTCACGGGGTTGGACATCGTCAAGGCCCAACTGCGGATTGCCTCCGGTGAGCCGCTCGGTCTGTGCCAGGCGGACATCCGCGTTCTCGGCCACAGCCTGGAGTGCCGAATCAACGCGGAAGATCCGGAGCGATTTCTTCCCTCGCCCGGGCTCCTCACCATGCTGCGCCTGCCGGGCGGGCCGGGAGTGCGGGTGGACACCCATGCCTATGCCGGGTATCTCGTGCCACCGTTCTATGATTCGCTGCTCGCGAAGGTGATCGTTCACGGGCGGACGCGGGACGAGGCCGTACGCTGCATGCGGCGTGCGCTGCACGAGATGCGGGTGGAGGGCGTGAAGACGACGATCCCGGTGCATCAACGCATTCTGCAAAACCCGGACTTCTTGGCGGGCCGCACGTCGACGCAATTCCTCGCCCGTCTGCTGGCAGTGGACCGATAGTGTCTCTGCGAGTGCACCTGTGCGTGATCACCGATCCCACCCTGGCGCCCGGGCGAGACCACGTGGCCATCGCCGAGGCTGCCTTGGCGGGCGGGGCCGACATGATCCAACTGCGCGACAAGAGCGGCAGCCTGCGGGATCTGCTGCCGCAGGCCCGCGCGATTCAAGGGCTGTGCCGTGCGCGCGGGGCGATCTTCATCGTGAATGATCGTGTGGACCTTGCCTTGGCGGTGGACGCCGACGGCGCGCATGTGGGGCAGGAGGATCTTCCTGCGGAAAACGCCCGGCAGTTGCTGGGGGCGGGGCGCATCCTGGGCGTCTCCACCCACAACCTCCGACAGGCCGAAGAGGCGCACGCACGCGGAGCGGACTATATCGGGTTCGGTCCCATGTTCCCCACCGGAACCAAAGAGACCGGCTATGCACCGCAGGGCACCGCCGCACTCCGCGAGATTCGGCGCGCGGTGGCCATCCCCATCCTAGCCATCGGCGGGATCACGCTGGAGAATGTCTCGGCANTTATCGAGGCCGGCGCCATGGCGCCGGCGGTGATCGCCGCGGTGGTGGCGGCGTCGGATATCGCGGCCGCCGCCGCGTTGTTTCGGCAGCGTGTGGCGGCCGTCAAGAATAGACCGTAACCCGGCGAATCCGCGCGGCGGGAATGGCGCACAGGTGTTGGGCACGAGCCGCGGGCTGTGCTGTTTGAAGAGGCACTCCGTGGTTGCGCGCTGTCCGTCGAGCGCCGTGCGCGCGACGGGATTTCGTCGTCGAATCGACCAGTTAGGCCGCGTTCCTCACCCGCGCCGCCGCGGCGAACTCCAGGCACGCAACCTGCTGCAGATTGTGATTTCTGGTTCGCTTGACAGGGTTGTGGGTTCCACTTATCATTCATCGGCTAATCCAGTATGCTTCAGAGGTGCCGGGTCCTCTTCAGGAGGAGCCGTTGTTGGGCGGACGGGCGGCCCGCATTGTGCCTGCCGCTCGTTCCGAAGTGAGCAGGAAGCGGTGAGCTTCGGCAGGGAGGGAACACATCATGAAACGTGTTGTGCTGTTACGGTATCTTGGCGTTGCGATGGCCATGCTGGGGCTGATGTTCGCAACCGGCGCGATGGCAGGCGAAGGGAAAGGCACGATCAAGATCGCCACGCAGAGCCCATTGTCCGGCGACCAGGCGGCCATCGGCGAGGGGATCAAGCTTGGGGCGCAGCTCGCCCTGGAGCAGCTCAAGGGCCCCATCGAGAAACTCGGGTTTAAGGTGGAATTGGTTCCCTTCGACGATCAGGCCAAACCGGACGTCGGAGTCGCGAATGCCAAGAATATGATCACCGACAAGGACATCTTGGCGGTGGTCGGGCATTACAACTCCGGTGTGGCGATTCCGTCGTCCGAGATCTATAAGGAGGCGATGCTGGTCCAGATCTCTCCCGCCAACACCAATCCGGTCGTGACGGATCGGAACTATCCCAACGTGAACCGCGTGTGCGGGCGTGACGACGTCCAGGGTGTGGTGGGGGCGGAGTTCGCCAAGAGCCTGGGGGCCAAGACCGCGTACGTGATCCACGACAAGACCACCTACGGTCAGAGCATCGCCGAATTCTTCCGCGACCACGCCAAGAAGCTCGGCATCCAGATCGTAGGGTTCGAGGGCACCGAGGAGAAGTCCAACTTCGACCCGATCCTGACCCCGGTGAAGGCGAAGAACCCGGATCTGATCTACTTCGGCGGCATCTACTCGCAGGCCGGTTCCCTCTATAAGCAGGCACGGGAGAAGGGAATCAAGGCCAAGCTGATGGGGCCGGACGGCGTCGACTCCTCCGACCTGGCGAAGATCGCTGGCGAGGCCATCGTGGGGATGCACTACACGACGGTGGCCGGTCCGGTCTCGGTGTACCCCAAGGCCAAGGAGTTCGCCACGGCCTACAAGGACAAGTTCAAGAAAGACCCGGAGCCGTTCGCCGCGCAGGCGTACGATTCGGCGGCGATTGCGCTCAAGGCGATCGAAGCCGCCATCAAGGGCGCCGGAGGGAAGATGCCTTCCCGTGACGCGGTGACCAAGGAGGTCCGCAAGGTCAAGTACTCGGGCCTGACGGGCACCGTCGAATTCGACGGCAAGGGCGACCCCAAGAAGGCGCTCTACTTCGTCATTCAAGTCGTGTCGGCGGATCCCGCCAAGTGGGGCGACAACAAAGAGGCCAAGCGCCTTGAGATCGCCGCGCCACCCCTGAAGAAGAAGTAGCCGCAGCCTCCTGGACCAACCAAGGGGAGGGGTCGGCCGTGGACCCCTCCCCTTGGTTTTCACCGCGACCATGGGCATGGACTTTCCGCTGCTGTTTGCCATCTTTCCGCAGGTCGTCCTGGATGGACTCATCCTGGGCTTCATGTACGCCCTGATCGCCTTGGGCTACACGATGGTCTACGGGGTGCTGGAGTTCATCAATTTTGCCCACAGCGAGATCTTCATCGTTGGTGCCTTCGTCGGGGTCGAAATCTTACTGGGTCTCAAGGCATACGGCGTGCTGGGGAGCCTGTCGCCGTTCCTGGTCCTGGTGTTGCTGCTCATCGCCGGGATGGCCGCAAGCGCGCTCCTTGCCGTGGTGGTCGAGCGGGTGGCCTACCGACCGCTGCGGGGTGCGCCGCGGCTCGTTCCGCTCATCTCGGCGATCGGTGTGTCGTTTTTCCTCCAGGATGCCATCCGACTCGTCGAGAGCATCTGGAACAACGCCTTCAATCTGGTTTACCCTACCATGCCGCAATTAAACATCCGATTCAACATCACCGAGGCCATCGACGTGCCGGTGAAGTCGCTCGTGGTGATCGTCAGCGCGCTGCTGATGCTCTGGTGTCTGCACCTGATCGTCAACAAGACGAAGGTCGGGAAGGCGATCCGGGCCGTCGCCGAGGATCAGGCGACCGCCAGCCTGATGGGGATCAACGTCAACCGGATCATCTCGCTGACATTTTTGATCGGGGGCGCCATGGGGGGCGCGGCGGGCGTCCTCTTCGGCGTCCAGTACAGCCTGATCAATCCGTATTCCGGTTTCATCCCGGGCCTCAAGGCCTTTACGGCGGCCGTGCTGGGCGGTATCGGGAATATCCCAGGGGCGATGATGGGCGGTCTCGTGCTGGGCTTACTGGAGGCCTTCGCGGCGTCATATCTCTCGCTGCTGACGGGGGGGGCGTTTGGTGCGGAGTACAAGGACATCTTTGCTTTCTCCGTCCTGATTTTGATCCTGATCTTCCGCCCCAAGGGCCTCCTGGGAGAAGTCGTGAGGGAGCGCGCGTAAGTGAGCTGGCTCAGCGCCATCCTCAATCGTCCCTGGTCCGCCACCATCCTCGTCGTGGCGGTCCTGGGCGTGTCGTGTGTCGCGGTGGCGAGCAGCCCGCGATCCGTCCTGGCGTTCCTGTTGTTCCAGGCGTCAATCCTGCTGATCTATCTCGCCCGTATCCCGCGCTGGTGGAAGCTCTCCCTGGGCGTCCTCACCCTAGGGATCCTCATGCCGGTCCTCGGGACCATCAACGGGTACTACATGGAGGTGGCCACCCAGGTCGGCATCTTCGTCGCGTTGGCCCTGGGACTGAACATCGTGGTGGGCCTGGCCGGACTGCTCGATCTCGGGTACGTCGCCTTTTACGCGGTAGGCGCCTACTCGTGGGCGATTTTCGGCTCCCCGCAGGCCGAGAAATTCGTGTCCGAAGCGCTCGTGAGCTTCCCCTTGCCGGGTGGGTGGTTCTTTGTATTCCTCTTTGTCGGCGTGGCCGTCGCGGCGACCGCCGGCATCCTGCTCGGCCTGCCCGTCCTGCGGCTGCGGGGGGACTACCTGGCGATCGTCACCCTCGGCTTCGGCGAGGTGATCCGTGTCCTCGCCAACAACTTGGACAAGCCCATCAACTTCACCAACGGTCCGCAGGGGATTACCCCGATCGTCCGTCCCCCGCTGTTCTTCCAGCCGCTCTTGCACGCGGTCGGGATCGAGGCCGCGCCGTCGGCACTGTACCCCCTGTACTTTTATTTCTTGGTCTTGCTGATCGTCATGGTCGTCATCCTGGTCAACCGACGGCTGGAGGATTCTCACATCGGTCGGGCCTGGGAAGCGATTCGTGAGGACGAAATGGCCGCGATCAGCATGGGGGTGCCCTTGGTCCGCATGAAGCTCCTGGCCTTTGCCTGCGGAGCGTCGTTCGCCGGTGCGATGGGGGTCGTGTTCAGCGCCAAGCAGGTGTTCATCAATCCTGAGTCGTTCACCTTCCTTGAATCGATCGGGGTGCTCTCGATGGTGATCCTCGGCGGGATGGGGTCGATTCCCGGCGCCATCCTGGGGGCGACGGCCGTGACGGTGCTCAATCTCCAGGTGCTGAAGGGATTCTCGCTCTGGCTCAACGAGCTTCGGAACGCAGGCGTGACCATCCTGGGCTACAACTTGGCCCACCTTCCGACGCAGCTCGAGCCGGCCAAGTACGAGCGCATGATCTTCGGGGTCATCCTCATCCTGATGATGATCTTCCGTCCGCAGGGGATCCTCCCCGCTCGGCGACGGAGCCGCGAGTTGGGGGACGGGTAAGATGGGCGTTCTCCTCACGATAGAAGGGGTCACCAAGCGCTTCGGCGGACTGACGGCGCTTGCGGGTGTGGACTTGGCGCTCGAGGAGGGGACGATCAGCTCGGTGATCGGCCCGAACGGCGCCGGCAAGACAACGCTGTTCAACGTCCTCACGGGGGTCTATCAGTCCGACGGCGGACAGATCACCTTTCGGGGCCAGTCGTTACGGGGGCTGCGACCGGACCAGATCACGACCCTGGGGATGTGCCGCACCTTTCAGAACATCCGCCTGTTTGCGAACATGACCGTCGTCGAAAACGTCCTCGTCGGTATGCACAGCCGCATCCCACTCTCCCTGGTCGACGTGCTGCGCCGGACCCGACGATTTCACCGGGAGGAGGGCCGGCTGTGGAGCCAGGCCTCGACGCTCCTCGAGGTGGCCGGCCTCCGCGCCAAAGCGAACGAGGTCGCTAAGAACCTTCCCTATGGCGAGCAGCGTCGACTGGAACTCGCGCGTGCGCTGGCCTCGGCGCCCACCCTCCTTCTCCTCGACGAGCCGACGGCAGGGATGACCCAGGGAGAGGCGCGGAGCCTGATGGCGCTGCTCCGGCGACTGATCGCGGAGTATCGGCTGACAATCCTCCTGATCGAGCACAACATGCGCGTGGTCATGGGGGTGTCGGATCGCGTGACGGTGCTCGACTACGGCGAGAAGATCGCCGAAGGAGAGCCCGCCGCCGTCCAGAAAGACCCCCGCGTTATCGAGGCGTACCTGGGACGAAAGCGCTGGGGGGCCAAGGCGGGAGAGGCCCATGCTTGAGGTCGAAGGTCTTCACGTTTATTACGGGGAGATCCACGCCCTGAAGGGGATCTCGCTCCGCGTGGCGCAAGGAGAGATCGTGGCCCTCCTCGGCAACAACGGGGCCGGCAAGACGACGACACTAAAGACGATTTCGGGGCTGCTCCGTCCGCGCACCGGTCAGGTGCTCCTCGAAGGACGTCCCATCCACCAGTTGCCCCCGCACGAGATCGTGGCGCGCGGCGTGGCGCAGTCACCGGAAGGCCGAAAAGTCTTCAACCGGTTGACGGTGACGGAAAACTTGGAGATGGGGGCGTACCTGCGGGACGACTCCGCCGTCCGCGAAGATATCGACCGGGTGTTCGAGCTCTTTCCGCGACTCCGCGAACGCCGTGTGCAAGTGGCCGGCACGCTCTCCGGAGGAGAGCAGCAGATGTTGGCGATGGGGCGCGCCTTGATGGCACGGCCGCGAATCCTCCTGTTGGACGAACCCTCCATGGGCCTCGCGCCCATTCTGGTGGAACAGATCTTCGAGACCGTGGCTGACATCAACCGGCAGGGGACGACCATCCTGCTGGTGGAGCAGAATGCCGCCATCGCCTTGTCGGTCGCCCATCGCGGGTACGTCTTGGAGACGGGGAGCATCGTACTGACGGGCGGGGCGGCCGAACTCTCCGAGCACCCCGAGGTCCAGCGGGCGTACCTCGGGGAGACGGTGTAATCACCGATGCGAGGGCTGTGGTTCTCCCTCCTGTTNATGTGGACCCTCCCGGCGGAGGCGGGGGAACTCGCTCCGGTGCGGCTGGGGCTGGTCGTCCCCATGGCGAGTGAGGCCGGGCCCGTGGCGCAGAGCATGCAGCACGCCGCGGAGATGGCCCTTCTCGATCGGGGCCCCGTACTTGGGCGTCCGGTCGCCCTCCGCGTTCAAGACGATCCGTTCGATCCCAAACAGGCTACCGTCACCGCCGAGCGGTTCGTGCAGGAGGGGGTCTGGGGAGTGGTCGGCCACTTCTATTCCAGTTCCTCGGTCCCGGCCTCCGCGATCTATCACCAGGCGGGCATCCCCATGGTCACCGCGACCGCCACGCACCCGCGTCTGACGGCGCAGGGGTTCGGAAACGTGTTTCGCGTGGCGGGGCGGGACGACCAACAGGCGGTCACCGCGGCCGAGTGGATCGTGACGCGCGGAAAGGCGCGTCGGATCGCCGTCGTGCACGATCGGACGGAGTACGGCCAGGGATTGGCGGATGCCCTCCGGCGCGAGATCGCGCGGCGGCCGCCTCGGCGCGTGGTGGCGATCGAGACGGTGCCGCAAGGCGATAAGGACTTCACGGCACAGGTCGCTCGGGTGCGAGCGAGCCGGCCGGACGTCGTCTACTTCGGGGGCATTTTTCGCGAGGCCGCGTATCTGCTCCGGCAGTTGCGCCAGGCCGGGGTGTCGGCGACCTTCGTGAGCGGGGACGCGGTCCTGGATCCCGAGTTCGTGAAGCTCGCCGGCGGCGACGTCGCGGCCGGGACGTATCTGACGTTCGCCCCCGACCCGCGCTTACAGGATTCCGCGCGCCCGGTGATTCAGCGGTACGAATCACGGTATGGAAGCCTCGGCCCGTACGTGCTCTACGTTTACGACGCCGTGGGGGTTCTGCTTCGTGCCATCCAGACCGGCAAGCCGACCGACAGCAGCCCGGACGAGCTGCGCAAAGTGGTGCGGGCGATCCGGGGTCAAGCCTACCGGGGCGCACTGGGGACGCTCCGCTGGGACACGCATGGTGACCTGACAGTGTCGCCGTACGTGATGTACGTGGTCCGGCAGGGTGGCAACGTCCAGGGATGGTTCGAGCAAGTGCCGGTGAACAGCCCGGCCCCCGCGGCGAAACCGCCGCAAAGCTGAAATTGGCTTGGCATCACCGACCCGCGTCGCCGAGGAAGGAGATCCGTCGTGAAGACTCGCACCGTTGTCGTGGATCCGAAGACGCCGCAGCCCGAGGTCGTCCAGCAGGCGGTGGAGGCGCTGCGCCGGGGAGGACTCGTCGCGTTTCCCACCGATACGTTGTACGCCCTGGGCGCGGACGCCTTGGCTGCCGATGCCATCGAGCGGGTCCTGATGGTGAAGGGGCGCAGTCGTGGAAAGCCCCTGAGTATCCTGGTGCCGTCGGTGGAGTCCATCGTAGCGCTCGGCATCTCGCTGGGCACCGGTGTCCGCGATCTGATGCAGGCCTTTTGGCCCGGACCGCTGACGGTGGTCGTCAAGGCCCCCGGGCGGTTCCCGGCCACGCTCACGGCAGCCACCGGAACCATCGGCCTGCGGATCCCGGGCGGCGCGGTGGCGCAGGCGATCCTGACGGCGTTCGGCGGGCCCATCATCGGGACCAGCGCGAACAAAGCGGGCGGGGCCGATCCTGCGGATGCCAAGACCGTCCAGCGGGCCGTCGGCGGTCAGATCGATCTGATTCTCGACGGAGGACGCGTCGCCTTGGGCGTGCCCTCGACGGTCATCGATTGCAGCGTGGAGCCCGCCCGGCTCTTACGCGAAGGCGCCGTTCCCCGCGCCACACTGGCCACCAAGATCCCCCTTGTCTGACCCGGCAGATCCTGTGGACGACGGGACGCCTCGCGCCGCTGACCCCGTCGCGCCGGAGACATCGCGGCGGCGACGGTGGTGGACCCTCCTCTGCGTCAGTTTCGGCGCCTTCATGGCGCCTGTGGACTCCCGTATCGTTCACACGACGCTGCCGCTGATCGCCCGAGAATTCCGCGCCCCGTTCACGAATAGTATGGACGAATACGACCAGGCGTCGTGTCGGCGAACCGAGATACCGCTTGAACCAGCGAAAATTGGCGTGCTAGACTCGGACCGGACCCGAAGCGTACGCAGCGCAGATAGGCGATAGCATGCGGATTGAAGGCGTCCTGGACGGCATTCACGAGTATCACCCGCAGGCGGACGTGGAGCCGGTCATGCGGGCTTATGTGTTTGCCGCCAAAGCCCACAAGGGGCAAGAGCGCATCTCGGGCGAGCCCTACCTCACGCATCCCCTCGAAGTGGCCGGCATCCTCACCGAACTCCGCCTGGATACCGGCACCATCGCGGCCGGCCTGCTTCACGACGCGGTGGAAGACACTCACGCCACACTGGCAGAAATCAAGGAGTTCTTCGGTCCCGAGGTGGCGGCGGTGGTGGATGGAGTCACCAAGCTCTCCCGGATTCCCTTTAGCACGCGGGAAGAGGCGCAAGCCGAGAACATTCGGAAGATGATCCTGGCGATGTCCAAGGACATCCGGGTGATTCTCGTCAAGCTGGCGGATCGGTTGCACAACATGCGGACCCTGGACCCGCTGCCGGACGCCAAGCGGCGCCTGATCGCCCAGGAGACGCTCGACATTTACGCCCCTTTGGCCCATCGTCTGGGGATCTCGTGGATCAAGGCCGAGCTGGAAGACCTGGCATTGCGACACCTCGATCCGCAAGCCTATCACGACCTGGCGGCGCTGATCGCCCGCAAGCGCCAGGAGCGCGAAGGGGACATCAACGAGGCGATCCGCCTCCTCGAAGGCAAGCTTGCGGAAGTCGACGTCAAGGCGCAGATCACCGGCCGCCCGAAGCACTTCTACAGCATTTACAAGAAGATGCACGATCAAAAGAAGGAGTTCGACGAGATCTACGACCTGACGGCGGTCCGGGTCATCACCAGTTCCCTCAAGGATTGCTACGGAACCTTGGGCGTCATCCATACCCTCTGGAAACCCATCTCGCACCGCTTCAAGGATTTCATCGCGGTTCCAAAGAGCAATGGCTATCAATCTCTCCACACCACCGTCATCGGTCCGAAGGGGGATCCGGTGGAGATCCAGATCCGGACCCGGGAGATGCACCGGGTGGCGGAGGAGGGGATCGCGGCGCACTGGAAGTACAAAGAAGGCAAGAGCAGCGTCGATCCCAGCGACCAGAGTTTCGTCTGGCTGCGGCAACTCATGGAGTGGCAGCGCGAACTCAAGGACTCCAAGGAGTTTCTGGACACCCTGCGCGTGGACCTGTTCCCCGACGAGGTCTACGTGTTCACGCCCCGGGGAGACGTGCGCCAGTTTCCCAAAGGTGCCACCCCCATCGATTTCGCCTTTGCCATCCACACCGATGTTGGCCTGCGCTGCGTGGGGGCCAAGATCAGTGGGCGACTGGTGCCGCTCCGGACGGAGTTACAGAACGGGGACATCGTCGAGATCGTCACCTCCCCCAACCATGTGCCCAGCAAGGACTGGCTGAAGATCGTCAAGACGCCGCGGGCCCGCAGCAAGGTCCGCCAGTGGATCAAGAACGAGGAGCGGACGCGCAGCATCAGTCTCGGCCGCGACCTGCTGGAAAAAGAGATCCGGCGTTTAGGGAAGAGTCCGAACCAGCTTCTCCGGCCGGAGGCCGTGGGGTTGGCGCTGGAGCGGTACGGCTTCGCCACGGACGAAGAACTCTTTGCGGCCTTGGGTTATGGCAAGGTGTCTCCCCGACAGGCGGTCAGTCGCCTTCTCCCGCCGGAAGAGTTTCAGGCGCTGACCGAGGCGGAGGAGACTCGGGACAAGAAGGGCGAGCGCAAGTCCCTCCGCCCACGGCCGGCCGAAGAGGGGGTGCGCATCCGGGGGGTCGACGACATCTTGGTGCGTTTCTCCAAGTGCTGCAGCCCGGTGCCCGGGGATGAAATCATCGGGTTCATTACCCGCGGTCGGGGTGTGTCGGTCCACACCGCGGATTGCCCCAACGCCGTAAGCTTGATGGCGGACCCCGAACGGCAGATCGCCGTGAGCTGGGACGGTAAACAGAAGGAGCCCCATCAAGTCAAGATCCGGGTCGAGATCGGCAAGGATCGACAGGGCATCCTGGCGGAGATCACGACGGCCATCTCCAGCACCAACGCGAACATCATCCAGGCCGACATCCGCGTGACGGAAGAAGGCATGGGCGTCAATAACTTCGTGGTGGAAGTCAGCGACCTTCGGCAGCTCCAGGCCACGATGCAGGCGATCCGGAAGATAGATGGGGTGGTGGGAGTCGAGCGGGTGAGATCGTTTTAACGGATGGCGACTCGTCAACGAGTCCATTCGTCGACTGGCGATTCGCCGAGGACCCGGGTGACCAATCGACCGATCGACGTGTCGACGAACTAGGCCGCCTTCTGGACCTTGCCGGAGCGGATGCACCGCGTGCACACGTGGATGATCCGAGGCGCCCTGTTCACCATGGCCCGGACGCGTTGGATATTGGGGTAGCGCCGCTTGGCGGAGACGTTGTGGGCGTGACTGATCTGGGAACCGGACTGCGGGCCCTTCCCGCAAATCTCGCATCGCGTGGCCGGCATGAACCTTTCTCCCTTCCGACAGATGTGCGTCAATGTCCTGGCGTGGATACCGTGAATGACGGCGCCAGACTATACTGAATCGCCCCGCCGAAGGCAAGACTTTTCTCCGATTCCGACGCTGTCCGACCTGGGTCCCGACACCGTCATCCGACGCGTGAAGGGGATCGGCCCGGCGCGCGCCGAACGGTTGGAGCGGCTCGGCGTCCGCACCATCGGCGACGCGTTGCTGCTCTTGCCGCGACGTTACGACGACCGGCGCACCTTCGCGCCCATCGGCCGACTCCGCGCGGGAGAGGTGGCCAGCGTCCTGGGCGAGGTCAAGTCGGTGGGGATGGGCCGTACCCGGCGGGGGATCCCGTTCTGCGAGATCCTGGTGGAGGATCGCACGGGCAGCCTGCCGGTACGCTGGTATCGGCAGCCCTACTTGGCGCGCGCCTTCCGCCGCGGGCTCCGCATCATCCTGACGGGCCGGCTCACCCCCTACCCGCCGCGCTGCATGGTGAATCCGGAACACGAGGTAGAGGAGGCCGAGGAGATCCAGTATCACAGCGGGCGCATCGTGCCCGTCTACCCCTTGACCGCCGGCCTGGCGCAACGGTTCCTGCGCCGAGTGCTCTTCGACCTCGCCCGCACCGTCGGACCGCGCCTGACCGATCCGGTGCCCACCGAGGTGCGCGACCGACACGGACTCTTAGCGCTGCCGGATGCGGTGGGCGCCCTGCACGCGCCGGCAACGCTGGAGAACGCCGCCGCCGCGCGGCGCCGTCTCGCCTTCGATGAGTTCCTCCTCTTCAGTTTAGCCGTGCTCCGGCAGCGAGCGGGTCGAGCCGCCCAGCCCGGGATTACTTTTGCCACGCCGGGCCCTTTGGCCGAGCGGGCGCGGGCGGCTCTTCCGTTCGCGCTGACCGGCGGCCAGACCCGAACGCTGGAGGCCGTCTGGCAGGACATGGCCGGCCCCAGGCCCATGCAGCGCTTGCTGCAAGGCGACGTGGGATCCGGAAAGACGATCGTCGCCTTCTTGGCCGCTCTCACCGCGATCGATAACGGCTATCAAGCTGCCGTGATGGCGCCGACGGAGATCCTCGCGGCACAGCACGCGGACCGGCTGCGGACCGTGGCGGAACCACTGGGGGTGCCCGTCGTCCATCTGGGTGGCGGTATGCCTGCCGGACTCCGGAAAGAGGCGCTGGCGCTACTGGGCGGAGGGGAACCTTGCCTCGCCGTGGGCACCCACGCACTGCTGCAAGCCGACGTGGTCTTCGGACGGCTCGGCTTCGCGGTGGTAGACGAACAGCATCGCTTCGGCGTTCTGCAGCGAGCTGCACTGCAGGGCAAGGCCGCTCACCCCGACGTCCTGGTGATGAGCGCGACGCCCATCCCGCGGAGTCTGGCGCTGGTCCTCTACGGAGACCTGGACCTCAGCATCATCGACGAATTACCGCCGGGCCGGCGGCCGATCACCACCGTCTGGGTTGCGGAGGGGGAGCGCTCACGGGTCGCCGCGGAAATGCTGGCCTGCCTCGTGCGCGGCGAGCGCGCCTACGTGGTGTGCCCGGTGGTTGAGGAGTCCGCCGCAGAGCTCAAGGCCGCGGTCCAGACAGCAGAGACCTACCGGCGGGGCGCGTTGGGCCGATTCGGCGTCGGCCTGGTCCACGGCCGCATGTCGTCGGGGGACAAGCTGGCGACGCTGAGCGCTTTTCGAGACGGACGGATCCGCCTGCTCGTCGCGACCACGGTGGTGGAAGTCGGCGTGGACGTTCCCGAAGCCACCGTCATGGTGATCGAGCACGCGGACCGGCTCGGGTTGGCGCAACTGCACCAGCTCCGCGGTCGGGTGGGTCGCGCCGATCGGCCGGCGTCCTGTTTTGTCGTT
>JGI20214J51650_10000713_pt1 | contig 20859 bp, 20 predicted proteins | sample WetSurMetagenome_FD_51650 | JGI IMG/M metagenome (IMG submission 51650) | reverse complement strand
CATTCTTAGAAGCTACTAAGCCGCTTAGTAGCAATCGCAAGCCAGCCGTTGACTTGCCAAAAAACCCTGTGACCGCCAAAACATCACCCGGCTTTGCACCGCTACGCAGCATCACCGCCGATTTCTCTGCCGTGCCAAACAGCGAAACTGAAATAATTAGGTCTGAAGCTTCACTTGTGTCGCCTCCAATGATGTAAACACCATATTCTTGTGCTCCAGCGTTCAAGCCATCAGCGATTTCTTCAATGTTTTTTTGAGTAAAGCCCTCAGGTAACCCTAGAGCAACAAGAGCCGCCAAGGGTTGGACACCTTTTGAGGCGAGGTCGCTTATGTTCATGATTAAGGCTTTTCTTGCAGCTTGGAAAAGACTCATTTCTTGCGGGACATCTGTTTTAGCTACAAGCATGTCGGTTTTGAGCACTGCGACCCGTTTCTGGTCAAGGGTAACTGCAGAAACGTCATCTCCAAAGGGAACAGGCATGTTCGGCATAGGAGTTAAGTGGTCCTGTATGATCTGGATTATCTTGTGCTCGCCTAAAATTTTAGCGGTTAAGGTTCTGTCCTGGTCCATTTGCGGGTACCTATTTTTTATGAGTTGTTTATTGCTTTTAAGGTTGAGGTTTGTGAAACTTTAAAAATTGGTTCCGTGTTGTTAGCGTCTATGGTGCCTCGATAGCTCAGCCCAGTAGAGCGGCTGCCTCGTAAGCAGCAGGCCGCGGGAGCAAGGCCCGCTCGAGGCTTTTCTGGCTTTAAGTGTAGTCGTGTTGTGCATAAACGAGGTTTTAGGCATTTGCGGATAAGTTTATTAAATGTTACGACATAAATTTTTTCAAAGGCTGAGCAGAATGCACCTTTTCCATTCCCACGGATCAAGCGAAAAGCTTCAATGCCCCTACAAAGGTTGCGAAAAGCACTTTGATAGGCCCACAATGATTACAGATGACTCTGTTATTCCACGCCAAACGCATTACGCCTGCCCATTCTGTATGTCAAGATTGGAATTGCAGACTGCGAAAGAAAAAATCGTCAGCGTAAAAGCAACCGAGTACCCGAGGGTCTTTGATTCACCAGCTAAATGTGCTCACTTCAGCGGACTCCTTAACGCACCGCCGGGAAGCATGCTAACTCAGGACGAATGTTTGATTTGCCCAAAAGTATTGCAATGTAACAACCGCAAAAAATGAGCCGTTTCAGCCATTCCGACGCGTTTAGCCTCCGCCAACCGGCGGAAGAATAGCTAAAACATCTCCAGCTTTAAGCTCAGTTTCCAGCCCTTTGATGGCTGAGGTGCTTGTCCCATTAACGAGGAACTGAAGAAAACTCTTGGGTTGCCCTGTTTTAGCATCGTAAACATATTCTGTAAAGGGGGTGCCGTATTTTTTAGATAATGTTTTAAGAACCAAATCAACAGTTACCCACTCACCATCACCAAATACCAGAGTTTCTTCCCGCTTACCAATAATTTCTCGGAGGTTTGTGAAGAAGCGAACTTTGAATTCCACTGTTCCGGCACCAACAGATCAATGCAATTTGTAGAAATTAACCGTTATGCAACTAAATGCAGAAACACTTGATACCAAAACTTTCAACTAAGAGTAGACAGAAGGCTTATTTATGATTCTTAGTTTGTCCAATGGAATTTTCAGCAAGCTGCGTTTAGAGAGTAACTTTGCCGCGGTTAAACAGCTTGGTTTCCAGAACATCGAGTTTAACATGAAATCCATCAAGAAAGAGCATGATACTGATGTTTACCGTGAACAGAAGGCGTTGGCTGTTTCAGGCTTGAATTGTTTAACCCTTCATTCTGCGGTTCTCCACTTGAAGGACCCAATCGAGGTNCATCAAGCGGTTTATTATGGCAAAATCTCGCTTGAATGCGCTCGTGNACTTCGCACGTCGCTCATGACTGTTCATTCCAATGTTTCAAAGAAACTACCAAGAGACATTAGGGAAAGGTGTTTGAGAGAGGTTTTTGGGGAAATCAAACCCTTTGCCAAACAATTGGGGATTAAGTTGTCTTTAGAGAACCTATCTTTTAATTCGACGGGGTTTGGCAAGAATGTGGAGGAGCTTGAGGAGGTTCTGGGGGTCATTGACCCAGAGTGTGAGATGGGGATAACGTTTGATTTATGTCATGCTCTTGAAACTAAGGAAGTGGATAATTTGCTTGAGGCTTACGGCAAACGCGTATGCAATGTGCATATGGCAAATAAAGCCCATCAACCCTTCACAAAAGAAACACCCGAACTAAAAGCATTCCTCACCAAACTGCATGAATACGACTACGAAGGACCGATAACATTGGAGCTAGAACACAAAACATCCATAGAAGAAATCGCCAAAAGCAAAACCCTCTTTGAAAAACTGTTAAAGAAATTTTAGAGTAATCCGTTTTGTGTTAAGTTAGGGCTCAATTGGTATATGATTTTTTTTAATTTTTTTTTTTGATCACATTTTTAAACCTCTCAACCGAATAATTAATAATATTTACTCTTGGAGAGCATAAAGAAGCGATGTCTTCTAAAGACCAAAGTTTTGGCGATACTAAAAATAAAAGCAGGAGTCTAAACCAAAAAGAATCATTTTACAATAGAAACACTGCGTTAATCTTGGTTAGCTTTGCTAGTTTAGGGGCACTGTATTATTTAAGCCGCCAAAACTACCTTCTCTTTCACAGTATCGTTGAAATCTTCAGCATCGTCATTGCATTTGCAATCTTCGCAGTAGCGTGGAACAGCAGACGGTTAGTAGATAATAACTATTTCATTTTTGTAGGGATAGCGTTCCTTTTCGTTGCTGGATTAGACGTTTTCCATACTTTTGCATACAAGGGAATGGGTGTATTTCCAAGTTTTGTAGGCTCCAACCTTGCCACTCAACTTTGGATTGCAATGAGATATGTGCTTGGCTTTTCATTCTTAATTCCACTATTGTTTAAGCGAGGCAAAATTAAACCAGCCATAATCATTTCTGGTTATGGCATAGTTGTGGCTCTGCTTCTATCTTCAATTTTTATTTTCCAAAATTTCCCAGTGGCTTACGATAACAATACGCTTAGTTTGACAGCTTTTAAGATAGGAAGCGAATATGCAATCTCAATCATAATCCTTGCAGCCATCGGCTTACTTATCAAAAAACGCAAAGAATTCAGCAGCGACATATACAAGTTTCTTTTAGCCGCAATGGCGTTGGCGATTGCAACTGAGATGGCTTTCACTCTCTACACGGACGTCTACGGAATTGCAAACATATTGGGTCACCTTTTGAACGTTGTTTCATTCTACTTCATCTACAGGGCGCTAGTCCAAACTGGCCTCACCAAACCATACGAACTTTTGTTCCGCAACTTAAAGCAAAACGAAACAGCTCTAGCAAACCGGGCAGAAGAATTAACAAAAGTAAACGAGAAACTGGAAAAAGAAATTTCTGAGCACCGAGCCACTGAAGATGCCCTCAGAGAAAGCGAAGAACACTTACAATTAAAATTAGATTCCGTTCTCTCGCCTGACATAGAATTAAGCGAGCAAGACTTAACCAACATAATAGACGTGCCCAACTTACAGGCGACAATGAACTATCTCTACACAGTAACAAAAATGGGATTTGCATTAATAGACCTCAAAGGAAATGTGTTGGTAGGCACGGGTTGGCAAGACATCTGTACCAAATTCCACCGAATTAACCCATTAACATGCAAAAACTGCGTGGAAAGCGATGTTGAACTTTCAAGCGGGGTTGGAAAAGGTAAAATGCGCCTTTACAAATGTAAAAACAACATTTGGGACATGGTTACTCCTTTATACATCGGCGACAAACATGTCGGAAACATATTCTTTGGTCAATTTTTCTTTGAAGATGAGAAAGTCGACCGCGACTTGTTCGTTTCTCAAGCCGAAAAATACGGCTTCGACACAGAAGAGTACATAGCAGCATTTGACCGCATTCCACGTTACAGCCGAGAGAAAATTGAAGATTTAATGGATTTCTACTCCAAACTATCAGAAATGATCTCAAAGATAAGTTTTTCAAACCTTAAACTCGCAAAATCACTATACAATCAAAAAGAACTACAGGAAAAACTTGAGAAGAAAGCTAATGAAGTCGAGGAATACGCTTCCCAAATGGAAAAACTAGCTGATGAGCGGGCAAAACAACTGAAGAACTCGGAGCGTTTTGCAGCGATTGGTCAGACCGCAGGCATGGTGGGACACGACATACGTAACCCATTACAGGCGATAACCAGTGAACTGTACCTAGAAAAGTTAGAGATTGATACCTTACCCCAAAGTGAAGCAAAAACTAACTTGTTGGAAAGCATCCAGGGCATCGAGGAAAACTTGTTCTACATAAACAAAATTGTAGCTGACCTCCAAGATTTTGCAAGGCCCCTCAACCCGAAGAAAGAACAAGTAGACGTGGAAAAAACAATCAATGAAGCCTTAGAAATAATTGCAGTTCCATCAACCATAAAAACAACCGTATCAACTCAAAAAGACCTGCCACAACTCATCCTTGACTCAACTTTAACCAAACGAATACTCACAAATCTAATCCAAAATGCCGTACAAGCTATGCCTAACGGAGGAAAACTAACAGTGAACGCCACCATTCACAGGGGGCAAACCAAAATTGAAATAGAAGACACTGGAGAAGGAATACCAGTGGAAGTTCAAGACAAGCTTTTCACGCCGTTGATGACGACTAAATCGAAGGGCCAAGGCTTTGGTCTAGCGGTCGTTAAACGTATGACAGAAGCAATGAATGGTACAGTAACATTTGAAAGTGAAAAGGGCAAAGGCACAAAATTCACCCTGCAATTTCCAACCTGATTTAATTTTTGAAGCTTACTGCGGCGTAGCCTACTACACTCGAGTGGTCGCCTGTGATGTCGCCGCTGTTACGATAACTCAAAAGTTGAGCTTTAGCGCATACACCTACACCGTAAGTAATAAGGGAAGTGATGGGCATGAAGCCACAGGCAGTTATGTGCTGGTTTTCGATTGTTTCGTAGAAGCGTTTAGCATCCATGTCCGTGACGGCCTTGAGTGCCGCATGGTCTTTGAGGGCTGCCATCTTTGCGGGTTCATAATGCGTCATGTCGGAGGAAGCGATAACCACCGAATTCGTTTCGGCTAACGCTTCAGTCAACGCACGCCCAACCTCAACAGCTGAACTGTAATCCTGAAGTTGATAGCAGAGCGGCACAATCTTGAACTCTTTACCGTAAAGGAACTGCAAGAAAGGCAACTGAACTTCAATGGAGTGCTCGTAGCGGTGTGCAACTTCATCCACGTCGATTAGACTGATTTCATGCAGAATCGCATCGGATACCGCAGAATCGACTTCTACATCGCCAAGAGGTGTACGCCAAACGCCTTCACGCATAATTGACAGAGCACCTCCGAACCCAGTGTGGTTGGGTCCTAAAAGCACCACAGTATCGGGTTTACCGTCCAGAGCTAACTCGTAGAAAGCATGTGCGGCTACGGGACCAGAATACATGTAGCCTGCATGTGGAGAAATTAAACCCACAATTTTTCGCGGGGCACTACCAAAATTGGTTTTTGGAAGTTTTTTTGGTCCAAGACTATGGAGAAAGCAAGAGCTAATTTGTGCTCTTAGCGCTTCGGCGTCGCCCTCATAAAATTGAGAAGCAACATGTGGACGCCGAATCATTGGCAAGCATTTTAGCCTTCTTCTTCGTCTTCGCGTGTTACTTTAGCTTCGAAGTCTTCGATGGTTGCTGGTGGATCACGATCTGAACCTAATTCGCCTCGTTCGCGAAGCACTTGCCTTGCAAGTAACCAAAATACGACTGCTAATGCACGTCTGCCCTTGTTGTTGGTTGGGATAACTAGGTCTACGCCTAAAAATTCGTTGTCAGTACTACACAAGGCTACGATTGGTATTCCAACTTTGGATGCTTCTTTAACTGCTTGTGCGTCTGCTCTTGGGTCGCATACAAGGATTACTTCGGGGTCGATTCGGCTTGAGTATTGTGGGTTTGAGAGTTGTCCTGGAATGAATCTGCCTATGAGGGGTGTTGCTCCTGTCAGTTGACAGAATTTCTTGACAGGTTCGTGCGCATAAAGCCTTGTGGCTGCAACCGCTACGCGTGCTGGTTCGTAGCGTGAGAGGAATCTTCCTGTAACTCTGATGCGGTCATCTGTTTTTTTAACGTCTAAAACAAATAAGCCATCTGGTCTGACACGATAGATGAATGGTTCCATATCTAGGGTTTTCATTCGGGTGCCAATGTGGATGCCTGCGGACAATAGTGTGTCTCGGGGTAAAAGGAGGGTTTCTTCGGGAGCTTGGGCTTCATGCGTCTCTTCTTCGCCTTCAGCTTCAGGCTCAGCCATATTGGTTTCAGTTGTTTCTTCTTCGAAAGGAGCCTCTTCAGCGTCCTCTTCTTGATCTTCAACTGGTTGATTTTCTTTTCCTTCATCTTCAGACATTATTTTTTCATCTTCTTTTAGCGTATTTTTAGATCAGCCATTTTGGCTCTGTCACCAAGGAAATGTTCAATGCGGATGAGCTCGTTGAGTTTGGCTATGCGAGCACCCTCAACTACACCTGTTTTGATGAGAGGGCATTTGTACGCTACCGCCAAATGAGCTATGTGCCAATCACACGTGTCTCCAGAACGGTGAGATACAACGGCGTCGTAACCATGCCTTTGCGCTGTTTCGATTGTTTCAGCTGCATCGGTTAAGGTGCCTATCTGGTTGACTTTTATGATGATGGCATTTCCAGCGTTAATCTTAATTCCATTATTTAACCTTTCAGTATTAGTTGTGAACAAATCGTCTCCACAAATCAGGCAATTCTTGGCTTTGCGAGTTAACTCGGCAAAGCTATCAAAATCATCCTCGTTGAAAGGGTCCTCAACGTACGCAAGATGATACTTTTCAATTAACTCAAGCATAAACTCTAGCTGTTCAGCGGTATCCAGTTTTTTGCCCATATTCTCATAAATGTACTTTTCTTCTTTGGGCTTCCAAAAAGAGGAAGCAGCCACATCAAGACCAAAACCGCATTCAAAATCCATTTCATTACCGACTTCTTCACAGGCTTTAGCAATTACCTCAAAAGCGTCGATTGTGTCAATATTGGCTATCCATGCCCCTTCGTCACTTTTACCGCCGTTGAAGGTGGTACTTTTCTTTTTGAGTAAGTCACCAATTCTCTTGTGGATTTGTGTGTTGGCGGTTTGGGCTTCAAGAAAACTTTCTGCGCCATGTGGCAACGCGAGGTACTCTTGGATGTCGGGTGCTTTGCCTCGGGCGTGTGCTCCGCCACTTATGCAGTTGCCTAATGGATATGGCATTGTATTTGCTGCGTTTCCGCCAAGAAATTGGTATAAAAGTAAACTATGAGAGTTTGCTGCAGCTTCAGCATTTGCAAGACTTATTGCGAAAGCAGTGTTTCCCCCGATGTTCTTAAAATCGGTGGTTCCATCGATTTCGTGAAGGGTGTTGTCGATTTCTTCTTGAAAATCAGCGTTTAACCCTGCAAGTTCAGGAGAAATTAAATCGTCCACTTTTTTTATAGCTTGCTCCACGCCACCCTGTGGATAATAAACCACTTCAGCTTTTCCTCGGCTTTTGCCTGCTGGAGCAGCTGCTCGTCCGAACCCGGAAGCAGTAATTACATCAACCTCTATGGTTTCTTCTCCCCGATTATTGAAAACTTTTCTAGCAATGAGGTCTTCAATGATGGACGACAAGGTTCTACCTCAAATGGCTATAATTTTGTTGCGCACTTATTTTAGGTTTCGGAAAACCAAACTATGAGGGTATATTGCTTGAAAAAATTTTGGCTCCTCTTATGCACGGGTAAGAATGCTCGTTTGAACTGTCTCTTAGATTGAATCCCAGCGATTCATAGCTTGCTGTTTTTTCTTTTCTTCTTTAAGTCTTTGGATTTCACTGAATATTGCCAATGCCTTGAGGTATTCAGAGTTGTAATCTCGAATTGTGTCTTGCATGTCCTCTGACCATTTGAGCAGATGTGGATAATATGGAGTGGAGTTTGAGACGTCGCCAGTTGGGTAGTCGAACCAGAATTCCTGGTAAGAACCTGTATTGCCGCTGGCTGCAACATGGTAGTTGAATTTTTCTAAAATCAAGCCTAAGCGCCCCAACACATGCCTTACTTCCCTGTCAAGGATTATAGGGTATTTATCGGCAACTTGAAGGTACTGGTCTATTGAATCATGCAAACGGGGTCTTTGATGCCACCACAACGCCACATCAACTACTTCGGACTTAACTATTTTTTCGGCTTCGCGGATTAATTCGTTAACTTGGGCTTTCATCTGGGCGATTTGTTCTTCTTTCATGCTTAAAGTGACTTCTGAAAATTTTGTCAAGTACTCTATAGTGGTTGTTTTGTACCATTCACTGGCAAAGTGGACTGTTTCTTTGATGAATTCGTTTTTGAGTTTTTCCATGCGTGTGCAGAACGGAGATAGCTCAGCTTCTTTTCTGGCAATTTGAATATCTATGTCTTCACTCATACCTATGGAAACCTCGCCTTTCCTTCTGCAAACTTACTGCCCTTCATATGTTAAAACACTTATTCTCATAAAAGATTTGGGTAAAAGGTTTGCCCTCCTTACTTAAAGCGGCAATTTCAACAAGCTATTGGCATGGAAAAAGTCGACAATAAACTAGGGGCTTTGGCAAAGCGCTTGAAAACCAGAGTAAACACGCGCATATTGGAGAAAGGCATTCATTATGTGGGTAGTTGCTATTGGGTTTTTCAGAGCCATTAACACGTTAAAAACAAACCTTGAAAGATCATCAAAAGCCAACATTAAACGAACATTTTTATCTAAACACTCACTACCTACATTTCAAGGTGTAACATTTAATGGGCAAAGGTTCAGGATATGGAAAAGTAATATTGTTCGGCGAACACTTCGTCGTTCATGGTGTTCCCGGCATTGTTTCAGCTATCGATTCCGCAACTGATGCAGAAGTAAAAAAAGCAGTTAAAGGAATCAACGTTCGGGATGAGCGGAAAACTGCTAAGGGTTACAGTGAGGAAAAACGTCTCCAGCAGTTGGAGTCAATCCAAAACATGCTTAAAGCCATGGGCGTCGACCCCAAAATCGCATTAGACATTTGGGTAGGAGGCACCCTTCCAGGTTTCAGCGGACTTGGCGCCTCAGCAGCAAGCAGTGTTGCCATCGCACGTGCCATCGCCCAAGAACTAAAAATGAAGGTTGCAGATGAAAAAATTAACCAAGTATCGTATGAAGCAGAGAAAGCTTATGCGGGCAATCCCTCAGGTATCGATAACACTGCGGCCACTTATGGTGGCTTAATGTGGTTTAGGAAAAACATGGCTGGCGGACAAGACTTGGTTGAGCATTTGAGCATAGAGGAACCTGTAGAAATTGTCATCGGCAGTACAGGCAAAGTTGCCAACACTAAAGCGATGGTAGAAGGCGTCGAGGACCGCAAACTCAAAAATCCGCAAAAGTACAATACCGTCTTCAAACGAGCTGAAGAGCTCGCTTATGAGGGGAGAGCGGCGTTGGAGTTCTATAACCTTAAAAAAGTCGGCGAACTCATGAACGAAAACCACCGTCTACTCCAAGAAATTGAGGTTTCAAGCAAAGAACTCGATCAGCTTGTCGATATTGCCAGAAAGATGGGTGCTTTTGGCGCGAAACTTACTGGCGGCGGAGGCGGAGGATGCATGGTTGCACTAACTCCGGGAAAAGAGTTGCAGAGCAAAGTAGCGAACGCAATCAAAGACTTGGGTTTTGAAGTTTTAACCACAAAGATAGGCGTTAAACCCAACAATAAGTAAAAACTCAAATTAGGGTTATTTTTAACCCTACCACATGTCTATTGATGGTTTTCCGATTTTTGGAAATTTTTTATTCCAAAAGCTATAAACGTTAACTTTGACAATCTCAAAATAGGCGAGAACCTAATTGGGCTTAAGAAATTTCATCGATCAACTTCAAAAACAAGGCGTACTTTCAATAATAACCAAGCCCGTCTCCACCGAATATGAGATGGCAGGCATAATCAACGCGTTAGGCGAGAAACCAGTTTATTTTGAAAAAGTCAAAGAGTCAAGTTACCCCGTTGTAGCTGGGTTGGTTTCCTCGAAAGATTTGATAGCTCAGTCATTGGGCATTAACAAAGACCAGTTACTTCCCAAGTTGCTCAGCGCAATTGAGCATCCTGTGGCGCCTCAACTTGTGGAAAAGGGTGCTTGCCAAGAAATCGTGGAAACCGACGTTGACTTAACTAAACTCCCAATCATGCATTATACCGACAAAGACGGCGGAAAATACATCGCCTCCGCAGTTGCCATCGTCAAAGACCCCCAATTGGGCAGGAACATGTGTTTCCACCGACTCATGCTCAAAGACAGGAACCATTTTGTCGCTCGAATTGTTGAAAACCGAGGCACGGATTCCGCGCTAAAGAAAGCTGGAGGAGAACTTGACATTGCTTTCTGCTTGGGAAACTCCACGGCGGTCCTGCTTTCAGCGGCTACAACGCTTCCGATGGGAGTAGACGAATTAAGCATGGCTAACGCATTGGAAAAAACTGATNTAGTCAAATGCAAAACCATCGACCTTGAAGTTCCGGCTAACTCCGAATTTATTCTCGAAGGCAGAATAACCAAGGAGAAAGCTACTGAAGGACCTTTCCTTGATTTAACAGGCATAGTGGATCGCGAACGCCAACAACCCGTTGTCGAAATCAAATGCGTCACGCACAGACAAAGCCCAATCTACCAAACTATCCTCGCAGGCAAGAATGAACACAAGTTTCTAATGGGAATGCCAAAAGAACCTACCATTTATGCGGAAGTTAACAAAGTTTGCCAATGCAAAGATGTCTACGTAACGCCTGGAGGATGTAGCTGGCTCCACGCGGTTGTACAAATTAAAAAGCAGAACGCTGATGACGGCAAAAAAGCAATTGCCGCCACCTTCGAAGGACACAAATCCCTCAAGCATTGCGTCATCGTGGACGAAGACATCAACATTTACGACCCCCACGATGTTGAATGGGCAATCGCCACAAGACTTCAAGCCGACAAGAACGTCGTCATACTTTCTAACCAACCAGGCTCATCCCTTGATCCTTCAGGCGATTTAACCGAGGGCAAAAAAGCCACAACCGCCAAAGCAGGCTTAGACGCAACTGCGCCTCTTGTTTCAACGAGCAAAGGCTTCAAAAAAGTCGACTACGTAAAAGTTGACTTAAGAGAGTACCTTCAGGGTTAACCATGACGTATAAAGCGTACATCCAAAACATTCAAGCAAAAAGCGGCAAAACCCCAGAAGAATTCTACCGAATAGCCAACGAAAAAGGATTCATCAAAGATGACAAAATAGTTGCTTCTCACAAACAATTGTTGGAATGGCTTAAAAGTGACATCGGGTTAGGACATGTGCACGCAAACTTCGTAATCGCCTATTTGCGTTTGCGGACACATGATCCTAAAGTTAGTGAACAAATGAAAAAATGGGCGTATGAAACAGGATATCAAGAGTGAGATAAAATGGAGTTAACTAAACAAGAACAAGCAATGCTGGACGGCAAAGAAGGCTACGCTGTTCGAAAGAGCATGGAAATTCTGGTTGCATTGGGCGAAATTTTTGGCGCAAAAAGCCTAATCAAAGTCGGCAGCGTTCAAGTGGCAGGCGTATCTTACCACAACCTCGGCGACGCAGGCTTAGAATTTTTAAATGAACTCGCCGTTGATGGCAGAGTCCGCGTATTAACCACATTAAACCCAGCAGGCATGGACCTGGAAAACTGGCAGCAACTCGGTATAAGCCCCGAATTCGCAGAGAAACAGAACCTAGTCATAGATGCCTTCAGACGCATGGGTATCCTAATCAGCTGCACGTGCACACCCTACCTAATCGGCAATTTACCACTCTATGGCGAGCACCTTGCATGGTCAGAAAGCAGCGCAGTCACATTCGCAAACTCAGTTTTGGGAGCACGAACCAACCGTGAAGGTGGACCATCAGCACTCGCAGCGGCATTTGTCGGGAAGACCCCCAATTATGGTTTGCATTTGGATGAGAACCGTATGCCCGATGTCCATGTTCAAGTTAACGCAGAGTTAACCAAACTGTCTGATTGGGGAGCATTAGGGTATGTGATTGGCAGAAAAGCAGAAAATAAAATCCCATACATCACAGGCATCAAATCGGCAGAACTTGATGACCTCAAATCGTTCTGTGCTTCCGTCGTAACTTATGGTGCCAAACCACTTTTCTACATGAAGGGGGTAACACCTGGAGCAGAACAACAGCCTCAACTGAAAGAGAAAGTGGAAATAGAACAGAGCGATCTCAAAAACGCCTACGACAACATTAACGATGATGTATCCGAAATTGAACTTGTCTGTGTGGGATGTCCCCATTGCTCGATTAAAGAAATTTCTGAAATCGCCGAGTTAGTCAAGGGCAAAAAAGTCGCAGAGGGCACGGAGTTATGGGTTGCTACATCCCGAAGTGCCAAACACCTCTCAGACCAACGGGGCTATACAGCAGCCATCGAAGCGGCTGGCGGAAAATTCGCATGCGACACTTGTATGGCAGTCGCGCCACTAAAAGGCAGATTCAAATCTTTGGCAACAACCTCGGCGAAGGGATGTTTCTATTCGAGGCAGAACCTTATGAAAACAAAGATGGGCAGCATGAAAGAATGCGTAGATGCAGCGGTGACAGGAAAATGGAACAGCTAAAAGGCAGAGTAATTTACAAGGGCAAGGCACAGGGCGAAGCTCTCGTTACGGAGATGCCGATTTCATTTTATGGCGGAGTTGACCCCAATACGGGCGTAGTTATAGAAAAGGGGCACCAGCTGAATGGCCAAAGCGTTAAGGGCAAAATCCTTGTTTTCCCCCAAGGCAAAGGATCTACCGTTGGCAGCTACACACTTTACCGAATGAAGAAAAACGGCACCGCGCCAGTAGGCATGATAAACAAAGAATGCGAAACCATCATAGCCGTCGGCGCCATCATCAGCGAAATTCCAACAATAGATAAAGTTGACACCTCAAAAATCAAAACAGGCAACAAAATAGAAATAGAAAACGATTTGATTTCAATCTTTTAGGTAAAGGAAGCGCTTAAGACAAGCACGAATTGAGACACAGAGCTTATAATCTCAATAGTGAAAAGCTGTGATTTGGTTTTCTACTTTTGGTTGTTGCACAACCATTTAAAAGCTTCAACCTGATTTAGAAAACAAAACGACTATTGTAGCAAAGCCTATGTTGATTGTTGTTGCGGTATAGTGAAGTTTCGCACACATCAACATATAGAAAATTTGTTCATAATCAATTAATGGGAACCACTGCAAACTGTAATGTTAAATTAGCAGAACCCGATTAGACATACTCAGGTTAAGATTACAATGAGCGATTCAAGACCAATCATACTTAAAATTGGCGGTTCAGCCATCACCGACAAAACTGGAGAATTAGCTGCAAAAACTGAAATAATCAACCGGTTAGCGGAGGAAATTAAGCGAGCCGACCTCGACAACCTGATCGTTGTGCATGGAGGCGGCAGCTTTGGGCATCCCACTGCGGAGAAATATGGTTTAAAAACGGGTTACAATGAGGATCCAACCCAGAAACTGGGCTTCGCCGAAACTCACCACGTCATGACTGTACTAAACGGCTTAGTTATGGATGCAATGATTTGGCACGAAATCGCAGCAGTAAGCATTGCGCCATCATCCTGCTTCTTAACTGAGAACGGAAAAATAAAATTCTTCGACGAAACCGTCCTTAAAGCCATGCAAAAAATGACGTTCACCCCAGTCATGTATGGAGACGCAGTTTTAGATGACAAATTAGGCTTCACAATTCTCTCAGGCGACCAACTAGTTGCTTACTTAGCAATCAAGTATAACGCTTCCAAAATCGTTGTCGGCACCGATACAGACGGAATATTTGATGCAGACCCCAAAACCAACCCAGACGCAAAACCCTACAAAAAACTGACGCTGGCAGAGCTTAAAGCGATTCAACCTAAACTGGGCAAAGCCCAAGGCAAAGATGTTACAGGCGGCATGGCGGGCAAAATAGCTGCGCTTATACCAGCAATCGAAGCGGGAGTCCATGTTACTGTCACGGGAGCCACAAAAGGGTTATCTATTTACAGAGCCTTAACAGACCAAAGTGTGTTAGGCACTGAAATAGAGAAGACGTAAGATGGCTAACGAAACAGGTAAACGCAAAGAAGACCATATAAGGATCTGCTTGGGAAACCAAGCTCAAGCCCGAAACGCCACCTCAGGCTTCGAAGACATCCGACTGGTTCACCGAGCATTACCAGAAGTTAACAAAACCAAAATCAACCTTTCAACAACTTTTCTTGGCAAAAAATTCTCTGCGCCCATAATTGTTGGGGCTATGACAGGTGGAACAGAGCAAGCTACCCAAATAAACTCTTCAATCGCCCAAGCCGTCGAAAACCTTGGGTTAGGCATGGGAGTTGGAAGTCAAAGGGCAGCGATTGAAGACCAAAAACTCGAAGAAACCTATGCGATTACGCGCAAAATGGCACCCAACGCGTTCTTAATCGCTAACATCGGCGGAGTGCAATTGGTTCATGGATACGGCTTAAAAGAAGTTAAAAAAGTCGTGGAAATGATAGATGCTGACGCCGTTGCGGTGCATTTGAATGCTTTGCAGGAAGCAGTTCAGCCTGAAGGTCAAACTAACTTTAAGGGTGTTTTAGCGAAAATCGCCGAAGTTGCTGGTGCGCTTGATACACCGATGATTGTTAAAGAGACTGGTGCAGGAATTTCGGCTGAGGATGCAAAAGCACTCGAAGACGCCGGAGTGAAAGCCATTGATGTGGGCGGAGTTGGAGGCACAAGTTTCGCGGCAGTAGAATACCACCGCACAATAGCAAAACAGAATTTATGTGGGGAACCATTTTGGGACTGGGGCATTCCAACGGCAATCAGCTTGATAGAAACGGAGCAAACAGTAAAGTTGCCTGTTATTGCATCAGGAGGTTTACGAAGCGGTACCGATGTGGCGAAAGCTTTAGCATTAAACGCCACATTAGCAAGCATTTCTCAGCCAATTCTTCAAACTGCAATTAAGAGCACAAAAGAGACTGAGGCTAAACTTTCATGTTTAATTGAAGAATTACGCAACGCCCTGTTTTTGGTCGGGGCAGAAAAAATAACTGATTTAGCAAAGACACCTGTAGTTATTACCGGTAAGACTGGCGAGTGGCTATTAGCCAGAGGATTTAACTTACAAAAATACGCCAAAAGAGGAGCTCACTAAATTGGATATCGAAAAGTTCCTAGAAGACACCGCACCCTTAATCGATAAAGCCATCGAAAAATACATCCCAAGAAAATTCACTAAAAACGCAGCTCTCTTCGAAATCAACCCACCAATGTACAGCTACACGCTTGAGCCGCTCAATAAAGCAATTGCTGACCCAATCTGGGACATGTTGGATCGAGGTGGCAAACGGTGGCGTCCAGCACTCTTCTTGCTAATCTGCGAAGCCCTAGGCCAAAAATCAGACTACTGCACAGATTTCTCAATTATCCCTGAAGTCATCCACAACGGTACTCTTGTCATTGACGACATCGAAGATAGTTCAGAGATACGCCGTGGTAAACCATGCACTTACAAGATTTTCCAAATGGACATTGCAGTTAACGCTGGAAACGCCATGTATTACCTGCCTCTTCTCCCGCTAATGGTAAAGAGAACAAGAATTTCAGCGGAAATGCAGCGGGATGTTTACGAGATTTATGTGCAGGAAATGATTAATCTAAGCATGGGGCAAGCTATGGACATCGCTTGGCACCGCGGCATAGCAAACGCCGATGCGCTGGGTGAAGAAGATTATTTGCAGATGTGCGCTTACAAAACAGGCACTCTTGCACGCATGGCAGCAAAAATGGCGGCGGTTCTTGGTGGTGCTGAACCCAAACTTGTGGAGAAGCTCGGTCGCTTTGCAGAATCCATTGGGGTTGCTTTCCAGATGCAGGACGATATTCTTGACTTAACCGGACAAGAGTTTGCCAAGAGCAAAGGTTGTGTCGGAGGAGACATTACGGAAGGCAAACGCTCGCTGCTGGTAATTTACACACTCAAAGTTGCCAAACTCTCAGACAAAAAACGATTAATCGAAATTCTAAACATGCACACTTCCAACCAAAAACTCCGCGACGAAGCCATCTCACTCATGCAGAAATACGGTGCCATGGAACACGTTAAACAAACTGCGGAAAAAATGGTTATGGAAAGCTGGAATGAAGCCGAAAAACTTCTTCCTACGCCTTTGGCTAAGGAAAAATTAAAAGCGTTCGCCGAATTCTTGATAAAACGAAACAAGTAACATTTCAGCGAGCGTAAACGATTTGGCGTTAGAAAACGATAATGAACTTAGGGAACTTATTCGAAAAGCTGCTTTGCTAAATGCAGTTGGGCATGATGGGAAGGCGCAGGCTGGCGCGATGGTTGGCAAGATTCTTGGCGAGAAGGCAGAGTATAGAAGCCGAGTCAAGGAGCTTTCGGGTGTTATCAACGCGGTTGTTAACGAAGTGAACAGTTTGTCACTCTCTGAGCAAAAGGCGATTGTTGAAGCGAATTGGCCTGAAACCCAAAAGAAAGAAAAAACTGAAGAAAAAAAGCTACCGTTCCTACCAAACGCTGACAGATATACCAAGATAGTAACCCGTTTCTCGCCCAACCCAGACTGCGTTTTGCATTTAGGATCTGCAAGAGCCATACTCCTAAGTCATGAATACGCACGAATACACAATGGAAAATTCGTCCTACGCTTCGAAGACACCGACCCCAAAATCAAGAGACCATCCCTAATATTCTATGACAGCATCCGCCAAGATTTGAAATGGCTAGGCTGCTCAGTCAACGAGGAATACATCCAAAGCGACCGCCTACCCATCTACTACGAATACACCAAGAAACTCATCGCTGACGGCAACGCTTACGTTTGTGAGTGCGTGCCTGAGGTTTTCCGCAAAATGATTATTGCTAAACAGGCTTGCCCATGCAGAGAGTTGTCAGCCTCAGAGAACCTGGAAAGGTGGAACAAAATGCTAGATGGGGGTTACACAGAAGGACAGGCGGTGGTTCGAGTTAAGACTGATTTGGAGAACCCCAATCCAGCTGTTCGCGATTGGCCTGCGCTACGGGTTATTGATACAAAGAAGTATCCTCATCCTCGGGTTGGAAGTAAATATATTGTTTGGCCCCTTTACAATCTCGCTGCAGGCATAGACGACCACCTAATGGGCATGACTCACATCATCCGCGGAAAAGAACACTACACCAACATGGTGCGCCAAAAGTACATGTACCAATACCTCGGCTGGGAATACCCCGAAGCCATTCATTACGGTCGGCTAAAAATTACAGGCGCGGACTTAAGCAAATCCAAAATCGTTGCAGGCATAAAAGCAGGCACTTACACGGGATTCGACGACCCAAGACTAGGAACATTCGCTGCCCTTAGAAAGCGGGGCATTACTCCTGAAGCTATCAAGAAAATGATAATTGAGGTAGGTATCAAACCAAACGACGTTACTTTGAGTTGGGAGAACCTGTTTTCTTTCAACCGCAAAATCCTCGATACAGTCAGCAATCGTTACTTCTTCGTATCCCAACCATTCGAACTCAAAGTAACGGGATTGCCAAAAACTTTCCAAACAAAACTTCCATTGCACCCCGAAAAACCAGAGCAAGGATTTAGAGAATATGTTATAACTCCAGAAGGAGAAGACAAATCGGTTAGGTTTTGGGTTTCAAAAAAAGATGCCGAAGCTATGGAACCTGAAAAAATTTTCAGGCTAATGGAACTCTTCAATGTTAAAATCGAGAGCAAAACAGAAAGTTCAGTGACCGGGAAGTTTACTAGCGAATCCTACGAGGACGTGCGGAAAATCAAGGTGCAACTCATCCAGTGGATAGTTAAAGGCACAGAGTTCCCATCCGAAATAGTTATGTCAGATGCATCGGTTATCGAGGGGTTTGCTGAATCGGACTGCAAAAAGTTAAAGCCAGACGCTATTATACAGTTTGAACGCTTCGGATTCGTACGCGTAAATGAAGTCGGCGAAAAAATAGTCGCTTACTACGCACACAAATAGGTGAATGATATGAGGAAACTCGATAAAGCAATAATATGGCCAGTCTACTTTGACTGTAACAAAACACGAAAGGATGGACGCCGAGTCCCCAAGAACATGGCTGTGCAATCTCCAAAAATCTTGGAAATCAAAGAAGCCGCCGACAAAATGGGATTACAGAACGAAGTTAACTTAGAAGCTCATTTCCCAAAAGCGCCCTGGGCTAAATCAGGTATGCTGCTGATTGAGAAACAAGAAGCCAAAGAAAAGATAATTCAGAAACTTGCCAAACAACTTTTGAAGATTAAAAGCCAGGCTCAAATCCCAGCAAAACGATAGAAAATAAAAAAAATTTTTATGCTTTTTCTTTAATTATCAGAACAGCGTTGATTATGCCGTCGCTGCCTGGTCGACTTGTAACCTTTGCCAAACCTAATGCGGTTTCGATTTCTGCACCTTTTGTGATGACGCCTCTGCGGTTGTAGTCAACGTTCGCGCCGTTTTTGACGACTCGGTTGATTTCGGTTTTCTCGGTTTTGCCGGTTTTCGGGTCTGTTACTGAAGCGTACTTGTCACTGAGAACTTTGATTTTGCAGATTCCACCCATACCGCGGGTGGTTTTTCTTCTGGGTTCTCCAAGAATTGTCTCCGCAGGGTAACCGCCTGCCTCATACTTTTTCTTGCTACGGTAAGCTCGTTTTTTGCCGCCTGTAAGTTTTCTTTTGCGTAAGCTACTATGAGTAGACATAATCTACATATCCTTAATTCGAGTAGCATCTAAAACCGTTAATTTCAATATAAATGTATCCATTAACAGACTAACGTTCAGCGTGTAGTTTAGGTTTTTGTTAGTATTTGGCACCAAAAACCCCTAATTACAATAACATCCTATGATTTGAGAAAAGGCTGTATTTTGTTTGCTAAGTCAGATTTAATTTGTTTTCAAGTTTTAATGCCTAGCTTGCTAAAGGAACCTAAGTTTGTTTAATGTTATTTTTTTTGGTTGTCTTGTTCAGTTTCTGCAAGCTGCCGTTCTGCTATGTCTTCCTTTAAAGCTTCTCCAAATATCTTCTTGAGATCCTTCTTCATCACGGAAGTATCTGTTGTTAACCCAAAGTAGTCAGCGAAATAATCTGTAGTTTTCAAAGCCAAGGAACGGCCACTTCTCTCCGACGTAATCAGCCCCATATCCTTTAGCAACTTGACATGCCCATAAGCATGTTGACCACGGACATCGATGACTCTTTTTTGAGTAATAGGCTGCCGATAAGCAATGTATGAAAGCGTTTTAAGCGGACCTGACGAGAGAAGAGGACGATTCACCAGTTTCTTGATCAGATGAGTAAATTCTGCNTTCACCTGTAAAACGTACCGTTCATTTTTAAGAGCTAAAATCTCCAAAGCTGTATTGCGCAATGAATAATCTTTCATGATCATTTCGATGTAAGTTTGAGTTCTTTTCTTGGAGCGGCTGCCTACAACTTGACAAAGCTCATTTAGATCGAGTGGACGACCGGCAACGTATAGGGCGGCCTCTAATAGTGACAAATGATGGGCTTTTCGCTCGTTTTCCTGTGTCTGCTCAAACTCAGGATTCGAGGTTGGGCTTTGTTCAACTAATGGGTTTTTCGGCTTTTCCAACGTTTAATTTCCCCACAGCTATGTAGAGTTCTTCTGTTTCCTCATTTTGCCAAAGGCTAACTAAGCCATCCTGCGCAAGGAATAACAAATAAATAAACATTCGCAACGCCTCAATGCGAGTTGAGCCTTTGGTTAGGGTTGAAAAATCAATTATACCTTGACCGCCAGTTTTCTCGATGAGTATAGCGTACAACTGATCTACTTGCAATTCGAGTTCGGCAATGAATCGGTCGAATTGGGGTAGCAAATCGGTTACGGCTGGCAAAACGGGGTGCTGCTCAACTACATGGTTGAGGCTTAGGAGTTTTTCGCCTTTTAACACATCATCTAAGACTTCGAGCAGATGCTGAATGGTCGTAGAAGTCAATTCGTGACGTAACGGCAAAAAGAGGGGTGGCGGAACAAAGTCAGTGGGAACCTTGGGCAAGGCAGCTGGTGGTTCCTGCAAGGTGAGGAGCAATTTGGACTTCATCAAATAAATTAAAGCCGAAGAATCCAATGCTACGCCTGAAGCGCGGAAATCCACTTTTTCGGGGTGAGATCTTTCCATCTCTGTCAGAAATGACCTCAGTAAATAGGCTATGTTTACGTTCCATGGGGTAACCTTCTCGAGCTTGCTGATTTCGAAGAGTATGTTCCAGGGTGGGCGCAAGTAGAAGGGTCTTCTCATGGGAATTGTTGGTTGTGACGCCACTATTTTGGTGCCTCCGGCGGGAACTTTGCTGTTACTACGTTTGAGATGCCGTTGCGTTCGTAGACGCCGTAGACTCTTTGGGCTTTGTTAACCATTTCAGGTCGCAAACTGATGACTATAAATTGGATTTTTCCAGCTTCCTCAAGCAGTACTTCTGCAAGTTTAGTGGTGTGGAAGGCGTCTAAGTGGGCGTCAACTTCGTCAAGGATGTAGAATGCTGCAGGGGTGAATTCTTTGAGCGAGAATATGAAGCTGACTGCGGCTACGGAACGTTCGCCACCGCTTGCTCCACTAACTACAATCGAAGGTTTATTGGGGAATTGTACAAGCATGTCGATGCCACCGCTAAAGGGTTCCTCGGGGTTTTCCAGCTTAAGTGTAGCC
>JGI20214J51650_10000711_pt1 | contig 20875 bp, 63 predicted proteins | sample WetSurMetagenome_FD_51650 | JGI IMG/M metagenome (IMG submission 51650) | reverse complement strand
GCTTCTTACCACAATTGGGACATTCCTCATACCATTCATCAGTACCGGAATGAACTTTTGATTCACCTCCTTTGCAAAGTGTTATGCAGCAGTTATAGCAATACATACCAGCAGACGAACGTTTCCCAATATGATACTTGGATTATAATTTCCAACGTGTCCTTTTACATAAAAATTAGTACCCATATGCAACTCCCTTATATCAAGTTATACACAAATATAACACACATATATCAATTTGTCAATATTGTTTTTGTGAATCATCTTCAAACAACCTTGCCGTATTTTTCTTTGCATTGAAATACATGCTTCCAATAGCACCAACCGCCGCTATTTTTGATTGAAGAATACGCTTGTCGTGATATTCTATATTATGTTTTCTTGCTTTTTCTTCTGCATCTTTTCCCTGCTTAAAGGTCAAGGCTATACCTATGAATATAGCAGACCACATAATTACAATCGCAAGACCTATATTATACATGAATAGAATTGATGCTATTATCATTCCTGCTATAATTATAATAACAGGGAGGTGTTTATTTTCATTTACATCTTTATTGAATTCTCCTGAATCTACATAAGACCTTGCTTCTTCCTGTTTTTTATATTGTTCAAGTTGTGCCTTATGTTTATCAATTTCTGATTCATCTCTAAGTTTACCTTTGTTTAGTGCCCAGATAGCTTCACTTAATTCTTCTTTATTGTCTGTATCAATGTTTAAGAACTGTGAATAGAATTCCTTTTCAGATTTATCTGTGCAAGAGTCAATTAACGACTGTACGTACTTAATATATGAGTTTTTTGCCATATCATATCTTTTACGGCTTACTGATTCATAATCTATCATAGTTTACTCCTTGTGAGATGATAATATATTATTTTCTCTATATACGCTTAATATTTCTGAAAGTTTATCAATAATACCATCCATAAATATGTCATCAAAATTAATTTTATCTTCTATTGCTTTTGACACTTTTTTATCTATAATATCCTTTACCTTATTTCTTATTTCAGATTCAAAATCTTTGCACGCTTTTTCCATAATGCTATATCCTGTTGATTGTTTTTCGTAACTAGATGCGCTGTGAAACACAGTTAAACTTGATAACCCGTTAATAACTTCTTTTGTTTTACTGCGTATCTTGTCTTTTTGCTCTTCTGTAAGAAGGGAGTCTATAAACTGTTCTGCCATATAATATGACATATTTGATAAGACACGCTCTATATCGTTGTCTGTCCTGTGCATTATATTTGATTTTATTTCATCTCTTATCATGTCTTTAATTTCTTCATCTGACATATAGTCAGAAACGTTAATTGTAAGTTCCATTCGTTTTATCTCCTTGTTAATACAATATCAGTCATTTATCCCATCAACAAACCATGTCATAAGCTCGTGGTAGGAATCGAAGCAATAAACAGCCTTAATATGTAAATTTACGAACTTGTCGTTCTCCCATTTATCAAGTGTATTTATTATACTTGATCCGTCGTCTTCTCTTCCTCCACAGGAAATATTACCTTCAGGATGAGTTCTACTGCATATAATATGATAAGCATCGCCTATATCAAGTACAACTCCTCTGAATTCATCATCAAATACGACTCCTACCCAATTAGTCAGCCTGTTTGTTGTTTCTTCTCCATTTTTTATGTATTTCTTCACCTTGTTACACTCCTTAAATATTATTGTTTTTATAAACAAAGACTTCGTTTCGTGGTGATAGTATAGATTTATCTACCTTATGTAGGATAAGTTCTATATTATGTTCTTCCATAAATTGTTGGCTAAATGTCTGTTTATCAGGAAAGCAACAAGGATTTGAATATAAATAATCCCAGTCTGGATAATATTTTATTACATCTGTAAGTGTTACATGTGCATGTACGCAGATAATAGTTTTTGTTTGACTAATATCATAGGCAATATGGCTTCTGTATACATCCTGATATTTACCCTTATACCCTCTGAACCTTGATATATTATTATCTATAACCCAATTTTTTACCTTTATAGCATTGATAACAGGGTCTATACTGACTACATCGTTTTTAGAAAAAAGCACGAACATGGCTCCAGTAAGGCATAGTGCGCCATCTCCTATACATATAACTTCTCCATTGCCTATAAAACTACGCATATTATATATAACGGCATAACTTTCTGATAACTCTTTAACCATATTATGAGAATATTTTGCAATACTTAAAATTTCAGGTGCACAATTAGCACTTAATACACTATTAACATATCCATACATAATTAACCTCCTTGCAAATATCAAATACTAAAATGTTCTTTTAACAAAGAAACGATTTTTTCTGCTTCTATCTGTGAAATATCTATTGACTGAAACTGATAACCATTATGAGATACCATTAACGTCACTTCATTATCATAATAACCACAATCAGTTGGTACTAATTTTATTACAGCATTTTTCTCACGCCGTTCTATCATTTGTTTTTGTAAATCTTTGTCTATCATATTAATCTCCTTAAATCTTTTTATACAGTGATTCATTTCTGTTAATAAGTTCATAATCACAACAGCAATATCTGCGCATTATTCTCATAATAGTATCAGGATATTTTTTGCTTGCAGGTTTATAAATTGCTGATACATCATCATGAAGTTCGTTCCCGTGAAACCTATGTCCTTTTCGATAATGTTTAATAACATAAACAACTGCATCTGTAACCGTCTTAAAATCTTTCATCTCTGCTTCTCCTTCTTGATTTATACTGATAATCATCTACTACATTCTGACCATATGATAAATATCCAGATTTGCTTGATATTAATGCAGAAACATAACCATTATCTCTAATGAACTTTTTTAAGTTGCGAATAGAATCACATCCAAGAAATTCTACATAATCATTTAATGTACCCGTATGATTTATCATCGCACTGTATTCAAACGAATTATCATTTTTAGATATACAAAAAACAGGTTTAGTCATTAATAACCTCTGCGTTGCTAATTAACCATTCCGTTACTTCCATATGTCCTGCAACATTAAAGCAAAGATTGTGTACAGGACATTTATAACAATTCATTCCTTCTGTATATTTCTCACAGAAGCATTCTAAATCAGTGGTTCTAGCTTTTAGCATTTCTTTTTCAAGTTCAGTTATTTCTATCCTCATTTCTGTTTCTCCTGTTCGTCTAAAAACTTCTTCACATCATCAAATGTTATACGCTTCTCTTTTGCAATATAATTATAAGCCTGACATATATCTGTTATGCGCCGTTCATCAAATTCTACGGTCTGTTTATACAGTCTCAATAAATGGTCATAATGTTCTACTGCCATTTTTGCAGAAACCAACGCATCGTTAACTTTTTGGGACAACTTTTCTGGTTCATAGAAAGATGTATCAATAACAGGCGGGGCTATTCTATTTATATCGCATATTTGTCTTGTAATCCACGAAGGAACTTCTTCCGGTAATTTGGTAAATGAAATAACTTCCATTATTTGATTCATTTTTATACTCCTTATATATCGATAATGTTCTGAAAATTGATATTTCCTACACCTTTTATTTTTGTGTACTCAATATCATCCTGCAAGCTTTTATAAAATTGAACATCACCATGAAAACCATGAATAAATGTTGCCACATTATTGTTCTGTCTTAAACACTGGTACGCTTCTTTGCTGTACTTTTTAATTTCGTCGGTTAAAAATATTCCTACCTGTCCAGAATCGGCGGAAATATGCCCTATTTGTTTCCCTTTGTCGTTACAGATCAGGCATTCCCAGTCTCCGCATAAAGTAGAATCAGCTAAGAAATTTTCAAATCCGAGAATAGGCAGATTGTGTCCATAAGAACATTTTGTCCAATCATCATGCGTTATTACATATATCGGATCTGTAATAACTATATCTCCATCAAATCTCATATAAATCTCCTTAAATTTTCCAAACAAAAATAAGAGCTATAATATATGCACAAATAACTATTAATGTTGCTCTTATTTGTCGATATAAATACCTGTTATCAACTTTAATATTTTGTTTTGTTTGAATTAATATATTCACTATACTAAATAATAGCATTATTGTTATATATACTCTCATGTTTATCTCCTGCGTTTTTAATCAAAAAATTCTCAATCTCCTGAAAAATCCAGTCTGCCATTATTTTATATTCGTCATATCTTACGCTTTTTGATACATCATATTTGTCTTTATAGATATTTCAAAATTGCGCCGTATCTATAGTTGGAGAATTAATTGTACATTGTTCCCATTCAATAGCACATATGTTGTCACTGTTCCTGTGTTCAAACCAAGCAATGTTAAGCTGTTTTGAATAATCTTTCGTACGAAGTGAAACAACATATCCTTGTTCTCTGCAATTTTCCCATCTTGCAATGTTTACAGTTGCATCATAATCATTTCGTTCTTCATTATATAATTCATTTATACCATCACCTACATTTTCCTGAAGCAATGCCATTACGATCCTTGCCTTCCCACATGCTCCGTCTTTCAGATAATTTACTATATTCATATTTATCTCCTTTATAGTTATATAATACTACTTATTACAAGTTTTGTCAATATCATTTGCTGAAAAATATGATATAACAAAATCTTTAACAGAAATAACTTTGTCTATCTTTTTAATAGTAGATAATCTTAAATCGTTTCGTAGACCATTTTCTATCTTGCAATAGTATGACGGTTCAATGCCTATCTTGGCTGCCATAGCTCTGATAGATAATTCCTGTGTATGTCTTTTATCTGCAAGCCACTTCCCGAATTTTTCAATAATATCATCGTCCATTATTTTCCTCTTTTTGTTAAACTTATTATATAACTCATGTGAAATTTAAATGCATCATATTCAGAAACGTTCATGCACTCTGCCATTTTCCAACTCCAAGGCATTGCACTTTTACTTTTACCGATGGATTTTCTTCTTTTATTTCTTTTAGCACTTTGAACGCATTTTCTATATATGAATAACTTGTATTACCCATATCATAACATGCAACCATCCATTTATTACCGTTACTAAAAACAACTCTATACATGATTTATCTCCTTAATAATCAAACATGACAAATAGTGCTATAATATAGGTGCTAATATGTCACTAAACATACATAGAAAATTATATGATTTTTATATTATATCTTTTTAACCATTGCTCAAACGTAAGTTCTTCACTGAAGAAACCACATGGTACATACTTTTCTACATAAGACCATTCTTTTTCTTTATCTAAATTAAGTCTTGCTTTTCCTGTTTTATATGCTTGTTCTGCTTCTTCGTTAGTCATATACGTTGGATATGGTATATTTTCAATATGGGTTTCATGATATTTTATATTACTGTTAATAAGGTATAATATTGTCCATATGATAAACACGATTATATCAAAAATAATTTTATATCCAGTTTTCAGGTTTGATATACCGAAAATTGCTCCAATAATAACACAGCCTATACAATTATAGTTTAATTGCATCGCATTTTCTCCTTTAAATCTTCCACACAAACACTATTCCCACTATATATATTCCAATATCAAGTATAGCTACAATATCCATTTTAAATGTTTCACATTTTATCATGTTCATATAACTTTCTATAATATCCAAAGATAAAATAATTGTTAACAATACCCTCATTCTTTATTCTCCTTTAAAAATAAAGTGTAATTGTTATCAACAAGCTCTATTACATCGTCCCATGTCTGAAACATAAATTCATAATCGCAGTTATCCCATTTATCAAAATCTTTAATATCTATTTGTATTCTTACTAAATAATGATAATCATTTCCGGAATGTGGCATACAAATTTCCATTTCAGTACATCGTTGTTCTTTAAGAGTAAAATAAAACTGCATATTATCTACATCTGAAACTTTTTCCCAGTTATCAAGATTCATTTCATCCCTCCTCAATATTTAGAACAGCCATCAAACCGTATATAAAGTTTCGACTCTTTACCATAATAAGAGTAGGACTCTTTATTCGACCATAACACAGGATGATCACACTCATGATCAAACCACAGAGAAATATTGTCATTAAACCTGCATCCCGCTGAAAATTTATAATCTATTCTGTATGGATCGAAATACATACTGTCTGCTTTATACTGATAATTTTCCATTGAACCTCGTAGTACAAAATGATCCATAATGTCAGCCTGCAAGCCTATTTCACATACTGTTGCCAATTTTTTGCAGTCAGTAGACACAATTGTATTTTTTACCACTTCCTGTTGTTGTGGGACAACGCCAAATGTAAGCCACCATCCAAGTATTAACCAGTTCATATCTTCTCCTTGTTTATTTCTTTTCCTATTTTATCAAAATCTGATGATACATCAAATTTCCTTATAGTTTTTGATGTACATATGTTTTTACCATATAATATCTGGTCTCCTCCATTATATACTCCAAGACACAAAAGACCTTCATTGTTAAAAACACAACTATCTCCGATTTTAATTCTGTCTTCTCTGCATCGTTCATGATCGCACACAATTTTATCTGCATTATAATCGGCAAGGCTACCGTAGCATGTACAGATAAATCTTTCTTCATTCCCGTTTTCATCGGATTCGATGACATTACACCATCCAAATTCTTTTACAGCTTTCCATTTATTCATTTTTGTATCTCCTTGTTAGTAAGTACATTTTCTAACAGTTACATAATACCACACACCACAAATCTTGTCAACATTTATTTTTATTTATTTGCAATATTCTAATGCGTACTTAGTTATTGTCTTTTATAAATAAGTTGATATAATGTATACAACGACAGCAGGGGGAGAATTATATGGACTTAATAAAAGAAAATTATAACTGGTTTAATGATAACAGGGATGTGGTAATAAACGGACACTATGGACAACTTGCACTTATAACAGATAAACATGTTACAGGATATTTTGATTCTGATAAAAATGCGATTGATTATGCAGTAAGTAAAAAGATGTCTTATGGTACATTCATTATTCAACCGTGCATATCTCTTAAAGAAGAGACAGTTTATATTTACTGAACTCTGTCAATAACATAGTTCGTACTTAACTATTACCCATATCTCCCATAAGCACTTATATACCTGATACTCCAACGCATACTTAATCATTGTTATTATTTTCTTCTCTACTTTCTCTCTATATACTATAAGACAGCACAAGAAGCAGACACAAAAAGAAAGAACACACACACAAACCTACAAGTTATACCAAAAGATAATAAAGCAGGTACTATATAACCACTTACACATATTTACATCTGACAACGCTAAAAATACTTAACTATTAACCGATTTCCTATAATAAGGCATAAGAGAAGGTATATAAAGGCTTATGAGTGGTATAAGAAGGGGACAGGTTGTGCAAATAAACGGAATATGGGCAATAACACTGTACGGGAGAACGCATACAGAAAGCATGGTTTATGAAAAATACAGGGATATATAAAAGTTAAGGAAAAAGACGGTAAAACGCAAAACTGGAAGTTTATAAAAAAACAGGAGCAAACATGGGGAATAACGGGGAGAAAGGGGTAAAAAACATGACGCCCCCGCCCGACTTAAAACTTATATTACACAAAAACGCCGCCTTTAAACAAAAAAAACCGGACAGGCAACGCCTAATCCGGTTGAGCAAAGTGTATGAATAACTATAATGTACTGTATTTCTGTTTGTTTGTCAACAACAATTGCATTCATTATAAGCCCTGTAAAAGCGCGTATACAGCGTTGTATGTTTACATGGTATGATTTCATTACCTATGCTATTTACATTGATTACGTGGCTTATTTTATCGGTTTACGGGCAAGTTTATCCTTCGATATCGTTGGCAAACCATTGCATAAGTTCTTTATAGGAATCGAAACAATAAATTTGATTAATTTTTGTTCCACTGTCTGTGTTCATCCAGCAATTTAGGACTTCTTCTACACTGCTTCCATCAGATTCTACGCCTCCACAACATTCATTAGAACGACTTGACGAGTTACTGCAAATAATGTGATAGCGACTGTCTCCGATGTAAACTATCGCTCCTTTTGTGCCGTTAGCCAATTCAATTCCTACCCAGTTAGAAAGCTCGTTAGTCGTCTCTTCCTCTTTTTCTACGTATCTTTTCATCTTTCACACTCCTTACAATTTAATTACTATGTATATAAATACATAACCGTCGTCAAACACAGAACTCTATGAGGCGGAACATCCAATATAAGTTAAATTTTTATATCAGCCCAAAGCACCAGCATATCAATAGGCTTAATCCTATGACTCCGGCTATTGTGGCGTGCATTATCAATAATGCAGTCAATGATACTTTTATATCACCCCTCTTATAAGCGCCTCTCAATGGCAATAACCAGAATACAGCTATGTAAATAACAGCAATTGTAACTATACCTATAATTTGTTTCATTCTTGTACCTATAATGGCATATGGTTGAATCTTTCAACGGCATCACATAAATACTTTTCTTTATATTTTTGTACACTACCTGTATATACATAATATGTAACTTCGTTAGATTTAAGGTCTACGGACATTGTAATGTTTTTTGAACCCTTACCAGCAATTGAGACACTACATAACGTATAGTGTATATACCCACTGTCTGTTATGTCATCTACATTTACAGTTTCATTAATCATTGTATTATCTCCTTAATCGTTTTGCAGAACAATCTGTGCTGTAGACTGTAAAACCTTAAATGGTTCTTCGCACCAATCAGCAGACCAATAACCCAATGAATATGAGCTGTCTACACCACAATAAATGACTATACCTTTTTTGGGGCTTGTAAAAAGCACGCATACGTAATTATCACTGTTTGTTATCTCTGTATACTTGCCTATATATGGATATTCGCGTTCTTTTATAACTGTGTTTTCAGCTTCTTTCAATTCGCTTTTCATTTACTTCATCTCCTTACTTTAAGATTCTATCGGAAATAGAAACTACAAAGGTATTTCTATCACAATAACCGCTATACAATAAAAATGCGTCTCTTCTTTTTTCTCTATCAAATTCATAGACTGTTTCAATGTTAGAAATAAGATTGTATACATGTACATCGTAAACCTTATTTTCATGTATTTCATCTTTCTTAAAAACCACGCAGATTTTAGCAAAGAATGAAGTAAATGCTTTGAACCATGCTTTGCAGAACCTTCTCTTTGCAATAACAAACGTTTTTATCTGACTTCTGCCTGTACAATTGACCTTCATTTCTTGTCCTCCTATTTAGCTAAATAATCAAGAACCTCTTGTAAATGCTTTTTCTTGCCTATGGCTTGCCACAATGCAAGAAATAATCTTCTGTACCATTTTGTGGCGTGAAGTTTTCTTACAGTCCCTTGTTTATTTATGCGAACATAAACAACACCGCTCATTACATATCATGAACCTACTTCTAACATTTCACATTCTCCTCTTTAGCCCCGTAATACTTTGACAATTCTATTGTTTTTATAACCGCAATAGAACCATTATCAAACGCAACACGACACAGCCCGTTAACACCCATTACCTGTATAGTTCCTACACCGTGTATAGTATGTACAACTTTATCACCTGTCTTAAACGTCATTACACGTCCTCCCAGTCATCGTAATAACTAAAGTTTCCGAAACAAATCGGGTCTTCTGTCAGTCCAAGATCATTGTCAAGTGGAAGTCCTACCCACTGACGGACGGATACCAACTCATCGGTATCTTCATCATATATGCATATTTTTTCTTGTGTATATGACGCTACTACATCTGCATATCGTTTTGCATCTTCTACAGATTCAAAGCCTGTTGCATTCCCTGCACCTGTATTAAAATATACTCTATACATACAACTACCTCCTAGTTAATATCGGCAAGTTTATACTCACCGGAATTGATTTTCTTTTGAGTATCTTTAGTAGTTTCACCCAAAAACTTGTTGCGATACTTAGATGTTGTAGTTGAGTAGTTCCAGAGGTTTTTATCCAGTGTTACTGCTCCATTTTCTATGATACAAATAATTGTATCATAACTCTGGAAAATCTCTTTACCATCTGCATGTATTACATACTGTTCTTTAGCAACTGTTCCGTTATTTGTCATAAGCGGTTTTACTTTGTACTTACCTATCATTTCTTTATCTCCTTAATGTAGTTACAGTATACTACTTATACATATTCTTGTCAATACATAAAATCACATTATTGAAAATAATGCAAACATAACAGCAGCAAAAGCTATTGCAGCAGCGATGTCTTTTATAGTACTTTTAGTTTCATGTTTAAGTGTTGAAATAAAGATACATATGGCAAGAAGTATAACACCGGCTGAAAACGATAATAATATTATATAACCAGCTATTTTACACATTTTAAGTTCTCCTTTGTGATGTATGAAATTTTTGTTGACATCTGTTTTAATATAACCTGTGTATTTCTGTTATTCATGTTTTACCTCTATTTGTCTCTGAAATGGCATATTATATATACCGTAACCGCAATTATAACCAGTGCTACTATAATGTGCGCTGCCATACCTGTAAACTCAGACAATTCTATTGATATCATTTTATCTCCTCATTAATTTCTGGTAATAATACGGTAACTTCCTTAGCACCATGAATGTAAATGGTAGTACTTATGCATCCTATATCAGCAGATATGCCGTTTTTGCAGTCACATGATTGTATATATTCTGAAAGCATATCTTCATCCTTCACCTTTATAGTTGTAACGTGTTTCCCTGCTTTTAATACTTTAAACATGGCAGGGTATACTATGTTCATATCAGATATGTTTGTCTGTGCATTCATGTCTGTCTTTATAGAGAACGAAGGCAGCCTGTTTTGCGTTTCTTCCATAGCTAGTTTTTCTGCTTCTTCTTCGGAATTAGCTATAAAAGTATAAGTTTCTTCCAGAGCACCCGTTATACGTACATTGTATATTCCCATAATTTACCCCTTAATTATAATGTTAATATTGCCTTTTTATATCATCAATACTTTTTCCTATGTTTCCCTGAATGGTATCAAGGAATCTTCTATACATCAGATTATACTCCTCTTGCGTTCTTGACAGTTTATGTGCAAGAGAAGATACGAACCAGCTTTTTTGTACAAGAGTACCTGAAAGGTTCTGTAACATCTTGTTTATGTTTATTCTAAGTTCTTCGGTAGTTTCATCATGCTGATTCTCACGTTCTCGAATCCGCGTCATCAGGACTTCGCTTGCATCCATTATTTTCTTTTCCTGTTCGTTCATGCTCTTCTCCTTAATAATATCTATTTTTCTTCGTTTACTTCTTTTTCAAATGGGTAAACTGAAATAATTCTCTGATTTGTTTTTGATTCTTCTTCAATTTCTTTCATGATCTTCTTCATTTAATTATCCCCTTAACGTAGTTTTAGTGTACTACATGTTTATCACTTTGTCAAGCAATTAATAGTTTAATCGTCGCCTTTTATTTCAACGTCACTGTCAAAATCAAAAAGATCAAGTTCCATTTCAGCCTGTTCTTTGACCGTTGCAAAGCAGTCCTTCAGACTTTCTTTATGATCCCATGCAATACCCGTCATTTCTACATGATAATATGCACTAAATTCATTCGGAGGATATATTTTTGCAAATGTCTTGCGTCCGTTTTTAATGATATAACACGGAAGCGGATTAGAGGTATATTTGCTTATAAGTGTTACGGTATTATTCATTTAATTACTTCCTTATTTGTCTAAGTCTGGATATTCTCCGTTGAGTACATCATTTAGCGTCATATAAGGACATTCATATTCAGGTGCTTCAATGACGGTGTTGTTCTTTTCAAAGAATTCTTTTATTTTATCAGCGCGCTTGCCGGAATATGTTCTTTCTTCAAACGCAAGTGTTCCGGTGTTGTTAACCCATTTTACATAGGGAATGCACACAGTGATAGAGCCGTCTGTGTGCTCTGTCATAGTATATTCACTGTTATAAATACCTACTGTAACTTCTGTTATTCCCATTTGATTATCTCCTTAAAAATACTTAATCCAGTTTATTTTTCAGCTTTTTTACTTCTGCTATCAGCGTATTGTACACTTCGGTAGATACGCCGTCTGTTTTTTTTGCCTGTTGATACTGTTCAAGTTTCAAATCGTCAATATAATGCTGTAAACCTATATTAATAATAGATAGTTCATTATCAGTCAACTCTATCTTCATGTTCATAACTCCTTAATAGTATGGTAATATATTGTGTTGACAATTAAATTCAACAGCCTGTTCAAGTCCGTACACATTTTTTATTATATCTGACTTAACTTCAAGATAATCTCTATAAGATGTCCCGAAATTTCTTTCCCCGTTATTTGACAGGTTGTAGTAACATTCGCCCAGCTCTACAGCACTGTCATCTCTAGGGGTAAGTTTGCTCTCAATATGGAAGCCCCTTCGGTCTGAATATCTCAAAGCCGGGTTATGGATGTTCACCGAAAAACCTTCATTTACGGCTTCTTTATAGCCATTGAAACCGCCTGTCAATCTGATAGCTTTATTCATTGTTTATACTCCCATTATTTACATTGCATGATTATCAGCATATTCTCTCAACAATTTGATTGCAACAATTTTATCAGTTGTTACTTGTTGATAAATTGCGTGTATAGTTTTAACCCAGTCACCAGTTTCATCGAAAATTTGTTTCCATGTTTTCATGTTTGTATCTCCTTTATGTAGTAATAGTGTACTACCTATATGTTGTTTTGTCAAGCATCTATTTTATACTTGACTTACGTTTCTGTGTACTGGTGAGTGACATAATCACCCACTGCCTGTCAACGTCCTCTTGCGTAGGATGCGCCTTACCTAACGCTATAAGTAGTTGCAACTTTGCACAAGCCAGCTTTAGTTCAGTTTCTTTATCAGTGATGTTGTTCATACTTAATATCTCCTTAGTTATTTGCATACAGACGTTGTTAGAATATCTGTGTATCCGTGTCCTTTTGAAGTTCTATTTGATTTTGTCAGAACACTGTTTGATTTATAATCTTCCCGTTGGACTGCATATTTATGGGAAAATATATCTGTTCCATCCATATCAATCCACTCTTTCATAACCTCATCTTCAGGGATATTCAATATTACCATGTCTGAATATCCCTCATATATGGGATTAGCTCCTATTTCTGTAGCATAGTTACCAGCGGCAATATATAAACCGCCTGACTCATCTTGTAAAAGTACAGACACGTCTGCATTCCAGCCGTCTGTAGTAACTGAATAACCTTCTTCATCCTCTTCCTGCCTTCTATAATAACCCTCAATGGAGTTATCATCTTTTACACTGTCTATGATGGTATATTCAATACCGCTGACATTGATTGTTTCATCGTTCATACTTAACACTTCCTTTAGTTATCTAATACATCGACATAATGTATATCGAGGAACTCTCCATACATTGTATCACCGTCAACACATCCGGTAACGCACAGAACGCATCCGGTGTACTTAGCATACGTTTCTGATATAGCATATTGAATGCCGTCAGTTGTGGTAAGCACGTATTCATTGACAGATACATTGCCCACACTCCTGACTGTTCCCGTCTCTGTTATATCATTACTAAAATTTGCAGGTATGATACATGACGTAAGACTCAATACCACGAGCAAAGCCCCGTAAAAAATACTTGCTTTCATCCCGTTATCTCCTTTAGATGTTTCGTTTATTTCCTTATCCATAGTTAAATAATACCACAACGCGCAGTTCATGTCAAGAAAAAAGTGTGTTTTTGCGTGCTATTTTTGAGACAAACGTATAGTGATTTTTTCAGGCAGGTACCCCCGGTAGTACCCCACTTGGCACAAAAAATGCTTCCCTTGTCCCCTCTCCCCGAACTTTGAATTTTGCGTTTTTGCTTGACAAAACTTATTTTACATGATATTATTATTTTATGCGGTATTTAGGCGGTAAATATAAAATAAGGAAACAGGTGGCTTCTTTTCTTGAGACGGTAAGAGACGGAAGAGATTATCTTGAGCCGTTTGTCGGTGGGGCATGGGTATTACAGGAAATAAGTGGTATAAGAACTGCATCTGATAATAATAAGGCTCTTGTAACTATGTACAAAGCATTACAAAAAGGGTGGATACCACCTGAGTATATAAGCGAAGATGTATATTACAAGTATCGTTTAAGTATGAACGACAATGACCCTCTTACAGCTTTTATTGGGATTGGGTGCTCTTTTGCAGGAAAATGGTTCGGAGGTTTTATAGGTAATGGGGAAATAGGAGTAAAGACACATTGTTCAGTTAAATCAAGTGCGCTATCTTTGATAAGACAATTACCTTTGATAAAAAATGTTGCATTCTGTGCATGTTCTTATTCTGATTATAATCCCCATGGTAATCTCATATATTGTGATCCTCCTTATGAAGGGACTACTGAATATAAAGATAAGTTTGATTCATTAAGTTTTTGGAACGTTATGCGGAAATGGTCTTTAGATAATACCGTAGTGATATCAGAGTTAAAAGCTCCTCCCGATTTTAGGTGTGTCCTTTCAATTGATTCCAGAACATCAATACGTAATGCCAGCAATATATCCGAACTCACTACAGAGAAATTGTTTATGTATAACTGTTGACAAAATATATTTTTAATGTTACACTGTAAAAACGTAAGAGGTGAATAAATGCTGAAAGCTTATTTTTTTGCGACGGACGAGTGGGAGGGGTACGGTGACATTATTATCGCTGACACCGAAAAAGAAGCGTTGCGGTTTGCAAGAAAACAATGTGAATGCGATTATGATTTTCTTGATTACAACAAGCATATACATCCCATAAATGCCAACCTTACAGGAATAATCCAAAAAGGAAAGTACGAGAGAACCGATTTTGATATGGTACGCCGTGGAATGTATGCATGGTGTGAGGGGGTATGCCCTATATGCGGAGAAAACAAAAGACTGTCACTGCAGGACAGCGGCAGAGTATGCTGTGATGAATGCGAGGGAAAAGGAGAAGTAACAAGATGAGTGACAATCCTTACGATGTAGACGGCGCCCTTAAATGGGCTGAAACGTCAAAAGAAAAGAATAAAGGCACGAATCCTGCAGAACTTGATAACCCTATGGATTACATAGCAATGCAAACGCTTGCCGACGAAGTAAGAAGATACAAAGAGGCGAAGAAATGAAATTTTCTAAAGAAGCAAAAGAAAAATTTTTAACAGGCACTTTTGGAGAAGTAGTATGACAGAGTTTGAAAAATGGTTGCATAACAGCATGACTGAAGGTGATGAGTTAATAGAATTCGGGTGTAACGCATTAAAGTATCCAGAACCAGAAGCTAAAATAAGGGCCATACAAGAAGAAGCTTTTATTGCAGGGCAGAAGCATCCTGAATGGGTTACGGTAGCGGAAAGACCAGAATTTAAACATCAGAAATTTGTATCAGTTAAACTTGATAATGATATTGTACAACCTGCATTGTTTCATCCGGAATTTGAAAACACAGTATTTACCTACGAGGGACATACAATTGTAGGTGTTATCGCATGGCAGCCATTGCCGGAGGTGTGAGCAATGCAGACCGTATTGGAATGGGAAAAAGAACATAATAAGGAATACCCAGAATGGGCTGTTGTTTGGCATTATGATGCGTATGGAGAAGCGTGGGTTCCTGAACAATGGAAGTGTATAAAAGATTTTTATGAAGAGGAGCGGAAACAATCTCTTTCTATTAATCAACCTATGTGGCAATATTATTTTGAACCTCTTGTGGCATTGCCTGATAGTACCTGTCCAAAATGGGGAACAGGTATACCACTGAAGCGGACAATATCCTGAAAAATAGTTTTTATAAGTATTGACAAAGATAAATAATATTGCTATTATATATTAAATGCGTACAATGCATTTGTACTTTGTATTAGCCTTACACTCTGTGAGGGGACAAGCACCGGAGTTTCCGAAGGCGGCAAGTCAAGACGGGGAAAGTTTATGGTTCAGATGCGTATCGGTATACGCAGTGCCAAAACAGGCGATGGATACAAACGATATAATATACGTTTGGGCACTTAAAACTAAAACAGGCTCTTTTCATGTTGTAAGCACGTCCGAAACAGGCGACGGTAAACCAAGAAACAAAACATGAGCGCGTTCAACTCGCGCCTGAACCGATAAAGGAGATAAATATGACAAAACTGGAAATGATATCACCGGTAAAACTTAATCTTTTTATGAATAAAAACAATCTAACCACTCGCGATGTAAGTGAACTAACATGTTCAAGCATAAGAAGCGCACAAAGATGGAACAGCGAAACAGGTATTCCTATATATAAATGGGAATTGCTTGTGAATAAGATTAACAATGGAGGTAAAAATGAGACTATCTGATTTCTATAATAAAATAGGTGAAAAGCAACCCAAGCAAAAAAGGCTATTATTCTCTACGATTGACAAAAATGGTGATGATTTTCATTTAATTCCTGTACCTGTTATTGCATTTTATAATGTAGAGGCACTATTTTCTATAGCTATAGGCATAAAATGTGGATTTTGGGGAATTGGTTTACGGATAATACTATTTGTGAAAAATAAATGGGCTGAAAAACTTTTCAGCAGTGTGGTTTTATAATGTGTGAATTTCAATTTTCTAATAACAGTATTGTACACATGTTCATGAACAAAGTTTCTACAGATGGAGCTAAACGTTGATTGCAAATAGCGGACATACTTGCCTATATATATTTGTTCCAAAGGAAATTATAGCAGGACATGGATTAAGGAGTAAAACATGACAGAAAAGTTTACGCAGGGTAACTGGATTGCTGCCGGGTCTTCATTTGGTGATAAAAAGCCGAGGTTTTTAAATTCGGTTGTAACGGATAAATACCAGTATGATGATGATTGTTATAATATTTGTGATGTTCTTGATGAATGCGACATAGAAACAATGGATGCCAATGCTTATCTTATTTCTGCTGCACCTGAAATGTATTATTGCCTAAAAGAAATTTTATCATTAGCTAGTACAGAAACAACAAAAGGCGAAGATGTTTATATTAAAGACTTTGCAAAAATAAGAAAAATATTGCAAAAAGCGCGTGGCGAAATATAGAAATAGACAATTTGAAAAACACATTAAAACAGTCTATTACAAGCGTTTTGTATACAGTTGGTATAATTTGGTGTATAACATGAAAACAACGCAACACAGGCTTAATTTGGGGCATTTTCGGACATATTTAAGGTGTTAATGAGATGCATGATGATAAATTTTTAGATTATTATTTCATAATAGGATGGAGGAAGAATAATAGTTATGCAAAAGTATTGTGATGTTCATGATATAAATTTTAATTATTGTGAAAATTTGCCAACAAAAACAATTGTTAGCAAGGGAAAAACATTAAATTTGTGTAATGAATGCTTCAGAAACGTTTGTATGGGAGCATATGGCAAAGAGTTACAATCTTGTGCTCTAAAATGTGCTGATACACTAGAAAAAATGAACGAAGAAAAAAATATAAACGCAGGCTTACTTTACCGTCTCAAGGATTATCTATGATACATATGCAAGATCATGAATTACAAACAGAGGGATGATATGAAAAAAACAGAGTATGAATTGGATGATATTAATCTTGATAAAGCAATGCTCGACCAAATAAGTGCTATATTTCAACCAGAAGATAATGAAAAGTGTATTAGAATTCCTAAAGGAATAGTACATGAAATTAAAACATCATCTGTTTATGAAACGCCGGAAAAAGATAAACTTTGGGATATTCTTACATCTTCACAAGATAAATTAAAAGCCAATACGAATGTACATATTCATAAAAATTGGTTTAATGAGTTACGTGATGATATTGGAAAAGAATATTTAGACGATTTACGAGAACGTGCAAAAAGTATATTGCCTATAGATAAGACAGAAATATGGAATTACTATTGATAAGGAGTAAACATGAACAAAGACAATCACAGATTAAATGACAGTGAATGCTGCATTAAAGTCCCGATTACTATTCCTGATGGTATAGTACATAACACCGGAAACAAGACTATATATGAAATGGGTGAAGCTCCTACATAAACTTATGTGAGAGCTGTTAAGTGTGAATGCGGAGGGTTATATGTAGAAAGAATAGGAGGATATATATATGACCAAGATACACATGGAGTTGACATGATAGCAAAAGCTAATTTTAGATGCAGCAAATGTGGAAAAGTTATAATGCTTGAAATGAAATATTTCCCTTGTTCAACATATAAATTAAAAAGTATTGACAATATGTGATATGTGTATTAGTCTATAAAAAAGGAGAAATAGTTGTCTGAAATATTATATGGCAATAATCTTGAAACATTGAAGACCATAGAATCATGCAGTATTAATTGTTGTGTTACATCTCCACCTTATTTTGGTCTTAGAGATTATGGATTGCCGTCTGTAAAATTTGCTGATGGATGGAAAGGTGAACACGGTAAGGAAGAAACGGTTGAATTATATGTTAATCATGAAGTGGAAGTATTCAGAGAGGTTTATCGCGTATTACGAGATGATGGAACTCTGTGGCTTAATTTAGGAGACAGTTATTGTAGTTCTAATGGATATGCACGTTCTCAATCTGCTTTTCAAAGAAAAGGAAGAAACGATGCACCTGCGAATGACATAAACTTATCGAAACCTCACGAAGAAGGGATAAAAACAAAAGATTTAATTGGAATTCCGTGGCATGTTGCGTTTGCATTACAGTCAGATGGATGGTATTTAAGACAGGATATTATCTGGGCAAAATCTAATCCTATGCCAGAAAGCGTAACTGACCGCTGTACAAAATCACACGAATACATATTTTTATTTGCAAAATCTGAAAAATACTATTTTGATAATGACTCTATAAAAGAACCATGTACTACGTTTGACGAGATTGTAAGAGATAGAGATAATTCAAGACTTAATAATGTTCCCGGAAGAAGCAGAATGGGTGGATTGAAATGTAACAATTATACAATGAAAAATAAACGTGATGTATGGAATGTTTCTGCTAAACCTTTTAATGAAGCCCATTTTGCAACCTTTCCTCCAGAATTAATAGAACCATGTATTTTAGCAGGATGTCCAGAAGGAGGAATCGTACTTGACCCATTCGGCGGAAGCGGAACAACAGGCATGGTTGCAATGAAAAATAGAAGGGAATACATTTTATGTGAGCTTAATAAAGAATATATAAAAATAGCTGAAAAAAGGATAGGAAGCACACAGATAAATCTTATATAAGTATTGACAAAACATAATATATATGTTAGTTTATAAACAAGGAGATATGTATGGTTAATAAAATAGACGTGAAAATGATGGAAGATAAGTTAAGGATATTATGCGAACATGCAGGAAAAATGTGTGAATTAGCTAAATTAAATTTAGAATTATCAAATAAAATGGTTGATTTATTTGCTGGTTACAAATTATAAGGAGTTGAAATAATGGAAAAAGATTTTTTTGAATTGTACGAACGACATCCATGTCTTGCACTTGAAGTTGGACATAATTCTGTAGCTGACTGGATTATAGAAGTGTACGATAAGCGCGGAAAGCAATCGGGAGATTATGGGAAACCTGTTGTAAGCGTACAGAATTGCACAAGAGAAGAGACATTTGCAAAAGCATATGTGGCACTTGCAGAATATTTTTGTGACAAATTTGGAGGTTATTGATGAACGGAATTGATTTTATTGCGAATGAACGCAACCGGCAGGTTGAAGAAGAAGACTATGACCAAAAACATGATAGAAAATTAATACACGGAGAATTAGCATTAGCTGGAGTTGTATATGCAACTCCAGAAGAAGCAAGGGAATGGATTGATGACTTTTATCAGTTGTGGCCATTTGAAACTAAGTATTATAAACCAACTCCAGATGATAGAATAAAAGAATTATCAAAAGCAGGTGCTCTCATTGCCGCAGAAATAGACAGGTTGTTGAGTGAAAAATGAAGAACTTGAAAAATATATAGGTAAAAAAGTTGCTTTGTATTTTTTATATGTTTCTGATAAACCAATAGATGACAAGGATTATAAACCGTGTATTGGTATATTGAACTATTATTATCAAAACAGTATTAATAGATGCTGTTATTCTTGCAAAAAAGAAAATAACAAACAAATATAATAAAGGAGATAAATAATGGATACAAAATTAACAGGTAGAACAAGATATCGGGTGGGATTTATGAAGAGATTAATTTTACAGGTTGAGATTATTGATAAAATGGTTGATCCACAAGACTTTTCACACAGTGGCCCAGAATATACTTTTTGGAGAGATGCAACATTTGAAGAATTTCAAAGCACAACACTACCATCGAGGAGTTGAAAAATGATTAAAAGGTATTTTAAAACTGATATTATAGAAGCTGTACAATATACAGGAGATAATTATAAAGAGATAGCTGAATTTGTATCTCCGAGAGAATGTCTTAAAAGAGATAATATGATAATAAACATTTATAATTATAACAAGAATTTGTCAATGTCTATTATAAAAGGAGATTACATAACAAAAAGCTGCAACGGACTTCGTGTTTTTAATGAAGAACGATTAAAAGAATATAAAGCGTATGATAAAAGTATTGGTGGTTATTCAAAAATAGGTAGCATAGGCATAGGAAAAGACGGAGTATGTATATCTCTTGATTGGAATGTGCTTGATAGGCATTATGACGGAAATATTGATTTGTATATTAAAGGAGAAAATAAGTGAAAACTAAAACGATGCAAGAAATAGCAGACTTTTTTGACGAACCAATTGAAGTCTCTAATGGTGAAGTGGTATTTTCGGAATGTCCTATAGAACGTTTTCCTTTAC
>JGI20214J51650_10000709_pt1 | contig 20891 bp, 18 predicted proteins | sample WetSurMetagenome_FD_51650 | JGI IMG/M metagenome (IMG submission 51650) | reverse complement strand
AGGGGAATGCCCGGCGGATAGGGTGTCAGCAGCACCGCAGTGATGCGCCCTTCCAGGTCGTCGATGGAAACGCGATCGATTTCTCCGTGCGCCATTTTGGCAAATGCATCCGACGGTTTCATCGCCGGCTCCATGCTGGACAGATACATCTCGGTGGTCAGGCGCGCCACATCGTTGGCCTTGTAGATACCGTGGATCTGGTCGCACAGGTCGCGCAGGCCGATCTTTTCGTAACGCGGATTCTTGGCAATGAACTCGGGCAGCACGCGCCACAGCGGCTGGTTCTTGTCGTAATCGTCCTTGAACTGTTGCAGCTCCGTCACCATGGTGTTCCAGCGCCCCTTGGTGATGCCGATGGTGAACATGATGAAGAAGGAATACAGGCCGCATTTCTCCACCACCACGCCGTGCTCGGCGAGGTATTTGGTGACGATGCTGGCCGGGATGCCGCTGTCGGCAAAATCGCCGTCGACATCCAGCCCCGGCGTGATGACGGTCGCCTTGATCGGATCGAGCATGTTGAAGCCTTCGGCGAGCTTGCCGAAGCCGTGCCAGCGATCCTCGGTGCGCAGCACCCAGTCTTCGCGCTCGGCCATGCCTTCTTCCGACAGGTAGTCGGGGCCCCACAGCTTGAACCACCAGTCCGCGCCAAACTCGGCATCCACCTTGCGCATGGCGCGGCGAAAATCGAGCGCCTCGCAGATGCTTTCTTCCACCAGCGCCGTACCGCCCGGCGGTTCCATCATCGCCGCAGCCACATCGCACGAGGCGATGATGGCGTACTGCGGCGAAGTGGAGGTGTGCATGAGGTAGGCTTCATTGAAGCAGTCGCGATCCAGCTTGCGAGTATCGCTGTCACGCACCAGGATCTGCGAGGCCTGGCTCAAGCCGGCCAGCAATTTGTGCGTGGATTGCGTGGAAAAGATCATGGACTCCTTGGCGCGCGGACGGCCGCGCCCGATGGCGTGCATACTCATGTAAAAATCGTGGAACGCCGCGTGCGGCAGCCAGGCTTCGTCGAAATGCAGCGCATCGATCTTGCCGTCCAGCATCTCCTTCAGCATTTCCACGTTGTACATCACGCCGTCGTAAGTACTCTGCGTAATGGTCAGAATGCGCGGCTTCTTGGTCTTGTCCTTGATGAACGGGTTGGCATCGATCTTCTTCTGGATGGTCTCAGGCTCGAATTCCGATTTGGGGATCGGCCCGATGATGCCGAAGTTGTTGCGCGTCGGCGTCAGGAACACGGGCACCGCGCCGGTCATCATGATCGCATGCAGGATGGACTTGTGGCAGTTGCGGTCCACCACCACGATGTCGTCCGGCGCCACCATCGAGTGCCACACGATCTTGTTGGAGGTCGAGGTGCCGTTAGTAACGAAGAACAGGTGGTCGGCATTGAAAATGCGCGCCGCGTTGCGCTCGGAAGCCGCGACCGGACCGGTGTGATCGAGCAGTTGCCCCAGTTCATCCACCGCGTTGCACACGTCGGCACGCAGCATGTTCTCGCCGAAGAACTGGTGAAACATGCGCCCTACCGGCGATTTCAGGAACGCGACGCCGCCGGAGTGTCCGGGACAGTGCCAGGAATATGAACCGTCCTGCGCGTAGTCCACCAGCGCGCGGAAGAACGGCGGCGCCAGCGAATCCATGTATGACTTCGCTTCGCGGATCATGTGGCGCGCCACGAATTCCGGCGTGTCCTCGTGCATGTGGATGAAGCCGTGCAGCTCGCGCAGGATGTCGTTCGGAATGTGGCGCGAGGTGCGCGTCTCCCCGTACAGGTAGATCGGGATGTCGGCGTTCTTGAAACGGATCTCTTCCACAAACGCGCGCAGGGTACGCAACGCGACTTCCGTTTCTTCCTCGCTGCCCCCACCGAACTCCTCATCGTCGATGGACAGCACGAAAGCCGACGCGCGGCTCTGCTGCTGCGCAAAAGAAGTCAGATCGCCATAACTGGTCATGCCGACGACTTCGATGCCCTCTTTCTCGATCGCTTCCGCCAGCGCGCGTATGCCGTGACCGCTGGCATTCTCCGAGCGATAATCTTCGTCGATGATAATGATTGGAAAATTGAACTTCATCTTAAGTTCCTCAGGTGAAATTTCAGTGGAGACTCATATTGGCCATTGGCCAATGTGATGTCGTAACTAAAGTTGAATTTCATGGATAGCTCCCTACAGGGGGTTACAGATCAAAGTGGCGCGGATTGTCGCAGGTTTTATAGGCGACGGGGTAAATACGAAAGGCGCTATTCGCGTGGCGGATAGGGGTTCTTGAGCTGAGCGACCAGCCCCGCCAGCACTTGAAGGAACTGCTGCTCGTCGCAGCCCATGAGCACCGCATCTTCGAGCGCATCCTGGCAGACCTGGCGTATCTCGGCGAGGTTCTCCTGCAACACCTTGTTCTTCTCCACGCAGGCGACAATCTTGCCTTCGGGAGTGCGCCAGATAATTTGCTCGGCTTGCGACATCAGGTCTTCGGCAGGGTCACGCCGACCTGGCCCTGATACTTGCCACCGCGGTCTTTGTACGAGGTCTCGCACACTTCGTCGCTCTCGAAGAACAGTACCTGCGCCACGCCTTCATTGGCGTAGATCTTCGCGGGCAAGGGCGTGGTATTGGAAAACTCCAGCGTCACATAGCCTTCCCATTCCGGTTCGAACGGCGTGACGTTGACGATGATGCCGCAGCGCGCATAGGTCGACTTGCCGAGGCAGATGGTCAGCACGTTGCGCGGGATGCGGAAGTATTCGACCGTGCGCGCCAGCGCGAACGAATTGGGCGGGATCACGCAGTGATCGGCTTCCACGTTCACGAACGAATTCGGGTCGAAGTTCTTGGGATCGACGATGGTGCTGTTGATATTGGTGAACAGCTTGAATTCGCGCGCGCAGCGGATGTCATAGCCGTAGCTTGAGGTGCCGTAGGATACGATCTTCTTGCCGTCCACTTCCTTCACCTGGTTCGGTTCGAACGGCTCGATCATGCCGTGCTGTTCCGCCATGCGGCGTATCCATTTGTCTGCTTTGATGCTCATAAAATCCGGGAAGGGTAAAGGGGGAAGGGTGAAGGGTAAAAGCAGAAAGGCTCAGCGCTGCACTGAAGTTACCCTTCCCCCTTCCCCCTTCCCCCTTCTCGCCCTACCCCTTCCCGCTTCTCCTTGAAATTCAACGGGCGCGATTTTACCCAATTCCGCAGCCGTGTGCGGGTTTTGCTACAATCGCGGCTTATCCAGGGAATCTTGCAATATGCCGCGTAAAATCCTCGTTACCTCCGCCCTTCCATATGCCAATGGAAGCATCCACTTAGGCCACCTCGTCGAATACATCCAGACCGATATCTGGGTCCGCTTCCAGAAGATGCGCGGCAACACCTGCCATTACGTCTGCGCCGACGACACCCATGGCACGCCCATCATGCTCCGCGCCGAAAAGGAAGGCATCACGCCGGAACAGCTGATCGCCCGCGTGTGGCAGGAACATTACGACGATTTTGCCGCCTTTCATGTGGCTTTCGACAACTATGGCTCAACCAACTCGAACGAGACCAAAGAGTCTGCCCAGGGCATCTACCGCACGCTGAAAGCCAACGGCCTGATCGAGGTACGTTCCATCGAACAGTATTACGACCCGGTCAAGAACATGTTCCTGCCGGACCGGTTCATCAAGGGCGAATGCCCCAAGTGCCATGCCAAGGACCAGTACGGCGACAACTGCGAGGTGTGCGGCGCGGCGTATGCCCCGACGGACCTGATCAACCCATTCTCCGCTGTATCCGGGGCGAAGCCGGAACTGCGCAACTCCGACCATTACTTCTTCAAGCTTTCCGCTGGCAGCTGCCAGCAGTTCCTGCGCGGCTGGACAACGGGCAAGCTAACTAATGAGCCTCCACTGCAACAAGAAGCCGCCAACAAGATGCAGGAATGGCTGGGCGCCGAAGGCGAAAACAAGCTGACCGACTGGGACATCTCGCGCGACGCGCCCTACTTCGGTTTCGAAATCCCCGACGCGCCGGGCAAGTATTTCTATGTGTGGCTGGATGCGCCGGTCGGTTACATGGGCAGCTTCAAGCAACTGTGCAACAAAAGCACCCTCACCCCAACCCTCTCCCACGGGGAGAGGGAGCAATCGCCCCCCTCGCCCTCCGGGAGAGGGGCTGGGGGTGAGGGAGCGCCCTTGAATTTCGACGACTACTGGAAACAGGGCTCCGACGCCGAGCTTTACCATTTCATCGGCAAGGACATTCTGTATTTCCATGCCCTGTTCTGGCCGGCCATGCTGCAACACGCGGGTTTCCGCACCCCAACCAAGCTGTTCGCCCACGGTTTCCTCACGGTCAACGGCGAGAAGATGAGCAAATCGCGCGGCACCTTCATCACCGCGCGCAGCTATGTCGACCACATCAAGAACACCGAATACCTGCGTTACTACTACGCGGCCAAGCTGAATGGCACGATGGAAGACATCGACCTGAACCTGGAAGACTTCGTGGCGAAGGTGAATAGCGATCTGATCGGAAAGTACATCAATATTGCAAGTAGAAGCGCTGGATTCATTACCAAACGATTTGGTGGAAAATTAGCTCATCCGAGCCTCTACGATGGCTTCGCAAATTTCCTTAGCCTACGAAATGCCGCGGTGACAATCGCTGCTGCGTACGAACAGCGCGACTACGCCAAAGCTATTCGGGAACTGATGAACTTAACCGACCAAGTAAATATCGTCGTAGACGGTTACAAACCATGGGAGCTCGCTAAGGACCCAACAAAGAACTCTGATCTTCATGCCCTTTGCTCGGCATTCATCAACATGTTCCGGCTACTCACTATCTATATCAAACCAGTATTACCCAAACTAGCAGCAGAAGTGGAAGCCTTCCTCAACATCACTCCGCTTACTTGGAACGATATACAGACCTTTTTGCCTGATGGGCACTCAATCAACGAATATAAACACCTAATGACCCGCCTCGACCCCAAGCTGATCGAAGCCATGGTCGCCGCCAACCAGGAAAGCCTGAAACCCATGACCGAAACTCATTCGCAGCAACGCCATGCTGAGGCGCAGCAACACACTATTTCGCCAAGCGCCGGGACTGCACAGACTCTACCCTCTCCCCAACCCTCTCCCTTAAAGGGCGAGGGGGCAAACGCCGGCGCTATCGCGCCGACCATTTCGATTGACGACTTCGCCAAGATCGACCTGCGCGTGGCGCACATCGTGAATGCCGAGCATGTTGAAGGTGCGGAAAAACTGTTGAAGCTGACGCTGGACATCGGCGAAGCGCAACCGCGCACTGTATTCGCCGGCATCAAATCAGCCTACGATCCGGAAACACTGAAAGGCCGCATGACGGTGATGGTTGCCAACCTCGCACCACGCAAAATGAAGTTCGGCTTGTCGGAGGGCATGGTGCTGGCGGCTTCTGGAGAGACGCCGGGACTGTTCATCCTGTCGCCGGATGCGGGTGCGCAGCCCGGCATGCGCATCAAGTAACACCGACTGAAACTCCCTCCCCCTGCATGGGGAAGGAACAGTTGGCTCCAGTAAAATTTTTTGAACTTACACTCACCTGGCCATCAACATGGACTACGACGTTCTCATCATCGGTTCCGGCCCTGCCGGCCAACATGCAGCCTGGCAGGCAGCGCGCATGGGCAAGCGTGCCGCAATCGTCGAACGCAAACCCAAGATCGGCGGCGCCGGACTGCAAACCGGCACCATACCCAGCAAGGCCATGCGCGAAGTGTCGTACCTGCTTTCGCGCTCCGGCGGCATGCGCCAGGCGCTCGCGCCCGATGGCCGCAGCCGCCACGGTTTGCTGGCGGACGCGGTGCGCCGCAAGGAAGCCGTGATCGCACAGCAGGAGTCGGTCATCCTGCAACGCCTGTTGCGACACGGTGTGGCCCTGATCCCGGGCGAAGCCTCGTTCGTCGATGCGCACACAGTTCAAGTCCCCGACGCCGCAGGCAACTCCCGCCATATCTCCGCGGACAACATCATTCTTGCCTGCGGTTCCAGGCCGCGCCGTCCCGCCAACGTCCCCTTCGACAAAAAGACGGTGCTCGATTCCACTTCGATCCTGAACCTTCGCCACCTGCCGGACAGCCTGCTGGTCGTCGGCGGCGGCGTCATCGCCTGCGAATTCGTTTCGATCTTTGCCGCCCTGGGCGTGCAAGTCTGCGTGGTGGACAGCCACGCACAATTGCTGGAGTACCTGAGCGAGGATGTCGTCGGCGTGCTGGCCGACAGCTTTCTCGGCATGGGCGTCACGTTCCACATGCGGGAGCGCGTTGCAGAAATCCGCCATGAAGGTAACGGGACAGTCACTGTACTGGAAAGCGGCAAGCAGATCCGCGCCGATGCCGTACTCTACGCGCAAGGCAGGGAACCCAACAGCGGTGGTCTGAATCTGGCCGCAGCGGGCGTCAGCGTGCAGGACGGCTGGATCGGGGTCGACCGGCACTTCCAGACCAGCGTGCCGCACATCTACGCCGTGGGCGACCTGATCGGCCGTCCCGCCCTTGCCTCCACCGGCATGGAACAGGGACGCGCTGCAGTGCTGCATGCCCTGGGCGGCGCCGAATATGTCACGGCGGACAACCTGCCGATGGCGGTCTACACCATCCCGGAAATCTCCTACGTCGGCAAGACCGAAAAGGAAGTCCACGAGGAAAACATTCCCTGCATCGTCGGACGCGCCTATTTCAAGGACAGCGCACGCGGACAGATCATCGGCGATGCGCAGGGCATGCTGAAACTGATCGTGGATGCGCGCAACGAGAAAATTCTGGGCGTGCACATCGTCGGCGAACAGGCCAGCGAACTCGTCCACATCGGCCAGCTGGTGATGAACCTGCACGGCACGGTGCGCGACCTGATCAGCAACGTCTTCAACTACCCGACGCTGGCGGAGTGCTACAAACTCGCCGCGCTGGATTGCACGCATCAACTGGAGCAGCGAAAGCCCCCTATTGACCTTTCCGTAATTCATTAGACAAATTTTGCGAACTTCCGTCATTCCGGCGTAGGCCGGAATCCAGCCCGTCAAAAAATACCGCGCAGCGGACAAAACCTTATTGGAGGTGTCGTCCCACTGCGTGGGGTTATGTCAACTGCCTGGATTCCGGCCTACGCCGGAATGACAAGGCAGGAGGTTTTGTGTGATGTCGCCAATTACGGAAACCTCATTAGCTGCCCGTCACAGTCACTCCAATCAACGTCAGGGCAACATCAGTTTCAGCGTATTGTCGCGTTTCAGGTAGTGGTGGTAGAGCGCGGCGGCTGCATGCAGCCCGATCAGAAAGTAGCCCGCCGTCGCAAGCGATTCGTGAATTTCCTTCAGCCACTTCGCCGTCTCCTGGCTTTTGCCGATCAATGCCGGCAATTCCAAACCGAAAAACGGCACCGGCTTCCCTCTGGCACTGAGCGTCAGCCAGCCCAGCAAAGGCAAGCCTATCATCAGGGCATACAGCGCAAGATGCACCACCTTGGCCAATCGAGCCTGCACGGCGGGCAACGCCGGTTGGACTGCAGGCACTTCGCCTGCAAGGCGCGCCAGCAGGCGCAGCCAGACGAGGCAGAAAACAGACAGGCCAAACGTATAGTGCCAGATCGCGATCGCCTCGCGTCCGGCACTGCCTTTCGGGAAGATCGATTTGATGTCCATCGCGGTATATGTCGCGACGATCAGCAGCAGCATGATCCAGTGCAGTGAGATCGACAGCCATCCGTATTTTAAAGTTGTGTTCTTCCATCCAGTTGTCATCACATCTCCTTCAAGTCAAAGTTTTGGTGTTGCGTTGCTTCAATTCATTTCAAACATCACGGGATCCTCAATAGAGCACCTGCAGTGCCGTATAAACGGAAAGCTGGTTCGTGGCGGCAGCATTGACTAGGCCTCTCCCGGCCGCAAACAGCCAGTTGTAATCGCGTGTCAGACTGCAGGTTCCCCCCAGATTGAAACCCACCGTGCTTTGCCCATCCACGGCGTCCGGCGTTTCATGAAAAATCTCCACTCCCAGCTGAAGTGATGGCGCGACCTGGTAAAGCACCACACCTCCAACGTAGACCGAGTTCCTGTAACCGACACCGGGATTGATCCAGTAACCCGCCCCGCCATACATCGTCCATTTGCCGCTGTCGCGCTCCAGCCAGAGCGGAATGAAGCTCTGGCTTTTGCCCCGATTGGGCCCAAGCCCCCTGTTCCCGGTCGGCATCTGGAGCAGCGGATAGATGCCGGCCATGAAGGACGAATCCCCCTGTTCGATATTCAGAAAGCGGTACTTCACGCCGACCTGGGTATCTTCAATTCCCCAATGCCTGCCGGTCATCGTGCTCTCGTAGGAATAACCTGGCTGTATGTGCAATTGAACGTCGGGAGTAGCGCCATAGTTGATGTCGAGCGTGGGCAGGTTGGCCGATGCGGATCCCTGGCGCCAGGTTTTGTATAGGGCGTAATTGACTTCCCAATGCTGATATTTCACCGGCTCGGGATCATCGGTCATGAACGGCGGACCGGCCCAGGCCGAATTGGATATCGCCACGGCGGCAAGGATCAACTTCCTGATCGGCAGCCTCTCCACCTGATACTCAAATAACGAAATGCATCGAACCACCCATCCCTGTATCAATGCCCGGAGGTTTTCCCGGCCCGCTGGGGAAAGATCAGGATGCAGGCGACGATGATCGCCAGGAGCACTGCCGAGGCTGAATATCGATCGAGAGCTAGACCACCCGCATCCAGCGGTTTGTCGAGAAAATCACCCACGACGGCACCCAGAGGCCGGGTAAGAATGAATGCAGCCCAGAACAGCACAGTCCGGGAGATACTTGTCCAGTAGTAGGCTGCGACCACCACTCCCAGCAGGATGCTGAAGATCACCGCCCCGCCCCCGTATCCAAGCCCTGCCGTATTGGCCGTCCAGTCTCCCAGTGCGGTGCCCAGGGTCTGGGAAAACATGATCGTTATCCAATAGAACATCTCGACTTTCGGGGTGCTGACCGTCTCAACCGAAACAGAGCCGAGCGATCTGTACCAAACGGCCAGGGATGTCATCAACAGGGCAAACAGCACAGTCGTTCCACCGGCATAACCGATCCCGAGCGAACGGTCTGCAAAGTCGGCCAGGGTCGTTCCGACGGTCGTCGTGGCGATGATGGTCACCCAGTACAGAAGGGGGTGAAAGCGCTTCGCCCTGATCTGGGCGATCACGGCAAGCAGAAAGATCGCGGCAAAGATCGCGGTTCCGACAAGGTAGCCCAGGTTCATCGACATGGATACTGTATCGCCGCCGGTCTCGCCTAATGTCGTGGCGGCGATCTTGATGATCCAGAAGATCAGGGTGACTTCAGGGACCTTGCTCAGCGTGCTTTCAGCGGTATCGTATCGGCTTGTCATTTGATCTGTGTAAGGTCGCAGGCGGAATGCCTGCCATCCACGCGGCAGGAATTGACTTGGTGGCCGTCAGTATCCCACACCCCGACCTCCCACTGGTTGGTGCCTGTGCGCTCCATCGTCATGAAGCCGAAACCGCCGACCCATGAACTGTGGTGTTCAACCACGGCGCCCGGTGCCGGTGCGGCGCCGCGCGGAAGCTCGGCCGGCAGGGGTACCACGTCTTCCATGGTTCCAGAAAAACCCGCGATAAACTGTGTCGGGTGCGGACTGGAAAAACTGACTTCCTGCCACATGTGGACATGGCCAGAAAGCAGGGCATTGATGCGCGGCGGCATGATCAGCGGATCGATGGCGCCGAACACGGATTGCATGCCCTGGTTGCCCGGCCACAATGTCACCTTGCCTTGCTTGTCCTGGCTGGCAAAGAAGCCGAGTATCGGATGATGGTTCGCGACGATGTTGTAAGACGCCTGCAGCGACAACTTCTCAAGCTTGCCATACATGTCGCGATATTTGACCTGGCGGATGTCTCCTGCGGGGATCACACCCGAGGAAGTATTTGAAGTGTCCAGCACGATCAATTGCGCATCTCCGCCGAGCGGAACCGCATAGGGATCGCTGTAGTCGCCCGTCGCGTCGTTGGCTGCGTCGTTGCAATCGCGTCCCGGCAGCAAGGGGCGCGGATCGATCATGCGCCACCAGCCCTGGCCGGCGCGTATGCAGGATTCGTGATTGCCGCGAACCATCACCCAGGGTGCCGCATTCAGCAACGTTGCTGCAGGCTGGAAGAAATCGGCCTGCCATGCATCCCAGCCGTAACCCCACGGGCTGCCCGCGCATCCCGGATTGCCGGCAGGACATTCATTTTCCCGGTATTGAAAATCGCCCACATGGATCACCAGGTCCGGTTTCCAGTTCGCGGCAACCGCTGCCACTTTTGCGAACGGATATTGATTCGCATCGTTACAGGCCTGATAGGCGGTTTCGCTTTTCTTCAGGCGGCAACCCGTGTCGCCGATCACGACGATGCGTTTGATCTCCGGCGCGGGCAATGGTAATGCAATATCACCGATGTCCGCCTTCAATGTACCGGGTGGAATCGATTTCTCGCAAACGCGGATCGGGAAGTCCGATGCCTTCGAATCGGCCCGCGCCGATATCGTGGGACGCAAAGGCACTGATCCGGGCGCTGCGCGCAGGTCCATCCTTGCTTCGTGGCCGTCGAAGCGGATGGCCGGACATTGCACATCCGTCGTCAGCATCCGTGCAATCGACGTACCGTTCTCTCCCATCACGACATAGGGTGTGCGTATGGGGGATGGCATCTGCCTGTCGGTCGCTACACAAGCGGACAGCAGACACGCCGCCGCGATCATGGACAGCGGACGGCAGAATGAAATGCCGGATAGCCTGAACATGGAACCTTCCAATAAGTTTGAATTGCCGGTCGTTCGTTATTCGCGGCTGAACTCGACCCAGACCTGGTAGACATGATCACCGCCCTGGATCTCGGGCGGCGGCTCCGGGTACTTCGCGTTCTGCACGGATTGCAACGCGACCCGGTCTATCATGCCGATACCGCTGCCAAGCAGCAAGCGGACTGCACTCGGCACCTTATCGCGCATGTGGAACTCCACCTTCACCCTTCCCGTGTAATGCAGGCTGTAGGCTGCCGGAGGAAGAAATTGCGCCGCCTGCACCGCAGCCCGTACTTTTGCCGCATATTCTGCGCTCGGTTCCGCATTGCCTACCACAGCTACCGGCGGAGGCGGAGTGGGTTCCGTAAATGCATTCGCCTGCGCTTCCGCCACCTGCGGCAATTCCGGCTTCGGTTCTTCGGGCGCCACTTGCGGTTTCGGCTGCGCCTTGGGTTGCGGTTGCACTTGCGGCTTCGGCTTCGGAACAGGCGGCGACTGGTCTTCACTCACCAGCGAGATGGTTTCGGAACCCGACAGCACAGGCCTCGATGCCGCGCCGGTCAGGGCGAACGCCGCCCCCGCCAGCAGCACGAACTCGATCACGGCTGCCAAGCCCAGGGCCTGAAACTGATAACGACTGTTCGCCACGATCTATTTGCCCGCAGAAGTGCGCGTGGCCAGGCCGACCTCGGTCGCGCCGCCCGCCTTGATCGCGTCGATGACCGTCATGACCTGCTGCAGCGACGAGGTATCGCTGCCGGCGATCGTCACCGCGGTCTTGCTGCTGTCGCGCTGGTGCAGGAGATCGGTCAATTGCACGGGAGTCAGGGTACGGTTTTCCACCTGCAAGGAACCGTCGGGATTGATCTCAACCAGCAGCTTCGGATGCGGGATCGCAACGGCAGTGGAGCTCGTCGGCAGCCGGGTCACATGGCCGGAGCTCGGAATCATGCGCAACGTGAGCATCGCAAAGAAGACCAGCAGGAATAGCATGATGTCGATCATCGGAATGATCTCGATCCTGGCCTTGCGTGTTTCCAGATACCTCATTTCATGCCCTCGCCTGCGTGTGGATCACTTCGACCGCACAGCGCGTCGGGGTCGCCTGGGTCCTGAACTGGTCGTGACGGTTCAGCAGCATGATCTTGATCGTTTCCAGCTGGTGCAGAATGATGCGCACCCGGGTATGCAGGGCATTGAAGAACACCAGGCCGATCATTGCGATGAACAAGCCGGATGCCGTGGCGATCAGCGCCTCGGCGATGCCGCCCGTCACTTGCGTGGCGTCGTTCTGGACATCGCCCAGCGCGTGGAACGCGTTGAACATGCCGATGATGGTACCGAACAGACCCAGCAGCGGTGCCAGCGTGATCACGGTATCCAGCATCCACAGCGAGCGGTCTAGCGTTGGCACCTCGTGCATGATCGCTTCTTCCAGATGGCCGTCGATCGTGGCGCGGTCCGCATTGCTGACCGGCTCATTCTGCAGCGTAACAAACAAATTCGCATGCGGCAGTTGCGCGAGCATTTCGGGCAGGGCCAGCGTCGCCTTGTTCGCCCCTTCCTTCAGCATCGCGATCAGTTGCTCCCCGCCATGCTGCATGTTGGAAAGGTAGCGGGTGCGCTCGATGATCACGGTGAGCGCGATCAGCAACAGCAGCAGCATCAGGTACAGCGTGCCGCCGGAGTCGTTTGCAAGTTCAAGTATGTGTGAAATATTCATGATCTCTAATTGGTAATGGGGGAGACGAGCTCCCCCATGGCTTGGTTAGTCGGAAACTACATATCTGCCGACAACGACACCATGAAGCTGCGCGTCGGTATCGTGTAGAACAGTGGGTTACCATTTATATCGGTGTTGAACGATGCAAAGATATCGTTCTTGTTGAGCAGGTTGTTGATCTGGAAGCCGACCTTGGTGTTCTTGCCCAGGCCATCATCCTTGCTGAAGGTATAGCTCGATGCGAAGTTCACAATGGTGTAGCTGGCAAACGGAATAGCATTGCCATTCACATCAATTCCGCTGTAGCGCTGCCCGACTTCCTTGGCGATCAGGGAAGCATAAGCCGGTCCCTGGTTGTAGATCAGTCCTGCGGTCGCCGTGTTCTTGGGTACATTCTGCAATACCCCGCCAACGGTACTCATCGAATAATTGTTGATGGCATAGTTGCCGTACACACTGACTCCCGAGCCCAGAACGTAGGTGCCTTCGCTTTCGACACCGCTGTACTTCACGCCGCCCGTGTTGTTGAAACAGGTATAGATGCCGCAAGGCGTGCCAGTGTTCTGGTTGGAGAAGTCGACCAGATAGACATCGCCGGAAAGGGTCAGACGCTTGCTGGCCCAAGTCGTGCCGAGCTGGTAGTTCGTCGATTCTTCGGGCGACAGTTGCTCGGGAAGCGTCGCGGTCGTTCCGCCTTTGGGATAGAACGCGTTGATGTTCGGTGCCAGCATGCCCTGGGCATATTGAGCATAAGCCGACCAATCCTGCTCGATCATGTAATGGGCAGTCAACGTGGGCAACGCCTTCGTCCATGTCTGGGAAGTATTCAGCGGAAGGCCGGTAGCCCCCTGATTCACTGTTGCATCCATCGTACGGTTGAAAGACACATATTTCAGGCCCGGCGTCACGGTCAATGCATCCGTTGCTTTCCACTCATACTGCACATAGGGCTGGATGGTGGTCAGGGTGTCACGCATATTGCGATCTATGCCGTTTATGCCCCCACCAGCCGGATTGATCGCCCCGCCCAGCGAGAAATCGACTTCCTTCTGCCAGCGGTTGTTCGTCTGGTAATCGACCCACATACCGAAGTCCAGTTTGCCCGCACCCATCGCCTCTGACATGCGCAGCATGTCGCCGACGGACCGGTAGTTCATGGTCATCATCTGTCCGGGAACATTGTTCGGACCATAGCTTGTACCGTTCGGAGCACCAAGGCCGGGATCCAATCCGTTGAAACCGTCATGGTAGTAGGCATAGGTATAGAGCTTGTTGTCCACCGACAGGTCGCCCTGCTGGGATTTTAGGTCGAGGTACTCGAAGTCGGAGGTGATAGTGTCGTAGTTATAACCTGTGTAGGCCTGGCTGGTCGGATCGGTATTCAATCCGAAATTCGGTCCGTACTTTTGGATGTTGGCTGCGGTCGTGCCCAACGCCACGTTCTGGCGCAACTTGTTCTGCATCGTCACGAAGGTCAGCACGGTATTGTCCGATACCGGCCTGGAGTATTTGAAAAAGACGTTGTCGCGGCGTTGTCCCGCATTGGTCAGGTAGCCGTCCGAGGTCAGGTTCTTGTAATCGACGAACGCGCTCGCGTCGCCGTCGTTCTTCAGGACGCCGGTATCCAGCTGCGCGCCGAACAGACGCGTGTTGAAGCTGCCCAGGGAAGCATAGAGGTTGGTGTTCGCTTCCTGCATCGGATCCTTGGAATTGACGGCGATCGTGCCGCCAAAGGTGGCATTGCCGATATTGCTGGCATCGCCCGGGCCGCGATCGACAACGACATTGCCGATGTCCTGCTGCATGAAGTAGGACGTGGTGTGTTGCGTGAAGTCGTTAGAGTCGCCCCAGGGAATCCCGTCGAAGGTCACGTTGTATTGACCGTTCTGGAAGCCGCGCATGGTCAGACTCTGTGTTTCCATCAGGCCGGGGCCGTTGGGATCGACGCTAAATACGCTGGGCGCGATATTGACGATGTCGGAATAGTTGGACGCGGCGGACGCATTTTCCTGGATGAAATGCTGGCTGATCACGGACTGGGGCTGCGTCGCAACCAGGGAGCCTTTTGTCGGCGCCTGATAGGATGCGGAATCCTTGGCCTTTGCGGAATCGTCCGCGCCTGCAGTGTTTTGTACCGTACCCAGATCGACAACGTCCTCGGCGAAAGAGCCTTGCGCAGCGGTTGCCAGTGCTGCACACAATATCAAATGCGTGAGGTGTTTCATCTTGAATTCAAAGCTGACTTGCATCTCTTCCTCCTGAAAAATTGTATTGAATCGGCGCTTGCATCAAGCAGTTGCTCAACGGCTGACTTGGCGAGGGCGCAAAGTACGCAGGCAGACTTAAATCAAGGTGAAATATTTATGACACTTTTTTTACTTGCCGGTAATCCGGTCGAATGATTCTGTGCAAGCGGCTGAAGTGCTTTATTTTTTATTTAGGGAAACGCCGATTAAGTCCTCCGTTCGCCCTGAGCTTGTCGAAGGGCAGATTCCGCAATCTGCTTGATTGTGCGTCTTCGTCCATTCATGGTTCGACAAGCTGTGCATGTGCTGTTGGGGCGAAGGCCCCATACAGCCACGGCCTACCACTTGCGGGCGCACCACGAACGGAGGACTTAATCGGCGTACCCTTAGCCTGTCCGGTCAGGCTGTCATCGCGGACAGATTGAAGGTGACTGACACAAGCAGGCCGCTTCTGTCCCGCCTGTTGCTTAGCCTGATCTCCGCCGACTCCTGGCTTGCGATCGCATTCACGATGGCCAGCCCGATGCCGCTCCCTTCGATTTCGTGTCCACCGACCCGGAAGAAGCGGTCGAACACGCGGGGTAGCAGTGGCTCCGGAATCCCGGGACCGTTATCCAGTATCTCGACGCTTGCCCTCCGGTTCGCAACGACAACGCTGACGTCGATCCGTCCCCCTTCCGGCGTGTAGCGGATGGCATTATCAAGAAGGTTGTTGAACAGGATGCGCAGGTCGCCCGCGTTTGCCCATATCAGTGCAGGCTCATCGTGGATCATGCCGAGATCGATGCGACGCTTTTCGGCGATGGGAATGAAATCGCCGATGCAGGATTTCACGAGCTCTCCCAGATCCAGGTTGGCCCGGATCGTTCGCTTTTCGGCCCCGTATCGGGCCATGTGCAGCAATTGCCCGACAAGATGCGAAGCGCGCTGTATTCCCGATTTCAGTTCTGCGATCCGGGCTTCAAGATCCTCCTGCGAGCGCCTCTGGGACAGGTTCTCTATTTGCAATTGCAGCGCGGCAAGCGGGGTGCGCAATTCATGTGCAGCATCCAGCATGAAATGGCGTTGCGCATCTATCGTTTCCCGGACGCGCCGGATCAAGCCGTTTATTTCGGTGATCAGAGGGGCGACTTCCGCCGGAATGTGTTCCGTCGGGAGCGGATCCAGGCTGGAAGCATCGCGTTGCGTTGCCGCCTTGGCGACCTCGGCCAGAGGCTTGAAGATGCGTCCGACCCCGAACACGACAAGTATCCACGACAGCGGATAGAGCCCGGCAATAGGGAGCAATGCCCGCAACGCCGCATTGGTGGCGATCTTGCGGCGAACTTCATCCGATTGGGAAACCTGCACCGTACGGTTCGGATACACGATGGTATAAACCCTCCATCTTTGGTCGTGCAGCGACACATTCGAATACCCTGTGACCCTTCCCTCAAGCAAGTCGAAGTCCGGGTGCGATGAACGCACCTTCTCATTTTCGTACCATACCTGGATCACGAAATCGGATTCCTGCTCTTCCCTGCTTTCACCGAGAAATTTGGCCTGCATTGCGGACAACTGTGACCCCTCGTCGATACTTCCGGCAACCAGAAGCAATTGGTGGTCGAGAAGGACATTGGCATCCTGAAGTGCGAGCAAATAGGAAATTCCGCCCGCAAGCAGCCCCACTACGGTGAAAAGCCCGAGCGCCCAGACGATAAGTTGTCGCTTCAGGGAAATCATGGCGTGTGCTTGGTCACCATCCAGCCGATGCCGCGCACGTTGCGGATAATTTCGTTGTCGAATTTTTTCCGCACAGCATGGATCAGCACCTCGACGACATTGCTTTCCACGTCCTCGTTCCAGCCGTACAGGCGTTCCTCGATCTGGTTGCGCGAAAAGATCATGCCCGGATGTTCGATGAGCGCCTGCAGCAGGGCGAATTCCCTGGCAGAGAGTAGATGGGTCTTCCCGCGGTAGGTCGCTTCCTTGGTCATCGTGTCTATCGTGATCTCCGCGCTACCGAGCAATGTTTGCGTGTCGTTGTCGTTTCGCCTCAGGGCGCCGAGTATCCTGGCCACCAGTTCCTTGACGCCGAACGGCTTGACCAGGTAATCGTCAGCCCCCTCGTCGAGGCCGATCACCCGATCGTCGATTTCGTCCCGCGCGGTGATGATGAACAGGGGGGTGCGATCTCCGCAGGCACGCATTGCCTTCAGCACATCCATGCCCGACTTTCCGGGCAGCCCCAGGTCGAGCAGAACAAGGTCATAGCCCTCCGATTCGATCGACGCTTGCCCCTTGATGCCGTCCCGAGCCCAATCGACCTTCATGCCGATATCGTTCAGTGCCCGAATCAGACTCTGGCCTATCATGGGATCGTCTTCGATCAGCAGGATCGACTTGGCGGCATTCGTGCCAGAATATCCGCTTGCATGTTGCAACATATTGTTTTGAACCCGATCGGCCACTGGCCACTAGTTTCATTTGTCGGGAAAGCAAGGGAGATGACTTGCCGATCGAGATTCAATGCAAAACTCCACCCCCGGAAATTATTACGGTAATGTTAAGCGTGGAATGTTTCTGAAATATGACAGGCAGCTGTTGCAGGGAGTGTGCAATTACAGCCATGCGCGCCGAAAGGAAATCATGAACATAGAACTCTATATCGCAATCATGGCCGGCTTCGTCCTGGCGTTTTTCCTGATGGTCAGCGAGATCATGCTAATGCGCAAACAGGTAGTTGCCTTCCTGACCCACCTGAAGAATTATTATCGATCCGGAAAATTCATACGGCTGTTCCTTTTCACCCTTGCCATGCTCGCGCTCATTCTCGTCCAACCCCTGATAGTCGGACTTCTGGTCGTCATGGCCCTTGATAAAGTGGACCCTCATTTTGCGACATCGGTCATCCGGGAAATACGGCAGGGTCTGATTGGATTCATCGGTTGAGGTGTATCAACTCAAACTTTATCTGACACAGGCGGCCAGATTGGCGCAATCGGTTTTGCCGCCTTACCTGAATATGATTTGAAATTGAATTGCCCGAAAACTGCCGGTGGCGAGTGGCAAAAATTAACCCAAGGCTTCCCTTCGATTGTCGAAATAGGTTGCCTGATAACAGACACTCAATAGAATTTATGACAGCTAGCCACCTTGACGATGAAGTTAACAATTTATCGACTATTTGACTTGCACTCGAACGACTATAACCTCTACAGAGGCAACAGGCTTTCCATCACTAATTGCCGGAATGAATCTCCAAGATTTCAATGACTGCAAAAGTAATCTGTTGAGACGAGGGTTTTGCGTCGGCTTTACCAGTTCAACCGTAACACTGCCATCGAAGGCTATGTGAAAGCGTGCTGTAGCCACTTCGCTCATCGCATCTTGCCGCAAGTCATCCGGGATGACCGGAAGTGGCTGGGCTGATGGCTGCGCACTGCGATTACTGTCAGGCACAGGGATATTGCTAGTAGTTGCTGCAGCTTGTGGCGCTGTTGATACGGGGTTCACGCTTGGTTGATCTTGCTGAACAGGTGAAATAACCTGCTGGATTTGCTTTGGCAGCAAGGCTTGTTTAGGTGCAGGTGCATTCTGGCGGGATGGCGCTTGCAGAAGTACAGAAGCTGGAAGCTCTATCAATTCTGCGTCAACCGATACCGGTTCCGGTGTGTGTCTAACCGAATGCACCATAGAGTATACAAACAAGATGGATGCGATTGTGCAGGCCAGCAGTGAAATTGGGAGTGTCCAGTACAGTCGGTGCCATGGAGAACCGACATCCTCCCGCGCCAACCATATCGAGGCATCAGTCGACATGTTTAACCGCAATCAGGAAATGTTGTGCTCCGGCTTCGCGGGCCTTGAGCATCGCCTGTACCGTGATGCCATTGGGTGCACTACTGTCCGCAGCGACAATAATACTGGCATCCGTGTTGGGCAACATCGTTTTCAGTGTAGTTGCCAGGTTATCCAGTGTTACCTGTGTCTTATCCAAAAAAATCTGGCTATCGGATCGAATAGTCAAAGTAACCGGCGTTTTTGCCTGTATCGGCGAAGCATGTCCTTGAGGCAGATTGACCGGTAGCGAATGAAGATTTTGCATCGACAACGAGGCCAGCATGAAAGTGGCCAACAGGAAGAACATCACGTCGATCATCGGGATGATTTCGATGCGTCCGCGTTTGTATTCGCGAGATTTTCTGATCTTCATTTTTCGCCCCCGTTCTCGTGCTGGCTCAACCGGATATTGTCTATCATGCGCGTACCGAGACGCTCCATTTCTTCAAGTACCTGCACTTGGCGGCGTGACAGAAAGTTGAAGCCGAACAGCGCGAAGATGGCGATGAAGATACCGAATGCGGTGGCAATCAGCGCTTGCGCGACACCGCCGGTGACCCCGGTGGGATCGACGAGGCCAGCCCCGCCAATCAGATTGAATGAATGCATCATGCCAGTGATGGTTCCCAGCAGCCCCAGCAGGGGCGCACCTGTGACGATGGTTTCCAGTACCCATAATCCGCGCCCCATACCTTTCTCGATGAGTTGCGCTTCATCGCTGGCGCGCGATTCCAGCCACCAGATCGGCTTGTCGCGGTTGTCTGTGATGATACGGGAGAACCTTGAGTAGTAATTTCCAGGCGTCAATGCAGACAGTTCCTGATCCAGCTTTTCCCAGGTGAATCCGAATGTTTCGATCAGATTGAACAGCGAAGACGGAAGTCTGACGTAGCGCCAATGGAGGTAGAACTTGTCGATCATGATCACCAGTGCCAGAACGGCCAAAGCCAACAAAGGGTAGATAATGACACCGCCGAATTTGATGGCTTGCAGTGTTTCTTGTATTTCCTGCATGAGAGACTCCTTTAAATGGTTATGCCCTGCATAACCCGTGCTTGATTGCAAAAATTAGAGCTGTTTGGTCAGGCCGAGAAACAGGCCGAGCCGTGGCCCATACTGCGGTGCGAATACACCTATGCCGGAGCCGTCGCGTATTTCGTAGACCTTGTCGAACAAATTGTTGATGACCAGTCTTATTTCCACCGGGCCTGTGGCGTCAAGACTGATCTTGCGGCTTGCACCGAGATTGACAATTGCATAGGAAGGCAGATTCGTCGTGTTGGCAAAGCCGTTGCGCAAACCGCTCTGGAATATCACATCACTGCTCAGGCGCGTGCCCGACAATAGATAGGAGCCGCCGGTCGAGATGGTCAATGCTTGTTCATGATCGACATTTACCCAGTTGTTTGCCGCGTAATTGAGCGTGGCCTGATCGAACAGGTACTGGCTTGAGATAATGTCTTTGGCCTGGCTGACAGTACGAGCCAGATTGGCGTAGCCGGAAAGATTGTCCGACTTGTAATTGCCGGTCAACTCAACGCCGTATATTCTGCCTTGCGCATAATTGTACGGTGTCATGATCAAGGCCGGGCCGAACTGTCCCTCGTCTATCGTGTTCCGGCTCTGCTTGTAAAAGCTGTCGAATCCGAGACTGGTGGTTGAGGTCAACTGATGCATGACACCCGCATCATAGTAATTGGCTCGTTCCGACTTTACCGAAGAGTTCAGTCCTGGAGCCGCATTCGTTGTGTTCTGGAACAAAGCCTGGGTACTGGTGGAAACCAGTTCGGTTGGCGGCGGCGTGAAATAGCGCGAATATCCCGCGTGCAAAGTGGTTTGATCGCTGTATTTGTACACCACGCCCAGTCTTGGACTCAGTTGATGCTCATTGACGTAGGCATTGACCTGGTCAAAACGCGCGCCATAGTTCACGGTCAGTTTTTTGGTTGCGTTCCACTCATCCTGCAGATAGGCGCCAACCAGGGTGTTGCCGTTTTTGGGATTGTTGTCGACGATGTTGTAAGCCGACCCGGAAACCAATCCGGTCGAGGGGTCGACCGGAAATACCGCGGACGTGTCGTTGTTCTGGATGTTTTCGTTGCTGCCGAACAAGCCCATGCGCAGTGTGTGCGTCTCGTTCAAGCGATTGCTGGCATCGGCCTGAATGCCGGTGCTGGAACTGCTGCGAAACGCGTCCGATGCAACACCATTAAAGGCCAAATTGCCGACGATATCGGGCATGTAGTGGGTGCTGGAATACCGCGTAAACAGCGAGACC
>JGI20214J51650_10000705_pt1 | contig 20916 bp, 18 predicted proteins | sample WetSurMetagenome_FD_51650 | JGI IMG/M metagenome (IMG submission 51650) | reverse complement strand
CAAAGGTTTACCATGCAATTATATGTCAATACCAGTTAAGGATTACTTTTCCGCAGTTTCCTTTTTCCATCTCATCAAAACCCTTCTGAAACTCATCAATCGGGAACCTGTGAGTTATTACAGGATCGAGATTAATGCCTCCGATGATCATCTGTTCCATTTTGTACCATGTTTCCCACATTTCACGGCCGTAGATACCTTTTAATGTTATAGCCTTAAAAATGATGTCACTCCATGGAACTTCGAAGTTCGAAGGCAGAATCCCGAGCAATGAAATACTAGAGCCGTTATACATATTGCTTAACATGTCGATGAAAGCCTTTGGAGATCCTGACATTTCCAATCCAATATCAAAACCCCTCATCCCTAGTGTTTTACGTGCGTCTGATATTTTTTCACCTTTTGAAGGATTTACTGTAAGTGTGGCTCCCATCTTTTTGGCAATTTCCAGCCGGGCATCACTGAGATCGCTTGCAACAATGAATCTGGCTCCCGCATATTTGGCTATAGCCACTGCCATACTGCCTATTAAGCCTGATCCGGTTATAAGCACGTCTTCTCCAATTAAGGGGAATGATAATGCAGTATGGGTTGCATTTCCGAAAGGATCCATTATTGCCGCCCAGTCATCCGGAATCCGGTGATCGAGTGGTATAACATTTGATGCAGGGATTTTTACATATTCGGCAAACGAGCCATCAATATTCACTCCGATTCCGACTGTATTTTCACAAACATGCTCTTTTCCGCGGCGGCAGTTCCGGCAATGCCCGCAAGCAAGATGTCCTTCTCCGGTAACTCTTTCACCGATCTTGAGATTAGTCACTCCCGCGCCCATTTTTTCAATATAACCCATATATTCATGCCCAATAGTCATAGGCGTATGAATTGTTCTTTGTGACCATGCGTCCCATTCGTAAATATGAAGATCAGTTCCGCAGATGGCAGATTTTTTCACCTTAATAATGACATCATTGAGACCAGGTTCCGGTACAGGAACTTCCTCCATCCAAAGACCTTTTTCGGGTCTGGCTTTAACGAGAGCTTTCATCTTCTTCATAATGACATAATTTTACCGGTACTAAATTACTACAATTCCACCATTCAAAACCTGATTTTCGTTATGGTATTATATGTAACAGGGTTTGGCTATATTTGCAGTTAAGTTAAATGGTGAGACTTTATATGAAAAAAGTACGAGTACGATTTGCACCAAGTCCGACAGGTCCTTTGCATATAGGAGGAGTAAGAACAGCTCTGTATAATTATCTTTATGCAAAGAAAAATGGCGGGACTTTCATCTTAAGAATTGAAGATACGGATCAGACCAGGTTTGTTGAGGGCGCAGAAGAATATATTATAGAATCGCTGGCCTGGTGCGGGATAATTGTTGATGAAGGAATCCGCGAAGGTGGTAAATTTGGTCCCTATCGTCAGAGTGACAAAAAATCTGTTTACAGGCAATATGCTGATTTTCTTGTTGAAAAAGGGGATGCTTATTATGCTTTTGACACTCCCGAAAGCCTGGAATCACTCAGGAGTGAATCGGAAAAATCTGGAAAAACATTCATCTATAATTCCGGGGTCAGGGAGGAACTGATCAACTCTATCTCTTTGAACGAGAATGATTGGCGCAAGAAGCTTGAGAGCGGTGAGCATTATGTTATCAGGTACAAGATGCCGCATGATGAGNAGATCCATTTTGAGGATCTTATCAGAGGACAGATTGTGGTAAATACCGGCACCCTCGACGATAAAGTTCTTTTTAAATCCGACGGTATGCCGACTTATCATCTGGCAAACATAGTTGATGATCATCTGATGGAGATCAGTCATGTAATCAGGGGAGAAGAATGGCTCCCTTCCTTACCACTTCATATTATGCTGTACAAGTCTTTTGGCTGGAAACCTCCGCTTTTTGCGCACCTGCCATTACTGCTTAAACCCGACGGGAAAGGAAAGTTAAGCAAACGTGACGGTGATAAAATGGGATTCCCTGTTTTTCCACTTTTCTGGCCTTATGGCGAAACTGCAAAGGGATATCGTGAGGAAGGATATATTCCTGAAGCATTTATTAATATGCTTGCCCTGCTGGGTTGGAACCCGGGCACCGAACAGGAAATATTTTCTATGGATGAACTGATCGGTTCCTTTTCAATTGAAAGGGTTGGTAAATCGGGTTCAAGGTTCGACCCTGAAAAAGCAAAATGGTTCAATCACCAATATCTTCAAAAGAAGACAAATAATCAGCTTGCCTCAGAATTCAGTGAGTTTCTTATCTCGCTTGGCTATAATATTGATATTATCAGACTTGAAGTCCTGGTAGGTCTTGTAAAAGAGAGGGTTAGTTTTGTAAAGGACTTATGGGGACAAACAGATTTCTTTTTTAAAGCCCCGGATACTTTCGATCAGGAAGCGGTTAAAAAAAGATGGAAAGAGGATTCAGCCAATCTGCTTCTGGAGTTAAAAACTGTACTGGAGAATCTCGAAGATTTTTCTGCTTCTGCAACAGAACAGGTCATTATGGCCTGGATTGAAAAAAACGGGCATAATACGGGAGCCGTTATGAACGCTTTCAGGCTAGTTATTGTCGGCGCTTTAAGAGGCCCGCATATGTTTGATATTATTGGCTGGATCGGCAGAGAAGAAACAATTAAACGGATCACAAAAGGAATAGCTTTATTAAGCAAATAAGATAAATGTATTTTCCGGCACAGGGAGATTATATTGATATCCATGTTCATGGCGGTACACCCGCCCCGGGTATTTTTATCCTCGAAAGCCTCATGGCACATGAAGGAAAACTGCCAGACGATAAGCCCGGAGTTTTGTACACATATGGAATACATCCCTGGTTCCTTAACGAAGACAACCAGAAACAATTTATAAGTTCAGTTGAAGATGTTGCTACGCTGCCAGGTATCATTGCAATAGGCGAAGCAGGTTTTGACAAACTGAAAGGGCCGTCAATTGACCTTCAACGCAATGTATTTGAAAAACAGGTAATTATTTCCGAAAAATTAGGGATGCCTGTTGTCATTCATTGTGTCAGGGCATGGGAAGAACTTCTGTCAGTTCAAAAAAAACTGAAACCTAAAATGCCATGGCTGGTTCATGGTTTCAGAGGTAACGTGGAGCTGGCCTTACAACTTTTATTTAAAGGAATGTACCTTTCTTTCTGGTTCGATTTTGTTCTCAGACCAGAATCGGGGAATTTATTAAGACAGATACCTGCCGACAGGATATTTCTTGAAACGGACGGTGCTGATGTCGATATCAGAACTATTTATGGTAAAGTCGCAAATGATCTTGACATGACTGTCGATGGTTTAAAATCATTAATTCTGAAAAATTTTAATAAATGTCTGATTGGCTGACACGTACAGAATTAATTCTGGATGAAGAGAAATTGAAAAAACTCAAAGAATCAAATGTCCTGGTGGTAGGTCTTGGTGGAGTTGGAGCTTATGCTGCTGAGATGATATGCAGGTCAGGAGTCGGATCCATGACAATTGTCGATGGTGACCATATCCATCCCACAAACAGAAACAGGCAGCTGGCCGCACTGAAAAGTACAGAAGGCATGGCTAAGGCCGAAGTAATGGGACATCGGATTCTTGATATCAATCCCGACATTAAACTTACTGTCATCCAGGAATATATAAAAGATGACCGTATGATTGAAATTATCGAAAAGGGGTTTGATTATGTAGTTGATGCAATCGATACCCTGTCGCCAAAGATATTTCTGATCTATCATAGTTTGCAGAAGAATATACCCCTTGTCAGTTCAATGGGAGCAGGTGGGAAATTTGATCCGACGAAAGTAAGTATTTCCGATATCTCTGAAACGACAGATTGTTCACTAGCCAGGATTCTGAGGAAAAGATTGCACAGACTGGGAATAAGAGATGGCTTTACTGCGGTTTTTTCTCCTGAGCCAATCGATAAACAAAAAATTGTTGCCACAAAAGGTGAACAAAACAAAGCTTCTATAGTAGGAACTATTTCGTACATGCCAGCTGCTTTTGGAATAGCCTGTGCATCAGTTGTCTTACGCGATCTTGCTGGAATCGGAAGATAGTTGCATTCCTTTTTATTCAGCAGGTATTATAAACATGTTTTTAAATATGTTTATTTTCCACGAATATATGTGAAAGATCACAGGTATATTATAAAAATATTTATATACTTGAGGAGGGGAAAATTTTCTCATTTGTAATTTCATTTGTGAGTTGACTCTTTTATGCCCGATTGATATTCTGTCAGGTATTGGAATTGTATTATGATTTTTAAACCTAAACTTATGAAAACTAAATCTCTGTTATTGGCTGTTTTATTCTTTGCATTTGTTGCCCAGGCATATTCCCAGGTACAAACGGGTACATTAAAGATTTTCTCTGAGTTAAATGGGATCAGTGTTTATCTTGATGAAAGTAAACAGGAAAATTTCCAGGAAATAAATAAAATACCGGTAGGTACTCACTACGTGAGAATCATGAACAATGAGGGNGCTAAAGTTTACGGACANGTTGTAACAATTATCAAGGACCAGGTAACAACTATTCTGCTTGAGAGTAAAAATGCTGTTCAACCACAGGAAAAACCAGTTAATCAGGTTGTTGAAAAACCGGTGGAGAATAAAAATGTCATTCAGGATCAAACTAAGACAGGAACGGTTAAAATTTTCTCTGAACTTACCGGCATTGTCGTTTATCTGGATGAGAACAAACAGGGTGAGGATATCAGGCAAATAAACGGAGTCCCGGCAGGGAGTCATTATTTAAAAGTTCTTAAGGATGGGGTCAGCGTTTTTGGTGAACTTGTTACTGTAACGGAAAATAGCGTTACATCGATTCTTGTAAAGAATGATGGTAAGGTAGCAGAAAAAATTATGGACAGCAAAGTAAAAGAACGCGAAGAATATGGTAATACAAAAGTAGATGTCATTCTTTCTTCAAACGCTGTCACTCAGACAACCGGGAAAAGTACAATGTTTCCTGGTTACTATGGTTACTATGGATATTCAAAATCAAATTCAGTAACATCTCAGGTAAGTGATTTTAAAATTATCCAGGGAGGTGTTAAGGAGATAGGAGATGTCAGCCTGGCAACCCTGGCAGGTAATCAGGACATTCTGAAAAGAAATGCTGCCGATAATGCAAGGACACTCAAGATGATAAACATCGGTACTCCGCTATTTTTAGGGTGTCTTCTGGTTGGAGGTACAGTATTTGCCGATATGCTTGTTAAGAAGCCATTTTTACATAAAGTTGGCACAACAGCTCCAAACTGGGAAATCGGCGTAGCAACAGGATGTATACTTGGAGGAATTGTTGGGTATGCTATGGTAATGGGGTCTGATAAAACACATCCCGCTCATTACTACCAGGTAGATAATGCAGCGAAGGATGCACAGGAATATAACAAAAAGCTGAAAGAGAAATTGGGATTACCTGAAACTTATGATATGAACAAATAATTTCCATATTATCGGAATGCTTTTGTATTGCACTAAACTGTTAAAATTAAATTAACGTCTTCTAAATCTGTTATAAAGGTTCAAAATATCCGTTTGATTTGAACATTTATGCATCTGTTATGTTTATTTAGACCAAATAAACATAAAGAAGATGAAAAAGATTACAAATTCGGGAAACAGATTTTTATTCGGAATTGGTATCATGATTGCAATTATGGCTATCCCGGTCAGTTGTTCCAAAAGTTCGATGACGAACATCACAGGTACGGGTGGAACCGGAGATAACCCCGGAACTACCCCCGGAGCAAATGAGGTTTTTATACAAGGAATGGCATTTGTTCCGGCTACAATAACAATTAGTGCTGGTACAGCGGTTACATGGACAAACAAAGATGCTGCTACCCATAATGCAACCAGCAGTCCTNCATTATTCAGTAGTGGGTCGTTGGTTACCGGGGCAACATACAGCTTTACTTTTGCAACTCCCGGAACCTACAACTACAAGTGCACAATACATCCTTCAATGTCAGGAACAGTAATTGTAAACTGAAAAAACAATTTTGAATTTTAAAGTTTGTACGTTCATCCGTTTTTGATAGCATAACCCATGTACATCACATTTGTGAACGGGCTTTCTGTCATATGGAATTTCTTACCGAATTCTTCATAATTCAGATGACCCTTAGCTCTTAAATGAAGGTAGCGCCAGATTTTCAGGACAGAGATATCCGGTATAATACCAATATGCTCCTTCCATGCCAGTTGGTTTTGACTAAGCAATAATTTCACTTCCCCTGGTTTGATAAACATTTTCCATTCGTGCAGATGAGGCGGCATTATAGACCATCTTTTCCAGTCCTGTAACACTTTTATGGCTATAAATTTGCTCAGAAAGGTTCTGTTAAAAGTATCATAAATGAAAACGCCTCCCGGTTTCAGAACACGTGAAATTTCCGAGATCACTTTAGCCAAATCGTTAACATGTTCAAGAACGTCGCAGCAAAAAACTATATCATACAACCTATCCGGAACAGGCAACGCTTCACCTGATCCATTGATATAATTGATTTTTAATCCATTGTTCAGCGCATGCTCCGATGCTGTGGTAATCGATTTTAACGAGGGATCGATTCCTGTAGTGCCGAATCCCAAACGTGAAATTTCTTCTGTAAATATTCCTCCTCCGCAACCGACTTCAAGTGCGGATTTTCCTTCAGTGACTATTTTAAGGAGCTCAATTATTTTTTTTGAGTACCCAACACGAACCGGATTAAATATTGGCTTAATAAGACTGAGTGAAAAATCTGCCTGCCACCACCTGTCTCCTTNCTGGTTATAAATATCGTTATTTATCCGGNTATATATATTTTCAGGAATTTTCATCATTTTGTTTGGTTTTTGGCTTGCATATATTACTATGCAAAAATCGAAGCTCCCCAGTTAACCTTAATAGCATATTCCATGCAGGTTTTAAATATCTCATAGGTAAACTCCGGAGGATTCAGATTATTAGTTAACAGGTTGATATTTGTTCTGTCGAAAACTCTTTTATCGGACANATATGGCCGGTAGGGTTCTATAAATCGNTCAAAGAGTTCTTCTGCGGGATTTCTNTCAACATCAGCGGGCGGGTCGCCATATTTTATCTCAATACCTCTTACCTTCATAAGCTNTCCATAATATTCTGCTATGATCTTCATGGTTGTAGGAAAATTGTTGGTAAGGTGATAGATCCCGCTTCGGGAACAATTCTCTATTATATCAATGGTTGCATTTACAAAATAATCAACCGGGATAATATTTAAATCTCCTTCGCGGGGTAAAAATATTTTAAGTGGCAGAAACAGGAAACCCTCTTTATCAATATAAATTCCGTTTTTAGCTGCTTTGGAGCCTCCGTTATTATTCAGGTCATTCAGGTAAATATCCCTTATAGACTGGGCTGATCGTACGGGGAAGTACAATGCATTGAACTTGAGCGACCTTCCACTGTGCGAATCTCCGTAAACAATAGATGGCCTTATAATTGAGAGATTAATTAAATTTTTTTCACAGAACTCTGAAATAATATTTTCAGCAGCTGCTTTACTCTCTTCATACACGTTGGTAAAAGATTTTGCTGTTGAAAGAATTTCTTTGCAATATACAGTACCGCTACCAGCAACGTATGCCGTGCTGATATAATGGAAGAAACTAATATCAGCTTTCTTCGAGAATTCCAGGATTCCATTAAGGTTTTTAATATTTGCAGCCATTACCTTTTCGCGTTTGCTTTCAGAAAAGCTGGTATCTGAGGCACAATGAATTACGGATCCTACCCTCGAGCATAGACTCGAATATTCTTCATTCTCAATTCCAAGATGATCCTGCGATAAATCAGTATCAACACATAAAATCTGATGTGAGCGGTTCTCCATCCCGAACCATTGTATAAGTCTGGAAATTCTTTCCTTCAGAGTCTCATCTTTTGCCGATCGTCCGAGAACAACAATGTTATATCCTTTAGAGAGTAAAGAGGCCATCACGTGGCTTCCCAGAAAACCTGTAGCACCTGTAAGGGCAATAGCTGGTTTACTTTTATGAGACATATGAAAAGTGAAGATTTATGTATACAATAAATTCTCCTTCCTGCAGAACCCCTGGTACAAAACATAGGGATGACCTTTTACGGTTCCGGTTTTAACTGAATAATCATCAATTAGCATATTGGCATCGTTTGCTACCTTTCTGATTCTTTGTATATCATCAGGATCATTATAATCGTAGAAGAAATCAAATTCGAAAATGCATCTTTTCCCGTTATCAATCGGAGTAATAAAACCAAAATCATGATCAACCTGATACTTCCTGGCAATAAGTCTGAATTTTTCAGATAGTTCGCTGATCAGATCGTTATCAATTGGTAAATACATAAGTGCCGGCAGAAAAGGTTTCTTGCGGCCAAGACGGGTACTCATTATCCGGAACATATTCAGCCATACCAGATCTGTCATTTCGTGGTTTGAGAATAGCCTTTCGAAAAATGGCCGTAGTTCCGGATCAACTTCCTGTGAATATAATGCCGGTGAAGGAGAAAGTGCAGTTTCAAAAAGTTCGGCAAAACTTTTAATTTTCAGATAAGAATAGGGCTCATCATCGGAAAGCTCTTTTACAATATCGAGCCATTTTGCTTTATTCAGCGATGGTAAACCAAGATAAAGCGTTTTAAACAGGGTTTGATCAAAGCAGGGAAATCCCATATCATTAATTGTCCGGATTGCATATTTATCTCCGATTACGACAACAAGCCATGGTATGTTTAATTTATCAACGAATACATTCTTTATTTCAGATGCCATTTTTTTGGTAGGAGAGAGAAATGTAGAGATATATTCAGCACCTACGATTGCTAAGGCGAGCCCTATGTGTCTTATGGAACAATCCTTTATAAAATCGAGTGCTTTCTCCAGGGTCTCAAAGGGCACAAGGATACCACTTTCATCCTTTGTAACCGGATGAAGCCGGATACTGGCCGATACGCAGATGCCCGGTGAATCATTATGCTGCAGATTTTTATATGAATATAGATTTGGGGAGGTGATATCATTTAAATTAAAAAAGGAACCTTCTTTGTCAACGAATTCTGCATTTATGTAATTATCGGCATTAATACCGTAAGTTGCAGAAAAAGAGGACATAATTCCGGAACACATAATATTGGCGCATAACAGGGCTGCGGGTTCCGCTGCATTAATCCTGTAACCTCTTATACGGGCTTGTTTCTGAAGATCAAATGCAGTAACTCCCGGTCCGACTTTTACAAGCCAGTTCTTCTCATCAAAGTCTATTGTTTTCATCCTGTTAAGGTCGATGATAACGCCTTCATTAACAGCGAACCCCAGCAGGTTCTGTCCATTTCCCCGGATAGTGTAGTGAATGTTATTCTTCCTGAATAATTTAACAAGTGAAGCAATTTCTTCTTTTGTATCAGGAAGAACAATATAATCGGGAAATTTGGGATCGGAAATAGCACTTAGGTCATGAGAATATGTGACAGTAATTGCTTCGTCGTTCGTTGCCCACTCTTCACCAACAATCTTTTGAATTTCGCAAAGGAAAGGGTCTTTTTTAACAGGTTTAATTTTCCCGCCGTTTTTAATAAAAGATTCTACATGGTTTTTAAGAGCTCCCATTACAATTGTAGGTCGCATCTCGTTCAGGAAATAGCACTGATAATCGCATTTGGCACAAAGATTACAGCTTTCAGCAATCTCAACGCATTTTTCCGTTACAGAAATTTTCTTTTCCACCAGAGCTTCATAGAGTATCATTCTTCCCTGGGGATAGTAACTTACGAAATGTTTTTCAAGACCAGTCTTGCAAACACCGCTACCAAGAAAGTCAATTTTGCACATTGCATAATGCCGGCAATTTCTTGCAGTTTCATATGGTGTTTTTCTATTGACTTCTTTATCAGGGTTATTCTGCATATTAAGCAAATATCAGGTAAAAAAACTCATATATTCGACTTAAGAGAATAAAGGTAATATATCTTATAACATTCTGTGCTCCACACTTTAATATTGTGTAGGAATTTACTATTTTCGTATGCCGGTTATGAAACCGGATACGGCTGGAATAAGTACTGATATGTTATAGGTCATTTGAAAGGATTAGGCCGAATTTCATATCTGAAACAAATGGGGAAACACCATAGGACAGAAATTATTAATATGTATGAATGATATTTCATTTACTTTTAAAATTTTAATTAATATTTAATGTATCATAAATTCAGATATTTCATTGTAGCAATCATGTTTATTGCTGCATCTTGTAACAAAGGGTCATTTATTCCTGTGCATGATACAATTCTTCTGAATGGTTCCTGGAAGTTTGCTTTGGATACAGCGAAAGCAGGTATTGCTGAAAAGTGGTACAGCCATTCTCTTCCCGATTCGGTCAGATTACCTGGGACCCTTGATGAAAATAATAAAGGAATTCCTAATTTAAACAGGATGGAAACCATGAGACTTTCCCGTGAAAGAATGTATGCAGGGATGGCATGGTATCAGAAGAATATTATTATCCCTGACAGCTGGAAAGGTCAGTATGTGAGGTTAATGATGGAGAGAACAAAACCAACACAGGTTTGGGTCGATAATGATCTGACAGGAAGCAGCAACGATATTCTTACGGCTCAGTATTATAATCTTACAGAACATCTGACACCGGGGAAACATACTTTAACAATTCTGGTTAATAATAATAACAATTCTGTTCCTGTCGGAGTGACTGGTTCACATGCATGGACAGAACACACTCAGGGCAACTGGAATGGAATAATAGGCAAGTTTTGTCTTGAAGCTTTTAATCCTATTCACATTGAAACTGTCCAGGTCTATCCCGATATAGTTCTGAACAAAATTACCGTTAAAGTAAAGATATCCAATCCCACAGGAGCAACTGAAAAGCTGAAGTTGATAATAAAGGCAGACTCGTGGAATACAGATTTGAAACATAATGTTCCTTCGAAATCATTTCCTGTTTCACTCAGGAAAGGTGCAAACACAATTGAGCTTACTTACAGTATGGGAAGCAAAACACTTTTCTGGAGTGAGTTTAGTCCCGCATTATACAAACTTGATCTTACACTTAAAGACAGAAAAATACTCGATAATGCTATTGTTGATTTTGGCATGCGGAAGTTTTCCACCCAGGGAACACAATTCACAATTAATGGTACCAGGACCTTCCTTCGGGGGAAACACGATGCCTGCGTTTTCCCATTAACCGGTCATCCACCTATGGATATTGAAGGTTGGCAGAGAGTTTTCCGGATTGCAAAGTCGTACAATATCAATTTCTACCGCTTTCATTCCTGGACACCGCCGCTTGCTGCTTTTGAAGCCGCTGATATTGAAGGAATGTATTTGCAGCCGGAATTGCCTTTCTGGGGAAGTTTCAGCAAAAACAGGAATTCAGTTCTTAATGCTTTTATGATTAAGGAAGGAGATCATATTTTGGAGACTTACGGGAATCACCCGTCTTTTGTAATGTTTGCTCTTGGGAATGAACTCTCAGGTGACTTTGATGTTATGAAAGAAATTCTAAATCATTTTAAATCGGGTGATAATCGTCATCTGATGGCGTATGGTTCTAATAATTATCTGGGATTCCGGGGCCAGGTTGCCGGAGAGGATTATTATGCAGCTTGTCGTATAGGGGCAGATAAGGATACTACATACAGAACACATATCCGGGGTTCCTTTTCTTTTGCGGATGCAAATGACGGTGGTTATATAAATGGCAATTACCCATCAACAAACCTTAATTACTCAGGAGCCATCTCAAAATGCTCTGTACCTTCAATCGGTACTGAAGTTGGTCAGTATCAGATCTATCCTGATTATAATGAGATAAAGAAATATACAGGTATTATGAAGCCCTGGAATTTTGAAGTCTTTAGAGAGAGGTTAAAAGAAAATAACCTTAGTGACCAGGCAAATGACTTTTTCCGGGCTTCAGGGGCATTGAGTGCAATCTGTTATAAAGCTGATATTGAAATGGCACTAAGAACTCCTGGGTTTGGAGGTTTTCATCTGCTTGATTTGCAGGATTTCCCCGGGCAGGGAACAGCGCTGGTGGGACTTCTCGATGCATTTATGGAAAGCAAAAACCTTATAACTCCTGAAGAATTCAGCCATTTCTGCAATAGTGTAGTTCCGTTAGTGGAGATGGAAAAATATTGCTGGACAAACAATGAGCAATTCAGGGGGAAAATCGAGGTGGCAAATTATTCGGCAAATCCGTTAAAAGCGCAACAGGTAAAATGGGTGCTTAAAAACGGACGCGGGGAGATAATTTACCAGAATGAAAAAGCTTCGGATATTTTGCAGGGGGGGCTGACTAATATCGGATCTCTGAATATAGATCTGCTGAAATTCTCTAAACCAGAGAAGCTTACACTTTCAATATATCTTGAAGGAACTAAATTTGAAAATTCATATCCACTCTGGGTCTATCCGGCAAATGTAGATACAAAAGTGCCTGACAATATTCTTGTTTCAAGGAAGCTCGATAAAGTTACTCTTTCAAAACTTGCAGAGGGTGGGATAGTACTGTTCTTTCCTGATTTTAACGAGATAAAAGATCTTTCGGTCGGAGGGTTGTTTACCCCCGACTACTGGAACTGGAAAATGTTTAAAGGTATCTCAGAATCAAATAATAAGCCTGTATCTCCGGGTACAATGTCGATTCTTACGAATCCTGAATTGCCTTTATTCAATAATTTCCCCACAGAATTCCATACAAACTGGCAATGGTGGCCGATTGTTAAAAACAGCAGGCCNTTTATTCTCGATAATACTCCAANGAATTATCGNCCTCTGGTACAGGTTATCGATAATATAGAAAGAAATCATAAACTTGGATTAATCTTTGAATTTTCNGTAGGTACAGGTAAACTTCTGATATGCATGTCTGACCTGAAAGCAATCCAGAACAAGCCGGAAGGAAGACAATTATACTGTTCAGTTCTCAGATACATGTCGTCGGAGAAATTTAATCCTTCCCAGGTGCTGAGTCAGTCAGAACTTGTTTCTTTGTTCAAAGAATATAAGGATGCCAAATAGAAAATCTTGATACTATGGCATCAAAATTGCTGTGTTGAAAGTAGAAGATTTATCCCGAATATGTTTAAATATGTTTCGAATGAGAGTCCTGAAAAAATTCTCATATAAGGATAAAGATTGATGTTGTATTCGTTAAACGGGAATAAAACATTTGAACTGCTTGTCTGTTATTTGTTACCGGAATAATTTTTTGACATTTAGTAAGAATTGGAACACAGGCAGCAGAAAATCTGAAATAGGTTTTTTTTTTNGGCTATAGATTATATTCGTGCATGAAAAGGTCGTTATTCATTTCCCTTTTATATCTGTTTTCTTTGTATGCCGTGGCGCAGAAAGTTACAATTCAGGTAATACAATCGAAGAATAAAGGTTTCATTAATTGGCAAATTCTTGACAATCAGAATAATCCGGTCAACACTGGAGGAGAATCTGTTCAGAATGATACTTCCACATTCAGCCTAGAGGCCAACAGGTATTATTATCTGAAGATATCATCCTCTGAAACTGTCAATCGCGATACAAGTTTATGTTCTCTTATTCTTAATGGTGAACCAATTATATATATAAAATCAGATGTAGGACCAGGCGATCATCTGTTTCCTTTTTTTACCGGGATACGAGAAATAAATGCAAAAATAGTAGGGGGAACCAATGCAATTATTTCCGATTTCCCCTGGCAGGTATATTATATTTCCGGAAATTACAGATGTGGAGGTTCTATCATTGGGGGGAAATGGGTTGTTACTGCAGCACATTGTACAAAAAACAGTACGGGAGGTAATACGCCTGCGTCGAGTATGTTTATAAGAGTGGATGTGAACAATCCATCCAATTCTGCTGAAGGGAAAACTTATGCAGTTGATTCCGTTATTGTTAATGAAGGTTTTGATAGTCAGACTCTTTTAAATGATATTGCATTGTTAAGATTAAAGGACACAATTAATTTTGTTAATGCAACACCAATAAAACTTATTAATTCAGATGATGTTTTTGCCAAAGCAATTGTACCGGGTGTTATGTCGTTGGTAACTGGATGGGGTTATACTCATGTAAGTCCCAATGTAATTCCGACAGCATTACAGAAAGTACAACTTCCCATTGTTTCAAATAGCCAGGCATCAACAGTGTGGAGTTCTATTCCTTCAACAGATCTAATGGCAGGTTACCTGAACGGAAACAAAGATGCCTGTAACGGTGATAGTGGCGGGCCTCTGGTTGTCCCTGTATTGGGAGAGTATAAACTGGCAGGAATTGTCAGTTGGGGGAGTTCAAGCTGCAATACATATGGCGCTTATACCAGGGTTTCTGATTTTGAGGAGTGGATTCTGACAAAGACAGGTATTGCCAAAGATTTTAAACCATCTGCTCCTCTTGGGAATGCAATAATCTGCCAGGGAACAGAATCAAGTCAGTATTCAGTTCAGCCTGTTGCAGGCGCCACTGCATATGAGTGGAAACTTCTTCCGGCATCTGCGGGTGTCATATCAGGGAATAACACAAATGCATCGGTACTGTGGAATATTAGTTATACCGGAAGTATTACAATAGCTCTAAGGGTAACACTTAATAATAAGGTCTCCGACTGGTCAAGGCTCGATGGAAACGTTGTTCTTAATACTGCACTCATAAAACAATCGCGCGATACTATTATTTGTGCCAAACAGCCAATATCACTTAATATTACGGCACAAGGGGATAATCTTAATTACAAGTGGTTTAAAAACGATCTGTTGATTCAATCGGGAACTACATCCAATTTAAGTTTTGCTTCATCGACAACTGATAATACCGGTGCTTTTAAATGCCAGATAACGGGTACCTGCGGAATAATATTATCAAACACAATTAATCTTACTGTTTATCCTCTGACCAATATAACCTATATCTCTCCGCGGGTGGAAGTTCCTTTTGGAAATGATGTTACTATTGAAGTTAATGCCGATGGTCACGATCTTGTTTATCAATGGCAAAAAGATGGCAATTCGATCTTTAATAGCAATTCCGCTCAATTGTTATTGACAAGTGTAAATGCTGCGGATATTGGGATTTACAAGACAACCGTTTCCGGCACTTGTGGTACAAAAATAAGTGATACAATTTATGTTTATGTAAAAAAAATAAATTTCGCAGCTGACCCAGAGGTGTTTGTCTGGCCCTCGATTACAAGCTCTGAATTTACAGTTGCGGTGAGTAACGACTCATTCTATAACGTTCATATATACAGCACATTCGGAAAGAAGATCAGTGAACTGACTAAATGCCGTTATCAGACAAATATCAATGTTAGCACCTTAGCAAAAGGCATTTATATAGTTGAGGTATTTAACAGCAATTTCAGGAAATCCATCAGAATTATAAAAGAATAAACTTTTATCATCCGGATTTATCTTCCTCCCTTTAGAACAGCCTCTGTTGTAAAAAACCTAAACTTGTTCTGATAAAGAAGCAAATTGTTTCCACTGAGAACCACCTGTATTGTTTATGATCAGGCTTGAAAATCCAGGCTATTTAACAGATATCATCTTTCAACATCCGATATACAGCTTTTAAGCTATTCACAAAAAACTGATGTTTTTAAAGAATGATACAGATACCATCTGTTCGGGAATCAGTTCCTTTAACAGATTTTTGTCACTTTCTCTCTAAGGTTGGTCAAAATTCAATAATCAGATCGAATTTTGAATAAATTGAGATACAAATGATTGTAAAGCACATAATATCAGCCTTTAACAATTATATATTCCGTCCTGATAATTAATTTCTTTTCTATCTCATCATAAAACACACAGCATTTTTGACGAAGTGTCATTTTCGGGATGCCAACTGTTAATTACTGTAATTATTCATACATAATTCGATGATATTGTATTGTAAAAGATATCCCATTTCCCCACTAATTGGGGCTTATCGGCTTGACGTGTGTTTTATTAAGCTTTACTTTTACCATATAAATAATTAATAAAAATATGGAAGAAATTTCAGTTTTACAGAGACATGGCACAACGACTGATAGAAGAGTCAGGTCAGATATAAACCGGCCAAATACTATATCTGAAACCAGAAAGAGAAATCAGGTTTCTGATAATCATGCTACTGAGGTTGATGAAAACTTCCTGACTTACCTTAATTATCATGGTCTTGCTAATGAGAACAATTTGCTGGTTCTTTCTTCAACCAGGCACTATTATTACGATTACGATGAGCTGAAAGAAGTTACAACATTAATTAACCTGAAGAAGCTGAACCTTGTTAAACATCTGGACGACTTTTTACATACGCTTTGTGATGGGTTATCTCCGAAAACCAATTTCATCGGTTGTTTTTCTGATAAAAAGACTCAAAAAGGAGTTAGTGTTGCTTCAAGGTTGTATAAAAGATTTCTTAATTTTCTCGATGCCAGGATAGATGTGGAAATCGACCGTAAAGATTTCTCGAAGCAGCTGGAATCGTACGGGTTTAAAATAATTGACATGACAGAAATTAACGGGCTCACATATTTCAGAACCCAAAACTTTAGAACTGCTGTATAAATAGTGATAGATTGATCCGGAGTTTACTACCGGTTATTTATGAATAGTTTCAGGTATCCCGCAATCTGTTGAAAGCAGATTCGCGGGTTTCTTTTTATATGGCGGGTCAATATGCAATTTTAGCCTAAATTACCTTGGAATTCATAACTGGTGAATTACACTCATCCAATACAGAATCGCCTATCATAATGAAATTAAAAGGGATATTGAGAATTGTTGAAATCTTCTCCCCTTTTTCGAGGATATCTTCATCATCCTCTTCGTAATACCAGTTGATGATGTATTTTTTATCCTTATATTTAATAGATTCAATCTTCTTCAGCAGGGAATAATAGATTTTTAGATTTATCTCATCGAAATATTCCAAATTAATATGAACACATGTCAGTTCAGGGGGATTAATAATATACTCATCAATCCAGTTCTCTATCTGTTCCTCGAATTCTGAAATTTTCCCATTCATTGAACGGCCTGTAATTTTTATAACCCCATCAGGATTCAGACTAATCTCCGGAGTATTTTTTGTCGGTATTATCTTTTTCTCTTGCATTGTCGCGTTTAGTTCAAATTCTATTGGTATGTCTGATTACTAAATTATGAAGTAAAAAATGTCACAGAGTTCAATGATTTTCTAATCACATCAGAATATTAATCAGACCAATATATTTGTTAAATCTCCCCAAACAAATATAACATATNAATNGTACCAGATCGGCTTATAACCCNATATCNCCCGGGTGATTTTGATCAATACAAAAATAACCATGACAAAAAGATAAGTATATGTGATTAATAAATAGAAATGCAATAATCAAAGTAAAATAGCTTCCTTCATACAACAGAGATATGGTTGAAAATATGTTTATAAAAGAATGCTGATTTCGTTTATTTACAATTAGTTATGTTGTAAATTTGTATGCAGAGCCGTATTTATATTAAATCGTAATAAACAACCAGAATTTCNTCGGNTTNTGTTTTGCATATATAATTCATAGTTTTTCGGTGTATCAGAATCTAAGAAAAATAGAATGTATCACTTTCATGCTGTTGTCTTTTTCACTACAGCTTTCTGCACCCGACTGGAATTCGTTGACAATTTTTGAGCTGTCTCCTGTTGAACCCTATAGGAAACTTGTTTATGCAATTGGAATGGTTGAGACGAAAGGAGATACACTGGCTTACAATCCGGTTGAAGATGCGACAGGTTATTTTCAGATTCGTCCGATCAGGTTGGTTGATTACAACTATAAAACCCGGAGTAATTATACAAAAAAGGATCTTTTTAATTTTGATATCTCTGCGAAGATCTTTTTATACTTTGCCGATCTGGTTGGTCCGTATAACCTGGAACTGATCGCCAGAAAATGGAATGGATCGGGTCAACAGACGATAAATTACTGGAATCGCATTAAAAGATATCTGTAACTCAGCTATTCCGCGTTCAATGATCCATATGACGCAAAAGTTATTCATCAGAACTGCAGACATATAATGAATATTGATCAATTTTCGTATTTCTCTGTCTAAAATATCCTACACTTTGTCAAAATTTCAATACTTATAAAATAATTAGCAAAAAGCTATATTTGCTGTCGTAGAGGTCTGATTAATAATATTATATATTTAATTGATCTATCGCTGGATCTTCATTTCCTTCACTTTTCTGGTAAATTTCTGCCACTTTTTGACGAACTGACTCACTTTGCTTATCAAATGTTGGTTCTTATAACTAATCGTCTGATTTCCCGTGATTAGACTTAATAAATAAGTCAATATAAATCCAAACCCCTTGACTCAGGTGATTGACTTCAGTATTTATAAGGTCTAATTTTGTAGAGAACTATAAGCTATTGAATTGAAGGGATATAATTCTTAATCTTATCAAACATGCGAAAAATATTTCTGACATTCTTTCTAATTTTTATTTCTCACATCTGTGGCGCTCCCAATCTTGATTTTCGATTGGGCGTCATAAAATTCAGATCATTATCGGATGTAGTAAACAAGGAATTCCATGAATCTGAATTTTCGAGATTTATTAATAATCTTGGTTTAAGTGAGTCGGGTAACAATTGGCTTTCCATTAACAGTATAGGCTGTTTCGGTGAATGGCAGTTTGATGAATCAACACTGAATTATCTTGGATACAGGAAAGTAACTCTTAAGAGGTTCAAATCAAACCCGGAAATCTTCCCCAGGGAATTACAGCTTCAGGCCCTGAAAACACTGATAAAAGTTAATCTTACTTTTTTAATGGATTATGAACATTTTATTGGTGACACAATAAAAGGTGTAATAGTCACTAAATCGGGAATGATAGCTGCGTCACATCTTGGCGGTGCAGGATCGCTGCAGAAATTCCTTGATTCTAATGGAGTAATAAACAAGAGAGATATTCTTGGGACGTCTATATTAGATTATCTGAAAAAATTCAGTTCTTATGATCTTGATTAATTAAAAAGTGAAGGACGCTACAATGAAAATGGTCTACCGCATAACTACCGATGAGATTGGTGAAGTACTTCTAAAAAAAAGAAAGATCGCCAAAGCTTATCGCCGTTGGTTACGTGAGAATGGGGTCACTTATAATTCAACTTTCTTTTCCAGATAATTTTCTGGCAATTCGGGTTTTTATCTCTGACAATTCAGGATCCTTTTAAAAGCTCTTCTGCTTCCTTCCAGTCACCTTCCGGTGTACCATGTTCACCGCGGGCAATACGCTCGTAATATATTTCCCTCGCCTTTTCACGGATTTCATCTTCTCCGGGAACGTATTTAACAGCTGACGCTTTTTTTTGCTTAGCTGTTTTGGCTGCATCAGTTTTTTTCACGGGTTTACTTACAGTTTTTGCTTTTGCTGTCGTTTTCATCATTCCAGAATTTTAGCGAATTATAACTAATGAATCATTTCTTATTCTCATCATCCCTTTTTTCAACTATAATTGTGCAATGAGTGGCAAGTGCAGTTAATGTACCAACGGCAGCAAAAATTGGAGCCAGGACAACTCCAATAGCTCCAATAGTCAGGGGAAATTCTATAATTGTTTCATCTTTTTCATTTTTGATGATTATTCTCCTGGCATTACCTTCTTTAATAATCTCTTTAACTTTCGATAATATTTCGTCACCGGAGACTTTGAAGGATTCATGATTTGATTTCTCATTTTGTGCCATAATTTTCTTCTTTAATTAATATCAAAATTAAACTTTAACACGACTTAAAGCAATTTTATTTTATTTTCCCTTTATGATTGTGATTTAATCTTTAAACAAACAGGAAATCTAATTGTTTAAATTTAACAGACCTTTGGATTTGTAAGTCTGAGCAGTGTTTCTGATATGCTGATATTAATTCCTTCAGGGCATATCAAAAGGGTTAGTTTATATTCTAATTTTAACGAGGGTTTTAGAATAAGAATATAGATAAGGAACCGGACCTTTTAACTGCCTATTAAGATTTGACAATTGCTGAAGTATGAGTAATTTTGTTCTAAATGTCCTTACCGTATTGCTTTCATTTAACCATTATGAGCATGAATCGTTCAATCAGACTTTTAGTTATTTTTTCTATTTCACTTTTTCTCTGTCCTGCTTCCTGCAGCAAGAAATCATCTTTGCCAGCTGTAACTACTTTGCCTGTTGTAACTACGTCAGGTATTACTTCAATAACCCATACATCCGCATCTTCAGGTGGGAATGTATCTTCCGGTGGGGGAACAGCTGTTACCGTCAGGGGAGTTTGCTGGAGTACCTCTACAAATCCAACTGTTACTGATTCACACACTTCTGATGGTACAGGCACCGGGGCATTTTCCAGTTCTTTAACGGGACTGGTTGCCTCATCTTTACATTATGTCAGGGCATACGCAACAAATAGTTCAGGTACCGCCTACGGCTCAGAAGTTCAGTTTTCTACAGGCAATTCCGGGGGGAAGATGCTTACAATTGAAAATCAGACTTACACTAATTCTCTCACAGGGTCCTGGGCTGGTGTTAACATTGAACGAAAGGTCAAGACTACTTTCACATTTCGTAATAATTCCATAACTTCTGTAAACTCGGAAGGATATCTGATTCAGGCAGGTGATGAAGGGGTAAATGATGTAAATAATAATCTGGATGGGGAAGTAATTACAGGAAATGCATTTTTTTGGAATGGGACAAATATATCAAGTACTATAACGCATGGTGTATTTGTAGGGTATAATATTAACGCGGATATCAGGTACAATTATCTTTACAGGGTTCCAACAGGAATGGTAATAAAATCAAATGGGATGAGCTATAGCTC
>JGI20214J51650_10000704_pt1 | contig 20941 bp, 17 predicted proteins | sample WetSurMetagenome_FD_51650 | JGI IMG/M metagenome (IMG submission 51650) | reverse complement strand
TCAAAAGTTTGTCAGGTCACAGGCAAAAAGGCTATAGTAGGAAACAATGTTTCCCACTCGAAGAGAAGGACCAAAAGAAAATTCATGGCCAACCTGTTCACGAAAAGGTATTATATGCCAGAAGAAGAACGTTGGGTAACCCTTAAGTTATCAGCTGCCGGTATGAGACTCATTAACAAGAAAGGCCTAAACGCAGTTCTTAAGGAAGCAAAAGAAAAAGGATATCTTATCAACTAATAAAACCGGATAGGAAATGGCAAAGAAAAGCAAAGGTAACAGGGTGCAGGTAATTCTTGAATGCACTGAGCAAAAGGAATCCGGCGTAGCAGGAATGTCCAGGTATATCACAACCAAGAACCGTAAGAATACACCTGACCGTCTTGAAAGGAAGAAATACAATCCTTTTATGAAGAAAGTAACAGTTCACAGAGAAATTAAGTAAGTAAAAAGACCTCAATATGGCAAAGAAAGTTGTTGCAACACTGAAGACCGGAACAGGCAAACAATTTACCAAATGCATTAAAGTTGTTAAGTCTGAAAAGTCAGGTGCATACCAGTTCAAGGAGGAAGTTATCAATAACGAGCATGTTAAGGACTTCTTCGCAAAGAAATAACCTGCTGTAAGTCAGGAATTAATATCGGAGACGCAAATATTTGCGTCTCTTTTTTTACTTTTACGTTTCAATTTTATTGTATGGCACTGTTCGGATTTAAACGAAAAGAAGACAAAGAAGCTCTTGAGAAAGGTCTCGAAAAAACCCGTGAGAGTGTATTATCGCGCCTCACCAGGGCTGTTGCCGGAAGATCAAAAGTGGATGATGAGGTGCTTGACTCTCTTGAAGAGGTGCTTATCTCTTCTGATGTTGGTGTCGATACCACTGTTAAAATAATCAGAAGGGTGGAAGAACGTGTTGCCCGCGATAAGTATGTAGGAACATCAGAGCTTAATAGTATACTCAGGGAAGAGATAGCTGCTTTGCTCTCTGACAATAGTAAGGGTGAGGAAAAGTCATTTGATGATCCGCTTCCGGTTAAACCATATGTTATTATGGTAGTGGGAGTTAACGGAGTCGGCAAAACAACAACCATTGCTAAGCTGGCTTATCATTTTAAAAATGCCGGAAAAAATGTAGTGCTTGGAGCAGCCGACACTTTCCGGGCTGCTGCAGTTGACCAGCTGAAAATATGGTCTGAAAGAGTAGGAGTGCCAATTGTCAGTCAGCAGATGGGATCTGATCCTGCATCTGTGGCATTTGACTCTGTGAAATCTGCTGTTGCAAATAATGCCGATATCGTTATTATTGATACTGCCGGACGCCTTCATAACAAGGTCAACCTGATGAATGAGCTGTCAAAGGTAAAAAGGGTTATGGAAAAAGTCGTCCCGGGAGCTCCTCATGAGATTCTGCTGGTGCTCGACGGCTCAACAGGCCAGAACGCTTTTGAACAGGCAAAACAGTTTACAGCCGCAACAGAAGTAAATGCACTTGCCGTCACCAAACTTGACGGAACTGCACGCGGCGGAGTGGTAATCGGAATATCGGATCAGTTTAAAATACCTGTCAAATATATTGGTATAGGTGAAAAAATGGACGACCTGAAAATATTCAACAGGAGTGACTTTGTTGATTCTCTCTTTTCTTAATTGTATAAGATGAAGAGAAATACAGTAAATATTGTCACACTTGGCTGCTCCAAAAACCTTGTTGACTCACAGAAACTGATGCGTCAGCTGGAGGCCGGAGGATATTGCGTAAAAGCTGATTATGAAGGGGACGCAGACGTTGTTATAATTAACACATGCGGGTTTATCCTTGATGCAAAGGAAGAGAGCGTCAACACCATTATGGAGCACGCTGCTGCAATAAAAAAAAGAGGTCACGGAAAGCTTTTTGTAATGGGTTGCCTGGCAGAACGCTACCATGATGAGCTCATTGCAGAAATGCCTGAGGTCGATGCCTGGTTCGGTGTAAATAACCCGTCTGACATCGTGTCAAAGCTCGGACAGGTTTATAATTCAGAACTTGCTGAAGAGAGAATTCTTACAGGGCAAAAACATTATGCTTACCTTAAAATTGCTGAGGGATGTGATCGTACCTGTGCCTTTTGTGCTATACCCGGTATGCGTGGACCGTACCATTCGGTTCCAATGGAAAAACTTGAAGAGGAAACACGCTTCCTGGCATCAAAAGGTGTGAAAGAACTCATCCTCATTGCACAGGACCTGAGCTATTACGGCCTTGATATCTATGGTAAACAGAGCCTGTGCGAACTGACAGAACGACTTGCAAAAACTGAAGGCATTGAGTGGATAAGACTTCATTATCTCTATCCTGCAAACTTCCCGATGGAGATAATTGACCTAATGCTCAGGAACGAAAAGATTTGCAGATACATTGATATTCCAATACAGCATATTTCAGATTCTGTTCTGAAAAAGATGCGAAGAGCCCATTATATGAGAGATACAAAGGATCTCCTGTACGAAATCAGAAGAAAAATCCCTGATGCGGCTTTAAGGACGACAGTTATTGCCGGTCACCCGGGAGAGACTGAAAAGGATTTTAATGAGCTCCTTGATTTTATTAAAGAGTTCCGTTTTGACAGACTGGGTGCCTTCGGATATTCACATGAAGAAGATACCTACGGATATATTCATTATTCTGACGATGTATCCGACAGGATAAAGGAAAAGCGTGTTGAGCTTATAATGAATGCTCAGCAGGAGATATCTGCTGAACATAATGAAGCTTTAGTGGGTAAAGTCATGAAAGTGATAATAGACAGGAGGGAAGGTGTATTTAATATTGGCCGCAGCATGCACGACAGTCCTGAGGTTGACCAGGAGATACTTATAACATCATCAAAAAAAATTGAACCCGGCACCTTCATCAATGTAAAGATCACCGGGTTCAATGAATATGACCTGTTTGCAGAAGTAATTTAGCTACTCTTCATCGGGAGAAGCATCTTCATCTTTCTTTTTGCTGCTTCCTGTTTTGAAATTCAGCTCTTCTTTCCCTTTTGTGTAGCCGACATTTATTGTGTCGCCCTTCGCCATTGAGGCTTTTATAATTACCTCGGCCAAAGGATCTTCAAGATATTTCTGAATTGCACGTTTGAGTGGTCTTGCACCGTATTGTACATCGAAACCTTTATCAACAAGGAACGATCGTGCAGCCGGCGATATTTTAATTGAATAACCAAGAGCACCTATACGTTCATAGAGACCTTTGAGTTCAATATCAATGATCTTATCAATATTCTCTCGTGTAAGGTGGTTGAACATAATGACATCATCTATCCTGTTCAGGAATTCGGGGGCGAAGGTCTTCTGAAGCGCTTTCTGCAGAATACTCTTTGAGTAATCATCACGCGTAACTTTCTTTGCCTGTGTTTCAAAGCCTACTCCGGCACCAAACTCAGATAACTGCCTGGTACCAATATTAGATGTCATTATAACAATAGTGTTCTTGAAGTCGACCCTGCGGCCGAGGCTGTCAGTCAACTGTCCTTCATCAAGCACCTGGAGAAGTATATGAAATACATCAGGGTGGGCCTTTTCAATCTCATCAAGAAGTACAACAGAATAAGGTTTGCGCCTTACCTTTTCAGTCAGCTGTCCGCCTTCTTCGTAACCTACATATCCGGGAGGCGCTCCGACCAGGCGTGATACTGAGAACTTCTCCATGTACTCGCTCATGTCAACCCGTATGAGATTGTCAGTGGTGTCAAACAGAAATTTTGCCAGTACTTTGGCAAGCTGTGTTTTACCTACTCCTGTTGGGCCAAGGAAAACAAATGTGCCAATAGGCTTGTTCGGATCCTTTAGTCCTGCTCTGTTTCTCTGTATTGACTTGACAATCTTGGCAATAGCCTCATCCTGGCCAACCACACTGCCTTTAAGCTCTTCGGCCATTTGCAGAAGCCGGGTGCCTTCAGTCTGTGCAATACGCTGAACAGGAACGCCTGTCATCATGGCAACGACCTCTGCAACTTTCTCCTCATCAACAACTTCCCTGTTCAGAGCAAGCTCTTTTTCCCATTTTTTCTTTTCAGACTCAATGAGTTCCAGAATGTCCCGTTCTTTGTCGCGGAAGCTTGCAGCACGTTCAAAGTTCTGATTTTTTACTGCATTGCTTTTATCCTTTTTCGTCTCTTCAAGCTGCTTCTCAAGAGAGAGTATCTTTTCCGGAACTACAATGTTTGAAATGTGAACGCGTGATCCTGCCTCATCCAACGCATCAATGGCCTTATCTGGCAGGTGCCTGTCACTGATGTACCTGTTTGTGAGTCTTACACACGCCTCAATTGCCTCAGGCGTATATGTAACGTTATGATGTTCCTCATAACGCTCCTTTATATTATTAAGTATATGGATTGTCTCCTCTATGGAGGTAGGCTCAACCATTACCTTTTGAAACCTGCGTTCCAGAGCACCGTCTTTTTCAATATGCTGACGATATTCATCGAGTGTGGTGGCGCCGATACACTGTATCTCTCCGCGCGCCAGAGCCGGTTTAAGCATGTTGGCTGCGTCAAGCGACCCGCTCGCGCCGCCGGCGCCTACAATAGTATGTATCTCATCAATGAAGAGTATTATATTGTCATTCTTGGCAAGCTCATTGAGTATTGCCTTCATACGCTCTTCAAACTGACCGCGGTACTTTGTTCCGGCAACTATTGAGGCGAGATCAAGTGCCACAACACGTTTGTTGAATAGTACCCTTGATACATTCCGCTTGATTATCCTAAGGGCCAGACCCTCGGCTATTGCCGATTTACCAACCCCGGGCTCACCGATGAGGACAGGATTGTTTTTCTTTCTCCTGGATAATATCTGAGCCAGTCTTTCTATCTCACGTTCACGACCTACTACAGGGTCAAGACGACCCTCTTCAGCTGCTTTTGTAAGATCAGTACCAAAATTATCAAGTACAGGAGTGTCAGATGAGCTCTTTGAGCCTGACTGACCCGGGGACTGCTGTCTGCCCTGTCCGCTGCCCGGAATTATACCATCATCATCCTCATCCCTGGGGAAATCGGCCTGGGCATTCGGATTTAAGGCTTCAACTGCTTTTTTTACCATAGCATAATCAATATCAAGCTCCGAAAGAAACCTTGTAATAAGGTTGCTTTCATCACGTAAAATAGCCATTAGAAGATGTTCTGTGTCTATTACTTTTGTTTTCAGCGACTTTGCTTCAATATGCACAAGCCTTAAAACTCTTTCTGTGCTCTTTAGTAAAGGTAAAATCTCATTGTCGGCCATAAATACCGGCTTGTCTGATTTTATGCTCTTTTCAATTGAACCTTTAAGCATCATCAAATCAACACCATTATTCACCAGTATGTCAATAGCCACACCTTCCCCCTCCCTGAGTATACCAAGAAAAATGTGTTCCGGACTTATATGGCTGTTGCCAAGCCTGATGGCCTCTTCCTTGCTGTATCCAAGGATATCATTTACCCTCTGTGAGAAGTATGCATCCATTTGTTTCGTTTTTCTGACAACCTGCCAGTATGTCGCTGCCTGAGTGACAAAAATGGCAGAGTTTTCCGTTTTCAAAGTTACTTTTATTGTTATTAAACACTGGCAATTTTCATGCCCAATTTTTAACACAATATGTTAACAACTACAAGGTCTAAAAGTTAAAACTTCCGGCAAAATTGATTAATTTCGAAAATTGTTAAAACAGCAAATATTTACGTATTTAAATAGTTAATAATCAATCTGATATGTCAGATCAATCAAAGATCATTAAAGTAAATATCGAAGAGGAAATGAAGTCAGCTTACATTGATTATTCAATGTCAGTGATTGTTTCCAGGGCCTTGCCGGACGTAAGAGACGGTCTGAAGCCCGTTCACAGGAGAGTTCTCTTCGGTATGTCGGAACTTGGTAATTTTTCAAACAGACCTTACAAAAAGTCCGCAAGAATAGTAGGAGAGGTCCTTGGTAAATTTCACCCCCATGGCGACTCCTCAGTATATGATGCAATGGTGAGACTTGCACAGGAGTGGTCAATGCGTTATCCCATGATTGACGGTCAGGGTAACTTCGGTTCAATTGACGGTGACAGCCCTGCAGCAATGCGATACACAGAGGCACGGCTGAAACGAATTGCTGAAGAGACTCTTGCAGATCTGGAAAAAGAGACAATTGATTTTCAGTCAAATTTTGACGATACTCTTCAGGAGCCTACTGTATTACCAACAAGAATTCCCAGCCTTATAGTAAACGGATCATCAGGTATCGCCGTCGGTATGGCTACCAATATGGCTCCGCATAACCTTTCGGAGACAGTTGATGGCATCATTGCGTATATTGAAAACCGTGAGATCACCCTTGATGAGTTGATGAAGCATATCAAGGGACCGGATTTTCCAACAGGAGGTATTATATATGGTGAGCAGGGCATAAGGGAAGCATTTGAGACCGGCAGAGGCAAAATAGTTGTAAGGGCCAAAACCGAGATTGAACTTACCCATTCAGGAAGAGAGTGCATAGTTGTAAATGAGATCCCTTATATGGTGAATAAGGCAGAAATGATCAGGAAGATCGCTGACCTTATAAATGAAAAGAAAATTGAGGGCATATCATATATTAATGATGAATCCGACCGCGAAGGCATGAGGATCGTTATCATTCTCAAGAAGGAAGCTACTGCAAATGTGGTGCTTAATAATCTCTTCAAACACACCCAGCTGCAGTCGGCCTTCAATGTGAATAACATTGCCCTGGTCAAGGGAAGACCTAAAACACTCTCACTGAAAGAGCTTATAGAACATTTCGTAAATCACCGCCACGAGGTGGTGGTCAGAAGAACACGCTTCGATCTTGATCAGGCAGAAAAGAGAGCTCACATACTGCAGGGTCTCATTATTGCAAGTGACAATATTGACGAAGTGGTTGCCATAATCCGTTCTTCACAGAATGCCGATCAGGCCCGTGAACGGCTTATGGAGCGCTTTAACCTGTCAGAATTGCAGGCCCGCGCTATCGTAGAAATGAGATTACGTCAGCTTACCGGACTTGAGCAGGATAAACTCAGGGCCGAATTCGAAGAGCTGCAGAAGCTTATTGAATACCTTAAAAGCGTTCTTGCGGATGAGTCTCTCCAGATGAAGATAATAAAAGAAGAACTCATCGAGATTAAAGAAAAATACGGAGACAAAAGGAGAACTGAAATAATTAAAGCGGCCGGTGAATTCAACCCCGAAGACTTTTATGCTGATGACGAAATGGTGATCACCATATCGCATATGGGCTATATTAAGCGTACCCCGTCAACTGAGTTCAGGACACAAAACAGGGGAGGAACCGGCGCACGCGGAAGTTCTACACGAGACGAGGACTTCATTGAACACCTGTACGTGGCAACAATGCATAATACAATGCTGTTCTTTACGCAAAAGGGAAGATGCTACTGGCTGAAAGTATACGACATTCCTGAAGGGACAAAGACATCCAAGGGAAGAGCTATTCAGAATATGATAAATATTGAACCGGACGACAGCCTCAGAGCATTCATCAACGTAAAGGCGCTTACTGATGATGAATATGTTAAGAATAATTACATAGTACTGTGCACAAGAAAAGGGATCATTAAAAAAACCTCCCTCGAGGCATATTCAAGACCCAGAACAAACGGGGTAAATGCTATTACTGTCAGAGACGGTGACGAACTGCTCGAAGCACGCCTGACAAACGGCAGTCACGATATAATGCTTGCCATTAAATCAGGACGCGCCATACGCTTCAACGAAAAATCGGTCAGGCCTATGGGCAGAACCGCATCAGGTGTTCGCGGTATAAATATTACCAATAGCAATGACATGGTAATTGGAATGATCACTGTGCAGGGTGACTCTGAAAATGTTCTGGTAGTATCTGAGAATGGATACGGAAAACGTTCATTGATAGGCGACTACCGCATAACAAACAGGGGAGGGAAGGGCGTGAAAACAATAAACGTCACCGATAAAACCGGAAGTCTCATTGCACTTAAGAGCGTGAATGACCAGAATGACCTGATGATTATAACCCAGTTAGGGAATATTCTAAGACTGCCTGTCTCAAGCCTGAGGGTTATGGGGCGCGCAACTCAGGGTGTAAGACTTATCAACCTTCGTGGAAACGATTCCATTGCATCGGTTGCCTGCGTTGAGGTAAGCGAAGAAGAAGAAATTGCAACTGAGAATACACCGGATTCAATTGGAAATGAGAGTGATACTCCTACAGATACCACTCTGAACCCGGGTGACGAGTAAAATTGGCAAAATATTTGAAGATTAATAAGTAATGTTTAATTTTGACGATTCAAAACAAATTGCAAATTTTTAAATTATGAAGAAAATAACTTTTGTCTTAATGGCTGCAGCAGTATCAATTACCGTTTCTGCACAGAAGGGTAAAGTGACTACAGCTGAAAGCTTAATTACTGATAAAGCTTTTGATAAAGCTAAAGCTGCTATTGAGGAAGCTATAGTAAATCCAAAATCTGCAGAGTGGGCAAAGACATACTATGTAAAAGGTAAACTTTGCATGGCTGCTTTTGAGTCCGGAGACGAGAAGTGGATAAACCTTTATCCGGATATTCTTAATGAAGCATACAAGAATTTCGAGAAGGCCATCTCTTTGGATCCAAAAATGAAAAATACTGTTATCAAGGACAATACCTATGCAGGCCTTGTAAATGACTTCCTTAATGATGCCATTAAAAAATTCGACGCCAAAGACTACGTTGGAGCCCTTAAGAGCTTTGACGACAATGTCAGGGTATCTCAGAGCGATAATTACGCCGGCCGCGTTGATTCAATTGTAATTTTCAACGCTGGTCTTGCTGCCTATAACGCTCAGATGTATGAAAAGGCAATTGATTATTTTCGCACCTGCACAAAATCTGAGACTGAATATGCAAAACCATATATATTCATCTCTGACTGCTATCTCAAAATGAAAGATACAGTTAAGGCAGAGGCTGCTCTTCTTGAAGGATATAACACGTATCCCGACACACTTGATATTATCAAACAGGCTACTCAGTTTTATATCGACACTGATAACCCAACAAAAGCATTTGAGTTTGTAAACAAAGCAATTGAAAAGGAACCGGATAACTACATTCTTTATCTTGTTGAGGGTAGCCTCTATACCAAGACCGGTGACAATGAGACAGCAATTCAGAAATTTGCAAAATCTCTTGAGTTAAATCCAACACAGTTCGAAAGTGCTTATAATACAGGTCTTTGCTATGTAAATATTGCAAATGGTGACCTCGACAAAGCAAACCAGATCACTGACAACAAGCAGTATGAAATTGCCAAGGCTGCTGCAATTGAAGAGTACAGAAAAGCAATTCCTTTCTTCCAGAAAGCTGAAGTTGCAAATCCTACAAGCAGGGCAACACTTGAATTCCTCAGGGAAATTTATTTCAAACTGAAAATGATGCCGGAATACCAGGCATACAAGAAAAAAATAGAAGAGCTTCCTGAATAATATTCAGTTAACTATAAAGAAAAGGATGTCTCCGGATAGGGGACATCCTTTTTTGTTTTCATTAAGATATATTTTAATTCGCAGTGAACAACAATGAAGTCAATTCGTTCTATTTAACATAATATTAATTATAGGCAAATGTGTTGTACTTTAATTATCCTGAGCTTCGTTCCTTAACTTATTGACGTTTATATCCTTCCTTGAATACTTCTTCTTGTTTCTGTAAACCTTTGTCCTCAGCGATTTATCCAGCCCTGATTCAACAATAGAATTCCTTACTGCTGTCCTGTACGCTTTAAGCTTATCCTTTTCTGAAAGCTTTATCTTTTTAATTTTCATGTTAAATATTTTTCTGTTCTGAAATATTCAATCCACCAAGAGTTAACAACACCTGCTCATTTTTCACATAATTGTGAATTAAATTCAAAATTGTATCTTTAACTAAACAAAGTAAACAGATTATTGCTATGAAAAAAACCATCCTCTCTTTAATATTGCTTGTTTCCATCCTTCCTTTTGCCTTTTCACAAAACGGTAAAGCTCTTAAAGTTGGCGACAAAGCACCTGACTGGCTTCTCCAGGATGCTGACAGAAAGGAATTTTCTATGAATACATGGGCTGGCAAAGTGCTGCAGATCAATTATGTGGACCCTGACGTTTCAGACCTTAATGACCCGTTTAACGATGCGGTAAACAAGGCTACAGACAAAGATAAAACTCTCGACAAGAAGCTATTCAAAGGTATGGGAATTGTCGATTGCAAATCAACATGGAAACCAAATGGCATTATCCGCATGATTGCCGGAAACAAAGCAAAGAAATACAACACAACTATACTATTTGATTATAATGGTACCCTTCAGAAGTCATGGGGAATGCCAAAAGACAATTACACAGTTGTAATTTTAGACAAGAACCGTATTGTCAGATATATCTGCAGCGGTAAAATTCCCGATTCAGAAATAAATGGCCTTGTACAGATGCTAATAAAACTTTCAAACGAATAAAAAGAAACCGGCATCAGGCCGGTTTTTTTTATAGTTTCTATTCCATCCCGACCTTAAATCGAATTCTCAAAACAGAGTCTTCAAAATCGACAGAAAGTATTGAAAATAAACCTATTTCGCTTGTATTGCCGACATGCTCGCCAATACACGGGCAGGCATCAAAATTACCTATCTTAATGATCCTTATTGTCTCTCCTGCATCAGCAGGTAATTTACCTGTGTAATATTTTTCGTCGGCCTCCCTCCTGCCAACAAACTCCTCAGTTACCGGAATATTTAATTTAATTATCTCATTTACTGTTCTTTCTACAGCTGCAATATCTTTGTCAGTCATTCTTTTGGAAAGATGATAGTCGCATTTGCTCTTTTTCTTTTCTATATGGCTGCTGAAAGATCTCCCGCAGGCAAACATCTTATCCATTGTACTGTTCAGAATATGTTCGGCAGTATGCATTGCCGGATTATAGTCTTTCTTGCTCATCTTCTGAAATTTTAAGTAAAATAAATAAAAAGGAAGAACAGTTTCACACCAGAAAGCTTTTTTTAATGTGCTACATACAGATATCCTGCAACCGTTCAGGGTTCAACGTTCTGCATATCCTTTAGCCGTTTGACTTTCAACTTTTAACTTTCAACTTTTAACTTTTGACTTTTGACTTTTAACTTTTGACTTTTAACTTTTGACTTTTGACTTTCTCTATATCTCCTCTGCATCCGAGATATCCTTTCCCATCCTGTTTTTAAGCTGGTAAAGATCGTGTTTCATTGAAGCAACTGTCTGCAGTAGCTGTTTGCCCGGTAAAACAGGCTCCGGAAGTTCATCACTTATGTAGTTGACAAACTTCCATATCTCCTTTACATCGCTTATATGGACCTCGTACGGCTCATATAACGGGTTGAGCGAGTACAGAACAATCCTGCCATTTGATTCAATGTTGTTTTCAACTATTTTAAAGACAATACCATCGTTTATTGTAAGCACAATATATGCGTTCCCGCTTTTTATCTCACGCCAGTCCTGCAGAAATTCACCTGTTACCCACGATTTGTCAGGTATTGGCAGCATGGAGTCACCTTTAAGCTGAAAGGTTCTGTATTTGCGGTTATGTGAAAGGAAAGGCAACGAAAACTGAGGTAATTCACCTATGAATTCAGGATCGGCATAACCGGTGGCATAGCCGGCCTTTGCCTTTTCACTCACCAGCTCAATGTTTTCTTTGTTGTCAGGCGTCACTGTTGTTGTAAGCACCCTGAGGTTGCTCCCCTTTACATAGGCATCATATCCACGCTCAAGCTCGCCCAGCTGATACTCTGAAAGACGACTGATATCAATCTTTATCAACGTATCTATTGATATGTTAAAGTAACCTGAAAAAGAGACCAGTATCTCAATCCCGGGCTGTGCCACACCATTCTCATACCCGCTCAGGGTGGGTCTCTTAAGCTGCAGCGCTGCTGCAACGTCATCCTGCGTGCGTCCACGACGCCTGCGCAAAAATTTTATGTTGGAAGCGAAATACATATTACAATTATTGATTATATTGTAATCATAAATTTGATTAATTTCTAATCAAATATAATTTAATTTTCTGAAAAACAAAAGATAATCTGATTTTTTTCAGGGGAAATTTTCAAGAAAGTATAATTAAAAAACAGTAAGTCATGGAATCGCGCAGTATTTTGCATCTCGACCTTGACACATTCTTTGTCTCCGTTGAGCGCCTCAGGGACAGCCGTCTCAACGGTGTTCCCGTCATAATTGGCGGTAGTTCAGACCGCGGGGTGGTTTCTACGTGCAGTTACGAAGCCCGCGCCTTCGGAGTGAGCTCTGCAATGCCAATGAAAATGGCACGCATGATGTGCCCTGAAGCAGTCTTCATACGTGGCGATATGGAGCTTTATTCAAAATACTCACACATGGTAACAGAGGTTATAGCCGAACGCTCGCCCCTGTTTGAAAAGGCCTCGGTTGATGAACATTATATTGATCTAACAGGTATGGATCGTTTCTACGGCTGCTCGCAGTGGTCACATGAACTCAGGAATACAATAATACGTGAAACAGGGCTTCCTGTATCTATAGGTCTATCTGTAAACAAGACAGTCTCAAAGATCGCCGCAGGAGAGGCAAAACCCAACGGCGAAAAAGAGGTTGCACAGCAATATGTGATCCCGTTTCTCGATCCTCTCTCTATAAAAAAGATTCCCATGATAGGCCAGAAGACATACCATGTACTAAGATCAATGGGGATTTCCACCATACACACTTTGCGCTGCATACCCGCCGAAATGCTTGAGTCGCTCATGGGCAAGAGCGGCACAGAGATATGGAAAAAGGCAAACGGCATTGACCATACCCCGGTGATGAGCTATTCAGAGCAGAAATCTATAAGTACAGAACACACATTTGAGAAGGATACTACTGATCTCGTTATGCTTAACCAGCTGATAGTGAGCATGACAGAAAAACTGGCATATGAGCTGCGTCACCAGGAGAAGCTGACATCGTGCATAACTGTGAGGATACGGTACTCCGACTTCGACACTCACACTCTGCAGAAGCGTATACCGTATACCTCCTTTGATCACACTCTGATAAACGAGGCCAAAGAGCTCTTCCGCAGGCTTTACCAGCGACGAATGCTGATCAGGCTCATCGGGGTGAGGGTAAGCGGCCTGGTGCGCGGCGTCCAGCAACTTAACATGTTTGAGGATACCTCTGAGATGGTAAGGCTCTACCTGGCACTCGACTCGCTCCGTGCCCGTTTCGGGCGGAATGCGGTACGCCGGGCGGCCGGGGTGATGACAAGTGCCGAACGCAGCGAACGCGAGCTCAGAAAGGCTAAGGAAGCAGTTACAGAGCAGAATCTTATAGAAGAACGATTAAAAGGATGGAGATGGTGGAATTTGAAGATTTGATGATTTGAAGATTTGATGATTGTTTAACCAATTAAAAATAAGAGTCATGAGAAATGATAGGGATAATTTGATTGTGAAGCTGACATTAGAGTTTGCATTGGTAACAATTGAGTATTCAGAGCTGCTTGAAGAAAATAAAAAGTTTATTGTTGCCAGGCAATTATTGAAATCAGGGACCTCAATAGGTGCTAATATAAGGGAAGCACAAAACGCCGAAAGTAAGACAGATTTCATTCATAAGATGAAAGTTGCAGCCAAAGAAGCTGACGAGACTGAGTATTGGCTGACTCTATGTGAATTAGCCGTGAACTATCCTAAAAACAGCGAGTTAAAAGTTAAACTTCTTTCTATAATCAAAATCATCAATAGAATTATTAGCAGCTCAAAAACATCAAGCATGCAGTGATATTGGTATTATCTCATTTTCAAATTTTCAAATCTTCAAATTTTCAAATCTTCAAATCTTCAAATCTTCAAATTTTCAAATCTTCAAATCTTCAAATCATTGTCATGTACCTAAACTGTCACTCATATTATAGCCTGAGATACGGCACCATGTCTGTAGAACGACTTGTAGAGCTGGCATCTGATGCCGGAGTGAGACATATGGCCCTTACCGACATAAATAATACAACTGGAATACCCGACTTTGTAAGAGAGTGCCGTAACCACAACATCACTCCTGCTGCCGGTATAGAGTTCCGCGCCGGAGGCATGCTGCTTTATATAGGCATAGCCCGTAATAATGAAGGGTTCCGTGAACTCAACTTCTTCCTGTCACACTCAAATATAAGCGGCGAGCCTCTGCCCTTTCCGGCTCCGCAATTTCTTAACGTTTATATAATATATCCTTTTGAAAACAGCCTTAAGCTTTCACTCCGGGAGAATGAGTTCATTGGCATAAGACCTTCTGAATCTTCAAGATTAATATCTTTACCTGAAGCTGTTGTTGCAAAGTGTGTGGCACTGAGTCCTGTTACAATTGCCTCTGCTGACGAGTACAATACACACAGATGCCTGAGAGCTATAGACAAAAACACTTTATTGAGTCACCTCGTACCAGTAGATACCGCATCACCCGATGAAATGTTCGTTGCTGAAAGCTCCCTTGAGAGCTACTTTGCCCTCTTCCCTCGAATCATTGAAAACACACGCAGGGTGCTCAACGACTGTTCACTGGATATTGATTTCGGTACTTCAAAAAACAAAAAGATATATTCTGCAAGCCGCTATGATGATAAGCTGCTGCTTGAAAAACTGGCACTCGACGGCATGCGGTACCGCTACGGAAAAGGAGACCGTGCTGCCGAAACCCGCGTACGACACGAACTGGAGGTGATTGATAAGCTCGGGTTCTCAGCATATTTCCTCATTGCCTGGGATATAATACGCTACTCTATGTCGTGCGGTTTTTATCATGTGGGACGAGGCAGCGGAGCAAATTCAGTTGTTGCTTATTGTCTTAAGATAACGAACGTTGATCCCATTGACCTAAACCTTTACTTTGAGCGGTTTATAAACCCTAAGAGAAGCTCTCCTCCTGATTTTGATATAGACTACTCATGGAAAGAACGTGACACGGTGCTGGAGTACATTTTCAGGCGCTATGGAAATGAACATACTGCACTTCTCGGTACAATCAACACCTTCAGAGGAAGATCTATAGTGAGAGAGCTTGGAAAGGTGCATGGATTGCCTGCCAGCGAGATAGATGAGCTAATAGACGACCCTTCTGCAGAAAATAACCGAGGAGAGATATCTGATAATATATTTTCAACCGGTATAAAGATTGTCGATTACCCCAACCTGCGTAGCATTCATGCCGGAGGGGTACTTATCTCTGAGGATCCGATATACTGCTACACGGCACTTGACATGCCTCCAAAAGGCTTTCAGGTTACGCAGTGGGACATGTATACCGCAGAAGAGCTGGGGTTCGAGAAGCTTGATATACTCAGCCAGAGAGGAATAGGCCATATTAAGGAGAGTGCAGAGATAATACGCCGCAACCGCGGCGTGGATGTCGATGTACATGCTGTCCAGGAGTTTAAGAAGGACCCGCTTGTAAAAGATCACCTGCGCCGCGGTGACGCAAAAGGATGCTTTTATATCGAGAGCCCGTCGATGAGAGGACTCCTGCAAAAGCTAAAATGTGATGATTACCTGACCCTTGTGGCGGCAAGCTCGGTGATACGCCCGGGAGTTGCACGCTCAGGAATGATGCGCGAATTCATATACAGGTTTCATAACCCTGATAAGTTTGAGTATATACACCCGTTGATGAAAGAACTGTTGCAGGAGACTTTTGGTGTGATGGTTTACCAGGAAGATGTACTCAAGGTCTGCCATCACTTTGCAGGATTGGATCTTTCTGATGCCGATACCCTGCGGCGGGCCATGAGCGGTAAATACAGATCAAAACAGGAGATGCAGAAGATAACTGAACGCTTCTTTTCAAACTGCCGCACAAAAGGTTATCCCGAAAACATAACTGCAGAGGTGTGGCGACAGATAGAATCATTTGCCGGTTATTCATTCTCCAAGGCTCACTCTGCATCATATGCCGTGGAGAGCTTCCAGAGTCTCTGGCTCAAGGCTCATTATCCGCTTGAGTTCATGGTGGCAGTTATAAACAATTTCGGTGGCTTTTACAAAACCTGGGTTTATGTACATGAAGCCAGACGGCAGGGAGCTGTAATTGAAGCTCCATGTATAAACAAAAGCGATTATAAGACAACTATTTACGGAGATCATATATACCTTGGCTTTATACATATTGAAGGACTGGAATCGGAGTTTGCCAACTCAATCATAAGGGAAAGAGAAAGAAACGGAGAATACTACGGACTGGAAGACTTTGTAAGTCGACTCGGGCCGGGTCTTGAACAGTCAGTTTTGCTTGTCCGTACCGGTGCATTCAGGTTTACAGGAAAGAGCAAAGCATTGCTGCTATGGGAGATACACCTGCTTATAAATAAGGGAAAAAAGGAACAGGCTGTCACCCTTTTTAACCCTGCTCCAAAAAAGTTTGAGCTTCCTTCCTTTGACCAGTCGGCTCTTGAAGACGCCTACGATGAGATAGAGCTTCTTGGATTTCCTGTCAGACTATCATGGTTTGACATGCTGCAGACAGGCTTCAGAGGCGAGATAAACGCTGCCGCAATGAAAGACCACGTTGGCAGGAAGGTCAGGATGATAGGTCACCTGGTAACTGTGAAATTTATAAAGACAGTAAAGCGTGAATGGATGAATTTCGGATGTTTCATCGATCCTGATGGTGAGTTCTTTGACACAACGCACTTTCCTCAGTCGCTCACAGGTTACCCCTTCAGAGGCAGCGGAACATACCTGCTGCTTGGAAAGATTACCGATGAGTTCGGATATAAGACCATGGAGGTTGAAAAGATGGCAAAAATGGCTGTAAAACCAGATCCAAGATATTAATTGTCAACACGCAAGGTGCGTGTGATACCCTTAACAGACTGAATCTTCTTCATCACTGCATATAGTATGTTTACATTCGGTACCAGGAGATCAATTTTGCCTTCAAACATACCGTTATTCATCTGGTATGAAAAATTCCTGACAGTAAGTTTGAATCCTGCCAGTATTTCTGTAATCTTGGAGACAACTCCAAGATTTTCAACACCTGCCACTTTTATTGAGGTAAGGAATGAGCCACTATCCTCCCTCTTCCTTGTCCAGCTTGCTTTCAGCACCCGGTAAGGAAAATTCGACATCATGTATGATGCATTCGGACACGCAACACGGTGTATCTTAACACCTTCAAGTATAGTCACAAAACCAAATATCTTGTCTCCAAAGACAGGGTTGCAACACTTTGACAGTTTGTAATCAAGCCCTTCCACCCTTTCATCAATTATCAGATAATCTCCTGATTCACGGTATATTGCAACAGGTTTCTGAACCTCTTCTGAAGGTATATTTTTCTCCTCTCCGCCTTCCGGAGCAAGTAGCAGTTTTTTTATCTGAAGCAGATCGATGTCACCTATTGCAATGGCAAAATGAAGGTCCTGGGCGGTCTTTAGTTTATAGGCGTCAAGCAGCTTCTTTATCACTGCATCACCGTAAGGTATCTTCCAGTTCTTCATTCGTCTTATGAACGTCTCCTTTCCTTCAGCGGCGATTTTAACCCTCTCCTCGTTAAGGGCCAGCTTAATCTTGCTCCTCGCCTTGCTCGTTATTACAAACGACAGCCAGTCCTGTTTGGGAGTCTGGTTCTTTGATGTGATAACAGATACATGATCACCGTTCTGGAGCTTATATTTCATCTGCACATTGCGGCCATTAACTTTGCCGCCAATGCAATGTGACCCAACCTCAGTGTGTATCTCAAAAGCAAAATCGAGCAGCGTGGCTCCTGACGGCAGCTGACGCAGTTCACCCTTGGGTGTGAATACAAACACCTCATCTGAATAGAGACCGGGTCTTATCTGCTGCATGAAATCAGAACTCTCCTTTTCTGCCGAGCCAAGTACCTCACGCATCTGAGACAGCCATGCTTCCAGGCCACCACCGCTTTTTATCCCCTTGTACCTGAAGTGCGCTGCAAGACCTTTTTCTGCAATCTCATCCATGCGTGTGGTTCTTATCTGCACTTCAACCCACTTTCCTGAAGGTGTGACTACTGTGGTGTGCAGCGACTCATAACCATTTGATTTCGGGACTGATATCCAGTCGCGCATCCTGCTCGGGTTAGGCTGGTAAAGATCCGTTACAACTGAATATACCTGCCAGCATGATGACTTTTCAAGCTCGGGCGGAGCTTCAATAATTATCCTTATTGCAAAAATGTCAAAGACCTCTTCAAAGCTCACCCCCTGCTTACGCATCTTCTGCCATATGGAGTGTATCGATTTGGTGCGGCTCTTTATCTCATATGGAAAATTAAGCTTATCAAGCTTTTCCCTGAGGGAATCAGAAAACTCACGTATAAGCTTGTTTCTTGATATTGTTGTCTGCTTCAGTCTCGACTCAATAGAAGCATATTCCAGGGGCTCCATCATTTTCATGCCCAGATCTTCCATTTCGGACTTGATATTATAATATCCCAGCCGGTGTGCCAGTGGTGCATAAAGGAAATATGTCTCCGATGCCAGCGGTAATCTCTCCTTTTCCTCAAAGAGGTTAAGGTCACGGATCATCTTGAGCCTCTCCGCGAGACTTATAAGTATAACACGTCCGTCGTCGGCCAGTGTGAGAAGAAGCTTTCTGAAGTTGTCAGCCTGTCCTGTAAAATCACGCCCCTGCAAAGCTGTGACGCGCCCCAGTCCCTTTATTGCAGATGTAACACCAATGCCAAAACGGCGTTCAGTCATCACCCAGGCTTCTGTACCGGGTTTTATCCCTGATAACAAAGCACATACAGCTGCTGAAGCTCCAAGCCCCATCTCACATACAGTAATGCGGCTAAGCTCAGCATAGTGCATAATAAATGGCATTCCGGGTCTGAACTCCGTACGGCCATAAGCAACCATAGCTATATCCAGTGCATCATAGATATCTTTCTTGTCAGATGCAGACACAGGTTCAGGAAGACACTTTTCTATCAGTCTGAACTTATTTCTTATCTGCACTGGAATTTCTGCCATAATTAACTGTTTTAATGTATTATATGTTGTTTACATTAATTTTTACTTAATCGGTGAGTCTGGCTCTTTTGCCATCTCTCTGTAGTACATATAATCGACAAAAGTAGGAACAATGCGCTGGAAAAGAGCAGTAAGCTGACCCACCAGGGTAAGTATTTTGTTTCTTTTATTCTTTCTTATTCCTTTAAGCACTGCTCTTGCAACCCGTTCCGGTGTCATCATTCTGCCTTCAGCCCTTGGTGAGTTGCCTTGTTCAGAGCCATCAGCCAGTAATGCATGCCTGCGTACCTCCGATGCTGTAAATCCGGGTGCTATTATCATAACATGCAGATGTTTCCTGAGGTTCTCGATCCTGATAGTCTCAAGGAAGCCGTGCATTGCAAATTTTGATGCTGAATAGCCTGTTCTTCCCGGTAAACCGTGAAAGCCTGCAACAGATGAAACGCCAACTATTGATCCCCTGTTTTCAATCACATAGGGCAATGCATATTTTGTGCAATACACAGTGCCCCAGAAGTTGACATCCATAAGCCTTTTAATAACTGACAGGTCAAGGTCGCTGAAAAGAGCACGCATTGATATGCCGGCGTTATTAATAAGTATGTTTACCGTGCCAAACCGTTCAACAGTTTTCTGAACAAGGTTTCGGCACTGATCTTCGCTGGTGACATCTGTCGGACAGATCATTACATCATATCCCATTGCTTTCATTTCAACCTCATGAGCAGCAAGTTTTTCTGCAGAACGTGCCGCCAGCACAACCTTGCTTCCGTTTCTGGCAAATTCATGAGCAATAGCCAGTCCGATGCCTGTTGAAGCACCGGTGACAATGACCACTTTATTTTTGAAAATATTTTTCATCCCTTTTGCGGATTAGGATTTATAAAGATAAGAACATTTCTGCCTATAAAGGCCAGTGGTGTTTCGGGAAAAAAAAGTTCAAAATATTTCTAAAACTATTTGCGTGGCCAAGGTTTTTACATATCTTTGCACTCGCAAAATCGGTCACCGATTCAGTAGCTCAGCAGGTAGAGCACATCCCTTTTAAGGATGGGGTCCTGGGTTCGAGCCCCAGCTGGATCACAAGGCAGTCACACGACTGCCTTTTTTTTTGCTGGATCGAACCCGCTCACCCTGCAGGCTGGCTCCATCGCTAAAATTGCTCACAGGGCAATTTCTTCACGCTCAGCCCGGTTCGAGCCCCAGCTGGATCACAAAAAAAGCCGGCAGATCACTGCCGGCTTTTTTTATTCATTATGTTTCTTATTTTGAAAGCACAGGTATCTGCCTGCTTATTGATTCCTCAAGAGAAATAAGTGTTTCAGTACGTGTTATACCGGTAACTGACTGTATTTTTTCTGTCAGTACTTCGCGAAGATGCTCATTATCCCTTGTATAAACTTTAAGGAAAAGCGAGTAGTTTCCGGTGGTGTAGTGACATTCAATAACTTCCGGGATATCGCGCAGTTTATTTATTACCTCTTTGTATTTCCCGGGATTATCAAGATAGAGACCAATGTAGGCACATGTTCTGAAACCTACCATTACAGGATCAACCTTAAATTCAGATCCTTTAATCACACCAATCCTTATTAACCTTTGCACCCTCTGATGAATTGCAGCACCGGATACGTTGCAGTCGCGTGCAACTTCCAGGTACGGAATCCTGGCATTCTTTGTTATTATGTCCAGTATTTTCCTGTCAAGGTTATCAATTTGTAAACTTTCCGACATGATTTCTTTCATTATGTTTTGTTTTATGGTTTCACTCAGATAATGCAAATTAAAAGTTAAATCCATAAAATTTATATGATTTTTAACATAATCGGCCAAAATCATGCCTGAAAATGAAAATAATTAAGAAATATGGCCGTCAGATGGTATTTGTTACAATGAAAGAT
>JGI20214J51650_10000703_pt1 | contig 20980 bp, 20 predicted proteins | sample WetSurMetagenome_FD_51650 | JGI IMG/M metagenome (IMG submission 51650) | reverse complement strand
GCGAAAGGACATGGCCTGATAAGGAGGATATTCGAACTTACCCTTTCGCTTGGAGGCTCCCTTTCGGGCGAACACGGGATAGGCCTTGCAAAAATGCCTTACATCGAGATGGAGATCAAAGAGCGCGAGATGCGGCTGATGAAGGATATCAAGCAGGTCCTTGACCCGAAAAATATGATGAATCCAGGAAAGATATTCGGGCAGCCTTCGACTCAGGCCGATACGGCAAACGAGGGCTGAGGAGCGGAGCTCCGGCCCGCCCGACGCAATTACAACCCCAAAATGTGCCGGACGGCAGTTGTCATTTATGTTTCCGGGCGCAAAAAAAGCCCCCTGTTAAAAACAGGGGGCCGGTTCATTCAAGAATTAAGCCTTCATTACGTTGATAGCCTTCGGGCCTTTCGGGCCGTTCTCGACTTCAAAGGTTACACTGTCGCCCTCGGCAAGGGTCTTGAAACCGTTGCCCTCGATGGATGAATAGTGCACAAATACATCTTTGCCGTCATCGCTGGTGATGAATCCGAAACCCTTCGACTCGTTGAACCACTTCACTTTTCCTGAAGCCATTGATTACTGCCTCCTAAAATGTTTTGAGATTTCAGAGAAAAACCACAAAAACCTAAAAGTCGTTGCGGTTTCCCCGCTGACATGCTCATCTAAAATCTCGACTGAGTATATCATTACTCGCCCAAGAAATCAATCATCCACGGCAGGGAAAATTGTTTACCCTATTACCCCGGCCGCGTCTTTTGCAAAATAGCTCAGTATCATGTCTGCGCCGGCGCGCTTGATCGAAGTCAGGATTTCGAGCATAACCCGCGATTCATCCATCCATCCAAGCTGCGCCGCCGCCTTTACCATCGCGTATTCTCCGCTCACATTATAGGCGGCAACCGGCACATTAACCGCAGCCCTGACATCGGATATGATATCCAGATAGGCAAGCGCGGGCTTTATCATTACAATGTCGGCCCCTTCGGCAATATCCATGGCGACCTCTTTCAGGGCCTCGCGCCTGTTGGCTGGGTCCATTTGGTACGATCGCCTGTCTCCAAATTGGGGTGAGCATTCCGCAGCCTCCCGGAAAGGCCCGTAGAAGGATGAGGCGTATTTGGCGGAATATGCCATGATGGAAATTTCGCTGAATCCATCCCTGTCGAGCGCGGTCCTGATCGCCCCGACCCTGCCGTCCATCATGTCCGACGGCGCCACCATATCGGCTCCGGCCGCGGCATGGGATACCGCTGTAAGCGCAAGCAGCTCCAGGGTCTTGTCATTTTCGATATTGCCTTTATCAATAATGCCGCAATGTCCGTGGCTTGTATATTCACAAAGGCAGACATCGGTTATGACACAAAGATCCGGCGCTGCGTCCTTGATTGCCCTGACAGCCTGCTGGACGATACCGTTATCATCGTAAGCCCCGGAGCCAAGTTCGTCCTTGCCTTCCGGAAGCCCAAAGAGGATGACCGCCGGAATCCCAAGCGAAAACGCCTCTTTTGCGTTTATTACTGCGTAATCAACAGACTCCTGCCGGCAGCCCGGCATGGAAGCTATTTCTTTTCTGACACCTTTGCCGGCAGTAACAAACAGGGGATAAATGAAATCATCAGGCGCCAGAGAGGTCTCTCCGACCATCCTGCGTATAGCAGAATTTCGCCTGAGCCTTCTGTACCGGTGGGCCGGGAACATGATTATTCAGGAAGAAAAGAGTGAATGATTGAATAACTCATTTATCCATCCACCCTTTTACCTGTGAACTTATATGCCGGCGTTATCGCAGGCGTGGCAATCACCGCATGAAGGTTCTTCTCCGCCGTTAAGCACAAAACCCACTTCCTCACCTTTTTCGTAATAGTCCAACTGCATATTGGCCAGGCTGCCGTTGCACTCCCTGTCGACAAACACCTTCAACCCGTCTTTTTCATAAATCTCATCATTATCATTAGGTTGCTCGTTCAGGTCTATGCCGTAGGAAGGTCCGCAGCAACTGGCGCCTGCCTGAAAAATCCTCATTCCCCAGCCTGCCTTGCCTTCCTGTTCCATAAAAAACTGTGCCCTCTCGGCAGCCTTTTCCGTAATACTAAACATACAAACCTCCAAAATCGTAATTGTTTTAGCATAATGGAACGTTCTTTCAAAAAGCAAATTCAGGCGAGTCCTTTGGAGCCGTAATAATGAGGCTGAACCCGTTTTTACTTCCATATAATCCAACAAGTTATGAAATTGCCGGACAAGTTTGAGCCGGCTTTGCAGGCCTATTTCCGCCCTCTATTTTGACCTTTTCCGTGCCTTTAGGATATTGTATGAAGATATGTTCATACTCCACCGTTTTATCATCAGGGAGTTACTTGTCACCTTTATACTCTCCGTAATCTTCCTGAACTCAACACTGATGATGGAGAAGCTGATGAAGCTGAGCAAGCTGCTTTCGAGCGTCGGCGCGTCGGCATTCGACATAGGAGAAGTAATCCTGTATATCCAGCCGCAGCTTCTGATCCTCACCATACCGATGTCCATGCTTCTCTCCGTGCTGCTGACTTACGGCAGGCTTAACGGCGACAACGAACTCGTCATCATGAGAAGCATCGGCATGCCCTTCAGGTTCATATCGAGGCCGGTCATGTATGTCGGCATTGCGCTGTTCATTGTTAATATTGGGATAAGTTTTTATCTTGGACCGTTGGGGGGCGTGATGTTGAGGGAAAAGATCACAAATATCCTTATCACACGGGCTCCGCTCGCCATCGAAGAGGGCATCTTTAACACCTCATTCAAGGACATGGTGATATTGATCCGGGAAAAACCTTCGCCGCGCATGATATCGGGCATATTCATATCCGACGAGAGGAACAGGGATGAACCCAAGATAATAGTGGCCAAGGAAGGGCACATATTGTCCGAGATGGATTCTCTCAGCTTCGCCCTTTCCGGGGGACACGTATATATCACCAGCAAGGACACCCTTACGGAAATCAGCTTTGACTCCTATTACTTCAAGCTCCTGCCTTCCTTCAAGAGCAGCGACAGGAATATTGCGGAATACACACCGTCCGAACTCATTTCGGAATCAAAAATCCAGCCCGACAGGAAGATCGCCTTTCTGATCGAGCTTCAGCGAAGGATATCCATGCCTGCGCTTTGCCTTATTATCATATTCCTGGGGCCATCCCTGGCGCTGCTCGCCGGGAAATCCGGCAGGCTCGGAGGTCTTACTGTCGGCCTTGTCATATTTGCCGCATACTATATGGTCCTTATCTATGGTGAAAATCTTGCAAAGAGCGGTTCCCTGCCTTATTTTATCGGGGCATGGCTCTCATTTACCGTTTTGGCTGTTATTTCTGTGGTAGCCTTTGAAAGGGTGAACAAGAGATGATCCTAAGGGTGCAAAGGTTATATATCATCGAATTTTTCCAGGTGCTCTTTATCCTGACCATAGGCATGTCCATCCTTTTCGGCATTCTCGGCCTTTCCGAAAAACTGGCTGAATTCATGAAATATGATCCTTCGATCGACCTGCTGTTCGAGTATGGGTTGGCAAGCATACCCCGCTATGTCTTATATTTTATGCCTATGGGCGCGCTGTTGAGCGGTTTGTTCGTATTTTCCCTGGCCATCAAGCGCAGGGAGATAGTCGCAATAAAGACCTCCGGCGGCAAGATGAAAAAAATACTCTCCCCGTTTATAGCAATCGGCCTTCTCCTGACACTCTTCTGTTTTGTGCTTGGAGAGTTCGTTGTGCCCGTCACCGCATATAAAGTGCGTGAAGTGGCAAATGAAATAACCCATAAAGGCTCAAATAAAACCCTCTTCAAGGAGGGCACCCTCTACATGCGCGGCAAGGACGGCTCGATAGTAAAGATCGCGCTGTACATGCCGGAACAGAACATGTCCAAAGGCATCAGTATCTTCAAATACAAAGACGGCTCGATGACCGAGCGGATCGACGCGAAGACGGCTGTATGGGAAGGCACGGCATGGCGGCTGAAAGATATAGCCATATACAGCTTTGAGGACGGCAAGTATACTGTAAAAAATGAGCTGGTTTATACCGAAATAGAATCTCCGAATATATTCAGGGAAGATGTGCTTAAGGTCGAGGAGATGACGATAATAGAGCTTGTCAGGTATAAAAACAGACTGACCGAGGCGGGCTTTAAAAACAATAAGCTTTCCGTTGATGTGAGCGCCAGGCTTTCGTATCCGATTATCAACCTCTTTATGCTTTTACTCGGCATATCGCTGTCGGTCGGCGGTGAACAGAAAGGCTTTGAAAAGATATTCGGGACCAAGATACAGGGCGCGCATTCTCATGCGGGGATGCTTTCAGCCGGTCTGGGCCTTGTCATCAGCGTGGCCTACTGGCTTGGATATACATTTGCCCTTTCGCTCGGATATTCCGGCGCAGTGCCTCCGATCGTCGCGCCGTGGATAGTTCCTGTCCTGTTCTCGCTTCTCTCACTGTATCTCTACGCGAATATACCTGAATAACTGCGAATATGTGAGGCCCATAAAAATGCAACCCCCTGATGAACTTCTCCTTGCCGTGAAACAATTCAACAATCAGGAGTGGTTTGAATGCCATGAAACCCTTGAGGATTTATGGATGGGAGAGCGCGGCATGCCGCGCGATTTTTATCAGGGCATACTCCAGATATCCGTGGCCATATATCACTGGGGCAACGGTAATCTTAACGGCGCAATAAAACTGCTCAAAAGCGGCGTTGAAATCCTGGATAAGGTTGATAAGGTCTTCATGAATATGGATGTGGCCGGGTTCCTGACTGATGTGAACATCCTGCGGCAAGAGCTGGAAAAACTCGGCAAAGACAGGATGACCGGGCTGAATGCGGCTTTGATACCAAAATTGAAACCGGTGACGGAGACGGACAAAAACATACGGGAATAATAGGAAATAGAGGGAATATTCCCCCATGTTTGAAAATGTTTACGCCGTAATTCAGCGTTTCCTTGCGCGCACACATTTTACATGCCGCCGGACTATTGGTTATAATTTTTACGTTTTGAGCCGGGAATAAACTTCAGGAGCGATGTCCGAAATGAAAAGATACTTTGAGTTTGCAAGGCATAACACCTCTTACCGGCAGGAAACTCTTGCCGGAATAACCACCTTCCTGACCATGGCCTACATAATCGTGGTGAATCCCGCGATACTTGAAGCCGCCGGATTTCCAAAGGGCCCGGCCATGACCGCAACGATTATTTCCGCAGTATTCGGGACTATCGTCATGGGGCTTTACGCAAAACGGCCGTTTGCCATAGCTCCATATATGGGAGAGAACGCCTTTATCGCCTTCACAGTAGTGAAGGTCCTCGGCTGCACATGGCAGATTGCGCTGGGCGCGATCTTCATGGCTGGAGTATTGTTCACGATTCTTACATTGTTAAAAATCCGGGGATGGATGGCGGACGCCCTGCCCCAGTCCCTGAAATTCAGCTTTGCGGTCGGCATAGGTCTGTTCCTGACCTTTGTCGGACTGAATGAAACAGGGATTGTAACCCTCGGCATTCCCGGAGCCCCCGTGGCCCTTGGCAGAATATTACAACCTACAGTATTGTTAGCCCTGCTTGGTTTTATAGTCACAATATGGTTATTGATCAAAAAAGTCCGCGGCGCCATTCTCATCGGCATCCTCACGGTAACGATTTTGTCCTTCCTTTCCGGCATTACAGCCGCCCCGGCGTCATGGATATCCCTGCCGCCGGGCATAGGCCCCATCTTCATGGAGATGGATATTGCGGGCGCGCTGAGTCCTCAGAACCTGCCGATCGTTCTGATCATATTCATAATGGCTTTCGTCGATACCGTAGGCACTCTCATCGGCCTGTCCGCTAGAGGCAACCTTCTTGATGAAAACGGCAACCTCCCGGAAATCGAAAAGCCCATGCTCGCCGACGCCCTCGCCAACATGGTCGCTCCTGTAGTAGGCACAACCACCTCCGGCGTCTATGTTGAATCCGCAGCCGGCATAGAAGAAGGCGGCAGGACGGGGTTTACGGCCCTTGTGACGGCGGCGCTCTTTCTGGTTGCCCTGTTTTTCTCTCCGATACTGACCGCGGCTCCGCCCCATGCTTATGGAGTCTCGCTTATTGTGATAGGGGCCTTTATGATCAGCCCGGTAGCACGGCTTAATTTCAGTGATTATACGGAACTGGTCCCTGCCTTTCTTACTATTACCCTGATGATATTCACATGCAACATAGGCGTAGGGATGACGGCCGGCCTGCTCATATATCCGTTACTGAAGGTCCTGGCAGGCCGTCGGCGCGAGGTGCATGCCGGCATGTGGCTGTTTGCGGCAATGTCGCTTATGTTCTACACATTCTATCCATATAAATAGGGAGGAAACGCATGAAGCACAATATTTATTTCGACGGCAAGGTGCAGAGTCTATCGCTGGACACGGAGGACGGAAGAGCGACTATAGGCGTCATATCTCCCGGCAAATACGGTTTTGCGACGGCCACTGAAGAAAGAATGGTCATTACATCCGGATTATTAAAAGCAAAGCTTCCTCAGCAGGACTGGGCTGCGTTTAAAGCAGGGCAGGAATTTATTGTCGGAGAGAATTTGTCGTTCGAGGTCGAAGCGGAAAAGGACGTTTCGTATATCTGCTATTACAAATAAAACAAGCAGGATATTAGTCTGTAGCGCATGCCGGATTGAGGGCAGAAGAACCTGAGTAATCCGGTGCGCAGGGCGCCGCTGCAAATGAATTTATGATTATCATGATGAGGCCAACTAAAATTTTTGCGGGCTAATCTCTTCTACCGAAAGCCGGTGTGCGCTGCAGACAAGAAAATTTGTTAGGAACCGGTTTCAAAGTGTTCCAAACCCCTCAGAACGCCTCCGCAATATGGTTTATCTCATACCCATCGTCTTTGCGCTTGATGCTAACGACATCAAATCTGACCGCAATTTCTTTGCCCTGCTGTTTCTGGTAATACATGGCTATTTTTTTCAGCTTGTTGCGCTTTTGGTCGTTTACTGCCTCGAACGGTTCGCCGTATTTTTCGCTGCTGCGGGTCTTCACTTCTACAAATACAGTCGTGTCTTTATCGCGCGCGACGATATCGGCCTCGCCTATAGGAGTTTTATAGTTGCGCCGGATGATCTTCAGCCCCTTGTCCTGCAGGTATTTCACAGCAATATCCTCACCCTGCGGGCCGAGGTCTTTATGATTCGGAGCCAGGGTCGTCGTCTCCAGGAAAAATTTGCTCCCCGGTCAGGCGTTCGAGAAGGCCGGGTATGCCTTCTATGTCCTTGATATCCTTCCGACAGAAGGCCCTGATATCTTCCCTGATCGACGCAGTGTCTTCCCAATACCCGCGAAGGTTTTCTGAAAGCGCGCTGAACAGCTGTTCGCCGGTCTCGTCCCAGTCTATAAGAAGCATTATCCGGTCATATCTTCCGGTCAGGTCTTCGCAAAATTCGTAGATGGACTTGCCTGAATGAAGGGGTATAATCTCGCCGGTAAACCCGAGCCGACGCAACGCCTCAGCGTCACGGCGGCCTTCGACTATTATGGGGATTCCCTTGTTTGCCTCGCAGGCGGACTGCAATACCTCTTTCAGCCTATCTCCGCGGTCGGCCTCAAGGCTGTAGACATTAAGTGTCTTGGCAATATCCGCATACCTGGAGCAAAGCGCCCTCTGAGCGAAAGGATCCCACGATTCTTTCCGCTTGTCCGCTATAGAGCGCCGCTGCTTCATCGGCCTTTATTCCACAGCGACAAAGGTTTCCGTGCGGTTTATCCCCTTGATACTCCTGATCTTTTTGAGTATGTCGTCGAAAATAATCGACATCGACTCGGCCTCAAGTACGGCTACCAGGTCATAATGGCCTGTCACCACATCTGCGGCTGCGACGCCCTTTATAGCTCTCAGGGACTCCCTGATCTCCCTGTCCCTGCCCGGAAGCACATTTGCGAGAATGTAAACCCTTGCCATATAGACCTCCCGATTATTATTGAACGAGGATATGCGGCGGTATGTAATCGCCGAAATGGGCCTTTGCGTCCATAAGCCGCTTCTCCTGCTCATCAAGCGCTCTAAAAAGCGCTGCCGGGGAGTCGGGCACCTGCGTCCCGTAGAATCTCCGGAGCCTCGCTATCTTTGCAAGATTTTCGGGGATGCGGACTGTAAACTGTTTGATATAGTCGGCCTCGGAGTAGTCCTTATTGAGCGACTCCTTGAAAATAAGCTTCAAATCCGCGTAATACGGAATCCTTCCGGTCGGCGTATCAATGGCGTTAACGTCTTTGTTGACCCGCAACTCCATCCATTTGAACCAGGCCTTTTTGTCATTCCTCTCGTTCAGCCATTTTTTCGCCTTGTCGAGCAGGAAATAATTCACCGAAAAGATCAGGGGCGCATTCTTCAGGCCCTTGCCGAAATCGAGGTTCATCTGTATATATTTGCCAAGAGACACCGGAAGAAAATCGAGGTTGGCCATAGGATTGATCTCACGCACACCTTCTGCGCCGAGGGTGGCGGCAGTTGTCTCTGATTCAAGTCCTGCGCCCTTCATTATGATGCCGTGCTCCCAGTCAAAGGCCTCCTCAACAGGCACACATGTGTCGGAGTCCCTTCCCCCGTACACCATGCCTCCGATCTCGAATCCCTCGGGATTATCCAGCCCTGGGTCCACGCTTTCGATATCGGAAAGGCTTATGGTGAAACGGCCATTCGGGTGAGACGCGGGGATGACCTTGCCGTTTGAATCCGTCTTTCCCTTGACCCAGGCTCCGGAATGGTTTATACCTTTTTCAGGCTCCTCTCCGTCTTTTCCAACCCAGTAGATATCCCCGCCGTCCGTGACAAGCAGATTCGAAAATACGATATCTCCAGGCTTGTTCAGGGCCTTCCAGAGAAGCGGGTCGTCTTTGGAGTTGACGCCCAGCATTATGCCGAACATGCCGCGCTCGGCATTGGCTGCCCGGACCTCGCTCTCGCCCCTGCGCAGGTATGCGATATCATCGCCGACCATACTCTCCCCTTCTATCATGGCAGTGGATGTCTTGCCGCACATCGACGGATAGGCCCCGGTAAAATATGTTATCCTGCCGCGGGGGCCCTTAATGCCCAACACAAGCATATGCTCGGTAAGCCAGTCCTCTTTTGAGGCCTTGAATATGGCGAGACGCATGGCAAGTTTCTTGAGCCCTATGGAATTGCCGCCATACTGGGTGTTGGCGCAGTATACGGTATTATGATAGAGGTCTATATATATCCTGCGTTTGTCGAGATTCTTTGACACCTTCCTCTCATCCACCTCGCCCTGGGTATGGATGAACCTGAAGAAGACATCGAGCCTTCCGCTTTCGGCCTGGCGTATAAACTCTTCATAGCCGGGACGGTATAGCAGGTATTCATTGTGGATGACATAACTCGAATCCGTAAGCTGGACACAAGGAAGAGTGAAAGGCGAGTTCGCAGGCCCGAGACAGAAAAAAGAGATAAATAGCTCACGGCCCTGCATGCTGTTTTTCAATATGTCATGGACCTCGGCAAAACCTTCGTCGCGGTCTTTTGTGTCTATGGCAGGGCCGAGATCGACTCCGGGCGGCACAAGGATCTTTGTATTCTTTTTATCGCGGCCCTGGTCCGCATATGGATCGAAATGGTAAGTGTGCCCCGGGACGGCCAATTTGCCCTCTTCCCCCCCCTTGAGCGCAGCATTTTTGATATAGGCAAAAGACTCAGGGCTGTCATCATTAACAAATACGGCAGCGGGCGAACAGACTTCTATATAATCCGCAATGAAACGGTGCAGAGATGGGCTTTCTATCTTCATAAGCCTCTCATATTGCTCAACGCCCAGCCGGTTTTTAAGTGTCGTCAGAATCTTCTTGTCCATAGTATTCCCCTCTGCCCTTTTTTTCGATAATTTTTATTATTATACACTATAAGAAATACATAGAAATAAATATTTATTATTTTTGGATAAAAATATTATAATATACGCTATGTTCAAGAAAGTATTGATAGCAAACAGGGGCGAAATAGCCCTGCGAATCATCAGGGCCTGCAAAGAGCTCGGGATAAAGACCGTAGCCATCCATTCTGCGGCCGATTCGACGGCGCGTTATGTGAAGAAGGCCGACGAAGGGTATCTTGTGGGTCCGGGTCCGGTAAGCGGATATCTTAATATCTATGCAATAGTTGACCTCGCAAAACAGGTCGGCGCGGACGCAATACATCCCGGTTACGGCTTCCTCGCCGAAAACGCGGATTTTGCAAAGGCATGCGCAGACGCAGGCATCACCTTCATCGGTCCAAATCCGAGGGCCATGAAGGATATGGGACTCAAGATCGAATCAAGGAACATGATGAAGTCTGCAGGCATCCCGGTCATACCGGGATCGGATGCAATAACCGATCCGGTCATAGCGGTAAAAATAGCCGAGGGAATAGGCTATCCGGTCATGCTGAAGGCCTCGGCCGGAGGCGGAGGCCGCGGATTGAGGATATGCTGGGACGCCGACGATGTAAGCAGGCAGATGAGCATTGCGCAATCCGAGGCCAAAAAGGCATTCGGCAACGATGCGATTTTTATAGAAAAGTATATTGAAGAGCCCCATCATATAGAGTTCCAGCTGATAGCGGATAAACACGGCAACATTGTGCACCTTGGAGAACGTGACTGCTCCATACAGAGAAGGCACCAGAAGCTGATCGAGATAGCGCCTTCCCTGATACTCGATGAAGCCCTGAGACAAAAAATGGGCGAGGCGGCAATCAGGGCGGCCAGGACCGTCGATTACGACAGCGCAGGGACCGTTGAATTCCTTGTGGACAAAAACAGGAATTTCTATTTCCTCGAGATGAACACGAGGATACAGGTTGAGCACACCATCACCGAAGAGGTAACGGGCATAGACATTATGCAGACGATGATCAGGGTGGCGGCCGGTGAAAAACTCGGCTTCAGGCAGGAGGATGTGACCATTTCGGGGTTTGCCATCGAATGCAGGATAAACGCGGAAGACCCTATGAATGATTTTTTGCCTTCCCTCGGAAAAGTCACCTTTTACAGTTCTCCGGGCGGCTTCGGCGTCCGGCTTGACGGGCATGTTTATACGGGGTATACGATACCGCCGTATTATGATTCCATGTTGCTGAAGCAGATTGTCTGGGGCAGGACCTGGGAAGAGGCGGTCAGCAGGATGCATCGCTGCCTTGAAGAGTATGCGATACGCGGTATCAAAACCACCTTGCCGCTTTACAGACGAATTGCCGAAGACGAACAGTTCAAAAGCGGCAATTTTACCACAAGCTATATCGATGAAAGGCTTCCTTACCTGATGTATGAGAAAGAACGCGATCCCATGGACGTGGTAGTCGGCATTGCCGCAGCCATAGTGGCGCACAGTAAGTTATAACGAATCCGGCTCGCAACAGGTCCAATCCAGACTTTCTTGTCACGGGCCTGCTGCCTGCTTAAAGAGGTGTAATATGGAAAAGGTCCTGATTACGGACACAACATTAAGAGACGCGCATCAAAGCCTGCTGGCCACAAGGATGCGCCTGGATGATATGCTGCCTGTGGCGGAACAGATGGACGGGCTCGGCTTCTGGTCAATGGAGGTTTGGGGCGGCGCCACTTTCGATTCATGCCTCAGGTTCCTCAGGGAAGATCCCTGGGATACACTCAGGACCCTGAAGTCCGTAATAAAAAAGACGCCTCTCCAGATGCTCCTCAGAGGCCAGAATATAGTCGGTTACAGGCATTATGCGGACGACGTTGTGGAAGCCTTTGTAGAAAAGATGATCGCAAATGGGATCGAGATCGTCAGGATATTCGATGCGCTTAACGATTTCCGCAATATCAAGACCGCTGTAAAGGCGACTTTGAAGAATGGCGCCAAACTCGAGGCTTCTTTCTGTTATACCACCGGCCCTATTTACAATAATGATTTCTTTGTAGACATGGCTCAACGGCTGGAAGATATGGGCGCCGACACCATCTGCATCAAGGACATGGCCGGGCTGCTCGCGCCGATCGAGGCATATGATCTTGTATCAAAACTCAAGAAGAAGATAGCCGTTCCGCTTCACCTGCACACGCACGACACCGGCGGCATGGCAATTGCCACCTTGCTCAAAGCGATAGAGGCGGGAGTGGATATTGTCGATACGGCAATATCGTCCATGGCGTCCGGCACGAGCCAGCCTGCAATGGAAACCATCTGCAACATACTGAGGGACGAACCGCGTGATCCCGGATTTGATTTCAGGCAGATGGCCGAGCTGGCCGAGTATTTCAGAAATGTCAGAAAAAAATATAATGCATTCGAGAGCGAATATACCGGCATAGACCCGAACGCGCTCAGATATCAGATACCCGGCGGCATGCTCTCCAACCTTGCGAATCAGCTGAAAGAGCAGAACGCGCTGCACAGGATCGACGAAGTAATGCAGGAGGTCCCCAAGGTCAGAAAAGATTTCGGATATCCTCCGCTTGTCACGCCGTCGAGCCAGATCGTCGGGACACAGGCAACCCTGAACATTATCACGGGCGAACGCTATAAAGTGGTCACGAGCGAGGCGAAAAATTATCTGAAGGGGTTGTATGGTAAACCTCCCGCTCCGGTCAATGAAGAGCTTAGGGAGAAAATCCTCGGAGATGAGGAAGTGGTAACCGGGAGGCCGGCCGACCTTATCGGGCCCGAACTCGAAAAGGCAAGACAGGAGCTGGGCGACAAGGCAAGAAATGAAGAAGATGTATTGTCATACGTCCTGTTCCCCAAGATATTCCTCGATTTTGCGGAATTGAGAGAAAACGGATTCCCGGCGGAAGAGCCGAAAGAGGCCGCTGCGCAGACCCCTTCCGAGGCAGGCAGCCCTCATCTGGCCCTTTCCGAATTTGTGATACATGTGCACGGCGAATCGTACCATGTAAAGGTCGGAGGAAAGGGATACAAGTCGGACGGCAAGAGGCCATATTTCATGTATGTGGACGGGCAGCTGGTGGAAGTGCTTGTTGAGCCGCTTGTCGAAGTGCTGCCTTCAGAAGAAGGAAAGATCGACGCGAAGGCGACCGGACAGTCGATACGTCCGAAGGCGCAGGAGCCGGGAGACATTACGACCCCCATGCCCGGCACGGTTGTCAAGATGAAGGTCAAAAAAGGCGATAAGGTCAAGGTTGGTGATACAATCCTGATCGTTGAGGCGATGAAGATGGAAAACGAGATTCATTCGCCGGTTGACGGCGCCGTGGAAAATATCTTTGTCAGCGAAGGCGATATGGTCAACCCTGATGAGGTAATCGTCCAGATAAGATAATTATCATGGATTTCGGCCACATCATACAACAGATCGTCATTTCGATCATCCCGATCATGCTGGCCGTAATCCTGCATGAGATTTCGCACGGATATGCCGCCTTGAAGCTGGGGGACCCGACCGCCAGGATGATGGGCAGGCTTACCCTGAATCCCCTGCCTCACATAGATATTCTCGGGACCATCATTATGCCTGTGGCTTTGTATGTCCTTACCGACGGAAAATTTGTATTCGGTTACGCCAAACCGGTGCCGATCAATCCCAATAATTTCAGAAGTCCGAAGCGCGACATGGCGATATCCGCTGCTGCCGGTCCCATGGCAAACATAGTTATAGCGGCGATAAGCATAATATTGCTGAAACATGCGCTTGTGCCGTTGGCTTCCGTGGTGGATGAGTCGACCGTGCAGAATTTCCTGCAGCCTCTGGCCCGCATGTTTGCCGTCAGTGTTACCATCAATGTCGTGCTTGCGGTGTTCAATATGATTCCTATACCTCCGCTGGACGGCGGCAGGGTTTTAATGGGACTGCTTCCATATCGACAAGCCGACGTTTTGGGCAGGATAGAGCCTTACGGTCTTGTAATAATTATCCTGCTGGTTGCAACTCATATTTCGGATTATATAATATATCCTCTTATAAGATTTATAATCGGCCTGTTGAGCCTTCTTTAGGCGGTGTGTGTTACAGGGTGTAGGGGCGCCGCGCCCTCATTATATTTGCGAGCCTGTCATGACGGGTACAGGCCATTTGGGGTTATGTAGGGGCGTGATTCATCACGCCCGCATTCAATTTTAAGGAGTAGACAATTATCATGAAAGAACGTGTATTGAGCGGCATGCAGCCGAGCGGGAAACTGCATCTCGGAAACCTTGTGGGGGCCCTGAAAAACTGGGTGGAAATGCAGGACAAATATGACTGTTTTTATTTCATTGCCGACTGGCATTCATTGACCACCGGATACGCCAATCCTTCAGCCATAAAGGAAAACACGAACGACCTGCTCCTTAATTTCATAGCAGCGGGAATCGACCCCGACAAGTCCACCATATTCATCCAGTCCATGGTCCCTCAACATGCGGAACTGCACCTGCTGCTCTCAATGATCACCCCTCTCGGCTGGCTTGAACGGGTGCCCACGTACAAGGAAAAACTGGACAACATCACGGACCGCGACCTTTCCATGTACGGCCTGCTCGGATACCCGGTGCTGATGACCGCCGACATCATTATCTACAAGGCAACGCGTGTGCCGGTCGGCGTCGATCAAATGCCGCACCTCGAGATATCGCGTGAAATAGCGCGCCGCTTCAACCATATATATAAACAGGACGTTTTCCCCGATCCCGAAGGCCTGCTCACAAAATTTCCAAAGATCCCCGGGCTTGACGGTCGCAAGATGTCAAAAAGTTATGACAATGCCGTCTATCTGAGCGACGCCCCTGAGGTTGTCGAACAGAAGATCAGGCAGATGAAAACCGACCCTGCCAGGATCAGGCGCACGGACGCCGGCGACCCTGAGAAGTCCCCGGTCTATCAGCTGCACAAGATATTTTCTTCGGCGGATGAACTCGAAACCGTTGCAGACGGCTGCAGAACCGCCTCTATGGGATGCATTGACTGTAAAAAGATCCTTATAAAGAACCTGTTCGCCTATCTCGATCCGATATGGGAAAAGCGCGCTGAGCTGATAAACAGGCCTGATACGTTGCGCGATATAGCTATAAAGGGTTCCCAAAAGGCGACCGCCGTGGCTGAAGAAACCATGCAAATTGTCCGCCGGGCAATGGGACTGGTGTAATCCGGCAATTACAATTAAGTTTCCGGGGCGATGGAAGCTTGCACCGGGCGCGGGCAGCCGAACCAATTCGGAATTGAAGGCCTGCTGCGGCCGGACCCGGATATATGTCAGGGGCAATGTGGGGGTCCGGACTGTAATCGGACGGGGAAAATGTCTTTCTATCCCAGCACATCGTTTACGCACTCCCTGCATACCCGGACCACAAAATCCATTTCTTCGCGGTTGATTGTCAGCGGCGGATTGAAATATATAACATCTCCCAGGGGCCTGAGCACAACACCCTTGGCCAAGGCCTTTTTATAAATCTGATAACCGACCCTCTTTTTTGGATCAAAGGGGTGCCTGGTGGATCTGTCTTCTACCAGTTCTATAGCGTTAATCAGTCCGATGGAACGGATCTCGCCTGCATGTTTGTGATCGATCAGATTTTCTTTGATCAATAGCCGGAAATACGCGGCATTATCATTCGCTTTTTCCAGGATGCCCTCTTCCCGCATAATTGCAAGCGCCTCATTTGCCGCCGAGCACGCCAGCGGATTGCCGCTGTATGTATGGCTGTGCATGAACGCCTTGTTTTCGTTATAGTCGGCGTAAAACGCATCATAGATTTTTTGCGTGGTCACCGTAAGAGCCATCGGCATATAGCCGGCCGTCAGTCCCTTGGACAGACACATGATGTCGGGCGAGATTTCCGCGTGATTGCAGGCAAACATCCTGCCGGTTCTGCCGAAACCCGTGGCGATTTCATCGGCAATCAGGCTCACATTATACCGGTCACACGCCAGGCGGAGTTTCTCAAGATATATCGGAGGGTAAATCTTCATGCCTGCCGCAGCCTGTACAAGCGGTTCAGCGATAAAGGCGCATACCGTATCAGAGTATTCGGCAAAGGCCCGCTCCGCAGCCTCGAAGCATTCGGCGCGACAACTGTCGCGGCGCTTTTCATACGGACAGCGATAGCAGTCAGGCCCGTCCACACGAATGATGTCAAGCAACATCGGTTTGTAGATACGCGAATACAGATCTACCCCGCCTACGGACAACGCGCCTATGGTTTCTCCATGATACGCGTTGCTCAAGGCCATAAATCGTGTTTTCTGCGGGTTGCCTGTCTGATTGTGATACTGAAAACTCATTTTCATTGCCGCTTCAATTGCGGACGAGCCGTTGTCCGTAAACAGGAACTTGGTCAGTCCCTCCGGAACGATTCGGGAAAGATTATCGCAAAGATGGATGGCGGGAATATGTGAGAAATTTGCGAAAATAACATGCTCAAGTTTGTCAATCTGGGCCTTAACCGCGTTGTTAATGCGTCCGTTGCAGTGGCCCAACAGGTTGCACCACCAGGAACTGACGACATCAGCATAACGGTTACCGTTAATATCGTAGAGATATAATCCCCCGGCATGGTCGATAATAATGGGCGGCAATTCTTCGTAGTCCTTCATTTGCGAGCAGGGATGCCAAATATGCTCTAAATCTATTTTCTCCAGGTCCATAGTTTTAACCTCCTTACAAAGGCTGCAAGGGCAGTCGTATCCATATCGCGGCTTATGCGTGCCCTGCGCACAAGTGACGACCGGTAATTTTATTGTATTCCCAACAACAACTCAGAGCAGTCATTGTAAACCTTAATGACATATTAAGTTTACAATGACTGCTCAAAACTAATCAACAAATATGATTGCCGATGCCCCATAGAAGAAGGGCGCACGGATTATTTACCGTGCGCCCTTCTTTTCATTCAGCGGAATATAACTTCATTCACGCTGTTGGCGAATCATTTTATTTGCTGAGGATATGAACCTCAACCCTTCTGTTCTCTGCGCGTCCGGCTTCAGTGTCGTTGGATGCAATAGGCCTGCTCTTGCCGTATCCGACGGAAGAAACATGAGATCTCTTCACTGCGCCGTTCTTTACAAAATAATTGACAACTGCGGCGGCCCTTCTCTCGGACAGCTTTTGATTGTATTTCTCGGAAGCAATGTTGTCTGTGTGTCCGGCTACCCTGATCTTGGACCCCTTATGTGACTTTACAAACTCAATGGCCTTCTTGAGCTGCGGTTTGTCCTTGTCCTTGATGATCGACTTGTTTGTGTCGAAATTCAGTTTGAGAACGATTGTCTGCTTTACGCCTGCAATCTTGCCGCCGCAAAGGGCCTGGGCCTTTTCGGATGCCGCCAGCGCCATATCAATAGCGTCCTGGGTCCTGCATGAATAGTAAACTGCGTAAGCGTCATCAATCTGCTTGGCAACGGCATTATACTTTGCCGGGCACTGCCTGTCCGCACCCCTCGCCTGCGCATCTGCGAGATCCTGCTCAGCGTTGACAAGAGCCGACGGATGAAACGCATACTTGTACTTCTCGCCCTGGGTGTATTTCATACCGCAGCCTGCGAGCAAGCCGAATGAAACAACTGCGACCACTAATAGAAATAATGCTTTCCTCATAAATACTCCCCCCTCCTTCAATTAAGGATACTTATTACCCCGGCCCTAAACCGGGGCGCTTGTGTAAGACGCCTTGGACAAAGTCCTGGTGTCAGATCAAAAACAAAATCACAACAGTAACCGCAAAAAAAGCAAGTCCTACTTTAATAGTATAACAGGAATTATTAAACATTGCTTAGCCGGATACTCCTGATTGACCAATTTTAAATCAGTATTGCCACAATGTCAATAGGAATATTGCTTGTCGGCCCGGCTTCGCAGTCCCCTGACGCTTTATCGCGGCTGAATTTGTTATTATAATAACGGCGTTGAAGTGGACGTGTTAATAAATGATTAGTAATGATTGATTAACCCTTTATATGGCGTTCTTTTGAGCGGAGGAAGACCGGTTCCGGGAAAATATCCTGGTTCTTTTGGACTGCTTTTAGCCGGGACCTTGGGGAAATTCGCTGGTCTGAACCGCTGCCGTTGCGTCAATAAATATCTTGAAAAGTGACGTCACATTACGGAAGGTAGCGCCGAAAAGTGATATAATCTATAATAAATTGTCCGGGTTATTGATAATGGGCATGCCGCCAATATAAGAAGCAACGAAAGCTGGCGGTCGGGTGAACGCTTAAGGAACAAGGCATTTGCAGGGCTTATGATTGGTATGAAAGAAGAAGAAAATCCGTCTCATTAGTTATGAAGGCCTTAAAGGAATACATATTTGCAGTGATATAGTTATGTCTATCATAATCTCCGAGGAGGAAAAATGAAAAGAAGACTATGCGTGAGACAGGTAATAGCTCTGAGTGTTGTTGCAATTTTTCTGATACCTGCCGCCCTGAAGGCCGAGACTAAAGATGTGGATTATACAATAAAAAAGGGTGACACACTCTGGACGATTTCATCCGGCAAACTGAAGGATCCCTTATTGTGGCCCAAGCTGTGGAAAGCCAACTCCAACGTGCATAACCCTCATCTGATATTCCCTGATCAGAAGATTGTTATCCCCGGTGATTTATTGAAGGACGGGCTCAGATCCGGCAAGAAACTTGTGCCTGTCAGGAAACTGTCTTCCAGATATCTGCCTTCCGGGACGGCAAGCCCGATAGTATCAAGAGAGATCCTGTTGGACAGCGGTTATTTCTCACGCAGTTTCGTGCCTTTAGGCAAGATTGAGAGCCGGACCGATGACAAAACGCTTTTCGGCAATGGGGATACAATCTATGTGTCTTCTGCTGCAAGACTGATACCCGACACTAAATATTATATCGGCGACAGGGCCGAGGCTGTCTACAATCCGGCCGGTAAAAAAGAGTTGGCCGGAGTTCTGGTGAAAAATGAGCTGGTGGGCTATCTGGTCAAGATAAAAGGGACTCTGCAGATTACCGGAGAAGAAAACGGGAAGACTAAGGGGTTGATCATAGAAAATTTCAAGGAAATCAAACCGGGCGATGTGATAATTAATTATTACCCTATTACTGTGCCTTATGCGCCTGTTGTAGAGAGAAAGCCCGCTATATCCGGCGTAATAGTGGGGATAGTCAACCGGCGTATGCCGGCAGGCAGGGAAGACATTGTATACATTAACAGAGGCTCTGCACAAGGGGTTGAAGTAGGCGATTTATTTACAATTTCGTCGGGTATTCGTCCTCATGCAGTAAAAGGCTCTATTCAGATCTTTTCGGTCTTTGATGACGCATCGGTTGCGATCATCAAAAAAACGGAACGAGAGGTCGTTCCAGGAGATACCTTCGGGAATTAGCCTGTAATCCGGACAAATAAAAAAGCCCTCCTCAGAGGGCTTTTTTATTTGTCCGGACATATTAACTCGTGAGTATCTTAAGCGCCCTCAGGCGGCTCGGATGTTTTAATTTACGAAGCGCCTTGGCCTCTATCTGGCGGACACGCTCACGGGTGATCGAAAGAAATCTCCCCACTTCTTCAAGTGTATGGTCGCGGTCAACACCTATGCCAAAACGCATACGGATGACCGTCTCTTCTTTTTGGGTCAGGGTCCTGAGCACACGCTGTATCTGCTCCGAGGTCTCGATCCTCTCTGCGTCGGAATAGGGGGACGGACTTGCCTTGTCGCCGATAAAGTCTTCAAGCTCCGTATCCTCGTCACCGATTGGGGTCTGAAGGGCTATCGGGTCCTGAATCGCCCTGAATACCTCCTCGACCTTGCGCACCGGCACCACCAGTTTTTTTGCGATCTCTTCATTCACCGGCTCCCTGCCGAGCTGCTGCGTAAGTTCACGTGACGCCTTTGTAACCCTGTTATAGAACTCCATCATATGAACAGGCACACGAATAGTCTTGGTCTGATCTATCAGCGCGCGGGTTATTGCCTGGCGAATCCACCATGTGGCGTAAGTGCTGAATTTGAAACCCTTTTCGTATTTGAACTTGTCCACTGCCTTCATAAGACCGATATTGCCTTCCTGGATCAGATCCAGTAGCGGCAGTCCGCGGCCGACATAATTCTTGGCAATGTTGACAACGAGCCTCAGGTTTCTCGTGATAAGCTCATTTTTGGTCTCGCCGACAAGATAACGCGCCCTGGATATCTTTGACCACAATTCCTTGAGCGCATCTGCTTTTATGCCGACCTCGGTCTCGACCTTTTTATATTCGGCCTGGACCTCTTTAAGCAGGGTATCAAGTTTCTTGAAATTCTGGCCCTTCTTTTTCTTGTCATTGAGCGCGGCCTTCAATTCCTTCAGTGACCCATATCTCTTTATCTTTTTATCAGTGCTTTCAAGCAGCGCAGTAAGCTCTTCAAGACGTATAAGTGTCTGGATCAACGCCTCGTCGGCCCTCTCCTCTTCAGGCAGGGCCTCCTCTTCATCTTCGACGGAGATGGAATCCTTGATACGCTCAAAGACCGGCAGGGTCGTTATAGTGCCTTTTATAATATCCCGGCCCTGTTCCAGTTTTTTGGCAAGTTCAATCTCTTCGTATTTTGTGAGGATTGATATATCGCCCATGGAGTTGAAATAAGCCTGTACAAGGTCTTCCGCACGTTCATGCTCTTCAACTTCCTCTTCGATTTCTTCGTCGGGGGGAATACCTTCTTCATAATCGACTACTTTAACGCCCATATCATTAAGGACATCCATAAGGTCTTCGATTTCGTCGGGAGAGAAAAATTCGGATGGAAGCGCCTCGTTTATCTCATCGTAGGTAATGACACCACGCCGTTTGCCAAGGTTAACAATCTCTTCAAAAATATCCTTTTCTTTCATACGCCCCCTTAGAGCTTGCCTGCAAAAAAAAAATTAAAGAAAGGATGAAAATACCTCTCTTTAATCAATTATATACTGATTTCCATAGATTGCAAGTAAAAAATTGACAAAGGGGGAGAGAAGGGAGAAAAGAGGTCAAGGCGCACGGTCTATTAGTACTGGTAAGCTGAACACATTACTGCGCTTA
>JGI20214J51650_10000702_pt1 | contig 20992 bp, 9 predicted proteins | sample WetSurMetagenome_FD_51650 | JGI IMG/M metagenome (IMG submission 51650) | reverse complement strand
GATGCTGGAGAGCCGGGACTTGAAGGCTGGACGATTAACCTGTTGAGTGGCAGCACAATTATCGCAAACACAACAACCGGATCAGGTGGAGCCTATTCCTTCACCAATATCACTCCTGGCAGCTACACCGCTGTAGAGGCGGTCCAGAATGGCTGGACGCAAACTTATCCCAAGGCTCCCGGTACTCAGGCTCTGAATCTCGCATCAGGTGAGGCCGGGCCCACCAACATTGATTTCGGCAACATTAATCTCACAAGCGTCGGTGGGGCAAAGTTCGAGGACAGGAACGGAAATGGCGTCCGGGATGCAGGCGAGCCTGGACTCGCAGGCTGGACGGTCAACCTGAGGAACGGCGGCATAGTCTTCGCTACAGCAACAACCGGTGCGGACGGAGCTTATGAGTTCACAGGAATCGCCCCTGGAACTTTTACAGTTGATGAGGTTTCCCAACCAGGCTGGTTGCAGACCTATCCTACGTCTCCCAGTGTTCATACTGTGACCCTGTTTTCCGGCGTGCCAGGATCAGGCAATCTTGATTTCGGCAACGTGCGTACTGCAGGTTTTGGCGGCATTAAGTTTCAGGATAGCAACGGTAATGGTGCCAGGGATGCAGGCGAGCCTGGGCTCGCAGGCTGGACGGTTGATCTGAAAAATGGCGGGGCAGTAATCGCCACTGCAATAACCGGCCCGGATGGCACCTATGAATTTTCCGGAATAATTCCCGGAAACTATACTATTGAAGAGGAACAGAGGCTGGGATGGATTCAAACCGAACCGCCCGGAAATATCTACACGGCAGATATATCAAGTTCCGGCGAGGTCGTTGTAAAGAGATCAGATTCCGGCCAGACAGCTGTGGAACCGACTGAAGTGAACTTCGGCAATCAGGTGATCAGCGCAGAGGTTTCGCTATCCGGCGTGAAGTTCAACGACAGCGATGGGGATGGGTTCAAAGAGGGCAACGAATTGCTGGGCGGCTGGACCATAAACCTGATGCAGGACGGCACTGTTGTCAATAGCACCACTACCTCTTCCGAGGCTGCAACACTTGGATCTTATAAATTTACAGGCATCCTGCCCGGCACTTACACCCTGGAAGAGGTGCCTTCATCCTCAACAGACTGGACCCAGACCTATCCTGAAAAAAATATTTACAATATAGTTGTCTCCGAAAATGGCCAGATCAGGGCAACTGCCTCTGACCAGACTGAGGTTGCATCGAATAATCTGGATTTTGGAAACAAGTACAAGCCATCAGAAGTAGAGAAAAACGCCCTGGAGATCACAAAGACAACTCCAGATGAAATCATAAGACCTGACACGCAGGCTACCTTTGCCATCACGGTAAAAAATAATGGAAATGTAGAGATTCATGACATCAAAATCGTTGATGAGCTGAGCCCCATGCTGGAGTTTGTTCCTTATGCATATTCAGGAAATACCCAAATCCAGCACACCTTTGAAGGTGGCAATATTGTCTTTGATCTCGAACCTCTCGGCTCTCTTCAGCCAGGCGATTCCTGGACTATTGCTTATAAGGTCAAATTAAGTCCTGATGCCTGCCCAGTCGGTTTTACGCCAGCCTCATCCGCTCCAATAGTAGCAGCCGATGAAACAAAATTAAAAATCATGGCAGTGGAAAACGGCCTTTCAAGCCCTTCGGAAATCGTGCAACTTATCGATGCTCTCTCCAGGAATAAAACCAAACTGGAAGCCAAGCTGAAGAGCATTAAGGGACACCGGGATGCATTTGATAAAGCCAACTCGACACTTGAATCTGGCATAAAGAGCATAGCTGCAATGAATTTTACAGGCAATAACTACACAAATATTTCTGGAAAAGACCGTCTGATTGAGCTTCTGAATGCGACCGGATTCCTGGTGTATTCAGAGTATTCCAGGCCGGACAAATATGACCTTCTTGTCACTGAGTACGGCATGAACGGCGAGGTTATTTCAGATTTCTATACATTTCTGCCAACAAAGGAGACGCTGAAAATCGAGTACAATAAACCGCATATGGGCTATAAGACCTATACGGTGCGCTACTATGCTACCGGAGACACTCTGATCATGATATACGACTTCTATGGCAACATGATCGGCGTAGATTATAGGAAAACTCCTGGATTGGCTGCGCCGGAATACCTCACTAATTGTGCTACTGCCTACGGGAAGATGGGTGAAGAAGATGAGCTGTTGGTGAGCGATAGAGCATGTGCCAACTTGGGATGGAGCTGCAAGAGCAGCGGTCCGGTGGCAAGTTTCCTGCTCACAAAGGTAGCAGACCGCGATGTCGCTCAGGTGAATGATACTGTCAAGTACGCATTTACGGTGCAGAATACCGGTACAGCTGTGCTGAAATATTTCACCCTCAACGACGATAAAATGGGTATTATTGTGCTCAATGATCCTGACCCACTGGATCCCGGCGAGTCACGCACTTACTACGGAAACTATACAATAAGAGGAGGAGATGGGCCGAAGCTGGTGAATGTGGTTATAGCTACGGCGCTCGACCCTGATGGAAATGTGGTTACCAGAAAGGCAACAGAGTATGTGAAGATTCTCGAAGGCTGCGGCCTGACGAAGACCGCCTCGCCAAAGATCGTCCGGCCAGGGGACTATGTGACATACAACATCACATGGAGTATTGCTGGGATGGTAGGCTCCGAATATTTTATTGTGGATGACTACCCCCAGGGCGTGTCCTTCATATCCGCAACTCCCTCACCAATTGATGACGGCAAAAACAACAAATGGACCATAACCGAAAATAGCGGCACTATCATTATCATAGTGCAGGTAGCCCAGGATATCGGCAATACTTCCTTTGAGATGGATCAGGGTGTCCAAGGAACCGGATTTGTGAATGTGCGCAATGATATCCGCACCAATCCGGTTATATTAAAAAATAAAGCAACGTTGTATCAAATAATTGATGGCAGTTACGTTGAAGATTGCACCGCATTTGCGGACGTCAACATCGGCCCGCCCCAGACCTATGTCGCTCTGAAGGAGCACGGCAGCGGCGACTATGCCAGCGAGGAAGTGATCCGCTACCAGAACTCCAACCGTTCCATTTCGGTGACCAAGGGCCTTACGGCAACGCATAAGCCAACCAGCTTCTCGCTGCCCAATAATCGTGATGTCGATTTCCAGAGCAAATGGTCGGAGATGGCCCAATCCAAGAACTATGCCACAGGTGGCTCCACAAATGAGCAGTACACTCATGCAAGCCGCATCAGCAGGAATAGCTCTCTTAATTTAGACGAGAACGGCAGCACCATGAAGACGGAAGCAGACTTTGAGGGTGTGGGCCATATCGGTCTGGTCAAGAAGGCAGTTGAAGAAGATAAGACCCAGAGCGCCAGCGATGTCTTCCAGTCCCAGGAAGACTATGTGGGCAGCTTCAAGATCAACCAGAAGTTCGATGAATACGGCAAGAATGCAGAGTACGAAAAATCCGTGAATGGCACAGGCTACGTCTCTGCGAAGAGAGATCTGGGTAAAGCCCAGTCATCTTACGAGTCAGGAACAGGCAGCTACCAGAGCGAGGAGAAGATCAGCACTGTTACTAATTATATCTCCAAAGACATCAACCTCACTCATCTGCCGACCAGCTACATTTACACACCCACCTTTTCCACTTCCAGCGATCTAAAGTGGAGTGAAGGCATGTGGTCGAAGACCCCCACCAGCCTGATCAGCGAGCAGTTTTCCAGTGCGACCAACCTCAGCTTGCATAGAGCCGCCCGTGGCCTCAACGAGATGGCAACCGAAGCCAGTGTAACAGGCCAGGCCGATTTCCGAACGGCTTACAGGGGCGAGAATGGCAACGACACGATTGATCAGCAGGAGACCTATGTGGGTAATTTTGATATCAAGAGAAAGACCTCACTGGGTGGTGTGGCCAAGTATGACCGGCCTCATATCTCTTTAAGCAAAATGGCCAAAGTGGACCTGCTCAATTCAACCGTTGCCGACTATCGCATCACCATCGAAAACAATGGCAACCGCGCCCTGGAGCCGGTATATGTCATGGATGTCTTCCCGGATGGAACCGAGTATATCACATCTTCTCTGAGGCCGGCTGAGCTGACGGGAAGTTACGCCAACTGGTCGCTCCCAGCTATGGGCATCGGCAGCAAGGTGATCATCGACTTGCAGCTGAACATCACCGAAGAGCCATCTAATCTGGTCAACCGGGTGCAAGCGGCTGGGAAGTACGATGAGATGTGGACGCTTGCCAGGAACTTTTCCGTATCCAATTTAAAATGGCTGACCTGCTGTCCGCCCCAGATCTCCGCATCCAAGACCGCCAGGATCGATTCTCTCGACCCGAATGTGGTCTGGTACACGCTGAATCTCAAGAACCGGGAGAAATACACCATGGTGGCCTTCTGGATGGACCGGTTGCCCCTATCCATGGGGCTCTTAAACTCGTCTCTGGAGCCGTCTGAGAACAGGTCCGGCCTGATAACCTGGACCATCCTCGATCTGGCACCGGGAGAGAACAGGAGCATAGTTTACAGGACCAGAGCGGAGGCAGATGGCACCTACATCAATACAGCTCACATCGAGGCATTCTCAGTTGACGGACCGGATGCAGCTGCGGCGGATGTTGAGGCGAGAATCAATCTGGGAGAGGGTGTAGCAGTGGCTTCGTCCTCATCATCAGACTGGCAGCCGCCAACATGCTTCGGCCTGAACTGCAGCGGCAAGATAAACGATGAGGACTGGGTGCCATGCTACACCTGCGGAATGGGTGAAAACGGCGGCGGTGTAGCCATGCCACCCTGTGCCTCATGCATTGACACTGGGGATGACAGTCTGCCCTGAGCCGCCAACGACCGCGTCCTGAATGGCGCGGCTTGCGGTCATGCAAAAAGCAGAGTAGCTTTAAGAGCGGTCGACTCTTCATGCGGACTGCATTGTGACGGAGGTCAACCCGCTTGGCGCCACTCAATCCGGAATAAAGTCCATTCGTCTAACTGTCGCATTGGCGACTGGTGCAGACTCATGCGTTCGGTTTCAGTAAGATGTTCAATCCCGCTGCGTCTGATAGATTAGGTTTCTGAAACTGTTTTATCCCTGCTTCCGGAACAGCTTCCTGGACTGCTTCCGGCAGCTGCCCTGCCCATTTAGCCTCGCTCTGCCCGATCGCGCAATACATACAGCCGCAAGCGGATTTGCAGGGATAAACGCAATTCGTTACGGCAGTGCCCAACTACTCTCTATCCTGTTGGAGGAGAACTTCCTGGGCAACCAGTTGAACTGCATTGAGCTAAACTTGCTGCAAGAAGAATAGGCATGACCGGATGGCGCCCGGCCATGCAAATGGTTCTACTAAGCCTGTCTGCTCACCCAGGATAAACCAGAGTCTTGCTTGGCTGAGAGATATTCAAGCAGACCTCATTGCTCGCAACGCAAAGATGGGTTCGGTTGGTTGCATCCATCACCACATCACCGCAGGACAGGGCAAAGTTGCAGATGCGGCAGATGCAAGAGCTGCAGTAGCTGCAATTATGGCTGACCACTTTATGGTAGGTCCTATTCGTTCCGGCGGCCAGCGTGATTCCAGGAGATCCCTGTATCACACCAAGTATTGAGTCGTTGATAGTTATGTTCTCAATTGTCTTGTTCCCTGTGTTATTCACGGTGATGGTGTAATTTATGGGATCGTTTGCATTGGCATTGAAATCTGTTTTATTGGTGCTCTTATATACTTCCATGAAGGTTCCCTGGCAGCTTGAATAGAGAAGCTCCTGGAAGCTGCTGATGAGCCTTGCCTGGCGTCTGATCAGATCCTCATAGCTTGCCAGGAATTGATACCACGTCTGCTGTTCAGTCTCGTTGAGAGCACTCTGGCTGTCCAGCCATTTGTTAAAGCTGTTGAGAAGATACTGCTCACTGTGAATACGATCTTCATAACTGCTCAATAGGACTGCTTTCTCTGAGCTACTGAGTTTGCAGTAGCCCCTGATGAGAAGAACATCATTGCTGGAAATGATCGCCGCTTCTCTCCTTAAGAGGTCCTCGAAGCTGGCTGTGAATTTAATCTTCTCCGCTTCCTCCAGATCGTTCCAGTTGCACCAGACGATGCCCTCAAAATCATTCAATCCAAGCTGCTGCCTCATGGACAGATCATCAAAGCTGGCAAGGAATTTCTGGCTCGCGTTGGCATCCAGGGAGGAGTTTTTGAGCAAGCTCTCGAAACTGGATATGGTAGTAGTCTGCCCTCTGAGAAGGCTCTCCAGGCTGTCAAGCCGGAATACTGCTTGTGATAAGGCCCGAGCTATGGCACTGTCATTGCTGTATATGCATCCTGTGTCGCATGTGCCGCGGACGGTGACGTTATTGATATGAGTCAGTCCGCAGGTCTCATTGGTGCTGGCATTTATTACCGCCGACCATTTTCCAACACCCATTGGCACCTCCTGTCCGGCCCATTCTATGGTGGTCCAGTTGGCAAACGGACTGTTATTGATCATTGTACCGTTACTGGAAGACACATCATAGAATCCGTCTCCCAGTACATCTATCACGCTCACGTTCTTTGCCGTCTCATTGCCGTTATTGTCTATGTAAATTGTCCAGCTGACTGGCCCCTGAAACTGCACTGCTGGCTCCTTTCGTACGACAAGGTCGCCTTTTTTAGGACTGACAGAATGAACATCAGGGTCGGTTGAAAGGAGATTTCCGCAGGAATCAAAATAATAGAATTGCAGGATATTGGCGCTCTCTCTGGATGACTTGCAGCACTCTGTGCAGTTTTGGACCTTGAATTTTATAGTAATAATCTCGTTGGGGTAGACTCTATCAATGTTGCTGGCGTTCCAGACAAGTGTGCCGTTTATAGCTGTGAAATCATTGGGCTCATAGATGGTGATTGAGGAATTATGGCTGGCATTGTTGCTGGTGATGAGGGCCGAATTCGTCTTGTAAATGAATCCAACCGGCAGCTTATTGGAAATATTATAGACAAATGCCGTTGCGCCGCTATTGGCGATGGTAAGGGTTATATCTCCTCCACAGGTATCAAGCACCATCAGCTGCCCTATGTCCGGGCTGGCAGAACCGCTTGGCCTGGTGATCAGATCCGCAGTGGCAACTGCCGGGGCGATGGGGCAGCAGCTCCAGTTTACCCTGGCCGTGTTATTAGTTGGGATATCGCAGCCCGTTACGGTAGCATTGACAAGGATATTCCTGCTCTGTCCGACATTCATATCTGGCAGATTCCAGACCAATGGATCTGCCGAGGTACCGCTGCCGCCATCCTGAGCTGGATCGGAGGAATGCCAGATAGTATTTGTCGGCAATATATCCTGCAAAGTCACATTCTTGGCTGTATAATCTCCTTCGCTCATTAGGGTTATATTCCAGCGGACTATATCCCCAATATTTGCAATAGACGTGGACGGTGTCTTGGTGATTGTGATCGCAGGGCTGAATTTTATTACTGGAATTTCGCTTTCCACCTCCGGCCCAAATCTCCCGCAGGGTTCGGTATAGTTCAATAATACGGTTGAGTCACCACCATTGAAGCTGCATGACCCCGTGGCCGAGGCATTGAATCTTATGGAAATCCTTGTGCCTGGAACGATCCCAAAGGTCTGATTGAAATACCAGATCAGAACCGAAGGATTGCTGTTGTCAAATGATGTGTTAACAGCACCTGATACTATCGGTGTGTCGTTCAGCTTGAGGCCAGGAGGTAGCGTCTCTTTGATGGACAGATTATAGACGTTAGACGCTGTATTGATGACCTCTATCAGGAACGGATCGTTGGCTTTGCAGTCGTCCACCCTTCCCGCCTCGTGCTTGGCCACAAGAAGCCTGGCATCTACCAGCTCCACTTTGGATGAGGCGCTGACGTTCTGGCACTCAGATCCGCCGCAACTCAGATTGAAATAAGCTATGTTGTTCCTGTTATTGCAGCCGCAGAGAGTGGCGTTAACCTCTATCATCACCTGTTGTTGCTGGTCCATCTCACCTATGTTCCAGATGACCTTATCCGGACCGCAGGGATCATGTCCGATCACAGTAGTATTCTCCGGCTCTGCCACCAGGGGGCAGGTGGGGCACCTGCGAATTCTGGAGCTGCTGTAATTGAGATCCGACTCCATGTAGTCTACTGCCGTTACGTTGTAGGCAATGCCCGAGCCGACGTTGGTCATATAGATCTTCCAGCTGGCATTTCTGTCCAGGGCATAGACGACCTCCGGAGTCTTTCTAAAGGTGATATTGGAAAATCTCTCCAGGCCGGGAGAACATTTGCCAGAACGGGCCACAAGAGATCCGCAATTGTCTTTATAGTTGAGCCAGGAGCCGGTACATGGGCTCGTCCCGCAGACCCTCTGTACCATGAAGGTGATGTTCCCTCCGCGGCTTACGTTCTGTCCCAGCTCCCAGGTCAGGTTATTGCCAACACGAGTCGGCTCAAAGTCCGAGACCGGACCGGACTGATTGACGATGCCTGCTATTTTGCTGGGTCCGATGTACCGGTAATTTATATCGCAATAGGTCAGGTTCATATCATGGGCAATCCAGTTGGGGTCATCGTCCGGGCTGTTTTTCGTAAGATTTATGGTGAAGGGAAACATCTTGCATGCTGAGACATAACACGGAAGCTGCATGCTCAGGCCGTAGTCAGCCTGATTTACAGCGACGCTCACAGCATCCTGGAAGCAGCCAACATTGGGGCAATCGGGGCTGTATCCGTCCACGCATAGCTTGGACCAATCTGTAAACGAACCAGTCTGCGGCTGGCGCAGTGTGTAGTTGATCTGCAGAATGGTTCCGTTTTCAAGCGGTCCGCAAGAGCCATTGAGAAAATCGAGGTTTTTGGCAGTATTCAGAGTTATGGTGGAAACGTTTACACAGGCGTGGTTAACGGTAAATATGGCACTTCCGCTGTTGCTACCATCCGGGAAGGTCTGGCCGTTGGGTCCCGTCTCAGCAAAGCTAATGTTGCTCCAGTTGACGCCCTTTGTGTTATTGAAGACATAGGTGTTGTTATAGCTGATAAGGCGGCAGTTTTCTTGCAGAGTTGGAGTGGCGCTCTTATTTGACGATCTCATTATGGTATCATTGAAGCATTTGACCATAATCGGAAATGATGTCTCGGCAAATAATGGACATCCGCAGCAGTCTTCGCCGGCAGTGACGTTGAACTCATTATTATAGACATCACCGCAGCTGCATTTTGCATAATCCTTGCTGGCCTTCAGCTGCACTACCTTGGACCAGGGAGTGGTATCATTGATGGGCTCATCCTTCCAGACGATAGTTTGATTGCCGGAAAAGACCGTCCCGCCCGCGGCATCAATCACCTCAAAGTTGGCAGGATAGTGGTCGACGATGGTGCTGTTGGGAAGGGAATGCAGGGCGCAGTTGCCGCTCGAATAGCTGACCTCCATAGCATACGATCCAGTTTCGCCCAGATAGAGAATAGAGTCGCCTCTCTTGCTCGCTGAGATGCTGGGGATGGTGGCGGGATCCATGGAATATGTCATCTGGGTGGCGGGCGGATACCATCTCGAACCGCAATCGCCATAATAGCTGCTATAGATGTTGAACACTCCACTGCTGCCAGTGGCATTGCATCTTCCATAAGGCATTCCGAAGTTGAAGGAGAACGTCTTCGATCCGCCGAGAGGAGTGGCTATTGTTCGTGTTGAATTGATTGTTCCCAGCATGAAGGTGTGGTTGCTTTCAAAGTATTGTGCCCCGGAGACATTGGTGATGCTGTATGGAGCACTGAAATCGGCAAAGTTCATCTGGTAATTGGTTGCGTTGTTTTCTCCGGTGTTATTGACTGTAACGGTTACAGTGGTGTTATTGCAGTAAGGGACAATGATGGGCGAGGGGGAAAATGTAAATTTCACAAGGGCAACCAGATAAATATATTTTATGCTTCCTTTGGCATAGGTCTTCTGGCAGTAATTGCCGCTGCAACCCCAGCTGACGTTTACCGTATTGACAAGATTCTTGCAGGCCATAACCCGGAAGGTCGTGTTCACCGTCTTTATCTCGCCTGGATCGATTCGATCGTAAGACCAGTTCATCTGGCCGCCCGGAGAGTCGATGCTCAATAGCTCGAGACCATTCTCATTAGTATCATTCACCAGAACATTAAATGCCGTTCCGGATCCGATATTCTCTATCTTCACCGTCCACTTGACTGTGTCATATTTGCTTGCCTCTATGACATTGGGCTCCTTGGTGACCTTGAGCAATCCCTGATTGACGACAACGGCTAAAGAAGAGAATGGCGCTGCAATTCCGCCGCTATATCCTGCATTGACGGCCAGTCGCTTTCCGGAAGGCGATCCGCAGCCAGCCGTGAGGTTGAATTCTATCTTTAAGTTCTGGTTGTCTCCCAGGACCCAGCTTGAATTTGTCCAGTTGAGGTATTGCTGGAGTATGACTGGCTCCTGTGCTGAGTGGTTGGTGACGGGAAATGTGATATGAACGCTTCCCGGATCATAGCTGAAACCGGTTGGTATGGTAACGTTTATTGATAGATTGCTTGCCGTGGTACCAGTGTTATTGGCATAGACTACGAACTTTGCCGGACTGCAAATGTCAACTTCGGCAGGAGTGATGGCGTTTAAGGTTAAGGCTGCCATAGCCGTGGGGAGAGAAAATAACAATATTAGTAAAATGGGTATTATTCGAATATACTTGATTTTACTTTTAAATATATTCACCGTATCAATCAATAAAAGTGCTGAAGCGATCATATGTCTATAAATTGGTTTGCAGATATCAATTGATCCATTTCCGGACCTTAATACAGACCCCATTCCTTCAAATACTCCCTTCATATTATAATCCCCTCATCAAAAGGTTATCTGTTCATGATATATATAGTTTTTTGCTGATAAAAATCTACTCTGGCTAATATTTTACGAGAAATTCCATGGAATCAAATCAATCAAGTAGCTTTGATCTTTCATCTGCTTTAGAGCAATGGGTCCAAAGGCAATCATCGCGATTATGGACAATCAAATCATTTCGAGAAAAACGCACAAATAAAATATTAATTTTAATATGATGGTGCTAGTTATTTTTATAAAATATTTCACGGAAATGCAGTTAAGAACGAGTTCACTGACGAAATTCCTGAATCCGTCCATATGCTATTATATATTTATCATATGATGAAAGATTTAAATATAAGAAAATTATTGAAGTTATTATCAACCTCGTGATAGGAGTATTCATGATATGAATCCGCTACATTGCCATCGATTTGGGCTTGCTGCCTGCGTTTTATCGATTTCACTCGTCATGATCTCTTTGGGCGAAGTGTCTGATTGCTCCGGCCCAGGCTATATAGATTCATCGATGGCCGCTCTATCCGATTCCCTATCCGTTAATCCATTTCCTCATCCATCTGCCAGCTTGATGGATATTCTGCACAATGCCTCGCTAATGGAGGACTTTCAAGAATTGAATTTTAGTGAGATCTTGCTTGCAAACCAATCCCATCAGATCAATTTAAACGATACGATTTCTCTTGAAGATTCTCAATCTATTGAACAAAGCGTCATTCCTCTTAGCACATATGAGCGCATATTGAGGGAAAGGGCCATTCGCCTGGCCAAATTTGAGCTCAAAATAAAGGAAATCTGGCCCAAATTATGCCCGGAAGAGAGAGTCGAAATAACAAGGCATCTGGAGGAGCTGCTTAGGCGTCAGGCCGTTCTTATCCATGATTTCCAATATCAATTGAAAAAGAAATTCTGTCTGTTTTCCATTCAGGATAAAAAGAAGTCCCTGGACAGTTTTCAGGATCTACTGGACAGAGAAGCGCATCTTCTGATGGGATTTGAGGATCTCCTGCACCAGCTGCAAAATGTTCCTAAAGAGAAGATGATACAATTCCTGGGCAGTTTTGAGGACTTGATCCGAAAGCAGGCAATACTGCTGGATATTTACGATGATTTCCTAAAAGTAGATTGCAATAAAATAAAAATTAATAAATACATTGAAGAACAGGAATGCTATAGATCCGGCCAGGTGGTGAATTATACCTATTTGATTAAAAACACATGCAACTGTTCCGCAAAGGAGATTGACATCGTAGACACCCGGCTGGGCATCATTGTCAAAGGCATCTCATTGGGACCCTACGAAACAAAGTCCGTTAATAAAACCATTACTTTGAATTACCAGCCGGGCACAAAAGTATGCAATACAGCCTGGGCTATTGATCCTGATGGTTTCACTATAGGTTCAAGCAATGATATCTGCATCAGAATGTGTCCGTCCGGGAGGAACGCGACATATGGGCTTCCTGAGCCTGTTCAATACGGCCAGTACTGCGAGAGCCAGAAGGTGGCCGGCACTGGCATAATTGACGTAAGCACCTCAATGGTTGATAAAAATATTGCTCTGCATTACCAGAATTCGCTTGCAGGAAATGGATCCATTGAGCTTGATTCGGAGAACGCCCTTTCCGAGAGCGCCAGCAGGCTGCAAAGACCAATGGATAATAATACGACACCCATGAACCTCTACGAAGATACCAGGCTGATCTACTCAGGAGAAACGCCACTATCAGGTGGAAAATACCTGGAATCCAGAGAGTTCTTCGGAGGAATTGGGGCCAGTATAAATGAAGCGTTCTCTGTGAGTGAGATGGAGAAGGACCAGAAGACATTCTTTGCCTCAACAGATCCAGCGAGCAATGAAGTCGATCTGAATAAGAGCAATCAGCTCAGAAATGCCAGCAGTACCCATCTGGTAGCTATAGAGACAAAGAACTCCTTCAACGGCACATGGGAAACAGACTCTCGCTTGCACAAGATATTGTATAAGGACATAAGAGCTCATGAGCTGTTCACCGGTGTATTCGAGGCTGAGAAGACCATAAAGTTCCATGAGAACCCTGTGTCCGAAAAGAAACATAGTGGATGTGAAGGCATAGATTGCTAGGAGACCTGATAGCCTGTCAGTGGGGTGGCAAATTCCTCCGCGCTCTGAAGGACAGGGCTTTCTTGCTGGTTCTTCGTTTTTTGAGCCGCAATTAGTCTTCTGCCAGAGTTGAAGGTCGCTTTTGGTGCAGATGTGCGTCTTAAGAGCCCAGTTCCTCTTTGAAGGACGAGACGGTTGATTATCTGCGCTAATTAATCCATCACCATCTATCAAAGCACTTGTGAACTACCTCGTCCTGAGGGACGCGGCTTCTCGCTCTACCGCCGAAACTTGTATCACGGATATATGACCTAGCGGTTTGGGCTCTATGGGCACAACAGGCTGTTACATCCCTGCAATGAGTATGTTTCTGGAAGCATTATAGTCCCGATTGCATCAGAACCCACAAAAAAGGCACTCATGCAAAGCTATTGACATGCGGCTATCGGCAAGTCTCGCAAACTCTGTGGAGTCAGCGAGATCAGCAGGAAGGATTGGGACTTCACGCTCCGACCTCCGCGATCCTACAGGCTAAAAATGATACCAATGCGATATAATGTCTCCAAGACGCTGGAAGAAAGAATCCATCTCAGCCCAAACTTCGGGCTTGAGACGGATCGAGATATCAATATCCACCGGAATATTCGCACTCCCGGACTGAGGAGAAGAGCCCATTGAGATCCGACCTCCTGCATTGAACTTCTGCTCAATGCAAGCCGGATCTACGACGCAGGCAGCCCTCCTCTGTCCGTAGCTAAGGATGAAGTCAATGCTACTGCTTTGAGCATGTTGGGCAGGTATTGGTCTGTGCTGCGCCCGGCACCTCCTGGGTGCTATTTCCAGCGGCGGGGACCGTTGTTTCATCGATCTTAGCTCCAGGATAAACAATTGGATTCCCACCATTTGGATAATCGTTTACTATTCTGCATACCTGGTTGCTGACTACGCACACAGTGAAGTTGCCGGTAGGCGTGACCACATCACCGCATGCAGTGGCGAAATTGCATACATTGCAGGTGCAATTATCGCAATCTGCGCATGTTGTCGGCAAAGGTCCTTTTGTGACTGTGACTGATGGCGTGGTGCTGTTGAGTTCAATGCCATTAGCGACAAATCCCATGATAGAGTCGTTTATGCTGACATTTGCAAGCTTTACGCCTGTTGCTGCGGTATCCGGGCCGGCAGTCACTGTGAAGATATAGGCGTTGCTGGAATTGGTCTTGGTTATCTCGAGATACCGGGCGTCGCATCTGATCTTAAGCAGCATCTCAAAGCTGTCGAGAAGCCTGGCCTGTCTCCTGATGAGGTCCTCGAAGCTGTCCAGGAAATCAATCCAGGTCTGCTTGAGGGTCGGATCATTTTCAATTGTCTGCTGGTAGTGCAGCCAGTCTTCAAATTTTGCGTAGAGAATAACTTCATACTTCAATCTGGCTTCAAATCTATCGAGAAGTTCCTGTTTCTGGGAGGCATCTAAGTTGCAGTAGCCTCTCTTAAGAAGGTCTTCGTTGCTTGAAAGCACAGTCGCTTCCCTGCGGATCAGGTCTTCAAAGCTCTGTGTCAAGCTTATCTTTTCCTGAACGCTGAGATCGGACCAATTTCGGCTGACCAGGTCTTCAAAGCTATTGAGGCCCAGTTGCTCCCTCATTGCCAGATCGTCGAAGCTATCCAGAAATTGATAATGGTAATTATTCTGGTCATATTGCAATGTCGAGTTTTTCAGCAGGTTTTCAAAGCTTCCAATGAGTTTGGTCTGGCTTCTAAGCAGATCCTCATAGCTTTTCATCGAATCGTAAGTCGCTGCATAACATGACCCGGTAAGTGTGCAGGCAATTACCAAGATGCAAATAAATGAGGCGACTGTACGATACCCCGTTAGTCCATTCATAATACATACTCCATATATTTATTCGCTTATAGTTGAGCTCTTTTCTAACTATATATATTTTTCTAATGACACACCTTCGCGCATAATAATAATTATACTGTCACCTGCCTAATAAAATATTCTATTTTAAATAATAAATATCTAATCAGATTGCTGATAGTTATATAATATATTTTGCCATTGACAATCTGCAAACGAACTATATGATAATTCTAATATATATTTTTTGATTATACGTATCAATAACTATATTTATGTCATTTCGCGAGGGATCTATATGACCGGCCAATAAACTGGACGGATTTCCGAATACTATTTAATATATTATCTTAAGATGAAAAGTTTAAATCCAAGAAGGTTATTGAGGTTATTATCTGCCTCGTGATAGGAGTAATATTAGTATGAATCAGAAACGCAGCCTTGTGATCGGCATATACATTAGCATCCTATTGATCTCAACCAGCTTGACCAGTTTGGCTTACGCGCAGGATTTCGCCAGCCAGGATCAAATTAATTTAACGACTGCGTCTTTGATGGATATAACATCCGGTAATGCATCTGGAATTCAGCCGGAGGCGCTGTCTTATTCTCTGCTGATTAGCGAGATTGATGAGCTAAATTCAAGCATGATCGCTCTGGAAAACCAATCCAGTCAGATTGATATGAGCAGCACAATCCAATTTGCTGATCAGAAATGCATTGAAGAATGCATCTGTTCGCTTGGCTCCTATGAAAACATGCTGAGAAATAGGGCAAAATTCCTGGCAAAATTTGAAATAGGGTTGAAGAACTCATGGCAGAATCTGAATAAGGAGGAGCGAATCTACATAACCGAATATCTGGAAAAGATGTTGAGGTTCCAGTCGATTTATATCAATGATTTCCAATCGCAATTGAAGAAGAAATTCTGCAGCTTTCCCACACGATCCCGAAAGAATTTCCTGGATAGCCAGAGGGATCTGCTCGATAGGCAGGCAAATCTTCTCCTGGGATTTGAAGATTTTCTGCATAACCTTCAGGATATTGAGGATGATCAAAAGGTAGAATTTCTGGCCAGTTTTGAGGACCTGATACGCAGGCAGGCGATTCTCCTTAATACCTATCAAGCATTCTTAAAAGTTAAATGCAACATATTAAAGATAAATAAATATGTGAGCGGATGTGGATATTACCGACCCTGCCAGAATGTCACTTACATGTATGCAGTTATAAATACCTGCAATTGCTCCGTAGAGGGCATAAGAATTGTGGACAACCAGCTTGGCATAATTGCAGATAATGTATTGCTCGGTCCCCACGAGAAAAAGCACTTCAGCAAAACCACGTCTTTGAATTTCTCTTCCGGCGAAACCGCATGCAATATAGCTCAAGCGTGGGGAAATATATCAGATAACTTCATTGTGATGAGCCAGAGCAATGAGGTATGCGTCAAGATGCTTTCGCCAACTTTGACCAATGATTCACTGAAACTGGGCAGCCAAAAAGCAGTTGCGATAGCGAACGATCCTGCAACAGCGGAGAACAATATCGCTATTGTGAAAAATCAGCTCGGGAAATTCAGCCCACATAAGAATTCAGCTCAGAATATGACAATCGGAATAGGCGATCAGTTGGCTGCAGCTTATCGAAACTCCAAAGGAGCCAATAATATCAATATCGTTTCGAATCAGCGGTAAAAGGGTCATATTTATATGTACCATTGGTACTCTACCAATATAGCGGGGATATATGAGGAGAATGCTGAAATAATATGGGCAGGATCTTTGATATTGACGAAGTAGACCGGACAATTCTTGGCAGTCTCAGGGAAGATGCTCGCATCAGCCTGCGGGATATGTCGAGAAGATCCGGCATCTCGGACGCAACAATACAGTTTCGCCTCAAACGCATGAAAGCCAATGGCGTCATAGATCGGTTCACCATCATGGCCAATCCGACAGCTACTGGCTATATGGTTACTGCGATTATCCTTGTGCAAACGGATAATGAAAGACACGATCAGGTGGTCGAGGCATTGGCTCTAGTGCCTGAGATTACCGAGGTCTATGAGATACTGGGAGAGTACGACCTATTCCTCAAGCTCTGGTCCAGAAGCCTTGATGACCTCAATGCTCTAATAAATGATCGAATAAGGCCAATCGAAGGCATCGAAGACCTTCATGAAATCGTGGTGGTAGAAAGGGCAAAAGATGAGACATCTCCGGTTTAGAGGTTGAAATGGCTGCATTCAAAGGCTTGGCGGAGAAGGCAAGAGGTTTGGGCCCGTTGAAGATGAGCGAATTAGGCCAAAACACAAAAAAAAGGCAGAGCAAAGATGATGTATCCAACACGGATATCCTGGAGCTTGCCGTCCACCCTATGCCGATGAAAAACGAAAAGCCTCTGGAGCGGCCCAAGATCACTATAATTGATTATGATGAGCTTCATTATCACGAAGCTGAGGCCAAGGATGTAGGGGAGTGCTTCAGATTTAAAAATCTGCCCACAGTAACCTGGATAAACATCGACGGCCTCCATCAGATGGATGTCCTGGAAAAGCTAGGGTCCTGCTATGGAATTCATCCCCTGGTCCTGGAAGATATTCTGACCGATCAGCGTCCCAAGATCGAGGATTATGATGATTACATATTCATCGTTCTGAAGATGCTCTACTACGATGATGGCAGCAATGAGAAGGAAAGACAGGATGAAGAGGAGGAGGACGATCTGGGGGACACCAACCTGGATGTGGCCCAGGTGAGCATGATACTGGGGCCGAATTTTATCATATCTTTTAAAGAAAAAGAGGTCGATGTATTCAATCCCCTGAGAGATCGGCTTCGCACTGCCAAGGGCAAGATACGAAAACAGGGGGCTGACTACCTGGCTTATTCCATGATCGACGCCATCGTCGACCACTATTTCGTGATCATGGAGAATCTTGGGGATAGGTTCGAGGATCTGGAGGATGTGGTGGTTTCCGATCCGCAACCAGGCATTCTTCCCACCATCTATAATCTGAAGCGAGATATGCTCTTTTTAAGAAAATCGGTCTGGCCTTTGCGGGAAGCCATCAGCAAGATGCAGAGGAGTGATTCACCCCTCGTCTCAGAAGCAATCAAGATCTATCTCAGGGATGTTTATGATCACACGATTCAGGTGATAGAGAACGTTGAGACCTTCCGAGATATGTCCGCCTCATTGCTGGAAACCTATCTCTCAAGCTTGAGCAACAAGCTCAATGAGGTGATCAAGCTGCTCACTATCATCTCCACCATATTCATTCCTCTCACATTTTTAGCAGGGCTGTATGGAATGAACTTCAAATTCATGCCTGAGCTGGAATCTCCGTTTGGCTATCCAGCGGTTCTGATTCTGATGTTTCTTGTAGTAGTGGTTATGATGGTATACTTCAGAAAAAAGGAATGGGTTTGATCAATGGTGCCCTGTCAATCAGGAATTTGAATTTGATCATTTACGATTTCCCGCCCAGGATCTTCTCGTAGCGCTGCACAATTCTCTCCAGAATGTCCATGTCGTAGGACTGGTGAAGTGGCACCAGGATATCCGCCTCCATCCCAGCAGAGTCGGGTGCCACTGTCAGGCCGTCATCCAGCACAACCAGTCGCAACTCGCGGGCCATCACCTCGATTAACGGGGTGAGGGGCTTGACCGCCCGGGCGGTTTTAGCTCTCTGCCTGAACCTCTTGAGAAGCGAATCGATCTCCGCCGCCAGGGGCTCAACGTCTCCGCTTCCCGATTCCTGGCAGATTCTCTCTGCGCTCTCCTTGAGCGAAGTGAGGGTGCGCACTCCTGCCTCCAGCATCTGGCCGCTATAGTGCTGCCTGACTCTTTCGGCATAGCCTGGGGCAAGCACCAGCAGATCTATCTCCTTCAGGTGCTCAAGGTCATCGGCTTCAGGTTTATAGGGGTTTACCACTATGTAATCCAGGGCAAGGCGCAGGGCCAAGCTCTCGTACATGGGTGAGACGCCAACCAGCTTCTTGTCCTTGAGAAGGGCTCTTCTGATTGCCTGGGGATCGGCAGAGCTGATGCCGAAGTAATCGGCAAATCCGCTCGTGGTGGAAAGGATCTTGGTACGGCTGAACTTCTCCGCCTTGATGAGGCCCCTTTTCTCCAGCTCTTTCACATGATCGTAGCTCTTGTTTCCCCGGATCTCCACCAGAGCGCTCTGCTTGATGGGTTGCTTGTAGGCGATGATGGCCAGCGTTCTGATGAGCGGTGCTTCGATCTCTTTGGGCGCAAAAGAGATTACCCGCCCGGCGAGACCAAAGCGAACCTGCATGGAATAGCCCTCGCCGATGCTCCTGATCTCCAGCCCTGATTCACGGGCAGCGTACTGTGCTGCCAGCTCTTCGGCAAGTGCTCCTGCCCGCTGCTCGGGCAGACCGGAGAGACTGGCCAGCTCTCGCAGCACCAGAGTTCTGCCGGAGGCAAAGAGAGCCGCCTCGATGATGGCTTTGGCATAAGAATCTGCAGTCAAGATAATCCTGACCGGGATACTCTTCCCGGGGGTTTAATCTTGCGCTAGAGAAGGTTGGAACGATTTTATATGGAACATAAGAAAAAAGAATGCAATAATATTACTTACATCGGGATCTTCTTGCGACAGTTGGTTTGGACCCATCCTGAGATGCATAATCATTCCGGCTTCTTCTTGCTACTCTTGGTTCTTCTTTAATCTCGGCCATGTAAATCAATCCTTGCAAGACTTCTCTGTATATAAAACTAATTCAACAGGTTTAAATACAACACATTCCAATTGCTGACTATGTCAGGTGCGAATTTGCATGATATAGCAATCGCGACAATAGTATCAATTGCAACTTTTGCGATAGTTTTATATCTGGTATATTCGGAAGTGTGTTTATCTTGCAGAACTTGATGAAGATAGCTGAGCCTGTTTTCTTCATTGCATCTGCACGAGGATTCAGCCTTTTGGGATAAGGTTATTAATGGAGGCGCGCTACCGCGACTCTCTCTTTGCCAGCTCCCCTGCGAACTTGAGATAATTGCATGCAGGAGTTCCTACGGGGATTATATTTCCCCGCACATTGCCATCCGCAATCTCCAGCTCCGCCACAGATGGGGCTGACATCCTGGGTAGCGTGGTGCTTCCCGGACAGATGAGCAGATGTTTTCCCTTTTCGATGAGCGGGCGGTGAATGTGCCCGAAGACCAGAACCTGCACCCCCATCTCTCTGGCCATCATCTCCGCGCCCACCAGATCTGAGCCGTGCGAGGCCATGTGCACCAGGCCGATTCTGATACCCTCTACCTCGATCACCTTTCGCTCAGGCAGGAGTTTCTTCAGCTCAGGGCTGTCGGAGTTTCCATGAACGGCCTCCAGGCGGCCCATGGCTCCCAGGGCGGAGTGGCATTTGGCGGAGACGAAATCCCCTGCATGAAGGATTATGTCCGCGCTGCCGGCCAGCGCTGCTACGGCCGGGGGGAGCGACTCATTTTCCAGGTGGGTATCGGATAGAGCGATAATTCGGGTCATACTTATATCCTGATCATGTCGATGTCTTGTCGTATTCAGCATGGCGGTCGAATAGAAGGGCCGAATTTACTGGTTGCCTTTGAGCCTCGATTTGAGATAACGCCCGGTGTGGCTCTCCTCTACAAGAGCCACCTCTTCTGGAGTTCCCGCGGCCACCACCCTTCCGCCTGCGTTGCCGCCCTCCGGACCCATATCGATTATGTAGTCGGCGCACTTGATGACATCCAGGTTGTGCTCGATGACCACCACGCTGTTGCCCTTGCCCACCAGGTCGTCCAGGACGCTGATCAGCTTTCTCACATCGGCAAAGTGCAGCCCGGTTGTCGGCTCGTCCAGCAGGTAAATGGTCCTTCCTGTCCCCCGCTTGGCCAGCTCGCGGGTGAGCTTGATCCTCTGCGCTTCGCCGCCTGAGAGAGTGGTCGAGCTCTGCCCCAGCTTGATGTAGCCCAGGCCTACACCGAGCAGGGTATCCAGCTTACTCTTAATGGCGGGAACATTCTGAAAGTGCTCCCCAGCCTCCTCCACAGTCATATCCAGGACCTCTGCGATGGACTTTCCTTTGTACTTTACCTCTAAAGTCTCCCGGTTGTAGCGGGTGCCCTTGCACTCCTCGCATTCGATGTAAACGTCAGGCAGAAAGTTCATCTCAATCTTAATCAGCCCCTCTCCCTGGCAGG
>JGI20214J51650_10000701_pt1 | contig 20997 bp, 23 predicted proteins | sample WetSurMetagenome_FD_51650 | JGI IMG/M metagenome (IMG submission 51650) | reverse complement strand
GCGAGAAGCAAAAAGGCCTGATAAAATAGTCCAGGTCGTGTATGTGTATCTCTCCCGCCATGTGGGCGTCGGCAAGAGGCCTTGGCAGCAGGCGTATGAGTGCGTATTCTTTGGATATCTGGTCTGCCATCAGTTTGTGAACGCTCTCCGGGTTATACTGGAGGTTCGCATTCTCCTTGGAGCCGAATCCTATAAGGTTCGTGACGTCGAAAACAGGCATACCCAATCTTGTGTATTTGGCCCTTTCTCTCTCCATGCCGTTCTCGAGCAATTTAACGTTGGCTATCTCCCTTATGAGTGGGGCGGTGATATACTCCAATTTCATCCTGGAGAGCTCTTCCTCGACCTGCTGAGCTATCTGATCGGCCTTCTCCCCGTCTACTTCAGCCTCTCGGATAAGGGATTGGGCGATCTTGGTTCGATCGAATTGTTCCAACAACGTCTTAGAAGTCCGGACTATCAATTTTTTCCTGAACCCATTGTTTTCGCCGCTCATTTTTAATCTAATTACAATGGTTTTACTAGATTAAAAACGTTTTGCGAACTAAACGAAATAATAAAAAATAAGGAGAATAATAAACATATGAAATAGATAATGTTCTTAGAAAATAACTGTGAACTATAAAGAACAAAAAAAACATAAACACCTATAAAAATGCTCGAATACCTTTTCCTGGTAATGATAGGCTGCGGCCTTGGTATCGTCACAGGGATCATTCCCGGGCTGCATGTGAATACTGTTGCAGTCATAGGTTTTGGGACCTATGCTTCCCTTGGCTTAAGCCCCCTCGGATTTGTCGTGATCCTCACCTCCTTGTCCATCACTCACGCGTTCCTGGATTACCTGCCCGCGATATTCCTGGGCGCACCCCAGGAAGAAACAGCTCTGTCCGTTCTCCCGGCTCACAGGATGTTCATGCAGGGAAGAGCGCTCGAGGCGGTCAAACTCACCGCTACTGGCAGCCTCCTGGGACTGACACTCGGGCTGCTCCTTTTCCTTCCCGCACTCTACGTGATCCCCTTGCTATATGACGCATCCAGGGGCGTGATCGCGTATGTTCTAGTCTTGCTTGTCCTGCTACTGTTGTTCCATGAAAAAGTGAAGAAAAAGATACTGTGGGCTTTTCTCATATTTGCGCTCTCCGGCTGGCTTGGGATTCTGGCTCTAGACAAGCAGCAGATCCTTTCTTCTAACGAAACACTATTCCCTGTCTTTGTGGGGCTTTTCGGCATGTCCAACCTCCTTGACTCATTAAAATCCCGCGTCCAATCCGTTCCTCAGGACGAATACATAAAAGTAGATCTCGAGCCAAGATTCTTTGGTTCGGCATTCGTCGGGGCCCTGTCTGGCGCGATCATCGGAGTCCTTCCGGCTATCAGCCCGTCTCAGATGGGGGCGCTCATATCCGAGAGATTCGAAATGGATTCGCGGAATTTCCTGGTGTTTGTGAGCTCTATAAACACATCGGATGCGATCTATTCCATGCTCGCAATCTACACTATACAAAATCCCAGGAGCGGGGTTGCGGTCATCGCTCAAAAAGTACTAGAGATAGACTACAACACGGTTCTTCTGCTGGTGGGTGTAATGGCTTTTTCTGCTTTCTTTGCGACCATAGCCCAGATCGAGATCGGAAAGCGGATGTCGGGCTTGGTTTCAAGGCTGGATTACAGAAAACTATGCTTAGGGTCTCTTGTGTTTATTCTGTCCCTTGTCTACTTTTTCACTGGCTTATTTGGCCTCATGATTGCGGTCCTGTCCACGATAATCGGCCTGTTGCCCATTTTCTCTGGGGTAAGCAGGACCCACCTTATGGGGGTGCTTTTAGTTCCTACAATCCTATTCTTCTTGGGGGTGCAACTATGAGGGGGGGCAATATGGGGAACACGAGGGTATTTGACAAGATGCTTGGAAAGGAGATGCAGCTTCTGAACCAGAACGTTGTCGTACGCAGGAAAAGCATAAAGGAATTGTTGTCAGAGGAAAAGCCTTCGATACCCAATAAATCCGGGGAAGCATATTTATTCAACAGAGAAGCGCTTAAGAACGCCGCGTCCAAATATTCCGATTACCGCCACGGCGACATATTGCTGCCGATACATTTCTATGTCGACCCGGAGGTTCCAAACCAATGTTTTGTCCGCGTGGAGTGCGAAGCGGATTTCCTAAAGAAAGTCGCGGGCCTCGAGGGATACCCATTCAGGAAGGGCAAGATGTGGATGTCTAAAGCAATAGCCGGCAAACTCATGAAAGAATATCCTACTCTTTTCCAGTATTTCTACCTGCCCGGCACTTCATCCTGATAAGCGGCATGGACAGATGCCTCTTTGCCCCCTGCGGCACTTCATAGAATCCCGGAGAGATGGCCCTTGGAACTGCCTTTTCTGAGGCCTCCCTTATTTTCTTGCTGCATTTCTTGCATTTCACTCCCTTGCCTTTCCCAGCTGAAGACATCTTTTTACCGCAACATAAAGGGATGTCCTTTTGAAATATTTTCTGCAACTTCAGAACCTCTATCTTCTCAAGGTTCAATGTTTTCGGATGTTTGCTTATCCCTCCGTACGCTCTGACCAAGTCGCCCGGAGCGAGCATCCTAACAACGTTCCTGAAATCCTCCGTGGGCTTATAGGCCGCGCAGTCGATTTTTCCGGTGCCGTCAGAGAACGCGAAGAGCACATGCCCGCCGGCTATCGTCCTTGGCGGCGCAGTTACAGTGCCTTCCAATATCGCGCAGTCATACGACTTTAGGTCCTTTATCTTTCTTTCGCGCAGATGCGCGTCCGTCCCCTGATTGCTGACAAACAGCTGCGTGCGCTCTATCTCATCCAGCGGCTTCACCATCTTCCACGCATTTTCCACGATCTCGGGCGTGTTCCCTCGTATCCCGCAGAACACAGGATCCGTGCCATGCGGAGTGATGAGTATTCTCCCGGTTGCCGGATCTACATTATTGAATGTTTCAGGGTAAGTCTCTTTATCCATCCTGATAACCGATTCGCGATCGATCCTTTTCTCCTTTTTCTTGTCTTTTCTGTAGGCGATCAGTTCATACGTCTTGTCCGGAAGATCCGCGCCGATCGCGGCAAGCGCTCCGATAATGCCCCTCCCGTTCTTGAACTTGTGCACCTCTGCGCCGACGCAGCGAGCGACCGTTTCGGCGTCTTCTATGGTCACCAGTTCGGACACGGCTCTGCGGTAGAAATCCGCGAGGATCTTTTTATTTTTAGGGGGCAAGTTTTCTATGAACACGACTCCTGGGTTGGTCTTTTTGCTTGAGAATCTGCTGTATTCTTTGACGTATCTCAATACTGTCTTTTTGGCTTCCTCAGGATCCGAATCTGTTTCAAATGCCAGTGCGCCATTCCCCCGTGTCTTGTATGGGATGTTGGGATTAAGGCGTATCAGCCTGACGTAACCTCTTACGCCGAGTTTTTCGGCCAGGAGCGACGCTAAATAGGTAGTGCACATGCCGCTTACGGCATCCGTATCGTCTAGTCCCACCCACATTTTTAAACCAATGGTATTTTAAAATAAGGGTTATAAATTTATAACGTGAAAGAAAAACAGAAAAAGGAAAGCAATCTACTGCCTTTTCTATTTATCGCAGTCATCCTGACTTTGGCGCTGAACCTGTATAACTATTATCAGATAGACTCGCTGAATAAGCAGATAGTCTCCATAAGCGCTGAGAGAGAAAGTCTAAAGACCCAGGTAACGGATCTGTCCGCCCAGGGCAAAGATATGAAGAAAGGCCTAGACGACCTAACCTACGAAAAGAACCTTCTGGCGGACCAGTTCAACGGGGCAGTCAAGGAGAAAAAACAGCTCTTGGACCGGATAGATAAATTGAATACTGAAGCCGCAGGTTACAAAAAGGAGATAAACGACCTGGCAGCGCAATTGAAGATAGCGGAGGGTGCGAACCTAGGGGACAGCAGCTTCGCTGAGAATCTCCCCCGCGTGGAACTCTTCGTCATGTCCCAGTGCCCCTACGGGACCCAGGTAGAGAAAGCGATACTGCCCGCAGTAAGACTGCTTGGAGACAGGATCAAATTCAGCGTGCGGTTCTGCAACTACGCCATGCACGGGAAAACCGAAGTAGACGAAGAACTTACACAATACTGCATACAGAAAGAGGAGAACGGCAAATACCTTGATTACCTCACGTGCTTCCTGCACGAGGGCAACACCGAGTTCTGCCTGAAGAACGAATCAATAGACACCGGACTGCTGAAATCCTGCATGTCCGAAACGGATACTGCCTACAAAGTTTCCGAGAACTATAACGACACCTCCAAATGGTTCCTTAAAAGATATCCTGCGGTGAGTATGGACAAAGCCTTAAACGACCGATACGGAGTAAAATCCTCTCCGACCCTCGTAGTGAACGGAAAGATCGTAGAAACATACGAGCGGAATCCTGCAGGCCTCCTTTCCGCAGTGTGCGCAGGCTTCAAGGACCGGCCGAGGGACTGCGGAAAGAGCCTTCCGCCCTGGACGCCCTCGCTTGGGTTCGGATTCACATATCAGGACGGTTCCTCGATGGGGTCCTGCGGGGGATGAATTCCATCAGGAATTCACTAGACATATTCTTCCTTGCCCTTCATGGCGTAGCAGGTCCTCTTGGTTATGTTCACAGAGTGGTCCGCTATCCTCTCAAGGTACCTTGCGGTAAGTATCAGATTCAGTGCGAATGAAACGCCCTCAGTGTCTTTCCTGGAGATGTCCTCAAGCCTTCTGAAGATCTTCCTGAACAAATCGTCCACCTGGTCTTCCAGCCTGTTAATTTCCTCTATCTTCCGGGAGTCTTCGTGGATGAATGCGGGACCGGAATCCTTAACCATCCTCGCGACAACCTCTCCCATCTCAATCATCAGGTTCTTTTCGCCTTCTCCGTCTATAAGCTTGAGCACATCCCTGTTGAACTCCTCCGAAAGATGAGGCGACTCCTTTAATATGTAATCCACGTTCTTGGCTATGTCCACAGCATAATCGCCCACCCTCTCCAGGTTGGAAGCAACATCCATCGCTATGCTGATTATGCGCAGGTCCTTTGCCACCGGCTGCTGCAGGGCGATCGTCTGGATGCATCGCTCCTTTATCTCGCCGTATAACGCGTTTGTTTCGTCGTCCTTTTCTATTACTCTCTGGGCAAGCTCTCTGTCCAGATGAGACAGCGCCTTCATGGCATCGCGCAATTGCTCTTCCACGACCTTCGTCATCTTCAGAATATCCTGCTTTATCGTATCAATCTGGAAATCAAGTTTCGCTCTTGGCATTTTTTCTCCTCCATTAACCGAACCTGCCGGTAATATAATCTTCCGTTTCTTTCTTCTTCGGGTTCTCGAATATGTCCCGCGTCTTTCCGAACTCGAGAAGCTTTCCGAGAAGGAAGAAACCCGTATAATCCGAGACCCTCGCAGCCTGCTGCATGTTGTGCGTCACGATGACTATCGTATACTTCTTGCGCAATTCATGTATCAGGTCCTCTATCTTTCCCGTGGCTATGGGGTCAAGGGCGGAGCAGGGCTCGTCGAACAGTATCACTTCGGGCTTGACTGCAAGGCTTCTTGCTATGCACAGCCTCTGCTGCTGTCCGCCGGAGAGGTCGAGCGCGTTCGTTGCGAGACGGTCGGATACCTCGTCCCATAGAGCCGCCCCCACAAGACTTTCTTCAACTATCTTCCTAAGCGTGTCCTTGTCTTTGATCCCGTGTATCCTGGGGCCGTAGGCGATATTGTCGAATATGCTCATGGGAAACGGGTTGGGCCTTTGGAATACCATGCCCACCATCTTGCGCAGGGCCACGACGTCGACGTCTTTATCATAAATGTTCTTCCCGTCGAGTAAGACGCTTCCGGTTATCCGCACTCCGTCAATGAGATCATTCATCCTGTTAATGCAGCGGACGAATGTGGATTTGCCGCAGCCTGAGGGGCCGATCAGTGCTGTGACCCTTTTCTCCTTTACGCTTAGGTTGTTGTCTTTCAGCGCCGGCTTGTCTCCATACCAAAGGTTAAGGTTCTTTACCTCTATTTTATTCTTACTGTCCATGTTCATCAGCCTCTTCTAAGATTCCTTGAAAGTCTTTTCTTGAAAACCCGTGTAATGGCGTTTAATATAAGTATTATGAGCATCAGGGTCAGGGCCGTTCCAAAGGCCACTTTAAGCGATATCCCCTCCATCGCCAGATAATATAATTGCGTAGTCAGCGTATTTCCGCTTCCAAAAAGGGATTCCGGGATAGTGGGATTAAGCGCAACCATGAAAATGATCGGCGCAGTCTCCCCTACTGCGCGGCCTATGCTCAGGATCAGGCCGGTAGCTATCCCTGGGACCGCGCCCGGCAGGACTATGTTCCTTATGGTCTGAAGCTTTGATGCCCCTAGTCCGTAGCTTTCCATCCTTTCCGCGTATGGGACGCTGCGCATAGCGACCTCAGACGTCCGGATGATCGTGGGCAGGACCATGAAACCTAATGTAAGCCCTGCGGACAGAAGGGACGGGCCGCCGGTGTAATCCTTCAGGTAGAAGACGAAAAGAGATAGGCCGAAGAGGCCGAAAACAATAGACGGAACAGCATTCAATGCGTCGGAAGATATCCGGATGATCCTCGATACATTGCCCTCTTTCTGAAACTCCGTAAGGTAGACTGCGGTTCCTACTCCGACCGGGCCCGCAAAAGAGATTGCTACGACTACAACTATCAGCGACCCGAGTATCGCGGGGAATATCCCTCCCTCGCGCCAGTTGTTCTTCGGCATGTCGAGGAGGAACGAAACGCTCATTGCGCCTATGCCCATGACGAATATGTAGCCCAGAACCGAGAGCAGGATAAGGATTATGAGTATCGCCGACATCCACAGCCAGGCCTTGGCCAATTTGTCTGTCGTGTGTTTGGAGATCATGTTTTATGCGAACCTCGCTTTGCTTTTTGTGATAAGCTTGCTTGATAAAACGCTTAGTACCAGCACCAGTACGAATGGAACAATCCCCAGGCAGAACAAAGCGTTGTAATGAACGCTTTGAACGACTGCTTCGCCCATCTCTAGGAGTATTGCCGAGGTGAGGGTTTCACCCGGTGAAACGAGGCTTGTCGGCATCCGCTCAACGTTGCCGATGACGAGAACTACTGCCATGGTCTCTCCAATGGCCCGGCCCATCGCAAGGATCACTCCAGCTATTATTCCCGGGCCTGCCGCAGGCACAATAACCCTGTAAATCGTCTGCCAGTCTGTCGCGCCAAGCGCATATGATCCTTCCTTGTACAGGCGCGGCACCGATTCAATTGCGTCCTGAGAAATGCTTATGATTATCGGCAGGATCATTATCGCAAGCACCATCGAGGCTGCAAGGATGGTCTCGCCGCTGGCAAGGCTAAAAGAGATCTTAACTAAGTTAACGATCACGACAAGCGCGAATACTCCGTATATGATGGATGGGATCCCCGCGAGGAGTTCAATTGCCGGACGCACGATCCTCTTGGCCCACAAGGGGGCGATCTCCGCCAGGAATATGGCGCATGAGATTCCTAAAGGCACAGCGATAAGCACAGATCCGAAAGTCACAAGAAGGGCCGCTATGATAAACTGGGATGCTCCGAACAGTCCCTTGGCGGGGATCCATTTATCCCCAAAAAGGAAATCTGTTATTCCGACCTTATTGAAAAGGGGCAGGCCCCCGTCCAGAATGAACAACATTATAAGGGACAGAATCAGGATAGAAGTTATGCTAAAGACCATCAGAACAGTTGCGACTCCTTTCTCTGGATCAAATAATTTCATTTTATTCCTATGAATCCTTCCTCTTTGACTATCTTCTGGCCCTCGGGAGACAGAATAAACCCTATAAATTCTTTGGCTAGCCCCCCTGGGGTGCCTTTCGTTATGAGATAAAGGTTCCTTGCCAGAGGATAGCGATTTATGCGCACATTCTCCTCTGTGGGAAGCGCCCCGTTTATGGCTACTGGAGTTATCGTCCCATCGAGATATCCGATGCCCACATAGCCGATAGCATTCTCGTTATTCGATACTGTGAATCTTATTGCGCCGCTCGCAGGCTTCTGCAACGCGCCATCAGAGACTTCGGAATTGTTCATCACAAAGCTCTCGAACATGGTCCTGGTCCCTGAGCCGTCTTCCCGNTGCACGAGAACGATTGTCCTGTCTGGTCCGCCCAGTTCCTTATAATTTGTTATCTTCCCTGAAAAAATATCCCTGATCTGCTCTATCGTCAGGCTCATGTTGCCAAGGGAATTAGTCGGGTGCACGACTATCGCAATGCAATCGATACCTACCGTGCTTGTTACAAGGTCGGGATGCTTGGTCTTCTCCTCGCTGTTAAGCTCCCTTGACGAGGCGCCGATAGCTACAGACCCCTCGCCGACCATGCGTATTCCCGTTCCAGAGCCTCCGCCCTGCACGCCGATCGCTACTCCTTTATGTTCTTCAGCGAATACCTCGGATGCTTTGGTGACAATTGGCTGAACAGTTGTGGAGCCGGCTATAACAAGATCTGCGCCGGTATCTTTGCTCGCGCAACCCGAAAACAAAACCAGACCCGCTATGAAAAATGCGACAAAGGCTTTCAAATTGGTTACATTAACAATATAATCATCAAAGGACAAAAATAGTTCTTGTTACCTCCTTATGTTCGCCGTCAGGCGGGCGTTCAGGGCCCTTGCTAAATAATTCAATAACAACATCATCGACAAGAGCACGGCGGCTATGGCAAACGCCCGGGTGAAATGTTTTTCTGTCTGGGCCTCCGAGGAAAGGAAATAAAGGTTCGCTGTCAGGGAATTGAATTGCTCACCGGGCAGAACGGGCGTGGTCGGAGGCCAGAAAGACGCAAACCAAATTATCGGCGCGGTTTCTCCGGCCGCTCTCCCAAGGCCGAGGATCACGCCAGTTATTATTCCCGGAAGCGCTGTGGGGAGGATAACCTTCCGGATGGTCTGTAATTTCGTTGCGCCGAGCGCATAGCTGCCCTCTATATCCCATCTCGGAACCGCTTTTATCGAAACCTCTGTCGTGCGGATGATCGTTGGGAGTATCATGAATCCCAGAGTGAGACCGGCGGCAAGAACTGACGGCTTCATCCGCAAATAATAGAGGAACAAAGCCAGCCCGAACAATCCGAACACGATGGATGGGATAGCGTTAAGAGAGTCCGAGCCGATCCGAATTACCTTGGTGATCATTCCTTCTTTTGTATACTGCGTCAGATATACGGCTGCCCCCACTCCAAGGGGCGTTGCAAAGAGGAGTGCTATGAATACTATGTAAAGCGTTCCCCAAAGCGCCGGGAATATCCCCCCTTCCAGCCAGAGGTTCTGCGGCCGGCCTATCAGGAAGTCTATTCCAAGTTCACCGAGGCCCCGATAGAACACGTAAAAAACTATTGCGCACAAGGCGAGTATGATGCTACCTGCCGAGGCCCATAACAAAGCCATTGCAATGCTGTTTTTTTTCTGCGGTGTTAAATTGATGCCGATCATTTTATGTCCTCTTCTTTGATACTATATGCTCCGATGCAAGGCTGAGAATAAATGCCATAACAAAGAGAGTCAGCCCCAGAGTGAAAAGCGCAGCATAATGCATGCCACCGACGGATGCGTAGCCCATCTCCAGCATTATCGCAGAAGTAAGTGTCTCCCCTCTGCTATTCAAACCTATTATGCTAGACGGGATAATCCCAACATTTCCTAAAACCAAAACGACCGCCATGGTCTCACCCATCGCTCTCCCGACCCCGAGGATGACTCCTGCGGCGATCCCCGGCATTGCGGCGGGAATGACCACTTTACTGATGGCCTGCCATTTGGTCGAACCAAGAGCGTACGACCCTTCGCGAAAATTCCTCGGGACGGAATTTATGGCGTCCTGGGATATGCTTATCACTATCGGCAGAATGATAGTTCCAAGGATAAGAGATGCTGCTAGAATTCCCTTGCCCGTTGGGAGTATGTCCCCTGAGACGAGCCGACCGAGGTCTGACTGAATGAAGCCGACGATGACTACAAGCGCGAATAAGCCGTAGACAACGGAGGGTATTCCCGCAAGTAATTCTATTGCAGGACGAAAGATGGCAGCGACTCTCTTAGGTGCGACTTCCGAGAGGAATATCGCGCAGGCCAGGCCTAAAGGAACGGCTATAACCAGCGCGCCGACAGTTGTCAGTATCGAGCCTGCGATGAATATCCCGGCACCGTATACATTATCCTGCGGCTTCCATTTTGTCCCTGTAAGAAAGCCCGCCAAGTCTCCTTTCGAGAGGAACGGGAGAGATTCTTTTACAAGAAAAAAAACTATGAATGAAAGGATCAGGGCCGCAGATATCGCGCAGAGGAAGAGGGCGCCCCGGACAATCCTTTCGACGTATGTTTCTTTCATAAATCAGTTGATGCTCACATATCCTTCTTCCTCTACTATCCTCTGGCCCTCGGCCGTCAATATGTAGTCTATGAATGCCTTCGACTTTCCGGCGGCTACTCCTTTTGTCACCATATACAGTTTCCTTGAAACAGGGTAAGTCCCGGCCTTTATCGTTTCTTTGGCGGGTGCGACGCCCCCAATATTCAAAGCCTTAACGGTTGGATCGATGAAGCCCGCGCCTACGTATCCTATCGCGTTCGGATTAGCTGCGATGCTTGCCTTAACTGCGCCGTTGCTTGACTGCTGCTCGGCTCCTTCGGTATTATTTGTCTTGCCCTTGTCCATTAGCATCTCCTCAAAAGAAGACCTAGTTCCAGAACCGCTCTCCCTTATGATGACGACGATCTCCTTGTCGGGTCCGCCCAGTTCCTTGAAATTTTTTATCTTGCCCGAGAAGATATCCTTTATCTGGGCCTTTGTAAGGTCAGTCAAAGTATTGCTCGGATTCACCACCACTGCTATCCCGTCTGCGGCTATCTCATACGCGTTCAGTTCTTTCAGTTCGTCTGCCGTAAGTTCCCTTGAGGACATGCCGACATCAGCAGAGCCTTCGATCGCCATCTTTATTCCTGCTCCTGAGCCGCCTCCCTGTACTGAGACCTTCGCGCTGGATTGCTCCTGGTTGTATTTTTCAGCAGCCTTGGCCGCAATGGGCTGTACTGTTGTAGAGCCTGCGACGCTTAAAGTGTCTGCTTGCTTGGTTCCGCCGTTATTATTGCTTGTGCACGCCGCAAGCAGCAGCACGCCCATCACCGCGATCAACATCCCGTATTTTATCTCATTAGTTTTCATTTCTATTATAAATATAGAAAACACAACTAATATATATTTCATCAATAATCTATATAGATTATATATTTTATGGTGTTTCGGTGCGTTATTAATTTTCAATGCCATTACTCTAAGAGTTGTTACAGATGTACGTGCCTATAATCCTTGGGACTGCGAGGGAAGGGAGATACTCAGACAAGGCCGCAGAGTTCGTTCTGGGAGAAGCTGTGAAGGCGGGGCTGGAAAGCGAGATATTGGACGCGCGCGACTATCGCATTATCGCAACAGACAAGACGCTTGCGTATCCTGAAGCAAAGCGATTAGCCGAGAAAATGTCCAAAGCCGAGGCTCTTATAATAGTAACTCCGGAATATAATCACGGCTATCCGGGGGAACTGAAGATGATGCTGGATATGCTTTATGGAGAGTACGACCGCAAGCCGGTTGGTCTGTGCGGGGTTTCCATGGGCGGCCTGGGAGGGGCAAGATGCGTAGAACAGCTGAGGCTAGTTATTGCAGAACTACACATGGTCTCCATAAGGGAAGCATTATATTTCTCAGGAGTACGCCAGCTATTCGATGATAAAGGAACGATCAAAGACAATGCATATTATGCCCGTGTAAAAACATTCCTTGATGAACTCATCTGGTATGCGCAGGCGCTCAAGAAGGCAAAAGAAGAATGACGATATTTATTATCGATTCAAAACGCGATTTCTATAAATATAATTTTTTGTTTTTCTTTTTATTAGGGTTAATTATATAATATAACAAGGGGATTATATGAAAAATTCAATAGTATTATTGGCATTGCTCGCGGCGGGGATAATAATGTTTTCAGGATGTACCAGCACTACGACTACTCTTGGGAATGATACAAAGGCCTTTATTAATGCGTCCAGCACTACCCACTCTACCGTTAAGGAAACACAACAGTCAACAACCCCCCGGCAGGATACAACTACAATTCAGGAGGCGGAAACGACGACCACCAAAGCGTCAACAAGAACGACAACAACCCGTGCGGGCGCAAAAACTATCGAAGTAGACATTAAGAGTTTTGCCTTTGACCCGAAAACAATAGCTATAACAAAAGGGGATACAGTTGTCTGGACCAATATGGATACAGCGCCTCACACGGTGACTTCGGACGTGGGGTCAGCCAATAATGAGTTGGATTCCGTCACCCTTGGAAAGGGCGATACATATTCGCACACATTCGATGAACTGGGGACATACGCCTATCACTGTTCTATTCACACCTCCATGAAAGGAAAGGTAATCGTGGATTGACAACAGTTATACTAATACGACAATATACTTACTGAGATTATGAAAACATCGATTTTTGTGAGTATAACTCTACTTTTAGTGCTCCTCAATGCAGGATGCACCCAGCAGGCGCAGAACCAGGGGACGAACCAAACAGACAAGGCCGGAGGAACAAGTGTCGTCATGAAAAACTTCGCGTTTGACCCGGCCGAGTTAAAGATAAAAGCAGGGGATACAGTTGTCTGGACCAATAAGGACTCTGTGCCGCATAACTTGGTATCACCCACGGGGAGTGAGCTCATTTCGCCAACAATCCCTGTCGGGGGGACTTATTCGCATACCTTCAACACTGCGGGGGAATATGCATACAGTTGTGAGATACACACCGGGATGAAGGGCAAAATAATCGTCGAATAAAATGATCGCTGAAATAGCTGTTTACACGACCCAGCGCGTGTTCGGAATACCCCTGATAGTATACGGGGGGGCATTCACACTTCTGTGTTTTGTGATAACTGCGACAATAGCGATCCTGACAATGAAGGGGATAAAAAGGTTCCCTTTGAAGTGGCATACGACGATGGCATATATCTCATTAGCCCTGGGACTGTTCCACGGGATAATCGGGATTTTAGCCTTCTTCTGATTTATTTTAACCCTGACTTCCACTAACTAATCATGGGCGAACTGGCCTTTTTCTACATAACCATCCCTTCAAAAGAAGAGGCAAAGAGGATAGCAAAACACCTGCTCGATAAAAGGATCATCGCCTCTGCAAACATCTTTCCAATAGAGAGCATGTACTGGTGGGAAGGGAAGATAACTGAAGGGTCCGAATACGTTCTCATAGCTAAAACCTCTGCTGCTAATGCGCTCTCTCTCGAGGCCGAGGTAAAAAGCATCCACTCCTACAAGGTTCCTTGCATAATCAGGCTCCCGGCGTCCGCAAACGCCGCATTTTCAGAGTGGCTCAAAGGGGAGGTAAAGGAGTAGATGTCAACCGCAAGAAAGAAAAACAATCTGGCGCTCTTTAAAACGAAATATCCTGAGAAATTCGCGTCAGAAGAAACCGCCTACAGGCACATCAACTGGGGCGATCGGATACTCATAGGCTCTGGATGCGCAGAGCCGCAGCATCTTCTCAGGGGACTAATCAAATACGTAAAAGCGGACGCAAAGGCGCTCCTCGACGCCGAAGTATTCCAGATATGGGCTATGGGGGATACGCCGTACGTTGATGAAACGCTCCAGGAGAACTTTCGGCACAACTCCTTTTTCATCGGAAAGAATGTGCGGGAGGCCGTAAACCTGGGCCTTGCAGACTATACTCCAGCATCCCTTTCAGACCTGCCTGACATGATCCGGCGCGGCCTGATACCAATTGACGTAGCCCTCATACAGGTTAGCCAGCCCGATAGGAGAGGCTGCATGAGCCTTGGAATAAGCGTGGATATCGTGAAAGCCGCAGTCCAGCGGTCCACCCTCGTCATAGCCCAGGTAAACAAAAATATGCCGCGCACGCATGGAGATGGTTTCATACAATTGGAAGACGTAGACTACTTAATTCCTTTTGACGAACCGTTGCTTGAATACAGGCCTCAGGTAAACAAAGAGACCGAAAAAAAGATACGAGGATATCTATCACGGCTGGTCCACGACGGAGAAACTATACAGGCCGGATACGGGGGCTTGATTAACGCGGCTTTGTCTGGTCTAGCAGATAAGAAGAATTTGGGGATACACACAGAGATGCTTTCAGAAGGACTTGTATCCCTCATAAAGAAAGGCGCAGTCGACAATCGCAAAAAGACAATAAACCGCGGAAAGACGATAGCCTCTTTCTGCATGGGCTCAAGGGAAACATACAAGTACCTGGACAACAATCCGGCGGTCGAATTCAGGACTATCGATTACACAGACGATCCACTTGTAATAGCCAGGCACAAGAACATGACTGCTATAAACAGCGCTCTCGGAATAGACCTAACCGGTCAGGCCTCCGAGGAATCGGTCGGCAGGCAATTCTACGGTGGCATCGGCGGACAGGCTAATTTCATGCGGGGCGCTGCTCTCTCGAAGAACGGGAAAAGCATACTCGTGCTGGAATCAACAGCCGACAATGGAAAAACATCGAGGATAGTCCCCTTTCTGCCCGAGGGTGCAGGCGTCACATTGAACCGGGGAGATGTTCACTATGTTGTCACAGAATATGGAATTGCTTACCTGCACGGCAAGAACATCCGGGAACGCGCCATGGAACTAATCGGGATAGCGCATCCGAAATTCCGTGGACTCCTGATAGACGAAGCAAGAGATCTTAATCTGATATACGGCGACCAGGAATATCTTTCCGGAAGCAAGGGATACTATCCTGAAACTCTTGAGACCTACAGGACGACCTGGAAGGGACTGCGCATAAAGATACGCCCTGTGCGCATAAGCGATGAGCCTCTTTTAAAGGAATTCTTCTATTCTCTAACAGACGAAACACTATATCATCGATTCGCATCGGCAAGAAAAGACATGCCTCACAACCGCCTGCAGGGTTTTACTGTAATAGACCACGACAAGGAGATGATCCTCCTGGCTCTCCTGGAAGCAGAAGAAAAAGAAGAACTTATAGGCATAGGTCAATATAATATTAATGAAGACACTCACATGGGTGATATGGCTTTTGTAGTGAGAGACGATCAACAGCATCTGGGAGTTGGAAGCGAGCTCCTCAAGTATCTTACCTACGTAGGCAAACGATTAGGCCTTATGGGCTTTACTGCCGAGGTGCTTTCAGACAACGAATCCATGAAGAAATTATTCAAAGAAACCGGCTTCCAGCAGAAAAAGAGGCCTGGCGACGACATGTACGAATACACGCTGTTATTTTAGGAGCAGATGACAATGACCGAAAAACCGAACATAAAATACCTATTCGAGCCACGCGCCGTGGCAGTCATAGGCGCATCGCATAATCCAGAGAAGATAGGGTACAAGATAGTAGAAAATATCCTCGCCTGCGGATACGGAGGAGACGTATACCCGATAAATCCCGAGGGAGGGGAAATAATGGGGATCGCTGCCTACAAGACTGTCGCCGACGTAAAGGATGAGATAGATGTCGCAGTCATAACAATACCTGCAAAATATGTCTATGATGCCGTGAAAAGCTGCGCAGACAAAGGAGTGAAATTCGCTCTTGTCATCTCCTCGGGATTCTCTGAAGTAGGAGACACCGAATCAGAGAAAAAGATAGTATCCTACGCGCGGGAGCACGGAATGCGCATCATAGGACCGAATATATTCGGTATGTATGTTGCCAATTCCTCATTCAACGCGACCTTCGGGACCAGGGACGTACTGCCGGGAGACGTAGCGATCATAACTCAGAGCGGGGCTCTTGGGATATCTCTTATGGGCAAGACCGCTGTCGACAAAATAGGTCTTTCAGGCATGTTCTCCCTTGGGAACAAGTCAGACGTAGACGAATCAGACCTTCTCGAATACCTCATAGAAGACAAAGATACAAAGATCATAATGATGTATATTGAGGGCATAAAACGGGGCGAAGGCCTTGTTGCTCTGCTGCGTCAGGCCACCAAAAAGAAACCGGTCATAGTCATAAAATCGGGCAGATCCAGGCGCGGCGCCATGGCTGCGGCCTCGCACACAGGATCTCTTGCTGGCGCAGACAACGTATTCTCAGACATAATGAGGCAGTGCGGGGTCATACGTGCGGAAAGCATACAGGAAGCTCTCGACTGGTGCAAATACCTATCCCAGACACCGCAGGCGGCAGGAGAGAACACGGTTATCATAACCAACGGGGGCGGCATGGGCGTTATGGCGGCCGACGCATGCGAGAAATATTCAGTGAACCTATTCGATGACCAGGAAACGCTCAAGAAAATATTCTCTCCTGTGGTTCCGGCTTTCGGGTCGATGAAGAATCCAGTCGACCTCACGGGACAGGCAACACTGGAGCACTACAAGACCGCGATAGAAGCCGCGCTCCAGAACAAAAACATCCACTCGATAATCTGCCTCGGCTGCGAGACCGCGTTCTTTGACGCGGGAAAGATCTCCGAGATGATAAAAAAGATGTATGCAGACGGCAGGCCAAAGAAGCCCGTTGTGTTCTCATTCTTCGGAGGAGGACGAATAGAATCCTGCATAAAAGAATTAAAGGACGCGGAGATCCCGGCGTTCACCGATGTATATGAAGCCGTTTCATGCATGGGNGCCATGTATGCCAGTTACAGGAATACGAATTATGCTGTGGATCCGTCCGACCAGCTTAAAATAAAAATAGACGACAAAGGAATAGACTCCGTGATAAAGAAGGTACGCGCCGACGGAAGGCAATTCCTCCTGCCCTACGAAGGAGAGGCAATAATGGCGGCCGCAGGGATACGCGTCCCAAAAAACTACATAGCTGCGAACCTGGAGGATGCTGTCAAGTGCGCGGAAAAGATCGGCTACCCGGTCGTACTCAAGATAGTCTCCAAAGACATAATACACAAGAGCGATGCGGGCGGAGTCATAGTTAATCTGGAGAACAGAAGCGAAGTAGTGGACGCATATCAGGCTATCATGTTCAACGCCCGGAAATACAAACCCGACGCCCACATCGAGGGCGTGCAGGTGTCCGAGATGTTAGCGAAGCTAACAAAAGACGTGGAAGTGATAGCCGGCGCGATTCGGGACAAATCCTTCGGCCCCGTGGTCATGTGCGGCATGGGCGGCATATACGTTGAGGTCATGAATGACGTATCCTTCCGTTCATACCCCCTTCCGAAACAGGAGATCCTCAGCATGATAAACGAAACGAAATCATCTAAACTCCTCGCAGGCGTAAGAGGAGAGAATCGCAAGGACATAAACGCGGTAATCGATACGATAGCAAAGCTGGGAGCGATCCTTTCAAGACACGAAGACATATCGGACATCGAAGTGAATCCACTCATCGTCTACGACGAAAACAATGGCGCGATCGCCATCGACGTGAGGATACTTCTTACCAAGAGCATGGAGGCAAAGTAAAATGGAAAAAATCGTAGTTGCATCGACAAACAAAAGCGCGGGAAAGACCTGCATAATAACAGGCCTCATAAAAGCATCAGGGAAAAAATGCGGTTACATAAAACCCTTCGGAGACCGTCTTGTATATGGGGGGAAGAAGATATGGGACCTTGACGCGGGTTATATCGCAGGAACCTTTGAAATGTCAGAGAAGGCAGAAGACATGACGATAGGCTTCGAACATTCCAAAATAAAATACTCTTATGATGAGAAGACCGTCGGAAAGAAACTCTCGGACATGTGTGCCAAGGCAGGCAAGGGAAAAGACGCCCTCGTTATAGAGGGCGGAAGCGAGATGTGGCACGGCGCATCAGTCCTGCTCGACGCGATATCTGTGACAAAACACGTGGGCGGCTCCCTAGTGCTCATAATCGACGGCGAAGACTATGACATACTGGACGACATATTCTTCATGAAGAAGTACCTTGACGCAAGCCGGGTAAAATTCGCGGGAGTGATAATAAACAAAGTAGCCGATGTGGAGGGATTCAAAAAGACGTATCTTGCGGACCTGAAGAAAGAGAAGGTAAACGTTTTGGGAATAATCCCCCTGACAAAGGAACTGTCATACTACAAAGCAAAGCACCTCCTAGACCACATAATCGCAAAGAACCTAACAGGGATGGCGGGACTGGAAAAGACAATAAAAAACGTATTCATAGGAGACATGTCGGAAAACGCGGCTATTGCGAATTCCGCCTTCAAGAAAGAAGGGAAGATGGTCATAACCAGCGGAGACCGCAGCGACATGATTCTTGCGGCGATAGAGACCGGTTCCTCATGCATACTCCTGACGAACGGTCACATGCCTCACGCGAATCTCATTGCGAAAGCTGCGCATGCAGAGATACCGATGTTCCTGATGTCTACGGATACGTACCGCACGGTGACGCAGATAGAGCATCTCGAGCCACTCCTCACGAAAGACGACAAGGAAAAAACAGAGATCCTAAAAGGCCTGGTCAAAAAGCACGTTAAATTAAAGGAGATTCTTTAACATATGAAAAAAGCACTCCCGATCCTAGCGGTGCTTATCCTCCTGTTTTCCTGCTGCACGAACAAGGAGTCTGAGTCTCTGAAAAGCGCGGAGATAAAGGAGTATCAGGGAGAAAAGCTGGGTTCTGCGACAGATTTCCGGGAGAATTCTATCAAGGGCCCGCAGAACATCAGCATAGATTCCTATAAGCTGGAAGTAACTGGCCATGTGGAAAATCCGAGAACATACACGTATGCAGAGGCCCTCAACCATAAGACCTACGCAAAAGTCATACAGATCGACTGCGTCGAAGGCTGGAGTGTGAAAGCCCTCTGGGAAGGAATATTGGTAAAGGATCTAATCGATGAAGCAAGTGCTAGGCCTGAGGCGAATACGGTTATCTTCTATGCATATGATGGCTATACAACATCCCTGCCTTTGCAGTATATCCTCGACAAAGACATACTCCTGGCATACAAAATAAACGGCGTGACGCTCCCTATACAGAACGGATATCCCTTCCAACTGGCGGCGGAAGAGAAATGGGGATACAAATGGATCCGCTGGGTGACAAAAATAGAGCTTTCCGACGATGCTAACTACAAAGGATACTGGGAGAGCAGGGGATACAGCAGGAGCGGGGATCAAAGCGGTCCGATGTTCGGATAATAAATAATTTTTACCTTCATAAGTACTAGTAATATTGATCTAATGAAAGCCGGAATCATTTTTATGGTTGCGCTTGCATGTCTTGCAGCAGGGTGCGCAAATCCGCCTCAGGGACAGAGCAACGCGGTCTCGACACTCGCGGGCTCGCAATCAAGCTTGCTCGTAGCCGGGCAGTCGGAGATAAAAGACGATTCAAGCATTTCTTTTGACTATCAGGGAAATCCTGCCATTTTGATCGCTGCAGGGGGCAAATATTATGCATACTTCAACAAGTGCACAAAAGAAGGTTGTAAAATGGCATACAAAGATGGAAAACTCATTTGCCCCTGCTGCGGGTCCGTATTCGATTCTACGAGCGGGGTACCGCTGTCAGGCCCTGCAAAGGCGCCTCTTTCCAGTCTGCAGATAACTGTAAATAACGGGAGTGTGTATATATCTTCTCAATAGTCGAACAAGCTCTTCTGTTCCTTTTTACTTTTTCCATTCTTGTATGACAGGCCGGATACTCTTATTCCCACGCGGCGCAACCTCTTTCCTGGATTTTCCGAAAGGAACCTGTCTATAAGGATCCTATACGAAGGCAGTACAGAGCACGCATCACCCGCTTCCGGTATGGTCTCGCTTCTGGTCTGAGTCTGTAGATGAGTGTCTATCGTTATCAAAGAGATCGTCCGGAATGTTATTTTATTCTCCAGCTTTTTGTTCAGATCGGAACATAGCTCAGATATTTTTTTATATATCCTATCTGCGTCGTCTGTGTCTTCTTTCAGAGTCGCGATCCTTGAAAGCTGCTGCTTGTCCTTTTGTTCCACTGGCGAATCGTCTATCCCCAGTGCCTTGTCGTAGAGCAGCTTGGCTTTGTTCTTTCCGAAATTATTCTCTAAGATGGCCAGACCGTAGGTCGCTATATCCGCGGCAGTCTTTATTCCCAAGGAATTGAGCTCTTCCTCAGTCTTTCCACCTACTCCGTGGAGTTTGCCTACAGGCAGGTCTTTTAAGAAATCGGTAACCTCCTCTGGTCTCACAATTGTCATGCCGTCCGGCTTACGCCGCTTTCCCGCCATCTTTGAGACGTACTTGTTCGGCCCGATGCCTATGGAACAAGTTATCCCTTCCTGCTCTTTTATCTCTCCCTTGATTTCCTGAGCTATCTTTTCCGCGCATGGGTAACTCTCTGTGCACCTGTCTGATACGTCCAGGTACGCTTCATCTATGGATACCTGCTGGAACCTGTCTGCGTGCCCTTCCAGGAGTTCCATTACTCTTTCAGAGACCTCGCGGTAATGCTCCATGTCTACAGGAAGGAAAACAACGTCCTTTCCTTTGGCGGCCCTCTTGGCAAATGCGATGGGCATTCCAGCCCTGATCCCCAATTCGCGCGCCAGGTAATTCGACGTGGCAACAGCTCCCGAGTCCTCAGTCCTCCCGGAATATACGCAAACTACGACCGGCTTTCCGCGGATCTCCGGCCTGCGCAATTCCTCAACCGACGCGTAGAATGCGTCTAGGTCTACGTGCATGATTATGCGTTCCATATCATCTCACATTTCCAAACATCTTGTTCTTCCCGGTCATCTTAATGAAATAATCCAGACGTTTTCGGAATTCAGCGGGCCTTTTTCTTGCGCCTTCGATCCAGCCGATGCGCACGGTTTTATATGGCTCTGGAAACCCGTCGTAATTCTCCCAGACGGTTTTATCTTTTTTCAACTCTCTCAATATGTCGTCCTTTAGTTCGAACCTTTCCCCTTTCAGGGCGTCTCCGATCTTAGTCATACCTGCAGGTGTCATGCGTCCAT
>JGI20214J51650_10000700_pt1 | contig 21027 bp, 18 predicted proteins | sample WetSurMetagenome_FD_51650 | JGI IMG/M metagenome (IMG submission 51650) | reverse complement strand
TGAGAAGAAGATTCCGCTCGTGATCATCATTTCTTCAGGGTTTCGCGAAACCGGGGTAACGGGAATAGCCCTGGAAAAAGAGATCCTTGCCACCGCCCGACAGTACGGGATCCGGATCATGGGGCCGAACTGCCTCGGGCTCATGCTCCCCCACCAGGGTATCAACACGACCTTCGATCCCGTATCGCCCCGGCCCGGCAAGATCGCGTTCATCTCGCAGAGCGGGGCCATCATTACCACTATCGTCGACTGGAGCCTGCCGGAAGAGATAGGCTTCTCCGCGGTCATGAGTGTCGGCAACCAGGCCGATCTGACGTTCGAGGACTTTGTGCAGTTTGCGGGGAATGATCCAATGACCCAGGCGATCATCCTCTATGTCGAGCAGATCCGGTATGGCAGGAGGTTCATGGAGACCGTGCGGAAAATCTCCCCGAAAAAGCCGGTGGTTGCCATCAAGGCCGGGGCGTCTGCTATCGGGCAGAAAGCAGCCTCCTCCCATACCGGGTCCCTTGCGGGAAGCCATGCGGTCTATCTCGCGGCATTCCGGCAGGCCGGCATCATTCCGGTGAATTCAATCCGCGAGGCGTTCCAGACCGCCGAACTGCTGGCTTCCGAAGGGTATCCCAAAGGCACCCGCGCGGTCGTGATCACCAACGCCGGTGGGTTTGCAGTTCTCTCGTCGGACTATGCCGAGCAGCATGGCATCCGCATAATAGAATTTTCAGAGGAACTCATCCATGAACTGGATGCCGTGCTTCCCCCGGACTGGAGCCGGGAGAACCCGATCGACATGGTGGGGGACTCGAGTGCCGATCGCTTTGCCCGGACCTTTGANATCATGATCAAACACCAGGACCTGTGGGATATCGCGTTTNTCGTGGCAGTCCCCTCGGCCATCTCCGATCCGATCCGGGTGGCNAACGAGATCGTCCGCTTCTCGAAACACACCCACCGGATGATCGTGGGCTGCATGATNGGCGGCGACAGTATGAAGACGCCCCTGCGGATCCTCCGGGACGCCCAGATTCCCAATTTCCCTGACCTCGAGGACGCGTTCAGGTCTGTGGGAACGATATGCAAACACCGGTGCAGCACGGACTCGATGGAGTGCCGGCACGGGGAGTAACGGGCAGGGGATTTGTACCCGAAAAAAAGTCTGTCCGGAACTACCTGCCGGTCAATACTCCTCGTCGTGTGGTTATCGTGAATGCTGCTGGAGTCGAAGAACCCTTACGGATTCTCCTCCCTCCTTATGGTTCGATAACCGTCCGGGAATCAAACGCACAGGACCCGGCGGGGGTCTTTTCTCTCCAGCGGCCTGTTGTATACTTTTTTCAGGAACTGCACGATCTCCCCGCGGAGGTCTTCCGGTGAAACTACCGCATCGAGGTCACCGGATTCCTGGTAGTGCCAGACATTGCAGCTCTCCCTGACCTGGTCCGCCACATTGGACCGGGCCTCCTCGCCCATATGGCTCTCCTTTGCAAGGAGCTGGATGGCTTTGGGCCCATAAATCGTGATGTGGGCCTGGGGGAATGCCAGGAAACGGTCCGGCTCAAACCCGGGTCCTCCCATGGCATAAAGACCGGCAGTGTAGGCCTTCCGTACGACCACGCAGGTATGCGGCACGGAGATATTGGCTATGGTTGAGAAGAGGAGCGCCCCGGCATGGATGATCCCTGCCTGCTCTGCCTGCCTGCCGACCATGAACCCCGGCGTATCGGCAAGAAAGACGAGGGGCAGGTTGAACGCGTCGCTGAGCGAGGCGAATGCAGCGATCTTCCGGCAGGTCTCCGGGAAGAGGATGCCGCCCCGTTGTTCCGGGTTGTTCGCGATGATCGCAACCGGCATTCCCTCCACGCGGGCAACTGCCGTGATCACCTCGCGGGCGTACCGGTGACGGTGCTCAAGGAAGGAGTTCCCGTCAATAAACGATCCGATGACACCGAACATGTCAAAGGGCATATCAAGATCGGCAGGTACCAGTCCCGGGTCGGGGGGGAAGTCCCTGCCCGGGGGAAGCGGGGCTGTAACGGGAGGCATCTCCTGGTAATTGAGGGGAAAGAGGGAGATATAGCTGCGGACCCACGCAAGGGCCTCCTCCTCGGAAAAGACCAGCTTGTCGCAAATCCCCGATATTTCGCTGTGCATCTCTGCCCCCCCATACTCCTCATAGGGGCTCGGGTCCCCGGTCATCAGCCGGACCATGTCGGGGCGTGCAAGGGACATGCCGGCCCGGTGCACCATGACAACGGTGTCGCATTCCGCAACCGGGTAGGTCAGGGTCGTGGCTATCGGTGAGAATACCACGGCGACCCGCGGGACGATGCCGGAGAGGTGCGCGAATCGTGCAAAGACCCTGCCGGACCCGTCCCGGTCAATAAACGTCCGCATGATATGGAGCGGGATGGCAGTGGTGTCCATTGCTACGCGGCCCGGCCGGTCCGCCAGGTGGATGAGGGGGATCTTTTCCCGTTCAGCCAGGTCGAGGAGGGCATGTTCCTGGTTGAGGATAGCGAACGCATCTTCGGATATCGTTGCACGGGGATTGATGGCAATGACGCAGACCCTTCGCCCGCCAATCGTGCCCGTGCCGCCGACCAGTTCGCTGTCGTGATCCGGTCCCTGGCGGCAGAAACTCCCGGTGTCGAGCAGGAGCGAGAGCCTGACTTCCATCAGCGGGTTCACCATTACCATCTCCTGCCGGTTATTCCGTAACGTTCAGGACAACCGGTGTTCCTTTCACCCGGATACCGGCAGTCCCTCATCAGGGAATTTTTGCAGGGGGACACGATATCCAAAACCCACCCCGCCGTCCTGCCATAATTCTTGCTCATTGCACTTTCACGACCATCAGGGTGATATCATCGTACTGGGGCTGGTTCCTGCTGAACTCATTGACCGCATCGATGATCGCCTCAACCATCTGGCGGGCACTCCGGGTCCGGGTCCGGCAGATGACCTCCATCAGCCGGGGGATTTCAAACATCTCCTCCCGGTCGTTCGCCGCTTCCGTCACCCCGTCCGTGTAAAGGATGATCACGTCCCCGCTCGCGAGGGGAACTTCCGCCTGTTCGTAGGGAGCGTCATCAAGTGCCCCGATCGCAATACCGGTTGCCCCGAGTTCTTCTGCCGTGTCAGATCCTGCCCGCAGGAGGAGGGGGGGATTGTGGCCGGCATTGACATAGGTCAGGGTATGGGAAGCATTGTCCAGCACGCCGTAAAAGACGGTGACGAACATCCCGGTCTTCGAGTCCCGGCTGATGATCGGGTTGGCATAGGCGATAGCTTCCGAGGAGCGGGAGAACCAGGTGGCGCTCACCCGGATAACGATCCGGGAGAGTGCCATGAACAACGCGGCCGGAACTCCTTTTCCGGACACGTCGGCGATCATCACGCCCATGCGCTGGTGGTTGAAGGGGATGATCTCAAAGGGCATGACATCGAAAAAGTCGCCCCCTACTTCTTTTGCCGGGATGCTTGTTCCGGCAATCTCAAACCCTTCTATCTGGGGAATGACATCGGGAAGGAAACTCTTCTGGATCTCTGCAGCGATCTGGAGCTCGGCATCCTTGCGTGCAATCTCGCGTTCCAGGGATTCTTTCTCCTTCTGGACCCGGCGTTCATTGACAAGGTTGTTGACAATGAACGAGAAGATCCCCACGGCAATGGCAGTGAGGATGATCATGGGAAGGGCAACGTTCAGGATGATCTTTATAAGTTCCTGCGGGGATGCTCCGCTTATGACACGGATGACAAGGGCCAGTGCGGAGACGAACGATTCCACGATGACCGTGAGGATGACCGCGGTTTTTACCGATACAAATTCCTGCTTGTTGAAGAGATATACCAGGCCGGTAAAGAGGCCGGCAATAACCGGGCCGGCAGCAGCGGCCAGGACATTCGACCCCCCCATGGTGAGCCGGTACGCTGCCCCGATAAGCCCGGCCCCCAGCCCGACATACGGTCCGCAGAGCAGGCCGGCGATGATGGGTCCGAGATCGCGGAAGGTGAGCGTTGCGCCATAGACATTGACCCCGGAACTCAGGCCATAAATGGACAGGATCCCGAAAACAATGGCAAGAATGATCTGGGTGGTGATGACCGGGTGGTGCTCAAGGACTTCAACAAAATACCGGCTTCTCGTAAACAGATATGCAAAAACAATGACCACGCAGATCATCTGAAAAAGCAGCATACAACTCTGCAGGATACTGAGGTCCATGTGTGAAAGGAAATTGGCGGATAGAGAATAAAGAGATTGAGATCCGACGGGCCATCCGGCCTTGAAGAGGAGTTGATTGACAAGGTAAATCTCCGGCCGGTGAGTGGTCATCGGATCCCGGGCAGGAAAAGAATCATCAGGAGTACTTCTGCGTGCAAAATGCCACCGGATGTCGAAGGTTGGCTGAAACCTCCCCTCTTATCGTCAGGAGCTGTCAATCCCTGAATTATTCACCAGAACCTGCACGGTCATCAGTGAAAACCGGAAATGATTTTAGCAGGATTTATTTGAAAAAGAATGGGTATGCGATCCTGCCATGGGCCCGGGATGTTCAGGGACAGGGATGCGTCTTTGCAGATGCCTTCCGGTTCTTACAGGAGCCGGCTGCCATGAAGACAATCACAAGGAGGAGGAGCCCCAGTCATTCGGCTGCCCGAAAAAAGACCGGGATGGATTCAAGAGGACCGGAACCTGCCATGTTATCGTGTCTTCCCGTATTCAGCAGTTCCTGAATGCACCTTGTACAGGATCATGGTGAGGATCTCCTTCTGTGCCAGGGTTGGCGGGTATTGGATATCGTTCAGGGTAGTCTCGACCTGCCTTAGTATATCGCCACTGTTGGTCATGGATACAAAGCTCCTTTTTCGGATAGTACCTTGCAGACTTGGGGTTATATATTCCAGAAATAGCACTGGTTGTTTTCGAATCCCTGCTGGTTCAATGACAGAACCGCGGGGTTATACGCAGGGAACCCTTTCAACGGGGATAAGGAAATAAAAGAGGATCGTAAGAATGCGAAGGCCGGCTTACGCCACCCATCTCATTTACGGGGTTTGATACCACCCGCCCGGGCAACTCCTGCCCCTTCGGCACCCGATTATCTGCTCCCGCCGAAGTCGACGGTGCCTGTATATACCTTGTATAAGATATTGTTGAAAATTTCCTTTTCTTCAAGCGTTGGAGGATAACAGGTGTCGCACAGGGCGGTTTCAACCTGTCGTATAACATCGCCGATGTTGGTCATGTATTCACTGCTCCGTTTCTTCCTGTACTGCGTTGGGAGGAACGTGTAATATATTGCCAGAATGGATCGGGTTTTTTGGGTGATGGAAGTGGATCAGGAATCTAACCTGCGGGTTATCTGAATAATGTAAAAACAGGGTAATGTACTATTCCGGCCCTTAATCCAAGAAGGATTTACGGCGTTAAAAATGGTAAAAATCGCATGCCTGGAATGTAATGCGAGAAAGTACATCCGCTTTGTACCGGAAAACACTGGCGCTCCAGCGGCTTCGCCCCGGTTGCGATAGTGCTGTATTACCTGGATCGGGATTTCAGGTACTACCGGGGAATCGCATGCGCCCCCGCCCCCCAGGGGGCCAGGGTTGACGCAAGGGGGGATGGATGATTATCAGATCCAGAGGTCAGGAGCCGGATTGGCACGTTTCCCAAAAAATATAAGAAAGGGTAATTACTGCTGCATACGAAGGCCGGCTTACACACCCCCTCTCATTTCCGGGGTTTGATGCCACCCCGCTTAAGCAAACATCGCGCCTTCGACATCAGCCGGGCCCCGGTTAAAGTCAAGGCCCACTTTTGCAATAGCCGCCAGGAAATCTTCCTGCATGATGGCCGGCCGCTCTTTCCGGATGGCAAACATACCGGCTTCCATGCAGATGGCACGGAGGTCGGCACCGTTCTTGCCCTCGGTCATACGGGCGACTGTTACCAGATCGACCTTCTCATCGACATTGAGCGTACGGCAGTGCACGTTCAGGATGGAGAGCCGGCCGACTTCGGTAGGGAGCGGGATCTCGATGATGCGGTCGAACCGGCCGGGACGGAGGAGCGCCTTGTCCAGGATATCGATCCGGTTCGTGGCACCGATGATCTTCACATCGCCCCGGTTCTCGAACCCGTCCATGCCGGCCAGCAGCTGCATCAGCGTGCGCTGGACCTCCCGGTCGCCGGAGGTGTTGGCCTCCGTGCGGGAAGCACCAACGGCATCGATCTCGTCGATGAAGATGATGGTCGGGGCTTTCTTCTTGGCCAGGTCGAAAAGTTCCCGGACAAGCCGCGCACCCTCGCCGATATATTTCTGGACCAGTTCTGAACCCACGATCCGCATGAAGTGTGCATTGGTCTCGTGGGCCACCGCTTTAGCAAGCAGGGTCTTTCCCGTGCCCGGGGGGCCGTGGAGCAGCACGCCTTTCGGGGGTGCAATCCCGATCTTCTGGAACAGTTCCGGGCGTTTTAATGGCAGCTCGACGGCCTCCCGGATCTCGTTGATCTGCGCATCAAGACCCCCGATGTCCGCGTAGTTTTCCTGCGGGGAGTCTACGAGTTCCATACCATAGACCTGTGCATCGAACGACGTGGGGAGAAGTTCGACGATAGCGAGCGACTGCTGGTTGAGCGTGCAGCGGACGCCCGGTTTGAGTTCCTCGGGATTGACTGACGGGGAACTCCGCACCAGGAACCGCGGGCCGGCGCTGCTCCGTACAATAACCCGGGTCGGGTCCACGACATCGGTGACGGTCCCGATGATGAGCGGCGGGCTCCTGAGCTGCTCGCTCTCGCTCTTTAACTTGCGCACTTCCCGCTCGAACCGGATCTTCTGGGTCTCGATATACCGCTTGTCTGCCTCGACCTGACGGAGCTGTTCCCGGAGCTCGAGGTTCCGTGATTCGAGATTGCCGACCTGCTCCATCATCTGGGCTTCCAGATCGTGCTTGTCATTCTCGATCTGGGCAAGCTGCTCGCGGAGCTGTTCCGACAGGGTGCGGTACAGCCGGTAGAGCTCTTCGGGAGTCTGGGGATCAGCTGGCTGGTGGAGAGTATCGGCCATCTCGTGCCTCAGGTAGTTATATGGGAAAACTGCATATAAAGTGTTTGTGAGGAGGCAAAATCTCCCCGGGAGCGGGAACCGGCCTGCCCGCATTCAGTGGGAATTTATACTCGCACGGGCTATTTTGTTGTGAGATTATGCAGTGCGAAATGTGCGGTGAGACGATACGGGGCTCCCCGAAACTGGTCCGGGTGGAAGGGGCGGAGCTGTCGGTATGCAGCAAGTGCGAGAAGTTCGGCACGGAGGTGCAGCAGGTGCGCCGCACGGACCTCCGGGCACCGCTGAAGGGATCGGCAGCACGCCCGGCACCTGCCGGCGGTGCAGCGCAGGTCCGGTACAAACGGGATATGTTCGACTTCATGGAAGGAGAGATTGTCGATGACTATGCCGTCCGGATCAGGAATGCCCGGATGGAGAAAGGGCTCTCCCAGAAAGACCTGGCCATGCAGATGAAGGAGAAGGAGCACCTCATCCGCAAGATCGAGAACAGCGAGCTGATCCCTGAAGACGATGTCCGCAAGAAACTCGAAAAAGCCCTGGGGATCCGGCTGATCGATGCCCCGGTGATCGATGACGAGAAGAAGGTTTCAAGTAAGCTTTCGCCGACCCTTGGCGACCTGACCATTATCAGGAAAGCCAGGAAGTAATATCCTTTTTGGGTAAATTGCCAATCTGGCTCCTGACCTCCAGCTCTGACAATCATCCGTACCCCTTGCGCCAGCCCTGACCCCCCTGGGGGTGGGGGCGCATCCGATTTCTCTGTATTACCTGAAATCCCGATTCAGGTAATACAGCACTATCGCAACCGGGGCGCCATAGCGGCGCGGCGAAGCCCCGGGAGCGCCAGTGTTGTTCCGGTACAAAGCGGATGTACTTTTTCGNATTACATTCCGGGCATGCAAATTTTTACCATTTTCCGACCTGTAAATTCTTCTCGGATTCAGGGGCCGAAATAGTACAATACCCTTCTATTTTTTGCAGGGATCCTCCAGCTGTCCATCCACAGCCCGCCCGTACCGGGATGACACCGCGGGTATCGGACCTGCCGGCACGGTTCGTTACCTGTCGGGATCCTGCCTGCCGAAATGAACGCCGGCAAAGAACAGGAGTACCGCGATAACAATGAAGAGCGCCCCGTAAAACGTGCTCTGGTTGAACGCAGTTCCCCCCGCGGAGAAGAGCAGGAACGAGAGGGCAAGGCAGCCAATGTACAGGTATTTGTTCGGGATGCCCCGGATTTTCTCCATAGGTGTATGAACGAAGGGATGCGGGATATTTATTTTGACTGGCCGGAACGGACCGCCCTCATTTCCTTTGATCGGTGCCGGGAAAAACCCGCCGGCAGGAACGCCATAGCGTCAGAAACCGCTATTGGAAATCTTTGATAGCAATTGCTCCCGGAAGTATCTGACCAGACGGAATGCGGGGTGAGAGGAGCTGAATCCGGAGAATTCTCCGGCCGCGGGCTGGCTCATGGGAGGGCGATTATCGTGCCTGAACCCGGTTTTCGGCCGACAGGGAACAACCGTACAATCCAGCAGAGGAGGTCTTGTTTTCTACCTGCCGGCGTCGGATCTTCCCAAAAAAGTATTGTTGCCGGATCAGATCATCTTTTTATTCCCGTACCGGGCCTCGAGTTTCATCGTCCCGTCGGACTGCATGATCCGGACCATTGCCGGCTCTGCCGGGGCAACCGGCTCATCCTGGCGACCTGCCCCTTTTGGCCTGATGACGGTCCTTTCATCGGCNGAATCTTCAGGAGCGGGTGAATCAGGCAGGCNTGCCTCTGCCGGAGATATCGTGACCTGCGCGACCGACCCCGGACGGAGTTCCTGGCGGCTGCGTTCCCGGTCCTCCCGGGTCATTGCCATGGCAATGCTCTTAAGGTCGAGCAGTTCTGCAGTCAGCCCCCTGACCAGTGCATCCATATCCCGTACTCTCCTCTCAAGTGCGGCGACCCGTTCTTCCGCGTCGCCGGTTGTTGAAATTTCCATAAGCGTAATCAGTGGCTCCCTGATACCGGGTTCATTCCCGGGAAATGTGATCTTTATATTATCCTGACCATACGGTACACGTAGTGGGGCTCCTGACATAATATAATGAGGAGTAGCCCCCGGCAGCAATAACCGTTATTCCCTGGGTGGGGAAAGAGACTGAATCATGGCAAACCCCNGGGGAGTGATCCTGCCCGTGATCTCCTGGCCGGTCTCTGCCGGGTGTTCCGGCCCCCCGGGTACCGTGACAATGGTTCCGGTTACTGCAATGCAGGGAGCGATGCAGTGACAGTTTTTCCGGGTTTTTAATGCCGGATACCTTCACGTCCCTTATTCCGGGTCCACCCCTCCAGAGATACAGAGGCGTTTTTTACGCTAAACGGGATGTACGGGGCGTTGAGGGAAAAGAATTTCACTCGCCGATACTGGTGGAGAAAAAATAAGGGGGGGTTACCACGAGAAGGGGCACCACCGTTTTCCGTAGGATGGACAGTCTGTCCTGTCGCAGGCACAGCCCGTATTACCTGCATTTCCCGATGCCTCATCAGTGAGCGGCCCAGTGACAGATTCTCCAGGTTTTTCGCACATGACTGGTTCACTTCCTTTTTCCCGTCTCGTATATGAGGCTATACTGCTATATTTTCCATAAACCAGGATATACGTTGCGTTGAGTGAAAAAAAAGTTTCACACAACGGTGCCGGTCGACCTGGCCTTCTCGCGGGGCAGGCAGGACAGTAACGATCCTGTCCGCAGGAACCAAATCCCTGCAGACTCTTCCCGTTCCAGGTAACAGATCCGGATCTCCTTCCGGTAAGCATTATCTGCCGGACCCCGGTGGAGGGATCGTTCACGCAGCCTTTGCCAGGGTCACGATGGCACTGCCTTCTTCGATATCGGCCATGTTATGGGTCACAATGATAACCGTCTTGCCGGTCAGCTGCCGGATCACCCGGTAGATGGACCGTTTCGATTCTTCATCGATGGAGCGGGTGAATTCGTCAAAGACGATCACCGGCGAATCCCGCAGGAGGGCCCGGGCAAGGGCGATCTTCTGCATCTCCCCGCTGGAGAGATTATGGCCGGACTCACCCACGCAGGTATCGTAGTGCCCGGGGAGTGCCCGCACCAGGTCGTCGAGTCCCGCCTTCGCTGCAGCAGAGATCACAGCTTCCCGGGTTGCCGACAGGTTCCCGATCAGGATATTGTCGTAGATCGAGCCGTCAAAGATCAGGGAGTCGGAAAAGACGATGGACACATACGACCGGAGATCGTCCCCGCAAAGCGAAGCGAGATCGATGCCATTGATCGTGATCCTGCCGTGATCCGGGGAATACAGCCGGCAGAGGAGTTTCAGGAGCGTGGACTTCCCCGACCCGTTCTCGCCGATCAGGTAATTGATCCCCCGGCTGAAATGCCCGCTGAAGTCTTTCAGGATGACCCGGTCGTCATACGAGAACCCGACATGCTCAAAACGGATATCGCCCTCTCCGCCGGAGGGCAGGTGAACACTGCCCTCCGCAGCGGGTTCGAGCTCGAGGACGCCGGCAATACGGTCGTAGGACGCCTGGGAAGTCTTGTAGGAATTCCAGAGATCCGCAACCTGCATGACCGGGGAGAGAAAGAGGGTGACATACGCGATGAATGCGGTCAGCGTTCCTAACGTGATGGTTCCCTCCAGCACGGCAATGCTGCCGAGCGTCAGGATGAGGATAGTGGGGACGCTGTAGATGAGCATGGTGACCGCAGCACTCAGCGATGACAGGTTAATAACCGAGACCGAGGTATCGGTGAACCGCCGGAACTTTAGGTCGTAATTCTTCCCTGCCCAGTCTTCAAGGCCGAATACCCGGATCAGGGGAGCCGATGGCAGGGTCTCCTTGAGGTACGACTGTATGCCGGCCTCCGCATCCAGTGCCGGCCTCTGGGCCGCTTTCAGCCGTTTCCCGAAATATGCCGATGAAACAACGAACAGGACTGCCGGCAGGATCACGACCGCTGCAAGGATGGCATCCATGCTGATCATGATGGTCAGCGGCAGGATAATTCCAAGGGCAATCACCAGGATCTGGGGGAGGGTACGGATCGCGGTCTGGACGACCGTGGTCACATTGCCGGTGATCCTCGATAACAGGTCGCCGGTCCGGAATTTTGTTACGGATGCATAATCCGCCAGCTGGATATGAGCAAAGACGCGGGAGGAGAATTCCCGGTACAGGTCAATATACAAGGTTCCCTTTACCCGGCTCGAGAGGTAGTTCGCGAGGGCGGAGAAAACAAAAATTCCCGCCATTGCCGTAAGCAGCGGGGTGAGCAGGGTGGTGTTCTTCCCGATCAGGACATCATCGATCAGCGCCCGCATGATGAGCGGGCTGATGATGGAAAAAACCATCCCGGAAATACTCAGCACGATGACTGCCAGGTAGGTGAACGGCCGGGCAGAACAGATGTCCCAGAGGAGCCGGTTATACCCGTATTCCCTGCGTGGCGTTTCCTGCATACACACCTCTTGTTCCCGCGAAATGAGGATCGGACGATGTCCCGGGATACACCGGCCCCGGAACACCGCAGATACAGTATTCTGGTTTCAATGGATCAACCATAACCCTGTTGATGAGTGAAAAAATTTGCGGTATTCTCACGCTGCAGATCGCGGGGGATCGCATGCAATTGTCGTAGGAAGGGAATGCTCCTCCCCGGATCGATCAATACCCGGAAAACGGGAGGCCGGACACGGGTTTCGTCAGGGGCCCTCTGTTCGCATCCCGGCCGGGGATTCTCACGGGAAGGGGGCGGACCTGGCACCACCACGACAGCGGGCAGGTGCAGCCATATTCGCAGAGCAGGCACAGGATTGACGGACCGGCGTTGAAGGCCGGATTAACCGGAGTGGTTGCGAGGGGTTTCGTCAGATCCGNTACCCGGTTTGCAGACGGGGTGGNTATCATAGGGTTACCTTCTCACTGTCTGCGGTTAATCAACGGATGAGTGAGGAAATTTCTGCAGGTATTCCCGGGTTTTTTTNTCTGATGCCCGGTAATGAATGAAAAAAAAATTTCACTCAACGCCGCCCTTATTACCTGAAAAAACAACCGTTCCGCAGAGGAAAACGAAATGGCCGATTCACTCAGGAAACTGGTATGCTGCATGCTCCTGGTCGCTCTCGTGGGAACCGCCTCCGCCGGGTATGGCACAGCGGTAAAGGCTGGTACGGGGGGACCGGTGGCAGGTGCATATCCGGGTGACAGGGGACTGCCCGGTACTACCGGGGGATCCGGAATGAACTCTATCATTACTGCCGGGTGTCATTTCCCGATAATCAACCTGCCTGCATATTATGTATGCATCATGGTCTGCAAGATTGGCGGTGGCGGGGACTCCTGTGCCCCCTCCTGCGAGGCAGCGCTCTCGGTCTGCGATTAATAGTACTGACGTGTGAACAACCGTCATGTCAGAAGGCTGCTTATTCCGGAGCTATGCGGCGTGCGTCCGGTCCCTGATCCGGAACAGGGGGCCGGCCCTGCATTACGGCCGGGAAATTTCCTGTGACCCGGTTTCCTTTTATTTCAGAATTTCATACGGAACATCCGCTGTCGGGGCCCGGTCGGTTTTCATGGGGCCGGATAATGCTTCATAATAAAACGGATTTATCACCAATCACAACATTGTACCTAGGTACACAAAATCAATAGTCAATCCTGCTGGCGGGAGTTTCTCAATGTCACGTGGAAGTGGATCATCTGTCATATCATTCGCAGTATTCTTTGCAATACTCCTCATTGCACTACCGGCCGGTGCCGATAATGTCACGGTACCGGAGACAACCGTTGCCCCGACGACCAATATTACTACGCAGGTAACCGCTGCTCCGGCAAATACAACGGTCCCCGCAACGCAGACGGCCGTTGCAACGACACAGACCGCGGTTGCGACAGCGACGGCCGCCGCCACTACCGCCGCAACAACGGTTATAACCCAGCCGGTAACGGTTGTTACCACCGCACAACCGGCAACACCCACCGTTGCGGCCGCAACAACCGGCAGCGTGAACGTGTACTCGTCCCCGACCGGCGCCAGTATCCTGATCGATGGAACCTATTGCGGGACAACCCCGAAAACCGTGAACGGCGTGCCCGCGGGAAACCATATCCTGCGGCTGACCCTGAGCGGGTACAATGATTACGAGGGCTCGATCTATATCGTGGCGGGACAGATGGCGCAGGGATACGGGACGCTCCAGCCCATAAGCCAGGTAATATCAGCAGGACCTACCCAGACGGTCGTTGTCCCGGTTGTCGTCACGGTGCCGGTCACTGCCGAACCCACGCAGGATCCCGGGCTGCTGGGAAATTCGAGTGTTATCGTAGCGATCATCGGTGTGATCACGGCGATAATTGCAGCCGGTGCTTCAGTCTTCACCCACGTCAAGCCCCCGAAGAAAGAGTAATGGCCGGTTGAGGGCACCTGCCCCGGCCGGTCTCTTTCCCGGGTGAGGGACAATCTGCTCTTTAGAAACGCACATGAACGGGAGTTCACACCCGAACCATGAAATCGCACGTGTGAGTGGGAGCCCTGTATCAGGATCCCTTTGGAACACGCGGGGCAGTCAGGCATTTTTTAACTATGCTTCCTGTCACTGATCCGCCGGAGGGCGCCCCGTCGGGGGCGGCAGTATCATTCGCAGGAAGGGGGTATGGGGTCTCAACCTCCATCCTTATAGTTGAAAAAATTTGATTTTCATAGGAAATCCTCTTTTCACGTGATGATNGCCCCCCTTGCGCCAACCCTGCCCCCCTTAAGGGTGGGGGCACATTGCGATGCCCCGATATTACCTGAACGGGAAATTTTTCAAGGATTATATGCAGGTAATACGGGAACAATCGCTATCGGGGGATGCCATAGCGGCCAGGGCATACCTGCCTGCCAAAAAGAGCGTCAGAATTATTCAAAGGATTTCTTCAGATCCGGATTACCCTTTTTTTTATGCACTGTATTCCGGAAGGTTTCCCATCATAGCGATATATGTCAGACAGGAAGACCCTGCGACCTGCACCATGATTATCGGTAAGAAATTTCATCATCACCCTGCCCGGTGCATTGCTCCAGGTCCCGGTTTCCCGCGGTCGATGCAGGGGTGGATGGTGGAACCGGAGTTGTCGCCGCATATTTTCCATATCCCTGTCTCTTTCTGCTGCAGGGATGCTGCCATACCTGTATGGCGGGCCCGGTCCCCTCACTTCTCCGGCGGTATATACGGTATCCGGTTGAGGAGATCGCTTCGCAGTCCTTCCATCGTGATCCGTTCCATGAACCGGGAGGTCCGTTCCTTTGGTTTTGCATGCACCCGGAAATATTCCAGCAGCCGGGCAACCAGATCGTGCACTTCTTCGGTTGTCAGATCCGTTGCCAGCAGGTCGCCGAACCGGGGTTTCGTACCGCTGTTGCCGCCAAACAGTACCGTCCAGCCGTTTTTCGATCCCATGATCCCGATATCCCGGGTCCGGCTGTCGCCGCAGCACCGGGGGCAGCCTGATATACCGATCTTCAGTTTCGCCGGGAAGGGAAGTTCCCGGTATTTTGCCTCGATGGCAAGCGCAAGGGCAAGGGAATCCTGCGTCCCGTTTTTGCAGTGCTGGATGCCGGGGCATGACCGGACGTACCGGACACAGGGGCCGGTCCTCCGCACGGCATCAGGGCCAAGGTCTTCAAAGACTGCTGCAAGGTCTTCCGGCCGGACCCCGATGAGATCAAGCCGCTGGCCGGAAGTGATCTTCACCTTGCCGACACGGTACTTCCGGGCGATCGCTGCCACACGTTCGAGAAGTTCCGGGGTGACAAGGCCGCCGGGTGATCGCACCATCACTGCATATGTGGACCCGTCGCGCTGGAGAATTGCTCCTTCTACCTGATCTGCCATGCACAGAAATTGCGTCCCGGCATAAAAAAACCGCGTGAGATGCAGTGCTGGGGACCGGACCGATCCCGGTCCCGGTTCCCAAGAAGACCAAAGAGCACGGGTCTCTGCAACAGGAAGCAGATCCGGCTCCCGGGTCGGGCAGGATACTTCCTGTCGGCCGGTACCGGTGGTATCACGGGAGGCGGAACCAAAAAATAGGAGATGGGGCGAAAACCCCGGCCCTGACTTTGGAGGGTAGAGGTAACGACCACGAGGTGGTTGGTGTTCGTTGCTTCTGTTGTTCTCAGGTGTTCTGTGTGCAATGCCGCAATACCAGGGCACGGATGCACTGGTATTTGTATAGTATATTTGACATTTTGTTTCAAAATCTTTCTGATCCTGACACTTCAATAACCTTCTCAGGACATCCGCCGGAAGGGGAGCGATGGCCACCGGATTCCGATGGGAACCGGTAGCATGCGGGGGCTGGGGAATTGCCCCGGATTTTTCCAGGTTTTTCCGGGTGCCCTGAACATTCCCTGGACATAGTACCGGAAATTCAGTACCGTAAATTTTCTCCCAGCATTGATCCGGCATTGTTCATGTTTTCCCTGGTAAATTCTTCCCTGGCGGTCACGGGTAGCTCCGGCACGCGGGGCCCCCGCCTCCCGCACGCAGAAGCAACGGCCACGGTGGATCGATACCCCGATGCGGAAGGTGGAGTTTCCCGGAAACGATCCTCTCAAGGCGGAACGCTGAAACAGCGGTCAGGGTCACACAGCCTGGTTCGTCCGGGTCCTGTTTGCTGAAAGGATAATCCTCCCGGCAGGCACTGTCGGGAATATCCCGGTCAGTGATTATTCCTGAAGCGGTATGCTCCCTTTGGCACCCGCATCTCAAACCGGACCCCGGTGCCGGGCGTTCCGGTCTCCCGGATACCGATCTCCGTGGTTTCGAGAATTTCCCGGGCAAGGAACAATCCCATGGATTTTTTTTCCTGGATTCCGGGGAGGAACATCCTGCTCTTGTCTGCGTCGGGGATCCCGATACCATTGTCGCTATAGATCAGGACCAGGGACTCATCCGGTTCCTGTACATAGCCGAGGGTAACCTGTGTTCCTGTCCTGCTGTGNACGAGGGTATTGTCCGCAAGGATCTGGAAGACCCGTTCCAGCATGGGATCGGCAAAAATTTCAAGCCCGCCAGTCGTAACGGTATGCCCGGTTTTCTGGAAATCCAGGTGGGAAATTGCCATGAGGAAGACCCGGTTGACGTTCTGCCAGCTGGCAGGTTTTAACCCCAGATCCTGGTAGGTCTGGGCAAACTTCAGGGAGTTTGCGATCCTCATCAGGATCTCATGCTGCTTTTCCATCAGCATCCGTGCCCGGTTTCCTGCCTCTCCGACAGCTGCCCCGGCCAGCTGCTGGTATCCCCGGAGCGTAAAAACCTGGTTCTGGATATCGGTGAACGTCACATAATTCAGCATCTGCAGTTTCTTCTTGGCATGGTCCAGTGCTTTCTGCGACCGTTTACGCTCTGTGATATCACGCATGAATACAAGGTCTGCGGTCTTTCCTTCGAAAGTGATACGTGCGACATTGACTTCGATGTCAACGGGTTCCCCGTTCCTTTTTACGATAGTGGTCTCGTACACCGGAGAAGATTGTCCGCCGTTCATCCACCCCCGGTATAATGCTTCAACCTTCTCGCGCTCGCGCTGATGCACGAAGCCGATAAAAGGAACGTTGAGTAAATCCTCTCTCGTACTCCCGTGCAATTCCGCACCTTTCGGGTTGATAAAGCGGATCAGCCCGTCCTGGTTGATAAGAATGCCGTCACTGGCCAGCGTGACCACGGCCCGGTATTTCTCCTCGCTCTCGCGGATCCGCTGTTCGCTCCGTGCCAGTTCGTCGTATTTTTCCCGCAATTCTTCTTCAGCAGCAGTGATCTGCTGGTAGGCAGCCCTGAGTTCTTCCTCGGCCTCCTTCTGAACCGTGACATCGATAACTACACCGATGATCCGGGTCGGCCGGCCGGACGCGTCCCACTCAATGGCATTGCCGCGCGAGAGGTACCAGCGCCAGTTGCGTGCCTTGTCTTTTACCCGTGAAAGGTTTTCAAAGGTCCCGGTTTTNTCATCGAGATAGTGTTGCAGGTCCTGGAGTTTCTTTGGAAGATCATCCGGATGGGTCATCGCGTCGAGCTCTTTCATTGTATGGGGGGTCTCATCCGGGGAATAACCGGCAAAGGCAGCAATCCGGCCTGATTGTTGCAGCTCGCCGGTGGCAAGGTCCAGTTCCCAGTTCTTGGCTTTGGCGCCATCAAGAGCAAGGTTGAGTTTCCTGTTGGTCAGTGCGAGCGACAATTCCACCTCTTTCTTCCGGTTGATAAAGCCGATCAGGGATCCGAGAAAGATAGTGCTCAGAAAACTCAGGATCGCAAACGGGAGGACCGCGGCAAGCTGGGAAAAACCGGGTACCGGCGCACCAGAGCCCCGGAGCACCGAATGGATCAGAAAGGAACAGATCTCAATGATCGCGACACCGGACCCGAGAAGGACCAGCCTGGCAGGTGATGAGGGGGAAAGCCATTTCCCCGATGATTTGTACCAGAAGAGCGAGCCCAGCAGGACCATGCATAGTACGGTTAGGCTATCGATCCGGGAGATTGTTCCAGCCGACAGTGAACTTGCCAGCATGAGGGCCGCGGCCACCACTGCCGAGGCCACCGGTCCCCCGATTAGTGCCGCGAGCGGGACAAGGGCAACATTGAACCCGATGACCGGGGCATTTGCCCCTCCCCACAGGATCGGGGTGCTGATGGCAGCGATGCACCCGAAGAGAATCCCTATCCGGAGAGGATACGTGCGTTTCGACCGGGAGAGGCGATCGGAGGGAAGAAAATAGTAGATAAGAATGAGTGCAGAAATAATCGTAAGATTTTCTATCGCATCCAGTATGAATTGCAGGGATATGACCGGGATTCCGCTCACGGGTGTTTCACCGGTCCTTCAGGAATGGCCCGGATCGTGTCTTCCCGTTCCTTCCCGGCAATTACGGAAACGTGCCTCATGGTGTCTTACCATAACCTCTGCATCCGCCCTTAAAAGAATTGGTGTCACGGGCGATGGTCCTTTCTGGTGGCGGGACCCCGGGGCCGGACAACCGGGATGGCTGACAGCACGGAGAAACGGACCTTCGGTCATTGGTTTTTACCATTTCTGCCGGCCGTTATACTGCGGCAAAAAGCATGCAGGTTTATTACTGCAGACACGGATGATTTGGACATGCATACCCGTGAGGCTTCGGCCCTCGATCTTTTTACCGATTCGGTCAGGCTCATGGGAGATGCCACGCTGTGTGCGGTGATGGAGTTCGACAGGAACCTTGACGCCCGCGTTCTTGGAGAGGCGGCTCACGCGTGTCTCCTGGCACATCCCATCCTTCACAGCCGGCTCGTCCGGGGAATGGGTCCTGCATTCTGGGAAATGGCTCCTCCCGGTCGTATCTCTCCCATCCGGATTGAAGAATGTACTGAAGACTATCATCCGTTCGTCATCGGGCCGGTTGATCCTTACGGGCCGGTGCAGTGCCGCGTACGCCTGCTGCGAAGACCTTCGGGCGATGTTATCGTCATCAACCTTGCTCATGCCGCCGCTGATGCGTACGGTCTTCACACGCTCATGTCCCAGCTGCTGCAGGAATACGAAAAGCCGGGCAGCATCGGGCCGGCAACCGGGGGGATCCCTGAACGCGACACGCTCTGGACCCGTGACCTGGCACGTGAAGAAAGGCCGGTCTCTTCCGGGATGAAGGTGATCAATCCCCTGTGGCCGGATCCGTTCGGCACTTCCGATCAGCCCGTTTCCTATCACCGCGAGTGTATCAGTCCTGGTGCGCTCGCAAAAATCCGCCTGCATGCCCGGATGCTCGGCGGCACGACCAATGACGTTATCGTGGCGGCATACTTCCTCGCCCTCAGTGACCTCACGGGCCATAACGGGCCGATTGACCTCTTCTTTCCCGTCAACCTCCGCCAGCACAAGAAAGACGGATCCCGCGTGATGAGCAACCAGGCAACCAATGTCTGCATAGCCGTCGGGCGCAGGGAAGGCGAAGGAATTGCCGTGATCCTTCCCCGCGTTATCGAAGAGACAAAAAACCTTAAGCGGGGACACATCGGCATCATGGAACAGGCCGGGATGGATTCGGCCTGCGACCCGGAGGGGAGGAGCACAGACCTGATGGTGCAGGAGATGGCAGCGCTGCAGAAAAAAGGCCTGGCGGATATCTTCCTGTCGAACCCGGGGCCGGTAACCCTCCCGGATACAGAAGGGCTCGCTGATGCCTACGTCTGCTACCCGGGGGGATATATGCCGACAACCTGTTTTGTTACCAGCACGTTCCGGGGACGCATGACGATAACCATGGGATACCAGGACAGCACGAGGGCAAAGGAAGGAACACGAAAGGCGGTCCGGCTTTTCAAACAGCATGTGATGGCTTTTCTGGAGACTGTCGACGAGGACGGCCCGCCATAGTTTCCCGGTCCGTGCAGGGGGTACCGAACGGCTGATTCCAGTCGTAAGGATTCCCGGTCAAAGAGATCCCGCGGGCAGGATTCGGGAAGCAGGGAAGATGATTCCTCCTCCGGCCCTGATTTTTTTCGGGAATGGTAATTGAAGATCATGGTTGAATATTTTGCAAAAATTGCAAACGGAAATAAAGGTTATTAAGGCTGCAACCGTTTCACTGGTAGTCGAATAACCACATGACCTGTAAAACAATTCTGGATTGTACGCGATGTCCGCACCTTGCCGAATGTGACTTTCATATCTCGTATGGAGCACACAAACACATGATAGGATCGGACCCTTGTGAATTCGTGCTTAATCCCGATGAATGCAATCCGGTTTCAGGTACCCGGTAATTCATGATTTTTCCCGTCGGTGATGTCCCGGAAGGGGATAGCAAAAAAACCCGGATGCATCAATGGAAGGAAACGGGGTACCGGCAATCTCAAAGGAATTATTCCTCCCCCCGGTAATCCGACCCCCGGAACCAGGAGATGTTCGCATGGATTTCAATAGTTCACTGTTACGAGCCTTAAAAACCGGATGTGTCGTTCTTGGCCCGGTAAGGACCGGGAAATGTATCAACGAGGGCAGGGCCCGGATGATCATCGTTGCGGGTAATTGCCCGGCAACGGTCAGAACAAAACTTACCGGAAACAACAACCCATCTGTCCACACCTTCGAAGGTTCCAGCTCTGCGCTCGGAACCATTTGCGGGAAACCGTTTTCCGTGAGTACGCTTGCGATCGTCAACCCCGGCGAATCGGATATCCTGTCCTTTATGCGGGCATGACCGGATCGGGGTAACCATCTCACTGACCGGTTACGCGCCGGTATTACAGCGCCCGGTACCGTTCCCGCAGGGTGACGAAGGGAAACGGGAAGAAAGCCATGAGGTTTCATCACGGTGGCGACAATTGCGCCCCCCTCCGGGGCACCCCCGGTATTTTGCAACGGTGAGCAGGGGTACCCTTCTTAATAACATTTATCCGGGGCCATCTTCGTATGCGCCGGTGTCCGCAATCAATACCTTTTTGTGCCCGTATTCCCGACTAACAGCATATGACCGGGAAAAAACACAGCACAAAACTCGTAGATGAGAAGTCGGGACTTATGGAATGCCTTGTCTGCGGGGAGAAGTACCATACAACGATGAAAGCCGATGCGGAGGGAAAATTCCACCCTGAAAACTGGGAGTGTGTCAATAAATGCCGGCTTATCCCCCACGATGAGAAACAGGCACACACGAAGTGATTCCTTTTTTCTGCTCCGTAGAATCGGACATGAACGGGAGTTTACACCGGAAAGATGAAAATCAGTTAATTACCTGGAATTGAAAATGAGCGCTCCCCGCCTCAGGGCTCCTCACGGGGCACGGCGGGGCAATTACCGGTTCCTGGAAAAGCGGAACCTGAGGCCGCCGCGGGGCGCCCTTCGGGGCGGAGGCACTTATCATAAATGGGGTATGGGATCATCAGCTCCCATCATCTGAT
>JGI20214J51650_10000698_pt1 | contig 21056 bp, 13 predicted proteins | sample WetSurMetagenome_FD_51650 | JGI IMG/M metagenome (IMG submission 51650) | reverse complement strand
GAATGAAGGCTTAAAGTAATATTGCAATCTGTATCTGAAAGCAGTCTTTCAAGGCCAGGCATTACCCCTACCGTGGAAATAGTAATATTTGCCCTTCCCTTTGCCATCCCCCACTCTGAGACAAGTATTCTGCATGCTTTCACCACCTCTTCAGCATTATCGCATGGCTCACCCATTCCCATAAAGACAACATGCGTTATTTCTTCAGGAAGGGATGTAACCTGACTTATAATCTCTCCGGCAGTCAGGTTGCCATGCCATCCGTACCTGCCTGTTGCACAAAAGCGGCAACCCATTCTGCAACCAGACTGTACCGAGACACATATCGTGTTTCGTTTGCCATCAGGTATATACACTGACTCAAAGTATTTACCATCACCGGTTTTGAACAGGTGTTTCACAGATCCGTCAACAGACTTAACGGAATAATACGGATGGATTATCCCAAGGTCAGAAACCACGGATAATTTTTCAATGATCTTCTTTGGAATATCATCAATTTCTGTAAAAGATCTGATATTACGACGATAAACCCAGTAAAGCAGTCTGGAAGCATACTTCTTGTCAACCTGAATTGCTGACAAAATATTTTCCAACTGCTCAGGGGAAAGGCCTGTTAAGGATATTTTACCTTGAGGAGGGTTCATGAGGACAAATATAAATAAAGGAGGTCGAAAAGCAGAGACAAAAGACAAAAGACAAAAGGCGAAAGATAAAAGGCAAAAGGCAAAAGGCAATGATAGATTATGTACGAAATCAATCCCCTATCAGCAGTGATGTCATTGATATTGAACCCACAACAACCTTATCATTAAAGAAAGATAGTTTTTCTCCCGGCTCCTGCAGGGCAAGAATATATAGCAGTGGGATGAAGTGTTCGGGTGAAGGTATTGCAAGTTTCATCTCCATCCCCAGTGTGTCGTAACGGCACAACAGGTCAGTCTTGTTTTCAACAATAAGTTCCCTGATCATGGCATTTGCAGTCTCGGCCCAGGTGAATCCTCCTCCCGGGTTTCGCCAGTCTACCATTCTAAGGTTATGAACTATATTGCCACTCCCTAAAATAAGAACTCCCTTTTCTCTGAGAACGCTCAGTTCCCTGGCAGCGTTCATATGCCAATCGGGGTCTTTTGTATAATTAATGCTCATCTGTACCACCGGGATATCCGCTTCAGGGAACATCCATCTCAACACTGACCATGCTCCATGGTCAAGACCGCGGTTCATATCCAGTCCGGTTTCTTTGTCTGAAAGAGATGCTTTTGCCTCAGAAGCCAGCGATGGACTTCCGGGTGCAGGATATGTCACTTCATATAACTGTCTGGGGAAGCCTGCAAAGTCATGTATTGTCTCCGGTTTTTGTGCCGCTGTGAAAAAGGTTCCTTTTGTCTCCCAGTGGGCAGAGATACACAATACAGCTTCCGGTTTTGGAATGCCAAGAGATATCCGTTTCCACCCTGCCGAAAACTCGCTCTCTTCTATCGCATTCATAGGACTACCATGTCCTGCAAACAATACCGGCATTCTCGACTTCATACTACACAACTTTATTTAACATAAACAAATCAGGTGGCAAATTGTTAATTTATCACTTATTGGGCTGACCTTTTAAAATGATATAAGAAATATTTATTACCTGGCAAAAAATCAGAATATATAGGCAATTGAAAAGGATAACACTCTGTTTTTGCGCTCCGCACCGGCATATCCCATATCTGCAAGTCCCAGGCTATAGTTTGCAGATAGCTGAATCTTTTCAAACTGGAATCCCAATCCGGTGGTAATGCCATAGTCAATCATATTCAATTCATCATAATTATCACCGAAGCTAATCTTGTACTTTTCTCCGCCCGACGTATAATTGGCCGAAACACCTATTCCAAGGTATGGGCCGGCCTGAATGAAGGCTTTGTTGAAGCCTACGTCATATTTAAAAGAGAAATTAACGGGTATCTCAACATAATTTATGTGATACTTTGCGCCTGTTGCCTCAAATCCTTTCATTGAGTATAAGGCACTCACATTCAGGTAAACCGGGCCAACAATCTGGGCATCGCCGGTTATGCCGGCATGAAAACCAATTATTGGTTTGGTGTTTAAATCCACTCCCTCAAAGGTGCCTTTAATATTGGCAACATTCATCCCTGCCTTGAATCCAAATTGTGCACTCAGCAGTGATATGGCGGAGAGAAAAACAGCAATTGAAAGTAGAAGTTTTTTCATAGTCAGTTGGGTTATGTTGTTTAATACTACAAAACTCAAGGCTCTTTATCAAATTTAGGAAATTTAACCTGATAAGCAACTGAAATAAAAGAAAAATGGAGTTGACCGGATAGTCAACTCCATTTTGCAATAAGGTTATAAAAATGCTATTCTAATCCACGGTTTTTAAGCAGTGCATCAATCTTTGGAGCGCGGCCACGGAATTTCTCGTAGCTGGCTTCCGGATCCACTGTGCCCATCGGTTCAAGGACATCCTTGCGGAACGATGCGGCAGTTGCCTGGTCGAATATACCTTTTTCCTGGAATGCACCAAAGGCATCATTATCAAGTACAGCTGACCATGTGTAGCAATAGTAACCTGCATCATAACCATCCATTATATGAAGGAAATATGTACTTCTGTATCTTGGCTCAATTTCCTTAATGAGACCCAGTTTGGTTAGATAATCTTTTTCAAATTTCTCAACATCAATGTTTACCGGAGCCTCAAGTGAATAATATGCCATATCAAGGTAAGAGGCAGCAAGTATTTCAACATTGTCAAAACCAGTGTTAAAATATGCGCTGTTTGTAATCTTTTTGATAAGTGAATCAGGGATCACTTCGCCTGTTTTGTAGTTCTTTGCATACATCTTAAGAACCTCCGGCTCAGTAGCCCAATGTTCCATTATCTGTGAAGGTAACTCCACGATATCTGTTGCCGTGTAGTTAGTGTTATACCTGTTTGTTGCAAACATCCCCTGCAGTGCATGTCCGAACTCATGGAAAACTGTTGTAACATCATCAAGGCTCAGAAGAGCAGGGTCATTTCCTGATGGCGGAGTAAGGTTAAACACTGTGGTGACAATAGGTGTGATCTCCTTGCCATCAAGCCATCTGTGACCGCGATAACCACCGCACCATGCACCCTGTCTCTTGCTCTCACGTGGGAAGAAGTCCATATAGAGAACAGCCAGGTGCTTACCATTGGCTTCCTTAACCTCATAAGCCTTTGCATCAGGATGAGGCAGAGGGATATTGGTAATCGGCGTGAAGGTTATGCCGTAAAGTTTTGTTGCCACATCAAATGCGCCCTGGCGAACGTTATCGACACTGAAGTAAGGCCTCAGTTCGCTGTCATCAAGAGCGTATTTTTCTTTATGAAGTTTTTCTGCATAATACCACCAGTCTGATGGCTCAAGTTTGAATTTACCACCTTCTTTGTCAATTATCTTCTGCATCTCGTCACGTTCCTCAATAGCGACCTTTAATGCCGGTGTCCAGAGCTGGTCAAGCAGGTTGAATACATTGGCAGTTGTTTTAGCCATGCGTGTCTCAAGAACTATGTCGGCATGAGTCTTATACCCAAGCAGTTTAGCCCTGTCAGCGCGAAGACGTACAATATCAGCAAGCACCTGTTTGTTGTCGTGCGAATTATTATGGTTTCCGCGTGTCAGATAAGCGTCATATAGTTTTCTGCGCAGATCGCGGTTTTCATCATATGTAAGGAACGGAAGCATGCTGGGTTTCTGTGTGGTAAATACCCATTTACCTTCCATGCCGGCAGCTTTGGCTTTTTCAGCTGCACTGGCTTTTACACTTTCCGGAAGACCTTTAAGATCAGCTTCTTTATCTATTACAAGTTTAAAGTCATTTGTTTCAGCAAGAACATTCTGACCAAATTTAACAGTAAGGGTCGATATCTCCTGGTTGAGTTTCTTTAATGATTCCTGTTGTTCAGGGCTCAGAAGAGCACCGTTACGTACAAAGCTTTTATAGAGATTTTCAAGGATGTACAACTCTTCAGGAGAAAGCTTTGCACTCTCACGGTTGTCATAAACTTTCTTTATACGGTTAAAGAGCTTGCTGTTGAGAAGTACTTCATCACTGAATGCTGAAACTTTGGGTGCAATCTCCATTTCAATAGCTTGCAGACTATCGTTGGTGTTTGCACTGCTCTGCGAATAGAATACCATCATCACCTTTGTCATAAGCTCACCGCCTCTGTCATAGGCTGCAATGGTGTTTGCAAAGGTTGGTTCAGTTGTACTGTTAGCTATTGCATTGATCTCATTGCGGGCTATCGCAATGCCAGAGTCAATAGCAGGCACGTAATCCTTATTTCTGATCTGTTCAAAAGGAGGCACACCGAATGGTGTTTTCCACTGGGCATAGAACGGATTGCCATCCGTTGCTTTTTTGCCTGTGCATGAAGCAAGTAAAAGGGCCATTGCCATCATGAGATAAATGGTTCTTTTCATGTGTTTGGTATTAGGTTTATTATTCAATGTTAAGGTCGCTAAAATAAATTATTCGGCGATGAATAAAAATGTATTAACTCTCTTTTTTTCAGATAAAATGGAAAAAACGTCTTTGAAACGGCCATATAATATGACGAAAATCTTATCGTGGTTAAAAAGTTTTTTCTATTTTTAAAGTCCTGATATAAGTCAAAAATATTAACCAAAACATATTAGCATGATAAAATCTCTACCCCTTACAAAGTGGTTATCAGTTATTGTTCTTGTGCTTGCCCTGGCAGTTAACGGCCAGGCACAGACAACATATACCTGGAACCAGACAGCGGATGCTGCTTTTTCAACCTCCACAAACTGGACTCCCGAAAGAACAACACCAGCCAACACAGATATTCTTGTTTTCAATAATGGCGGCACTTACAATGTGACCGGTGTTGCCACTCAAACAATAGGTCAGTTGCTCGTAAGCAACAACTCAAAGGTTACTTTACAGGCTTCTGCTGCGACTCAGACTCTGACAATTGCAGGTGGAGCCGGTACTGACCTTGATGTTGCTTCTGGAAGTGAATTAAATATTAACATGGCAAACGCTCTTACTATTGCCCTTTCAACTGGTGCAACAGGAAGCGTTAGTGGCGGTATGACTTTTGCCGCAGGAGCTCATAAATTAATACCGGCTGATGCTTCGGGAGTAACCTTTAACAGTGGTTCTTCTTTTACATGCGGTACTGGATTCTCAAGTAATCCATTTGGAACCAGCACAACGGCTGTTGCAAATTCAGTAATTTTTGCATCAGGGTCAACCTTTGTCTTTATGGCCGGTTCGAACCCGTTTGCTCTTACTGCTCCGGCCTCTGCCGTGATTTTTCAAACAGGAAGTACATATGTGCATAAATCAACAAACACCCCTTCTGTTGCAAACAGGGTATTTTCAAATTTTGAGTTGAATATTGCCAGTGGTTCAGTAAGTGTATCCGGCACAACCCCGTTTACAATGGATAACCTTACTGTTACTTCGGGCACTCTCAATGTTAATATGACAGGTACTGGCACAGGTGCTAATATAAAAGGTAACATAACTGTTGTTTCTGGTGCAACATTAACATTCACACCAGCCTCTGCAGGTAACGTTACATTCTCAGGATCATCAGCACAATCTATAACAGGATCTGTAACTGCAGCAGCAAATGCTACAATAGTATTAAACCAGGATCTTGTAATTGCAGGTTCACTAACTGCTAATGGAAATGTTAATCTTGGGACCAGAACTATCTCCGGTGCCGGATCACTTACAATCGGATCAGGAAGCACTGTTACAACTGCCAACTCCTATGGTCTTGATGCAGCCCAAAACCTGACAGTCACAACTCTTACAAACAATGCTCTTTCTTATGTTTATAACGGTTCTGTTGCGCAGGTAACCGGAGCTCTTCTGCCAGCAACGATCACAAATCTTAATATAAACAATACAAGTACCGGTGGTGTGTCACTTACTTCTGACGAGAATATCTCCGGCGCTTTGACCTGCACTGCAGGTGTGCTGAAGCTGGGAAGTAAGAACCTCGTTATTGCGTCAGGCAAAAACATTACTGCTACATATAACAGTTATGTTGTTACAGACGGAACTGGTACATTGACCCACACACTAGCTGCATCAACTAATCCTCTTTATGGATTTGGTACCGCATCAGGTTTTGCTCCTGTTCTCTGTTCTGTATCTGCAGCCGGATCAGGTAACGTTGTTGCCGGATCAGTGAAACCAACGATAACCCATGCTCCTCTGCATTCCAACAAGGTTGTACAGCAGGAATGGATCTTTAATGAGACAGTTACAGGCACTGATGCCGGTACCGTTTCGTTCGGATGGAACAACACCACAGCTGCAGGTTCTGAGTTTGACGTTACAAAACCGGTTGTTTTTGCATCGTGGAACGGTGTAAAATACAATATGGACGATGTAACCCCTGTCGCCGGTACAAATGGAATGTACACCATAACTGTAGACCTGCCGACAAACATTCCGAACACTCCGTTGCTTGTTGGAAATAAATCGGCATTCCAGCCCGATGCACCGGCTCTTACAGCCGATGCAACAGATAATAATGTTGATAATGACATTACTATAACCTTTACCGATGATGCAACATGGCGTACTGCAGTTACCGCAGCAAGTGTTAACGGCACTGCCCTCACACCGACAACAGACTATACACTTGAAGCCGGTATTCTTACCCTTAAACCTTCAGGCGGCAACACACTTCTTACCACCTCAGGAACAAAAACAGTTTCGTTATCCGCTAACGGTTATAATGATGCAACTGTCTCACAGATAATAAATGCCGGTGCCATAAACACAGGCAAATCATCACTGGCTATCTCAGCACCTCTTGCTGCTGGTTCAGCTTCAACAGTAACCCTTACGGCAAAAGATAACTATGGAAACTTAATTACTGGTTATATTTTCAAAGCCGACATAACTCTGACTGATGCCGTTGGAACAATTGATGAGTCCTATACAGTAAACGGCACTGGTTATACTTCTACTGCTACAGATGTTGCGCTTCCGGCTACAGTAAACGGTGTCACAACATTTGATATTTCTGTCCCTGCTGCTGTTGACGGTGGCGACGGTATCTCCGTTCAGGTTCAGCTTAACGATGGAACAACAAACTTTGGATCAGCCTTGTCTTACTCTGCTCCTCTGGTTCCATCACTTACTATAGGCGTTGCTACTGCACTTACAGAGGCAAACCTTGGAACAGAAAGCATAAACATCACACTGCTCAACGATACTTTTGTTGATAATATACTTGATAAAGCCAACGTAACCCTTAATAACGCTCCTTCAGGAGTGGCTGTTACGGGCATTACATGGGTTAGTGCAACTTCTGCAACGCTGGCTGTCAGTTATGACGGCACCGACTTTGATGCAAACATCACAAATTTCAGCGTATCAATTGCAGCTGCTGAACTTACAGCAGCAGGAACTCTCACAAGCAACACTCTGACGATAACCGCTACTGTTGAGACTGTTCCTGTTGTCACAACAAATACTGCAATAACATCTCTTGGTATGTTTACAGCCGCATGGGGTGGTGAAGCGACAGCCGATGGCGGTGAAGCAATAACTGAAAAAGGTATCTGCTGGAGTAACTCAGCCAATCCGACAACAGCCAACAGCAAGACAACTGAAGGAGCCGGTACGGGTACTATTGCCGGAACCATGACTGACCTGCTGCAGGGAACAAAATACTATGTACGCGCATATGCTACCAACTCTGTCGGAACAGGATATGGTGATGAGTACAACTTCACAACAAATGCTGCATATGAAGACTTCGTAAACTTCCCTGAAACATCAACATCTTATAAAGATGGTTCATTTACCGGAAGAGATGGTTCAACCTGGAGCTATGTTAAATGTGCCGGTACTGCAACCACACAGATAACTGCTCCTTCGCCAGTCCTTGCAAAGAATGCAACACTTGCCAATGTTACATCAGGTACAATTCCTAACGGAGTAAGCACTCTTACATTCAAATATGTTCAGGCATTCTCCTCAAGCGTAAACCTTGATGTTTATGTTAATACAACAAAGGTCGGCAATGTAACTACAGTCAGTGAATCGGCCATGGCAACAGTTCATACTGTTACAATACCTGTATTCATCAGTGGCAATGTCGTGCTTAAGTTCATCCAGAACAGTTCAACTTCGGGTCAGGTTACGATCGACGACATTGCATGGACACCATATGTTTCTGACGGTAATACTGTTGCAGCTCCAAGATTCAGTCCATTACCAGGAGCATCAATTGGCTCACAAAGTGTAACAATCACGTGTGAAACAGCCGATGCAACTATTTATTATACAACAGATGGCACTGAACCTACTTCAGCATCAACACCTTACACCACTGCAATTAATCTTACCTCTACTACTACAATAAAGGCTATTGCAGTTAAGGCAGGTATGACAGACAGCCCGGTGATGTCAGGTACGTATAATGTTGAATCAATTACTGATGTTGCCACAATCATCGATCTCAGAGCCGGAACTGTTGGTTCCCTTTACAGACTTACAGGAGAAGGCATTGTAACTTATGTCACCTCAACACAGAAATTCATCCAGGATGCAGGTGCAGGTATAGTAATTTACGATGCAACGGGAATTATAACAACATCTGTTAACCAGTACGACGGAATAAAGAATATTACCGGCAGGCTTTACAGCTATAGTGGCGTTCTTGAGTTGCTTCCTATAACAGGGTATTCAACTGTTACCGTTTCCTCAACTGCCAACAGTGTTACACCTATTCCAATAACCGTTGCTGACCTCAACGCTGGTCCATCGACTTATGAGTCACGTCTCATTAAGATCACGGGCCTGACTTTTGCTGATGCCAATGGCACGGCCAAATTTGTCGGATCGACAGCTACAAATTACAATGTATCTGATGGAACAAATACAACCATTTTCCGTACTGCTTTCTCAGCAGCCGATTATGTTGGAACTGTCATTCCTGCAAAAGCAGACATCGTTGGTCTCGGAATGCAATATAACGGCACTGCACAGTTTGCAGCCCGTAATCTTGCTGACTTTACAATTTACAGCTCAGCAAAGGCAATAACAGCTTTCGCATTCAATGGCCTTACACCGGCAGTAACAGCTACCATTAATGAGACAGATAAAACGATTGCTGCAACTGTACCCACCGGAACAAGCCGCACTGCACTGGTTCCGACAATAACCGTATCAGCCAATGCAACTGTATCACCCTTAAGCGGTGTTGCGGCAGACTTTACAAGCCCTGTAACCTATACAGTTACAGCACAGGATGGAACAACGCAGGCATACACTGTTACAGTTTCTGTAGCCAGCGGTATTGATTCGGAGACCGAAGCAAATGTTAAGGTTGGCCCTGTACCTGCAACAACTGAACTGCGACTTCTGAATGTTGAATCTGTAATACAGATAGAGATATATAATGTTGCCGGACTAAAAATATCATCTTCAAAACACGACAATGAATCATTTATTTCAGTACCGGTCAGTGGTTATGCCCCGGGTCTGTACTTCATCAGGTTCACAACTGCAGAAGGTACTTTCATGAAGAAATTTATAAAACAATAACCCTAATCTCACCTTACTTAGAAAGCCGTCGGTCTCCCGGCGGCTTTTTTAATATTTAAGAATTATTAGCAGATATTGTTTATTGTTAATTACTAATTGTTAATTGTTTTTTCCAACTTTGACACCCTTTTTGAAACATATAAGAAAATGAGAAACAAGCTTCTTGTAATATTAGTATTTATTATACCCGTTTTTTCAAACAGCTCATGTTATAAGTCAGAGACACCTCCTTCTCCTGATACCTCCGATCTGTTCAATGCATGCATACCATACCCTGGTACTGATCAAACGCTCGATATTGTTACTTTTAACGTAGAAACCATGCCTCTTGACCTTAGTACGGGAAGAGACAACTATACACGGGTCATTATGCTGGCTTCACTCCTTAATACTATTGATGCCGATGTTTATGCGCTCCAGGAGGTGGCAACGGAATCAGGCTTTGATCAGTTGCTTGACCTCATGCCCGGCTACACAGGTCAGTTTTACCTCATAAACAACTCCGAATGGAACCTGGCCTACCTGTTCAAGAAATCGGAGATAACCGTTGACGCTTCAGCTACAAGACTGCTTTTCGAGAACTCAGCCTATTTTCTTCGCCCTCCCTTCGAGGTTAAGGTCCATCATATACCTACCAACCTCGATGTTTATATCATAAACAATCACTTTAAAGCCAGCGGCGGAGAGGCAAATGAAACAAACAGGAGGACTGCCTCCGTAATGCTTAAAGACTACCTTGACACTTCAAGACCTAATGATGCCGTTGTCGTTGTGGGAGACTATAATGATGAGATAGCAAGCACTTCCGCAACAACAAATCCTTACTACAACTTTGTGCTGGATCCGTCACACTATGAATTTGCTGACATGAACATTGCAAAGGGGAACCAGTTATGGTGGTCATATCCGTCATACCCCAGTCACATTGATCATATCCTCATAACCAATGAGCTGTTTTCAAGACTTGATACAACTGTGGTATACAAGGCCTCTCCCTGCTACTCTGATTACAATGACATTATTTCAGATCACAGGCCTGTGGGAATAAAACTATCAGCTGCCAAATAGATTAACCTATTTTGATGCGTTTTTTATAATTACAATGTAAGAGGGGAAGTGGTCACTGAAACCACCCTGAAACACTGTTCCCACATATGTGCGAAGAGGATATCCTTTATACTGTCCGTCTTGTTGCACAAGGAAAGAGCTGTTAAATATCCTGGCCTTAAAGAATTTATATGAAGAATAATCCTTGCCCAATAAAGAAGGTGTGACAATTATCTGGTCAAACAGGTTCATTCCGTCGCGGTAATAGAGTGATCCGATGCCCTTTTTATATAGTGGATACATGCAGTTGAACATTTCACCTGGCTTTACATTGTCAGCGTCAGGGGCTGCTTTCAGGTGTTTCCGCAGGCTTTCATTTGAAGGGTCATCATTCAGGTCTCCCATCACAATAACTTTAGCATTGGGATCAAGAGCAATAAGGCTATCTACGAGATGACGTGTAAGGTCAGCAGCAGCATTTCGTTTTGATCGTGATGCAGCTTCTCCTCCGCTCCTTGACGGCCAGTGATTCACAATAACACTCAAAGGCTCACCGTCAAAAATTCCGGATACTACAAGCTGGTCACGGGTATAATCTCTTTTGCCATCTTCATTGTAAATCCTCAGAGGATTGCTGGTTGAAGCGGTAACCCTGAAAAAACGTGGCCTATATAAAAGAGCAACGTCTACACCGCGTTCATCGGGAGAGTCATAATGCACTATCTGATATCCCGAATCTTTAAGAAGCGGGTTCCTTACAAGATCTTCAAGCACCGATCTGTTTTCAACCTCTGATACTCCAAGAATAGCGGGGCCTCCCTTCCAGCCATCATCCTCTCCAATCCTTGAGATGGCAAGCGCCATATTATTTATCTTATGCCAGTATTTTTCACTGTTCCATCTGTCCGGACCATTTGGGGTAAATTCCTCATCCAGCACACCAGGGGCGTCTATAGTATCAAAAAGGTTTTCAAGATTATAAAAAGCTATTACACCGGAACGGTATGACTTCTGGGCATTTACACCAGTAAACCATAGAACAGCCAACAGGCATAGTAAAATTTTCTGCATTTTTATGAATTTTTGGAGTTTTAAAGGTAATATTATTAAATAATTGTACCAACATTTGAACAGGATAACAAAGATTTTTCCATCATTTGTATAAATATTATTTATATTACCTTTATAGCCTTTTCAAAACCTAACATGAAACATAATCTACTCATTTACTCACTATTAGCCCTTCTTCTTAATACTGGGCTTGTAAACGCACAACAGGGAACCGCTAAGGGTTTGATCAACAGTTCAGAATCCGGCGTTGTGCTGCCCGGAGCAGCTGTTACGGATGCCGCCGGAAAGGTTCTGGCAGTAACAGAAGCTGATGGGACATTTTCTGTCACTCTGCCTGAAGGAAAACAGACACTTTATATCAATCTGGCTGACTTTTACCAGGCTGCCATTGAAGTTACTGTAAAAAGCGGAGAGACAACCGATACCGGCATCACATCACTGACACCTGCTGCAGGTTCATTGCTTGACATGCCCTCTATTAACATAACTGAAAACGGATCCGAAGATGCGGTTGAGACTCAGTCTATACAAGGCGTGTTAAGTGCATCTGCTGATGCATACCTCAGCACTGCCGCCTATACGTTTGGCCCGCTGATGTTCAAAGTAAGAGGCTATGAATCAAATTATTCCAATGTCAGCCTCAATGGCTTTGTAATGAATGACATTGAATCCGGCTCTCCATACTTTTCAAACTGGGGTGGCCTCAATGATGTAATGCGCAATGCCATGGTCTCTTCAGGGCCGGAACCCGTTGGCTTTCTCTTTGAGCCTGTTGGCGGCGTGACAAGAATAAACACAAGAGCCTCTGAGTATCGCTCAGGATGGAAGGCAGTATATTCACTCTCTAACCGTTCATACAGGAACAGGCTGATGCTCACATATTCAACAGGCTTGATGGAAAATAACTGGGCATTCACGGCAAGCTATTCACGCCGATGGAGTGAACGCGGCTATGAACAGGGCACATTCTATGATGGCAACTCATTCTTTGTATCTGCTGAGAAGGTGTTTAACAGTCATCACAGCCTCAACTTCACAGCTCTCGACGCTATTTACCAGCGCGGCGTGGCAGGCGGTTGTACCCAGGAGGTTTATGACCTGATGAACGATAACAACTATAACCCTAACTGGGGATATCAAAATGGTAAAGTCCGAAATGCAAGGGTCAGAAGCAATAACAGACCTCTCTTTACTCTTAATCATATATGGACCGTATCTGACAAACTTAACATTCAGACAACCACAGGATACTGGTTTGGCAGAAGCGGCTATACGGCTCTTAACTGGCAGTATGAAGCCGACCCAAGACCTGATTATTACAAATATCTTCCTTCATACTACAGCAATCAGCACGATATTGACAGCGTAGCAAATCTGTGGAAGACAGATCCCTCTTATAGTCACATAAACTGGGATGCGCTTTATTTTGCCAACCGGAAGAATATATATAATGTGCAGGATGCCAACGGTGTACCTGGTAATGATATCTATGGCAACAGGTCAAAATTTATTGTTGAGGACCGCCGGAACGACATATCTCAGTTCCAGTTTAACACACGTGCATCATGGGATGCTCTTGATAAGCTAAATGTCACCGGTGGGTTACTGATAGATATGTACCGGGGACACAACTTTAATACTGTCAAAGATCTTCTTGGAGGTGACTACTGGCTCGATATTGACAACTATGCCGAGAGTGATCATGGTGTAGGCTCCAGCGAGAGTCAGAACGACCTTAATAACCCGAACCATGTTGCTCATAAAGGTGATATTATTGGTAATAACTATTATGCATTCCAGCAGGGAGCTACTCTCTGGGGAACAGCCCGTTTTAAAGGAAGAAACTACTCTGTTTACCTGGGTGCCGACGGACGGTATACTTCAATGTGGAGACAGGGTCTGTTCCAAAAAGGGCTCTTTGCCGATAATTCCTATGGCGACTCAAAGAAACTCAACTATACAACATGGGGCGTAAAACTGGGCGGTGATTACAGGATAACAGGGCGGCATGTGGTGACAATAAACACACTCTACACCACTAATCCTCCATTGTTCCGTAACTCATTCCTTTCACCTCGTACTCGTAACAGTGTGACAGGAGGACTTAAAGAAGAAACTATTTTATCAGGCGATATAAGCTATATCCTCCGTACACCGGCAGTAAAGGCCAGACTGACAGGATACTATACGAAGTTTATGAACCAGACCGACGTGTCAACATTCTTCCTTGATGATGCGAATACTCTTGTCAACTATGCGATGACCAACATAGATAAAGAAAATTATGGGCTGGAGTTTGGCACCGAAGTGACTTTATTCACCGGATTCAATGTTAATGCAGCGGCGTCAATAGGACAGTTCCTCTGGACCAGCAATCCGAATGTGACAATCACCCAGGATGATAATGCCACAGTGTTAAGCACAGAACAGGTGTGGATCAAATACTTCAGACAGAGCGGCATGCCACAAACGGCCCTCGCTCTCGGAGTGGAATACAACTCATCAAACTTCTGGTGGGCAGGAGTAACAGGCAGTTACTACAATGATGTCTATCTCGACTTTAATCCTGTGACCCGCACTAAAAACGAGCAGGGATATTATCCTTATTGGAAGCCTCAGATAAAGGCTGATCCCGGATTCATAGTCGACGTTTTTGTAGGCAAATCATGGAAGATTAATAACCTGTACGTCAACCTCAGCGCAAACATGAGCAATGTTCTTAACAACACTAAGATGGTGACCGGAGGTTATGAGCAGTATCGTTTTGATACAGCAAATACTGAACTGTTCGATCCAAAAATCTACTACTACAACGGGTTCAATTACTTCATCAACTTCAGCATAAGAATGTAATAAGAATGTGGTGTAGATAATTAAAAATGAAAACAATGAAAAAGACAATATATATTTTGGCACTGGCCCTTCTCCTGGTTACTTTGATTCCATCATGCGACTACAACCATGAGACACCACCACCGGTAGTTGAGTTTACTTACGGTACTATTGTAACAGTGCAGCAGGTCAAGGCTCTCTATGACGACCAGCTGGCAATAGCCGATTATACCCAGCGTTACCCGGTACAGGTGACAAATGACTGGGCATTGAAAGGTGTTATAACTGCAAGCGACAGGATAGACGGTAATCTTTATAAGGAGGCTTATGTTCAGGATGCTACAGGTGGACTGAGGATGGTATTTAATTCTACCGGATCACTTAGTATTGGGGACTCTGTAATTATCAATGTTAAAGATCTTTATGTTGGTGATTACGGAAATTTCTGGCAGCTTGGCAGCGTCCCTTATTCGGAGTCAGATGGTACTATAAGGGTATCAGGTATGAACATGGATAAACAGATACTCAAAACCTCTGTTGGTAACAAAACCCGTCCTGATACACTTACTATTGCCCAGGCAAAAACCGCGGCATATCTTGGTAAACTTGTCACTTTAAAAAATGTCCAGTTTACTGATGATATGAATGGTCTTACATGGGCTGATGCAAAAAACCAGATCACCGAGAACCGGGATCTGACAGACTGTGACGGTAAAGCAATAGTAGTCAGGACCTCAGGATACGCTCTCTTTGCCGGAGATGTTATGCCTGTGAAAAAAGGATATCTCACCGGGATTGTTACAATCTTCAATGGGACTTACCAGTTCGTTATCAGGGATTACAGTGAGGTTAATATGACGCAGTTAAGATGTGGCGAAGTAGAGCAGATTCTTGGTTCACCGGTTGAGACCCTTTATGAAGATTTCACCGGGGAAACAGCTTCTGCAAATATCTACATTACCGGATGGCAGAATCTTTCCCAGGCAGGGGGTCGTTACTGGCAGGCAAAAATATTCAGTGGTAACACTTATGCCCAGGCAACTGCCTATGGATCAAGTCAGCCTTCAATAATATCGTGGTTTATAACAAACCCGGTAAATATATCAGCGCAAAAGATACTTTCTTTCCAGTCAGCCCAGGCTTATTGGGCCCATGGCACTGAACAGCCCCTCAGAATCTATTATTCTACTGATTATAACGGCACAAATCTTACCTCGGCCACATGGACAGAGATAACCACCGCTACATTGCCCACAAGTACAAGTGTCAATTATGCATTCGTGAATTCAGGAAATATAAACCTTCCTGTTGTGTCTGGCAAATCGTGTGTCATCGGATTTAAATATTCAGGAAGCAGTTCAAAGACAACGTCCATCTGCCTTGATAATATTAGTATAACTGCAGCAAAATAAAGCGTCGGAGGTAAATTATGAAAAACAGATTATATACAATCATTTTAGCAGCTTTGCTTGTTGTTACCATTGCTTCGTGTAACCGCGACCCGATGGCTCCTCCTGAGCCAAAGGTAGACCGGATAGTACTGGCTGATTTAAGAGCCATGTTTGACGGTAGTGCTGATACGGTGAAGATAGATACCAGTGTTTATATCCAGGGCATAGTGACCCTCACTCCTGAATTGTCGAACATACCATCTGCAATAGCATATGTTCAGGACTCGACGGGTGCAATATGTGTTGTGATTTCGGCTACTGCAACCAATACATTTGCAATGGATTCCAAAGTAAAAATCCTTCTCAAAGGGTTACAGCTTACTAAATATAACGGACTCCTTCAGCTGATTGGCGTTGATCCTTCGTCAATGGTCAAAGTACTCAGTGTGGTTGCCGGGCCTCCAATTCCCGACACTGTAACAATAGCACAGTTACTTACCGGCGCGTACGAATCAAAATATGTTTATGTAAAGGCTTCTCAGTTTGAATCAACAGGTACTTTTTCCGGATCGCAGAAAATAACTGACTGTTCAACAGAGATCCCTGTTTATACCAGGCCAGATGCTTCATTTTCAGGCACATCTTTACCCACAGGAAAAGGTTTTCTTAAAGGAGTCTCCTCTATATATAACTCCCAGCAAATAATTCTCCGTGACCCGTCAGAAATAACAATGACCGGAGCACGATGCAGTTCCTCGGGTACGGTTTATTTCCAGGAGACATTCAACAGCATGACACGATATGCTGATGTAAATACGCTGGATGGCTGGCTTACTTTCCCGGAGGCAGGAACCAAAACATGGTATGCAAACTACAAAACAACTGCCACTACTGATCTGTGGATACAGGCTACAGCATATAATTCAGGTCAGGCATCTGTAAAGACCTGGATGATAGCACCTGCATTTGATCTTTCAGAGACAACTAATCCATATATCACATTTAAGAGTGCAAGGGGTTATGACAACGGAGCAACACTTGAGTTGTTTGCCTCCACTGATTATGATGGTTCTGACACTCCGTGGGATTTCACATGGGTACCTTTAACATTTACTCTGCCGGCATCAAACGCCTCTGGTTATTCGCAATTCACATCCTCAGGCAATGTTGATCTCACATCTTTTGCCGGAAGCACCGTCCGCATTGCGTGGGTATACACCGGAGGTGATCCGGGTATGACAACCACATGGGAAGTAGATAACGTTACAGTTGCAGAAAAATAAAATGTTGGTTAATATCAGAAAGATATTACTTATACCTGTCTGGTGCCTGGTTGCAGTTATTGCTGCAGCTCAGGCACCAGCCGGTTATTATGATTCTGCCGAGGGCAAAACAGGGAAGGCGCTCCAGCAGGCACTTCATGACATCATTGACAACCATACTTATATCACTTACGATCAGCTATGGACTGCATTTAAAAAGACGGATGCAGAAGCTAATGGAACCGTATGGGATATCTACAGTGACAATCCTTCAGGTACTACAGCATATAGTTTTACTTTTGTTACTGATCAATGCGGTAATTATTCAAAAGAGGGAGATTGTTACAACAGGGAACATTCATTCCCAAAAAGTTGGTTCGGAGGGGAGGGCAAGTACCCTATGTATTCAGACCTGTTTCATTTATATCCCACTGACGGGTATGTGAATAATATAAGAAACAACTATCCTTATGGAGAAACATCCAGTGCTTCGTACACTTCTTCCAACGGAAGCAAACTGGGGCCCTCTTCAGTATCTGGCTATACAGGTACGGTATTTGAACCTATAGATGCATATAAAGGTGATCTGGCCAGAACATACTTTTATATGGCTACCCGTTATTACGGAGAAGACAGCTCCTGGCCCGGCAGCGAAATGGTGACAGGTTCACAGCCAAAAGCATGGGCCCTGACAATGCTTCTTAAGTGGAGCAAGGATGACCCTGTAAGCCAGAAAGAGATAAACAGGAACGACTCCATATACAAGATCCAGCACAACCGTAACCCTTTTATTGATTACCCTCTTTATGCCGAAATGATCTGGGGCTCGCTGAACAGTACTGATGATGTCATTGAAAATGAACAGGGAATGACAATTTATCCAAACCCTGCATCATCCTATCTTATAATTGCTATTCCCGGTGAGCATTCATCTGAGCTTGCTATTCAGGTATATGACTTCAATGGTTGTCTGACCAAGACAATCACCTCTGAAGAGACAACCCCTCAACTCGACATAAGTGATCTTAAACCCGGATTCTACCTGCTTCAGATCACTTCAGGCAAAAAACGGTATTCAGAAAGATTTATAGTAGTCAAATAGCCGCCACTCACCCTTCCTCCCCCCGACATGGGGAGAGGTGAATTTTGCCTTATAACTTTTGCCTTTCAACTTTGAACTTTGAACTGATCTCTACCTTCTTCCAAACACTTTTACCATTGCTTTTCTTCCACGAATTGTGTTGGCGTCATAAAGAAACTCTATCTTTTTTATTACCCTTTCATCACCCTGAAGGTCGATTATTCGTGAAGCACCTCCTGCCCCTATCGTGTTTCTCAGTTCAATCTCCTGTGTACGGCCGTTGCCAAATACAACAATAACTTTGTGGAAATCAACAGAAGCTCCTTTCACTCTTATCTGTATAGCGCTGAATTCACCACGTTCAGATGTCACAGCAATCACATCTCTGTCGAGTCTGTCATTAACAAGTCTTTCGCCAAGAAAAACCCATTTTCCGGCATGAGGCTGTGCACTTACATTTATCGAAAGTACTGATGCAAGCAGTACCAGAATAAAGATCTTTGTTTTCATAATTTTCATTTTTTATCAATAACCAATCAAAACATTTGATTGTTCAATGGCTGAAAGGTTTAATTAAGAAAACAAAAAAAGCAGGTCAGAGAGGTTAGTTTGAGTTGGTCCATGTATAGCTATGAGGCCACTCACTTGTATTAGACTGAACGTTAGTATGGCATATAAAGCAACCGTTCACCTTTTCAGGGTTGGTTCCTCCGTGCACTTCGGAATAGTCACCAATATCCTGATAGGCACCTCTTGAGTCTTCGTGACAGGTCCCGCAGCTGGCAATGGTCTTAGGGCTTTTCGCATAGGTCTGGTACATCATTGACTGATAGTTATCCTTATCACTGCTTGACGGAACCATTGCATGAGGACTGCCGTGGCAGGCAGAACACATGAGATTTCCATGACCTTCAGAATGCCTGTATAGCTCACTCCCTGTGTCTACTCCCTGAGTAGCATTATGGCATGTAAAACACTTTGGTTCATTTTCCCAGGGTACTCTGCCAGAAAGAGTTGATGATGCCACATTGGCCATTGTTCCATGGCATGTTGTGCAGTTGCCATCGGCGGCGGTATGTTTTATACTTCTGTTGCATTTTGTTGTCTGTCCGGGGTGACAATCATAACATGATGCACCTTTGTCGGCGTGAAAGCCGTGTATGGCTTCTGAAAGGTACTTGCCAGATGTGCCTCTGCCTGTAGTGCCAAGGGCCGGTGAACCATGGCATTTTGCACAAAGAACAGGTTTTGAACTTGTAAGGCTTGTACTCTCAGCTGCATCGTGCTTCGACAGTATATCGCCAAATGCATCCGTTCCGTGGCATTTGGCACAATTGATCTCATCCGATGTGGGAACAGTGTTTTTTGTTGTGGCAACAATGGTGCCGCCAACCTTCACTGTATATTCAGCAACCTGCAAAGGGTCCCATGTATTATTATCATCTACAGGGCAGACAGGAACCCCCGTTGCAATAAATGAATTGCCTGAAACAGTCATTGTTCCTGACAAAGTATTTCCTGTTAGACCCTTGTCGTGTTCAAGCGATGTAAGTCCGAAAAGTGCTGTAATATTATCCCAGAAACCACCATATGATCTTTTACCGTAAGTATATGTGTTGTTCGTAATTTTATACTCAACAGTAACTCCTGTGGTAACAACCTCAGGGGGATCACCTCTCTTTACCACCTGCGCAGTAAGATTGTTGTACGGAGGAAGAATGACAGCCTTGTCGTAAGTCGGGTTAAGACAATGCATGCCTAGATCATTCCATGCAAAAACAACATATTGATCGTTATAGAAAGTGGGATTGGTATTAGTCTTCTTGCAGCCTGAAACAAGAATGAAACTAAGGAGCAAAAAAGCTAATGTGCTGAAAAGTAGGTCTTTCTTCATATCTGTTACAGCTTTTGGTTCCACTGAAAAGACTACGGGAGTTAAGATAAGAAATATTTATTACAACGACATATGCTATCATCTGCATATTTTCATATTCAGTATTTTCAGGTCCATGAAATTGCATTTTTATTGGTGTTCATGGTGTAAGAATGAAGGCATCCTTAGCACTTTTTGGAGCAAGAATGGCATAGGATAACGGGTAAATGGAAAAAAGAAATTATATTTGCAGCCTGTCTGGCGTTGGTCAGCAGGTGTTTATGGAGAGATGCCAGAGTGGTCGTCCCGATAGCTATCGGGAGGGACGGTCTCGCAAAACTCTCACAATTTTTATGGAGAGATGCCAGAGTGGTCGTCCCGATAGCTATCGGGAGGAGCGGTCTCGGAAAACTCTCACAATTTTTATGGAGAGATGCCAGAGTGGTCCTCCCGATAGCTATCGGGAGGAGCGGTCTCGGAAAACTCTCACAATTTTTATGGAGAGATGCCAGAGTGGTCGAATGGGGCGGTCTCGAAAACCGTTGTCCGGGTAACTGGACCAAGGGTTCGAATCCCTTTCTCTCCGCAGCCGGAAATGAGAAGCAGGCGTAACCGCGGTTACGCCTGCTCTTTTATTTTTACATTAAGGACTGAGCAAACGCGTTTGCGAAGGAGTGAATGTAAAAATAAAAGACAGCGCCCCAGGGGGCGCTGTTCTCATTTCCGGCTGCAGGGTCCTCTTTCATGGGATCATGAGCGAAGCGAATAATCCCTTTAGATGAGAACATCATGGGGCGCTGTTCTCATTTCCGGCTGCAGGGTCCCCTTTCATGGGATCATGAGCGAAGCGAATAATCCCTTTAGGTGAGAACATCATGGGGCGCTGTTCTCATTTCCGGCTGCAGGGT
>JGI20214J51650_10000697_pt1 | contig 21077 bp, 24 predicted proteins | sample WetSurMetagenome_FD_51650 | JGI IMG/M metagenome (IMG submission 51650) | reverse complement strand
CACTCAGGCACTTTTACCTTAGGCTCTGCAGGTCTGACGGATCACACGTCCGGGAACCGTGAGCGGTTCCGCTCGTATTCTTCCATGACCTTCTTCGTGTACCACGTCTTCGGCTCACTGTTTCTCTGCATGCTCTGCCGGGCCCGGGTATAGCCCACATTGTAGGCATAAATGACCGCATAGTGGTTGTCGTAATACCGGCTGAGCCAGGAGAGGTAGTAGATGCCGAAGCGCACATTCGTGTGGGGGTCGTGCAGCACATCGCGTTCATAGGGGATCCCCACCTGCTGGGAGAATGTGCGCGCCACGACGGGCATGACCTGCATGATCCCGATGGCCCCGGCGTCGGACACGACGTCGTGTCGGAAGTTGCTTTCGGCATCGATGACGGCCAGCACGAGGCGGTAGTCGACGGAGTAACGCCGCGAGGCATCGTACATGGTCCTTGCCACCTCACGGAGCTCCTCGTCGGGGATGAGGGCGTTCTTTTCCGCNAGATGACCTGCGATCATCTCCACGGCATGTTCTTCCTGCCAGTTGATTTCAGAACCGAGGCTGATGATGGTCTCGTCGGAAAAATTGAGACTCGTCAGCGCGACGACCGCAATGATCATTCCGAGGAGAGCGAGGAACTTCATGGCTCTCATGTCTTTCACCCTTCTTTCTCCTGTCCGATCCCCTGTCCGGCTAGTCCTGTGACATGGCTTTTTTCATGTGAGTTTTCGTTGGGGAGTGTGAGCGGGATCAGGTGACCGGAAGGTCAGGTTGGTTAGAGACGACTACATGCACCCGCTGCAACATCATTTTTGCAAATGTTACAAATCAATGACGGTGATTGCAAGAAAAAAGTGACGGCTATCTTTACTTGCTCAATGATAACAAGGACATAAATTGAAATCGGACATTTTCGCTCCCCCCGACGGGGAATTTTCTTGCATTTGGAGTTTTTCTTCCCGCTTTTTCCTTCGCGAGTCACCTTCATCACGCCGTACCGGGCATCCTTCACCGGCAATGGCACCTCGCCAGCTTTGCGGCCGGCCACGTTTTGAAACGGGCCTCGCTTCGATGCACTCGCCGTTCCCGGCAGGGTTCGTCATCCCCTGTTATTGAAGGCCCGCCGCCATTCCAATCTTGCCATCGGTCTGCTTTTCAGTTACCTTTAACTCCTCAGGCTGCAGAATCCCGCAGCGGAATCCTGTCAGTGACAGGCGAGACATGAAGGAGAGATGGCATGCAGAATCCGTTTTTCATCAGAGCCCACCAGCGACGGCTCCCGGTCCTTCTGGGGGTCATCGCGCTCGCATTCCTGTTGCCGGGAGCCGCTGTGGCTCAGAAGGGGGGCCCCCCGGATCTCAGCACCGCCATCATCCGGGTGGCCAAAGAGAATATTCCGGCCGTTGTCCACATCGAGGTGACCCGGAGCCAGGAAGTCGGCCGGCCGTCGACGCCCTTTGAGGGCGACCCGTTCTTCCGTTTCTTCCAGGAACCGCAGCGCGCGCCCCGCAAGTTCAAGCGCGAGATGCGGGGGCTCGGCACAGGGATGATCATAGACGCCCAGGGATTCATCCTGACGAACAATCACGTCGTAGGCGGGGCCTCCAAGGTCCAGGTGCTTCTTGCCGACGGCTCCCAGTACGCTGCCCGCGTCGTGGGAACGGACCCCAAAACAGATCTGGCCGTTGTGAAGATCGATGCCAAGAAAGCGCTTCCCCACATGAAGTTCGGGAACTCGGACACCGTCGAGGTGGGCGAGTGGGTCGTCGCGATCGGGCACCCGCGCGGTCTCGATGAGACCGTGACAACGGGCATCATCAGCGCCAAGCACCGTCGGGGGATTATCGACCCGTCGGGCTACCAGGATTTCCTTCAGACCGACGCGGCCATCAATCCCGGCAACAGCGGCGGACCGCTGTTGAACCTGCGGGGCGAGGTCGTAGGCGTCAACGCCGCAATCGCCACCTCCTCGGGCGGGTTCGAGGGCATCGGCTTTGCGATTCCCAGTAACATGGCCGCTNATATCTCCCGTGAACTCATCGCAAAGGGAAAAGTGGAGCGAGGCTGGCTCGGCGTGTCCGTCCAGGACCTCAACTATGAGTTGTCGAAGACGATGGGCATCGAGGGGACCCGGGGCGCCCTCGTGTCCGAGGTCATCAAGGGCAGCCCGGCGGAGAAAGCGGGCATGAAGCAGGGGGATGTCGTCGTTGCATACAACGGCAAGGAGATCCGCGACGCCTCTCAGCTTCGCAACGAGGCGGCATCCACCGCCATCGGCAAAGCGGCGACGGTGACTGTCATCCGCGAGGGAAAGAAGCGCGAAATCCCCGTTCGGATCGAATCCATGCAGGTCCGCATGCAGGCCGCCACCGCCCCGATCCGCGAGCGGCTCGGCGTNACGGTGCGCATCCCCACGGCAAAGGAGGCCAGCCGCCTGAAGCTCAACTCCGGTCAGGGCGCGCTCATCATCCGTGTCGACGCCGGAAGTCCCGGCGCCAAAGCCGGCCTCGAGCCCGGGGACGTGATCCTGGAAGTCAATGAAATTCCGGTAACCGGTCCGCAGGACCTCTCGGAAGCCCTGGCCCTGGTGAAGCAGGGCCAGTTTGTTCTGGCAACGGTCGTCGATGGACGCACGGCCGACAGGGGCTCTCTGCAAATCAAGGTTCGTTGAGACGCCCTTCTCCGGCACGCATCGATCGATTTCCGGCATCAAAAGGCCGGGGCCGTTTCCACGCCCATCCNGTGCGGGTCAGGACGATCGATCAACAGGGACGTTTCTTTATCGCTTCCTTTTCTGTTATAGTCAGACAGGAGATGCACGCATCCCCATTTGCTTCGAACACCACGGACGGGAAATGGCAAGCGCATGGGAAAGGCGAGACGACCCCACACAGCGGTCATGGCAGCGGCGGTGCTGGCACTGCTTGCCGCCTTCTTTTCGGCTTGTTCCACGCCCGGATCCGACCAGTCCGGTGCCGTCCTTTCCTTCAAGAAGGAAGTGAAAGAAACCACAGATGCCCTGATTCCTGCCCTGATCGAGCCCGTCGCCAACCGGGATCCGCGCGCGGTCAAGCTGATCCTCGACAAACAATGCGCCCTGGCCCGTGACAAGGGCCGGCCCTTCGCATGCGGAATCACCGTACTGGATCTTCACGGGATCACGCTTGCCTCTGTCACTCCNGGCGATACGATCCGGCGTCTGAATTACTCGCGATACGAAAGCGTCACGCAGGCCCTGAAGGACAGGAAGATCGTCACGGCGAAGTTGTACCTGCAGGACGGGACCACCCTCTGCGCTGTCGGCATCCCCCTTGCACGCAATGGAGAGGCGCAAGGACTCCTGGTGCTCACGTTCGATGCCGGGGAGCTGAAAGACAGGGTTGGCATCACCGAACAGGAATTTCTGAAAGTCGACCTGAACCGTTGACGGACGTCTCACGCATCGTCCATGGAGAAGAGGGTCACATCGCAAGTGGAAACACCGGTTCAAACAACAGGATATCGCCTCCGGGTTGAAGAGCAGGAAGGCGTGACCATCGTACAGCTTGCCGGACGCCTGGCCCTCGAGGACATGAGGAACCTCATGTCCGAACTCCTGTCCATCCCTGTGGCGGGAGCGTCCCGCAGGATAGCCGTGGATCTGGCCGGCGTGGAGTACCTCGACAGTGCGGGGGCGCTGGCCCTGATCGAACTGCAGAACCGGGCAGGCGCCCTGTCGATTCCCGTCGACCTGCTGAATGTTTCCGCGAAAAATCACGGCCTTCTCTCTCTCATCGACCGCGAGGTGCTTCAGCGGCCGCCGCTTCGGCCGGAAGTCATTCAGTCCCCGATCGTCGAGAAGCTGGGGGAGCTCGCCCGCACGCAGTATCAGGATTTCCAGGAGATCATGTCTTTCGTGGGGGAACTCGTCACGGCGCTGATCTACTGCCTGGCACACCCTCGCCTGATCCGTTGGGCGGACGTCACGTTTTACATGAAGCGGGCGGGGGCGGACGGCCTTCCCATCGTTGCCCTCATCAGTCTGCTGCTGGGGCTGATCATGGCCTTCATGTCGTCGCTGCAGCTCAAGCAGTTCGGGGCAAACATCTACGTGGCCAATCTCGTGACGATCGCCATGGTCCGCGAGCTCGGCCCCATCATGACGGCAATCATCGTGGCGGGGCGCTCGGGATCGGCCTTTGCGGCCGAGATCGGCACGATGATCGTGAACGACGAGGTCAATGCCCTTGTCACGATGGGCTTCGACCCCACGCGATTTCTCGCCGTCCCGAAGGTTCTCGCCGCCATGATCGTCGTGCCCATCCTTACGGTCTACGCGGATTTCTTCGCGATCCTCGGCGGCCTCATCGTGGGGGTCATGGGCCTCGATCTCACCGTCTTCACGTACATCCAGCAGACAAAATCGAGCATCAGCATCTTCGACTTCGTCACGAGCCTGATCAAGGCCNTTGTGTTCGCCCTTCTGATCTCCGGGATCGGATGCCAGCGCGGCTTCCAGGTGAAAGGGGGTGCCGAGGGCGTGGGGACATCGACAACGTCGGCCGTTGTCTCGGCGATTTTTCTCATCATCGTGTTCGACTCGGCCTTTGCCATCATGCTGTACTACGTGAGGCATTGAAGGCCCTTGCAAAGGATTGCTACGAGTGAGCCCATCGGATAGGGAGCCTGTCATCATTGTCGAGAATCTGACGGCCCGTTACGGCGACGTGACGATCCTCGAGGACGTGAGCTTCGAGGTATACAGGGGCGAGCGGTTCATGATCCTCGGCGGCAGCGGCTGCGGAAAATCGACGCTGCTCAAGCACATGATCGGCCTGCTGAAGCCCAGCTCGGGGCGGGTGCTCATCAACGGCATCGACATCACGCAGGCCGATGAAAGATGGCTCCAGCAGGTCCGACGGCAGATCGGCGTGCTCTTCCAGGCCGATGCGCTCTTCGGCTCCATGTCGCTTGCCCAGAATGTGGCTCTGCCGCTCACGGAGTACACGGATCTGCCGCCGGAGCTCATCCGGGAGATCGTGAGGATGAAACTCGGCCTCGTGGATCTGTCCGGCTATGACAATCACATGCCGGCGGAGCTGTCGGGCGGGATGCGCAAGCGCGCGGGGCTTGCCCGTGCCATGGCCCTCGATCCGATGTTTCTTTTTTTCGATGAGCCCTGGGCGGGCCTGGATCCCGTGACGGCGGCAGAGCTCGACATCCTTATCCGAAGCATCAACGAGGGAATCGGAACGACCATGGTCTTCGTCACTCAGGAGCTGGCCTCCATCCTCAGCCTCGGCCAGCGGGTGATCATGCTCCACAAGGAAGCAAAAGGAATCATCGCGAGGGGAACCCCCGCGGAGCTTCGTGAGAAATCCACAGATTCCCGGGTGGTCAACTTTTTCAATCGTCACGCCACGTGACCAGGAGAGAAGGGTAGATGGTCAGACACGTATCCAGCCGCGCCCTCGGTCTTTTCGTCACCCTCGGCATCGTCCTCGGGGTGGCCGTCATCATCTGGATCGGCGCCTCCAAATACTTCGAGAAGGGGGACCGTTACGTGACCTACTTTGACGAGTCCGTCCAGGGGCTCCAGCGGGATTCCGCCGTCAAGTACCGCGGGGTGGACGTGGGGCGCATAGAGGATATCCGGGTGGCGCCCGACAACCGGCTTATCGAAGTGGTCATGAAGATCAACCTCAAAGAGGCCATCGAGAAAAACAGCGTGGCATATCTGAGGACGGCCGGCATCACCGGCATCGTGTTTATCGAGCTCGACCGCAGAGACCCCGATTCGCCGGATGTCTCTCCGAAGCTCGATTTCGCCTCCCAGTATCCCATCATCCCCTCGCGCCCCTCCCAGATCCGCCAGATCTTTTCCGGCATCGACGAGATCATCGAGAAGATCAAGCAGCTGGACCTCGAGGACGTCGCCAGGAGCATTAAAGCCACAGGAAAGGCGGCGGAAAACCTATTCGGGGGCCCTCAGATGATGAAGACGCTGCAGAACCTGGAATCGATCTCGACCAGTATCGATCTGACGGCGGCAAGGATCGAGAAGATGACGGCAAGCGGAAAACTGGAAGGGATCCTGGACGATACCCGCACGACCCTTGCCGAGGCACGCTCGCTGATCGTCACCGCCCGCGACGAGATCAAGGCACTGAAGCTGGCAGAGACGGCGGAAAAGACGAACCGGGTCGTGGACAACCTGTCGCGGACATCGAGGACGACGGCCCGGGATATCCAGGTCATGAGCGACAACCTGAAGCGCACCTCGGAGACGCTGGAGAGACTCGTAGACCGGCTGGAGTCCAACCCGTCGGATCTGCTCTTCAGCAGCCCTCCNCAGGAAGGCAGGCGGAATTGATCAGAGCGGAACGGGCCAAAAAGAAGGACCATATCGAGCAGAGAGGTTTTACAGGGGGAAGAGGATGAGGCGAATTCCGTTGATTTTTCTGGTCGCCCTGCTGGCACTCCCGTCCATCTGGAGCTGCGGAAGCGCGAAGTCGACGTATGCGGTGAGGCAATACCTTCTTGATTACAGCCTGCCTGCACCGGCAGGCCTCGCGAAAACAGAGGAGGTGATCCGGGTGGAGATGTTTTCCACGGCCCAGGCCTACGGCAGCACGGCCATGCTTTACCGCCCGTCGGCCTTCGAGCTCAGCTCCTACAACCGGGAGCGCTGGCGCGTGACGCCGGGCGAGATGGTGACGGATTTCCTGCTGCGGGACCTGAGACACTCCGGCTCTTTCAAGGCCGTCCTGTCCTACGACGACCCGGGGGAGGGCCGCTTCACCCTGACCGGTGCCGTCGTCGAGTTCCTGGAGGTCGATGGGGCGGATGGGCCCGTCGCGCACTTTTCCGCCGATGTGACGCTGCTGGACGTGACCCAGCGGGAAATCACGAAACGCGTTGTCTTCCAGAAAACCTACACCGTCAATGAAGCCATGAAGGAAAAGACCGCCCGGTCGCTTGCCGAATCCATGAGCCTGGCCATGAAGAAGTTCTCCGCAGAGCTATTGATCGATATTCACCGGGGGGTTGAAAACGTAAACACAATAAAGGCCCCCTGATGCGAAAACCTCTTTCCTCAACGGAAGGGGTCTCCTAGGAGATACCCGTTGCGTCGTGCATGACGCAGCGCAAACCAAACAAAGGTGATGCCATGACGATCAAGGAAAAGGATTATTTCACCGCCCTCTACGAGGTGGCCAAGGTCATCAATGCCTCTTTGGAACCCGCCGAAGTCTTGAAGAAAATCGTCGAGTGCGTAGCCCGGGCCATGGGCGTCAAGGCCTGCTCCATCAGGCTTCTCGATGCCCGGGGCAAGCGCCTCCTCATGGGGGCGGCATGCGGGCTCTCAAAGGGATACCTCGTCAAGGGGCCCGTGCTGGTCAAGGAAAGCGGTATCGACCGGAAGGCGCTCGGCGGCAGGACGATCTGGATCCGGGATGCCCAGTCGGACAGGGGCTTCCAGTACTCGGCCGAAGCGAAGAAGGAAAAGATCCGTTCCGTGCTGGTGACCCCCCTGCTCGTGGGAAAAAAAGCGATCGGGGTGCTCAGGGCCTATACGGAGGAAGAGCGTAAATTCGACAAGCAGCAAATCCGGTTCCTCGAGGCCGTGGCCAACCTGAGCGCCATCGCCCTGGACAACGCCCGCCTCTACAACGCCCTGAAAACGAATTTCGACCTGCTCGTGGAGCACAAGTACCGCATCGATGACAATTAACCGGGGACCGGGTTAAAGGGTCCAGGGTATAGGGTTCAGGGAATGAAGGGAATTTCCTTTCAGCCAGTAAGGAGAAAGACATGATAAGAGTCGGAATCAACGGTTTTGGAAGGATCGGGCGGCAGGTGCTGAAGGCCATGATCGAGCGATACCCCAAGACGCTGCAGGTCGTGGCCGTAAACGATCTCTTCGATGTAGAGACCAATGCCCACCTCTTCAAGTACGACACCAACTACGGCCGCTTCGGGGGAACCGTGGCCGTAGGGAAGGACCAGTTCATCATCAACAACCAACCCGTTAAGAGTTTTGCTTTCCGCGATCCTGCCCAGATCCCCTGGGACGACGAAGGGGTTCAGATCGTCATCGAAAGCACGGGCCTGTTCACCGATGCGGCCAAGGCCCGGGCCCACATCGAGGCGGGGGCGAAGAAGGTCATCATCTCGGCCCCTGCCAAGGGAGAGGACATCACCGTCGTGATGGGCGTGAATCACAGCGCATACAGCCCGAAGAAGCACCATATCCTCTCCAATGCCTCCTGCACGACCAACTGCCTTGCGCCACCCGTGAGTGTCGTCCACCAGTCCTTTGGCATCGAAAAAGGCATGATGACGACGATCCACTCCTACACGAATGACCAGCGGATCCTCGATCTGCCGCACAAGGACCTCCGCCGGGCGCGCGCGGCAGCCTGCAACATCATCCCCACGACGACGGGGGCGGCCCGGGCGCTCGCGCTGATCATCCCGGAGCTGGAGGGGCGCTTCGACGGATACTCGCTTCGCGTTCCCACGCCGACCGTGTCCGTCGCCGACTTCACGGCCGAGCTCAAAAAACCCACGACGACCGAGGAGCTCCGCGAGGTTCTCAGGCAGGCGGCGAAGAAGTCCCTGCGCGGGATCATGGCCTGCGAAGAGGAGCCCCTCGTCTCCATGGATTTCAAGGGCGACGAGCGCTCCTCCATCGTGGATCTCGAGTTCACCCTGGTGATCCGCGGAAACATGGCCAAGGTCGTGGCCTGGTATGACAACGAATGGGGCTATTCCTGCCGCGTGGCGGATCTGGCCGATTACATCGCCGGCAAAGGCCTATGAAAGAAGGTTAAAAAGGCTAAAGATCAAAGGGAAAAGGTTCAGGACAGAAATGAAATTTTAAGCTCATGCCCTCCTATCTCGACTGCACCCAATGGAGAGCGCCATGCCAAAGCCCATCCTTCCCCGGAAGATCCGGAAGCGCGATGGCTCCGTCGTCCCCTTCGAAAAGGAAAAGATCCGTTATGCCATCGAGCGGGCCGCCTTCGAGGTCCTCCAGGATCGCCTCAAATCGATCACCGTCTCGGAGACGGTGACGCAGGCTGTCCTCCAGGAGGCAAGCCGGCAGTATCGCACGGCTCTCCCCACCGTGGAGAACGTCCAGGACCTTGTCGAACAGGGCCTCATGAAGGCGGGGTTTGGTCCCATTGCGCGAGCCTACATCATCTACCGCGAGCGCCGTGCGGAGATGCGCCAGGCCAAGGCGGCCCTGGGCCTCAAGGACGACCTCAAGTTCCCGATCAATGCCATGGAGGTCTTGAAGAAGCGATACCTGATCAAGGACGACGAGCGCAACATCGTCGAGACGCCGGGCGAGCTCTTCCGGCGGGTGGCGCGCCACGTGGCCCGGGGGGAGAAAAACTTCAAGTCGGCCGTCTCGGCCAGCGAAGCCGCGGAAACCTTTTATGACATGATGCGCGAGCTCGACTTCCTCCCCAACTCCCCCACCCTCATGAACTCAGGGACGGCGCTGGGCCAGCTCTCGGCCTGTTTTGTCCTCCCCGTTGACGATTCCATCGACGGGATCTTCGGGGCTCTTCACCACATGGCGAAGATCCACCAGTCCGGCGGCGGCACGGGCTTCAATTTTTCTCACCTGCGGCCCAAGGGGGACCTCGTCAAGACGACCAAGGGCGAGGCCTCGGGACCCGTTTCCTTCATGAGCATCTTTGACGGGGCAACGGGCGTCATCGTCCAGGGCGGGCGCCGTCGGGGCGCGAACATGGGGATCCTGCGCTGCGACCACCCGGATGTCATGGAGTTCATCGAGGCCAAGATCGACAAGGGCCGCTTTGCCAATTTCAATCTTTCCGTTGCCGTGACAGACCGTTTCATGGACGCCGTGCGACGCAACGGCAGCTTCGACCTCGTCAATCCCCGGACGGGAAAGAAGGACCGCTCCGTGAGGGCCCGGACAATCTTTGATCTCATCGTGTACGGCGCCTGGCGCACGGGCGACCCGGGACTCGTCTTCGTCGACACGATCAACCGCCTGAACCCCACGCCGGGCGTGGGGAGGATCGAGGCGACAAACCCCTGCGGGGAGATTCCGCTGCTGCCCTACGAGAGCTGCAACCTGGGGTCGATCAACCTGGCGCGGATGGTGAAGGACGGCAAGGCCGACTGGGGTCGGATGGCCGAGACGATCCGCTGGGGGGTCCGCTTCCTCGACGACGTCATCGAGGTGAACAACTTCCCGATGCCCGAGATCCGGGAAATCACCTTCGGGAACCGAAAGATCGGACTGGGCGTCATGGGGTTTGCCGACATGCTCATCCGACTGGGAATCCCCTACAACACCCCGGAAGCGGAGCGTTTCGCCCGGCGGCTCATGGCCTTCGTCCACCGCGAGTCTCTGAAGGCCTCGGCAGCGCTCGCCGCCGAGCGGGGCGTCTTTCCGAATTACGGCAAGTCGGTCTTCGCACGGAAAAACCTCCCCGTGCGCAACGCCACCGTAAACACCGTCGCCCCCACGGGGACGATCAGCATCATCGCCGGCTGCTCGAGCGGCATCGAGCCGCTCTTTGCGATCAGCTACGTTCGCAACGTTCTCTCGGGCACACGGCTCTTCGAGATCAACCCCATCTTCGAGCGCGTCGCCCGGGCCCGGGGGATCTACAAACGGGAAATCCTCGCAAAAATCGCCCGCTGGGGGACCCTGAGCAAGATCAAGGGCATCCCACGAGACGTCAAGCGGGTCTTCGTCACAGCCTTCGATGTGGAGCCCGAGCAGCACCTGCGGATCCAGGCCGCCTTCCAGGAACACTGCGACAACTCGGTGTCCAAGACGATCAACCTCCCCGCGGAGGCGACCATCGACGACGTGCGCGATATCTACATCAGGGCTCACAAGCTCAAGTGCAAGGGGATCACCATCTATCGCTACGGGAGCAAGGCCGAGCAGGTCCTTTCATTTCGGGGCGCCGACGGCGGCCCCCTCATCCTCGAGGAGGATCTCGTGGCAGCAGACTCGGAGTTTGCCGGGGGCTGCATGACGGGAACCTGCAACTTCTGAATTTGCCGGATCTTCCTGCATTCAAAAGGAGGAACGCAGTCATGCCCGTAAACGCTCTCATGAATCGACTGGTCCTGCTGAGCGTCTCGCTGATCATCATCATGCTCCCTTCGCGCGCGTGGGCCGGTCCCCCCTTCCAGACCGATGACCCCGAGCCTGTCGAATACAAGCACTGGGAGATTTACCTCGCCTCACAAATCCGGAACGACAAAGACGGGGATACCGCCACGCTGCCGCAAGTCGAGATCAACTATGGCATCTTCCCGAACGCGATGATCCATCTCATCGTTCCGTTCCAGTACAGCAGTCCCTCGGGCAGCGAGGCCCATTACGGTTACGGCGACACGGAGCTCGGCGTCAAGTTCCGTTTCATCCAGGAGACGGAATGGATCCCCATGGTCGGGACCTTCCCGCTGGTCGAGCTGCCGACCGGCAACCAGAACGAGGGGTTGGGAAACGGAAAGGCCCAGTTCTTCATCCCCCTGTGGATCCAGAAAAGCTGGGGGCCCTGGACGAGTTACGGCGGCGGGGGCTACTGGATCAATCCGGGCGACGGGAACAAGGACTGGTGGTTTTTTGGATGGGAGGTGCAGCGTGAGATCTCCAAGGCCCTGACCCTCGGCGGCGAGCTGATCTACAAGACGGCCGATACGGACGACGGCGAGAACAGCTTCGGGTTCAACGTCGGCGCCATCATCAACCTCACGGAGAATCATCACATCCTGTTCTCCGCAGGGAGCGACTTTTCGGGCCCAACCCGTTTTCAAGGCTATATCGGCTACCAGTACACCTTCGGCCCATAATATTCCAAAAAGAAGTTATTGTTCAGGGCCTGCAGGGAACCCTTTTATGCGAAAGACAACTTAAGCGATTCTATCTCTTCCCCATAATGTTGTACTTGAAGGGGTGCCGATACCCCTTTTCAAGACCGATGAGGGTCCATTTGATGGACAGCGCCGCCGCCTCGCCGATGATCTCCCGGCACAGGGCCTTACGCTCATCGCTGTAGTAGTCGAGAGGGCAGGTCAGTTCGGCGCAACTTGTCGAGCCTACCTTCTCTTTGAATTCGTGGACCATGTTGTTGTACAGACGATAGCGCCCGTTGTCGCCGCCAAGTTGATCGCGACGTGCTTCCGGTGTGGGAAGTTCAAGGGCATCCTTTCGACCATGGACGGTGCTTACCCCCATGGCCGCCCCGATGATCGCGCAACAGGTATTTCCCGAGCTCCCGATACCGCCTCCGAACCCCGTTGCCAGTGCAACGACCTCCATGGGCACATCGGTGATGCCTTCTTCCCGGAGCGTTTCCAGTACTGCCCTGAAGCTGCTCTCACCGCAATTCATTCCATTCGTATGATTTTCCCGAGCTCGCGCGCGGGCTTTTTCGATCATCTTCCCAGGGTTCATTTTCGGTCACCTCTGCCGGATTCACAGGGGCCTTCCGTTTGCGTGTAAACGAGTGATTCCGGAATGGCCCGTCAAGAAAATACAGTACAGGGTAGAAAGGAATCGAGTGTGCTGCCGTCTCTCTTTCATTTCACGACGTCTTTCGCAGAAACGACTTCCGCGTAGATCCCCTGCAGCGCCGCCATGAACGCGCCGTGTACGGCCCACGCCGGCACGACCTCTCCCTTGAAGGTGAGGTTCCGTGTCGCGCAGGCATCCTCGATGACGATGCATTTAAACCCCAGGTCAAAGGCCGCACGCGTGGTGGCATCGATGCACATCTGGGACATGGCGCCGCAGATGACGAGCTGTTCGATCCCTTCCTTCTTCAGCAGATCCAGAAGGTTTGTGCCCCGGAAGCTGTTCGGGAAATACTTGGTGATGACCGTCTCCGTGGCCAAGGGCTCGACGGCGGGATGGATTTCGGCACCCGGCGTGTCGGGGATGAAGAACGTGGCACCCGCGCGTTTCGAGAGATGCCGGACGTGAAAGACGGGTTCGGAGCGCTCCCGGAAACCCTGCAGGATGGCGTTCGCCTTCCCGGCTGCCGCCTCCATCCCCACGAGCTGCATCGCACCGCCCGTGAAGTAATCGTTCTGGATGTCCACCAGCAGAAGTGCCCTTTTCATGACCCTTTCCCCTTTCAGGCTTTTGCTCCTGACAGCGCCTCGATCTTCTTCAGTTCATCAAACAGTCTCTGGTTCACCGGTGTGGGGACACCGTAGCGCTTCCCCAGCTCGATCACCGTGCCTGCGAACATCTCCACCTCCGTCTTGCGGCCGGCCTCGACGTCCTGGAACATGGAGGTTTTTCCCTCCGGGTTCAGTGGATCGAGGACCTTGTACCATTCCCCGATATCTTTTTCGCTCAGTTCGACCTTCATGGCCTGAGCGAGTGTGATCACTTCCCCCATTGCCGAATCCATGAGCTCCCGGGCCTCGGAAGAAGATCGCAGGGTGCCGTAGTTCGCTCTCAGGACAGCCGAGGTCTGGTTGGCCCCGACATTGATCATGTACTTGAACCAGAGGCTGCGGATCATGTCCGGGGGGATCACGTAGGCGATCCCGGCCTTGTCAAAGAGCTCCTTGATCCGCAGGACCCGCTCCGTCAACTCGGAGTTCTTCTCCTCGCCGAAAAGAATCCGCCCCTGGTTTTTGTAGTTGACGCTGTTTCCCTCCCGCACGGCGTCGATCCCGAGGGTCAGGCCGTAGAGAATCTTGTCCATCCCGTAAACGGCGCCGATGCGCTCCTCGCTGTCGATTCCGTTCATGACGGACAGGATCGTCGTCTCCGGACCGATAGCCTTCTTCATCTCCGTGATGGCCTGGTCGAGATGATGATGCTTGACCGCCACGATGAGAAGGTCGGCGGCCTCGGCCTCCTCAGGCCGCGCCACCGCAATCGCATAGCGCTTGCCGTTCACGACGACGCCGTCGTTCTTCAACTTCCCGTAACGTGCGCCGCTGGCGATGAAAGACACGCTGCGGGGATCCATTTCATAGAGGATGCTGCCGTAGGCCGCCCCGAGGGCCCCGGCGCCGATGATGGCAATTTTTTCGATTGAAGGTTTCATGGTTTCTTCATCCAGTTCTTCTTCTGTTCTGAAATGAAAATCTTCGCCCTCCCTTTCGACCGCGCGGGAAGTGGAAGGGCGAAGACTGTTTTGTTACTTCCTTGCTTTCTTCTTCGCCTTGGGCCTGGCGTTCCCTTTCCCCTTTGCTGCGACCTTCTCCAGCTCTGTTTCGAGCTGGATGACCTTTTTCACCTCAGCGAAGAGAACCTGGTTCTTTGGCCGGTCTTTGATATTGTGGATGTCGATGTAGCGAATGGTCCCAAACTTGTCGAGGACGAAGATGGCCCGTTCCGAGAAGCCTTCTTTCCGCTTCACTCCGTATTTCTTCGCGACGGCAGCCAGGGGGCCAAAGTCGCTCAGGAGGGGAAACGAAATCCCCCCGAGACTCTTGGCCCACGCCTTCAGGCAGGGGACGTGGTCGACACTGATGCCCAGGACCTGGGCATTGAGCTTCTCGAACTTGGCCATGTCGGCCTCGTACGAGGGAAGCTGATTCGTTCAGACCGGTGTCCAGGCCAGGGGGAAGAACGCGATGACAACAGGGCCCTTGCCGAGGCATTTGCTCAGAGTCACCTTCACGTCGAGATGGCTCGGCAGGGTGAAGTTGGGGGCCTTTTGCCCGACTTTCAACTTCATGCTCAACCTCCTTTCTAAATGAGTGGATTCGATTTCAGACTGATATGTATCTGCGCNATACGACGGTGTGCATTTTAGCATGGATTTGAGACGGGCTGAAAGGGTTTCTAGCTTTCCATCCAGGCTGCGTGGAAACGCCTGGATGCAAGGCCCCCTGCACAGGATTGCGAAGCGAGGAAGTTATGAAGAGCGGAAGATCGGAGTGGATGGGGGATTATTTTCTTCTCTTATCCGCTCTTCTTCACTTCTGCTCTTCCGATCTTCGCAAGATCGAAGCCCGCAAATGAACATAAGGCATCAGCGGGATGGACTCCCGGGCAGCAGCCTGGCTAGCTGTTTTTCAGCCGGCGATAGGCCCAGCAGTTGGCAAAGAAAAACCAGGCCAGCGGCCCTCCTTCACGCAGAAGACGCGTGGCCAGCTTTCTCACGCCTGCACCCTGTCGGCCCATCTTCGCGTCGGCGAGATAGACGGCGACAATGCCGCGCAGAAGCATCCGCTGGAATTTCGGATGGGGCAGCTCCCGCAGAGCCCGATCCGACATGCGGAAGAAATGGATGAACCTCTCTTCCATCTCGCTTTCGTTTCTGTAATAGTCGCAGAAATTGAGTTCGCCGGCGCGGTGGTCCTCCTCCCGGTCCACGTAGTAGTCCAAAAGGATGTGGAGTCCCTGCACCCAGGGAAAGTAAGCCTCCATCACCCGGCGGACATCTTCATCCGGGCCTTCACGTTCCCAGGTCTGCGAAACGAGGCAGAAGATCCCCAGCGTGGAGCCTGAGGCGGCGGCAAATTCCTGCCACTGGATACCGGGGAATTTTTCCCGGTTGCCGGCAAACCACGCCTCGAGACGCGGCTTGACCTCCTCGGCTCTCACGTGTTTGTGGACCTGCAGCTCGCGGTAGTAGCCGGCCAGCTCGTGAAGGCGGGGAGCGATGCGTCCATAGGAGGGATGGTCTTTGAGAGCATCCTGGCAGGTCCGGACGAGGGACGGCAGGTAGCCCCCGTCGTCTTTCTCTTTTCGATATCGATAATAATCCCCGGTCTCGGCTCCCGGGGTGAGGGCGTGGGCCAGGGCGGTGTGGAGGGTTCGGAAGTCCTCGGGGTCTTTCGAGATGCCCCGGTCGCAGAGATTGTCGAGGTAGTCGCTGATCGTCTGGTAGGCGACAATGAAGCGCATCGTTTCGTGGGCGCGCTTGCCCGCAAGCAGCGTATAGATCCCTCCGCCCTCACAGTGAAACTTCTTCACCCCCAGACCCGCAAGGGCCTGGTGTCGAAGCTCGGGATCGGGAATCTTTTTTGCCTTCTCCGTCCAGCCTGCCAGAAAACGGTTCACCGTGGGCAGGACCCGCGTCATGGCAATATGCGTCAGCGATGCAAAATTCTCGGGAACGCCCATCAATGCCTCCGTCGGCCCTTTTAACACAGGCGCGCCGGCAACACAATCGGGGAGTCCTTTCCCCGGGCCCGCGGTTCTGGTATGGTAACAGGGTCCGGGGTAAAGGGTTCAGGGTACAGGGGATATTGGAAGGGTATCTCTTTTTCTTCACATGACACATAACACATGACACTGGTTTTCAAATAATGGCAAAGGTCGTTATCCGGCCGTCAACTTATGACTACGCGAGCCTGAAACCGCGGGTCTTCGAGATCCTCGACTCCCTCGGGGTCAAGATCGCACCGGGAAAGCGCGTGCTCCTCAAGCCGAATTTCCTTTCTCCGGCAAAGCCAGAAGAGGCCCTCCTGACCCACCCCCTCGTAATCCGCGCCGTCACGGAGTACGTCATCGAAAAGGGCGGCAGGGTGAAGATCGGCGACAGCCAGGCGATAGGCTCGCTCGAGCGCATCCTGAAGGAAAACGGCGTACGGAAGGCCCTGGTCGGGCTCGACGTGGAGATTGTCGAATTTGCGAGATCCCGCAAAGTGGACATCGGCGAACCTTTCGGCAAGATCGACCTGGCCGCCGACGCCCTCGATGCCGACATCGTCATCAATCTGCCCAAGCTCAAGACCCACGGCATGATGATGCTGACCCTGGGGGTGAAGAACCTGTTCGGATGTGTCGTGGGGTTCCGGAAACCGGAATGGCACATGCGGGCGGGCGTCAACCACGATCTGTTCGCACGGCTCCTCGTCCAGATCTGCCGGGCCGTGAACCCGGCCGTCACGATCCTGGACGGCATCCTCGCCATGGAGGGGGAAGGGCCCGGTAAGAGCGGAAAGCCACGCCACGTGGGGGTCCTCATGGGAAGCGCCGACACCGTGGCCATTGATCGCACGGCTTGCACAATGGTCGGCATGGCCCCCGAGGCACTGCCGACAAACCGGGCCGCCCGGGAGCTGGGGATGGCCGAAGGGAAAATNGAGATCGACGGGACGCTTCCCGAGGTGCTCCACTACAAGATACCAGGCGTGCGGCCCACGGGCAGAATCACGAGCCTGCTCCGGAACCAGCTGATTCGCAAGCCCGTCGCCGACGGCGAGGCCTGCAAGCTCTGCGGCGAGTGCCGGAAATACTGCCCGGCGAAGGCCATCACCGGGGAGGGCGACAGGCTCCGGTTCGACTACGGGAAATGCATCCGGTGCTTCTGCTGCCTCGAGGTCTGCCCTTTCGGGGCCCTGCGGATCCGGGAGAGTATTCCCGCCAGGCTCGTGAGGACGCTCATCGAGAAGAAGGCTTGAACGCCGGAAGCCCGTTAAGACGACAGCCGGTTGTGGTGAGGCAAATTCGGGAATGGTTTGAACCGTCGGGGCCGTTATGTGCAGCAGACTTGATTCTTCCCGGCGCCCTTGGCCGTGTAGAGATTTTGATCGGTCCGGCGCAGGAAGTCCATCATTTCCTCGCCCTTGGCGTGCTGCGCCACGCCGATGCTGACGGTGACCCGGATTTCCTTGTCGGGGCCTGGCCTGAAGAGTTCGTTCTTCAGGGCAATCCGGACGCGCTCTGCCGTGACCAACCCCTGTTCGCCCCGCGTGGAAGGCAGGATGACGGAAAATTCCTCTCCCCCGTAACGATAGGCAGAGTCGGTATGGCGGAGGCACTCCCGGATGATCTCGGAAAACCGTGTCAGGACCCTGTCGCCTTCGAGGTGGCCGAAGGTGTCGTTGTATTTCTTGAAATCGTCGATGTCGAGCATCAGAACGGTCAGCGGGAGGTCGTAGCGGTTGGAGCGCTCGATCTCGCCGCGAAGCACGGAGTAGAACTGGCGCGAGTTGAAAAGCTTCGTGAGGCCGTCGGTAATGCTCAGCTCCTGGTAGCGCTGCTCGCTTTCCCGGAGTCTCTCCATGGCGTGATTTCTCTCGCGCAACAGGGCCTTCTCCCTCACCACGCGCCTGATCCGGAGGCAAAGCTCCGGAATGCTCACGGGCTTGAGCATGAAGTCGCTCGCGCCCTTCGTGATGATCTCCTCATAGGTGAAGTCGTCGGTGAACCCCGTCATGACGATGACGTCCACATCATGACTCTTCTTGATGTGTTCTGTCAGTTCCAGGCCGTTCATCTCCGGCATCTTGATGTCCGTCAATACGACATCGACCCGATTTTCCGCCAGGCACTCCAGGGCTTCCCGGCCATTTCCTGCCGTGAGACAATCGTAGTCCGACAGGACCATTGCCTCCTTGAGCATGTCCCGCAGCTCCACGTGATCATCGACGATGAGGATCCGGGCCTGATTGCCTGTGTTTTCGTTTTTATCCATGATTCCTGAAGGTTGGCGCAGCATATCGCAATATTCTGCATGTCCAAGATGCATGAACTGTACCCGGGCAGGCGCGCTTGCCGGGTTGCTTCGAGTGATTTACAGGGCTACAAGATCGTAATTCCTGCGGCCAAGCCCGATGGACTCGGCATAGCCGAGGATATGTGTCCCGTCGATGCGGGTGGCTTTTTTGAAGATGTCGGCATTGCCGTGTGCTGCCCGGACAAGATCGAAGGCCGCCTGCTCACAGGCCACCGGGTCCGTGGAAGCGACAATCCCGACGTCGCGCCCGATGATCTCGCTGTCGGCCATGCAGTCGCAGTCCTTTGCGATGTTGTTGATGAAGGTCACGCAGACGCAGGGCTTGCCGTTCAAGGCACCCAGGGCGTACTCGGCCGCCCGTTCCATGACGGCGCTGGAGGCCAGGGCCATCCACGGAATCTCGACGGCATCGAACTCGCAGACGGCAATGCAGGTAGCACACCCTTCGCACAGATCGGGGTCGATCGTCGCCTGGTCTTCCGCGAGNAGGATCGCGTCGGCCGGGCAGACCTCGGTGCACTTCCCGCACACCGTGCAGNTGCTGTTGATCGAGGGTTTTACGGCAGCGTGCATCGCGAGTTTTCCCGCCCGGGACCCGCAGCCCATGCCCAGATTCTTGATGCACCCCCCGAAGCCGAAGAGCATGTGGCCCTTGAAGTGGGAAACGACGACGAGGGCCCCGGCCTCGGCGATGTGGCGGGCGATCCGGACTTTCGGGAAGATCTTTCCCGCGATGGCGATCTCTGTCTCTTGTTCGCCCCCCTCGCCGTCGGCGATGATGACAGGGAGCCCAAGCTTGTCGAAGCCGTGCTTCCGGACGATCTTCATATGGTCTGTCGCGTTGTGGCGCATGCCCCGGTACAGGGCATTGGCATCCGTGAGGAAGTGATTGCCGTTGTGCTTCGCAAGGGATGCAAGGATGGGCTTCAGGTTTTCAGGCGATACGAAGCGGGTGTTTCCTTCCTCGCCGAAGTGCAGCTTCACGGCGACGCGATCCTTCCTGCCGATTCGCCCTGCCGTGTCGGCCAGGGACCTCTCGAAGAGCCTGCCGATCGTATCTGCGTCGAATTTCTCGGAAAAATAGACGGGGACCTTCATCTTTCACCCCCTGTTCATGACTCGATTATCCATACCGGAAAAATCAATCTTTGCCAAGAGAATCATGTCGAAATTTCCTTTACAAATACAGGCTCTTTTCATTATAGTGAGTCCAAAGGCAAGGCCCCCGCATTCCGGTCGGCCATTTCTCCAGGGGAGGGGAGCAGATTATGTCTCAGATTCAGCCCGAGGGTGAGGAGATCAGAAAAGCCATCAAGTGGATCTCCGTCAACCTGGAAGAAGGAAAAACGAAGAGCAAGCTGATCGAGGAAGCGGCGCTGAAGTTTGACCTTTCTCCGGCACAGACGGACTTTCTTCTCAACTTTTTCTCGAAGAAGAAGGCGTGATTAACGGACGCTTCGTCCGTCAACAATTCTCTGATGGGTCGAGGCGCCCCTCATTCGAAAAGGGGTAGCTGAGCCGGGATATTATGAGAATCGACGGATCAACCTGGACGGGAAACACCGACTGGAGAAGCCCTTCCCCGGGCAATCCCCTGGCGGGGGCGCTCGTCCCGATGGGCATCGGTGAGAATCGCAGAGGGTTTGCCCCGCCCTTCCAGCACATCCCCACCGATGANTACATTCTCGTTCACGACGAGTCGCGCGGGGCCGTCGTCATCGACCTCTACCTCGCCGCCCAGCGCTTCGACGAGTCGCCCACGTATCAGCTGACGGGGAAAGGCGACGTCGAAGTGGGCAAGAAACCGCGCAAAGGCGGCATCGTCAACCTTCTGGCCTGATCCTGCCCTGATCCGGAGCGACCTCTCCATTACGAGCAACCCCCGTCATCGCAGCCCATACCGAGGCGCGATCCCCCGGTCTTCCCCCTCGATGGATGGTAACCTGACCAAAATGAAGATGGGTTGAACGGTTCGCGGGGACGGGGATTTCCTGCTGCAACGTCGACTCTTCCATTTCCACTTTTCTTGTCTTTCCGTGAGAAACCTCTTCCTCCCCCGTTAAACCAATTCCGGACTCTTTACAGGAAGGAGAATGACCATGGTTGCCTTTGCCGACAAGTTGCTGGAAGTGACGGAACAGAATGCCGGGCAGATCGCCGTCCAGTGGTGCAAGGCAGTCAAGTCCAACCGGCACACGCCGTGGTTCCTGCCCATGAAACAGGATGAATGCACCGCCTTTGCCATGGATTTCTACAAGAATTTCAGGAATGTCTACTTTGATGAAAAGCCATACAAAAAGCTGGAGAAATACTTTGCCAACTATGCCGAGGAGAGCTTCCGCAAAGGGGTTCCCCAGGAAGAGGCCATTTACGCCCTCATCATGATGAGGCGGCAGATATGGCTCTATGCCGATTTCCAGGCTCTCTTTGTCACCGCCATGGACCAGCACCGTGCCGTGGAGACCATCAACCGGACGATCCGCGTCTTCGACCAGGGGATCTACATCATCATCAAACGGTACAGGGAATTGGAGAAAGCAAAGAAGTAGACACGCTTCTGCAAAAACAGAAAAGCCCGCTGGACATTGCCGGCGGGCTTTTTTTGCGCGAAGGATCGGGGAATGCCTTTGGCCTTTGGCCTTTGGCCTTTGGCCT